>WBZO01000654.1_pt1 | contig 67349 bp, 58 predicted proteins | sample 5204261 | NCBI WGS metagenome assembly WBZO01 (sample SAMN12412400, study PRJNA552823) | activated sludge metagenome | isolation source: activated sludge from anammox sidestream of wastewater treatment plant... | place: USA: North Carolina | collected 2017-09
GGTGATAATGTTGAAGTTTTAAATGCAGTTACTGGTAAATCGGATTATATTCCCCTCGCAACTCATGCTTATAGTTTGGGTCGTATTGCAGGAGAGAATGCTGCAGGTGGAAATGTAAAGTATGATCCAATCATTAATAATATTAGTGTGAAAATATTTAATAAATATTTTGTTCAGGTTGGATTAACTTCAGGTGAAGCGACCAAATCCGGATTCGAGTTTGAAACTTCTTTTATAAAAACGAAAAACCTGGTTGATGTTATGCCAGAAAGTGAATTTGTAATTGGTAAATTGGTTGTTGATAAACAGAATAAACAAATTTTAGGTGCATCATTTTTTGGTGGCAGGGAAGTTTCTGGTTATGCTGACCTGATATCGGCATTAATAAAATTGAAAGCTCCGGCATCTATTCTTTCAAAAATTAATTATAATTATACACCACCGCTTTCTCCGTTTGTAAATATTCTAAGTTTACTTGGCAAAAAATTTACTCAATTATAAATAGGTTACGTATTGAAAATGAAATCAACTTTCAAAAATCTTATCATCATTCAGCATCCATTGGTAAAAAAAGATGTGACTATTTTACGTGATAAGAAAACAAATGCTGAAATATTCAGAGCAGCAGTGACGAGAATTTCTAATATTATGGCTGTTGAGATCAGCAATTCTTTTTCTCTTAAAGAAGTAAAAGTTGAAACTCCTCTCGAAAAAACTATTGGTTATAAATTACAGCAGGACATTGTCTTAATTCCCGTGCTTCGTGCAGGTCTCGGAATGGTTGAAGGTTTTCTACAGTTAATTCCGAATGCAAAACTTGGTCATGTTGGATTAGAAAGAAATGAAACAACTCTTCAACCAAATAGTTATTATCTTAAAACACCAAAGAATCTAAAAAACTCGGAAGTGATTTTGCTCGATCCAATGCTTGCTACAGGTGGAAGCGCATCTGCTGCAATTAATTATCTGAAAAAACGAGGTGCTAAAAATATTGTATTTGCCTGCTTGATTGCTGCACCGGAAGGGGTAGATAAACTTCTAAAGGAACATCAGGATTTGATAATATTTACATCCGTACTTGATCGTCAGTTAAACAAAAAAGGATTCATACTTCCGGGATTGGGTGATGCAGGAGACCGCACGTTTGGTACGCTATAAAATATTTTTATTCTTTATTACATTCCTGATTTCTATTAATACTTCTGCGCAGGTTTATCCGGATAAAGTTATTGATTCGCTATTGCGTTCCGGTATAAATCAGATTGTCAACCAGCATTACGATTCTGCCGAAAAAATTTTCAACAAGTTGAATAATGATTATCCAAATCTACCTCTGGGAAAAATTTATCTTGCTGCAAATAAAATAGCTGAAACTTACGACTATGCTAAAGAATTTGATGAAGAGTTTATACTTAATAAACTTGAGAGTGCGAAAGATCAGGCTGAAAAGCTATTGAAGAAAGATCAATCGAACATTTGGTACAGATACTTTTATGCTCTCGCGGAGGGTTATATCTCTTATTTTGAAGCAATAAATGGCAGCTGGTTATCAGCACTTTCATCAGGAGTAAGTTCTATATCCGAATTTGAAAAAATATTAACTATCAAACAAAATTTTTTTGAAGCATACATAGCCATCGGAACTTTTGAATATTGGAAAAGCAGAAAAATGGAATTCATGGATTGGCTCCCATTTGCAAGCGATACAAAAAATACAGGTATTGATCTCCTGGTAATTGCCACAGATTCAGCAACTTATAATACTTACCTGGCAATGAATTCATTAATTTGGATTTATATTGATCAGGAACGATATAATGATGCTATCAGTGTTGCTGAAAAAGCATTAAAAGAATTTCCTGATTCAAGGACTTTTAAATGGGGACTTGCAAGAGCATACGAAGAGAAGAATCCTTCAATGGCAATTCAATTGTATAAGGAAATTCTGGTATCATATCCATCATCTGTAACAAATAATAATAAAAACATAATTACACTTAAGCATCTGATTGCTCAGCAATATGCAAAGATAGGCGATCGGAAAAATGCACTTAAATATTGCGAAGAGATTTTGTCCATCAAAAATTTACCTCAGGAAGATGATAGTGAACTTGGTGAGAGAATTGAAAGAGTTAAATCATTGAAGAAAGAACTGAGTAAAAGTAACTAGTTTTTTCCCTCAATACATCCTGACTTTAACAAATGAATAAAATAAAGTAAATTATTGTTGAAAAGTTGAGTGATTTATTTTATATATAATGAGTAAAGATAAACCAGACTCTCAGAAAATGTTGGAGGATCTTCTTTCTGTTTGCCATAAAAACCTGCCAAGGGTTGATGAAGGTCTGATAACAAAAGCATTCAAGTTCGCACTTGAGGCTCATAAGCACGATCTCAGAGCTTCCGGTGAACCATACTTTTACCATCCTTATGAAGTCGCAATGATAGTTGTTGAAGAATTCCCTCTTGATGATATTACTGTCGTTGCAACTCTGCTCCATGATGTAGTTGAAGATACAGATTTTGATCTGAACCTGATGAGAAAGGAATTCGGCGAAGAAGTTACCGAGATTGTTGATGGAGTTACAAAGATCAGCGGAATTTTCAAAGGTCAGGATATTACAAAAGCAGAAAATTACCGGAAGATGCTTCTTTCGATGGTGAAGGATGTAAGGGTTATCCTCGTGAAATTTGCTGACCGGCTTCACAATATGCGTACTCTCGAATTCGTAAGTCCTGATAAACAGAAACGCATTGCTCAGGAAACACTTGAAATTTACGCACCGTTTGCTCATCGGTTTGGTCTTGCAAGAGTTAAATGGGAACTGGAAGATCTGTCATTTAAATATTTAAATCGAGATACTTATGAAGAACTTGTCGGAAAAGTTAAAAGTACACGGAAAGAAAGAGAAGCTTATATAAAAAGATTTTCTGATCCAATCAGAAAAAAGCTCGATGAATATAAATTGAAATATGAAATGGGAGGAAGACCTAAACACTTCTATAGTATTTATCGAAAGATGATGAAGCGAAATAAACCCTTCGAGGAAATCTATGATTTATTTGCTTTGCGAATTATTCTTGATACAGAAAACACAAATGAATGTTATACTACGCTTGGTATTGTTAACCAAATGTATCTGCCCGTCCCCGACAGATTCAAGGATTATATTTCTATCCCGAAGAATAACAACTATCAATCTATCCACACTACAGTTATCGGACCTGAAGGAAGATTGGTTGAAGTTCAAATCAGAACAAAGAAGATGCACGAAATAGCAGAACGTGGTCTTGCTGCACACTGGAAATACAAAGAGGATAAAACAACAACTGATAAAGATCTTGAAAATTGGCTTAACTGGATCAGAGATATTTTTGAAGGCGCTGGTAAAGATGAAACCCGTAAGGAAATTTTAGAAGATTTTAAACTGAATCTTTATCAGGATGAAATTTATGTATTCACACCAAAAGGAGAATTAAGAAGACTTCCGATTGACTCAACTCCTGTTGATTTTGCATTTGAAATTCACAGTAACGTTGGTTACCAATGTATCGGTGCTAAAATAAATGGTAAAATTGTACCGCTCGATACACCTCTGCATAGTGGTGATCAGATTGAAATCATCACTTCAAAAAATCAGCATCCAAATAAAAACTGGCTCAAGTTTGTAAAAACTCAAAAAGCAAAATCTGCTATCCGAAAATGGATGAATAAAGAAGAAGAGAAGATTGCTAAAACTGGAAGAGAAATCTGGAGTAAGAAACTAAAGAAATTGAAACTTGCTTTTTCAACAAGTGAAGTTTCCAAAATCGCAAGGAAATTCAAGTTTGATAATAACTCACAGTTTTATCAGGCGATTGCTCAGGGCAATGTAAATATTGATAAAGTTTTGAGCGATACTGGTGATAAAGTCAGCGAAGAACAGGAAAAGAGTTTAGCCTTTGATCAGTTTGCTGCTATTGCAAGGAAAGATGCAGGCGGAATTTTAGTCGATGGTAAATCTTCGGGTATATTGTACTCTTATGCTAAATGCTGCAATCCGATTCCGGGCGATCCGGTTATTGGATATGTTACAATCGGTGAAGGGGTAAAAATTCATCGGAAGACCTGCAGTAATCTTATAAATCTTTCCAAAGTTGATAGTGATAAACTTGTTGCAGTTGATTGGCCTGGAAATGATGGGACGATGTTTGTAGCAGGATTAGCTCTCAGAGGTGAAGATAGTCCTGGAATTTTAAATGAAATCGCTCACACGATTGTGTCGTATAAAAACACTAATATTAAATCGATTAACATCAACACAAATGATTCAACTTTCGAAGGTTCGGTTATGGTTTACGTAAATAATCTGGAGCACCTGAATAATCTGATTGACAGATTAAAAAAACTTCGTGGTCTGTACAAAGCAGAAAGATTTGAAGGTAGCCAGTAATTTGGAGCAGCTCAATCCTGAATCAAGAGTAATGGGAATCGATTATGGTGAAAAAAGAATTGGCATCGCAATAAGTGATCCACTCAAGATATTTGCTACTCCATTCAACACACTGGTGAACGACAATCAATCACTTCAAAAATTATTACTGATAATTAAAGAAAAAAATATTATAAAGATAGTTCTCGGTCTCCCATCAGGAAGATTTAAGTCATCTCAATTACTATCAGAAAAAATTCACTTATTTAAAAAAGAAATAGAAGCTGCAATACAAGTTGAGATAATTTTTTGGAATGAAGAATTTTCATCTGTGATTGCGCAGGAGAAAGTGAATGAATCAGTTACAAAAAAATCTTCCCGGAGAAAGAAAAATTTATTAGATATGCATGCAGCCGCAATCATATTGCAGGAGTATCTTAATTCAACAAAAAGCTGATTACTTTTGACAACTTTTATCAGGTCATTCGACCTACATGTGTTAATTGAAAAATTATCTTTAAATAAGTTTGACATTATCATTTGAAAAAACTATTTTTTCAGCCATAAATCAATTAATTGGGAGCATTCTATGTCAGCATTGTCACTTGATGCACTCGGAATGGTGGAAACAAAAGGATTAGTAGGTTCCATCGAAGCCGCAGACGCAATGGTTAAAGCCGCAAAAGTTGAGTTAATCGGAAAGGAAACTATTGGTGGCGGTTATGTAACTGTAATGGTTAGAGGAGATGTGGGAGCAGTTAAAGCAGCTACTGATGCAGGTGCTGCAGCAGCGCAAAGGGTTGGTGAATTAGTTTCAGTTCATGTTATTCCTCGACCTCATGCTGATGTTGAAATAATTCTCCCGAAGAAATCTAAGTAGAAAATCTTATGGCTGATCAAGCTTTGGGTATGGTAGAGACCCGTGGCTTGGTGGCTTCAATTGAAGCCGCTGATGCTATGGTAAAAGCAGCTCGGGTAACTCTGATCGGAAAAGAAAAAGTGGAAGGTGGTCTGGTTACCATTTTAGTTGTAGGCGAGACAGCCGCAGTTAAATCAGCTGTTGATGCCGGAGCCGCTGCCGCTAAAAGAATCGGTGATATAGTCTCAACTCATATAATTCCCAGACCAGATGATCAGGTAGGAGAAATTGTTGACGGAATTCCCTCTGTTAAGAATAAAAATTCTTATCCAATTGAAAAGACTTTTGTAACTGAGAAACCAAAGAAAGAACGTAAACTTAGAGTAACTGTTGAAGAGGAAGTTTTTGAAAAAGTTTCACCGGTTACGCGGACTACTACTTCTTCCACAATTGAAAAATTGAAAGAAGAAGCTCTTGGTGGTTTTTCCAAGACGATAAAAACAAAATCACGTAAGTCAAAGAGTGAACAAAAATTTACTATGTCAGAACTTGAAGTGATGAATGTTCATCAGCTTAGAAGATTCGCCAGAGATTTTGAAGAGTTTCCCATTAAAGGCAGAGAAATTTCACGCGCAAATCGAGGCGAATTACTGGACTTCTTCAAAGCTCTCCAAAGGTAGTTTTATCAGTTTTCTCTTTTTCTGAAGTTAGCTCCATTAATGGTATCGAATCGTGAGAAAAAAAATTAATATTTTTATTGCTTCTTTAATCTTTGCAGCAATCTTGTGGGGGTCAATATCACTTTCGGATTATTACTATACCAACGCTGATGTTAAACTTGCACTAATAAATCTTCCACCAGGTTATACAACCGGTTCACCATTACCGAAAAAAATAAATGTCAGAATTCGGGGTCAAGGCTGGAAACTCGTCTCCATTAATGTTGGTCCGGAAACTGAATTCGTTGTATCATTAAATAAGGACAGTGGTGAATACAATATTGATCTCGAAAAATATCTTGAGACAAACCGATCTCTTTTTTCCGATGTAGATATAATCAAGCTGCATCCCGATTCAATAAAGTTTTTTGTTGAGAGAATCATTAAAAGGAAATTACCTGTAGTATCTGGGCTGGAACTTGATTTTAAACCCGGTTATGGTTTGGCAACAGATATTAAATTCGTACCGGATTCAGTAATTGTAAGCGGACCATTAAGCTATTTGAAAAAATTAAAAGGTATTAATACCGAAATCAAAACATTGACTTTGCTTGACACAAGAATAGAAACAGAAGTTCCACTCAACAGGATGCAAGGATTTGGTTATAGCTCTAATGTTGTTGAAGCAAAACTTGATGTCCAACGAATTGTTGATAAACAATTTGAAAACATTTCGGTCGAAGTAATTGATCTTCCGCCGGGAAAAGAAGTTGTATTACTCCCAAATAAAATTGAAATTCAAATCAGAGGTGGAATCGAAATACTTGGCAGGTTGAAACCTGAGCAATTAAGCTGCTATGTGAATTATCAGGATCTTGTAAAAGATACTCTGGGAAGTGTGGAGCCTGAATTATCATTACCAAAAAATGTTACTCTTCAATATACCAAGCCGGGCAGATTACGATATATAATCAGATCTTTCTGACTTTCTACTTCAGTCTCAGATTTTAATTGAGAATAAAGTTTATCTATATTAACACAATTAAATTTTAATCAAAACAAAATAAAATTATATGTTTATCTCTTTTGAAGGTATAGATTTTTCGGGTAAATCAACTCAAATAGAACTGTTAAAAGACTATTTGATTGATAACAATAAAAAAGTTGAAATACTCAGGGAACCGGGAGGTACTGAAATTTCTGAAAAAGTAAGAAAAATCCTTCTTGATAATAAAAATGACAAAATGTTTGCAGAAGCTGAACTTTTTTTATTTTCGGCAAGTCGTGCACAGTTAGTACGGGAAAAAATTAGACCTTACCTTCAAAAAGGCATTTATGTAATTTCGGACAGGTTTCATGATAGTTCAACTGCTTACCAGGGATTTGGCAGAGGAATTCCATTAGAAACAGTAATGAAAATTCATGAATTGGCGATTGGCGATACAATTCCGGATTTAACTTTATTCATTGATATACCTGTTGGTATTGCAAATGAACGAAAGAAAAAGAAAAGTAAAGTAAAACTTGACCGAATAGAAGTTGCTGATATTGAATTTTATAATCGTGTCAGAAGTGGTTACCTGGAAATCGCACGGAGTGAAGAAAGATTTAAAATTATTGATGGAACTCAGACAATTGAAACCATACAAAATCAGATTATTTCAGAATTAGAATTAATAGACCGGAGGTGAATTAAGTCTTGAAGAAAAAGTTTTTATTAATTGCAGTTGTAATGTTGATATTTATTGTAGCTGTTGGTTTCTACCCGGGTAGAAGTGATATCTATCTTGAAATTGCTAAAAATCTGGATTTATTAGGTAGAGTTTATAAAGAAGTTGCTTTTAATTACGTAGATGAAGTTGACCCTGAAAAATTTTTAAGAGCAGGAATTCAGGGAATGCTTTCATCATTGGATCCATACACAATATTTATTGATGAAAAGAAAATTGAAGATATCGATCTGATAACAAATGGCAAATACGGCGGTGTTGGAATTTCTATAGGACTTCGCGGTGAAGAAGTAACTGTGGTTGAAGTGATGGATGGATATGCAGCTCAACGTCAGGGAATTCAGATTGGCGATGTGATCATTGAAGCAGCGGGAACCAGCATAACACCAGAAAACATTGACGATATATCTTCACTTGTAAAAGGAGAACCCGGAACAACTATCGAATTGACTGTTGTAAGAAATGAGATGAGCGATACAATAATTTTCAATCTTGTGCGTGAAGAAGTCCTCGTGAAGAATGTTACTTACTCAGGATTTTTTCCGGAGAATAGCAATGATGTTTATATAAAGTTATCTAACTTCAACAGAGCTGCGAGTGACGAAATTAAGAAGACTATTAAAGAACTACAGGAAAAGAAACCAATTCATTCAATTGTTTTGGATTTACGCGGGAATCCGGGTGGTTTGCTCGATATTGCTGTAGATGTCTGTGATAAATTTCTTGCCCGTGATTTACTGGTTGTTTCAACCAAAGGTCGTGATGAAGCAAGCGTGAAAAAATATTACTCAGTTGAAGAACCGTTAATTGCTGGTAATGTTGATATGGTCGTACTTATTAATGGAGGAAGCGCTTCAGCAGCAGAGATTGTTGCAGGTGCACTCCAGGATCATGACAGAGCTGTAATACTGGGGACTAAATCATTCGGGAAAGGATTAGTTCAAACTATAACGCCGCTCAGTTACAATACCTCACTTAAAATAACAACTGCTAAATATTACACACCAAGCGGAAGATGTATCCAGCGGATTGATTATTCTGATGGCAGTGAAATTATCAAATCAACAACTCACGAATCGGAGAGTAAATTCTTTACAGATAATAAAAGAGAAGTTTACTCTAAAGGAGGAATTACTCCGGACACAACTGTGGAATTTAAAGTTAATGGTGAATTGACAAAAAGCCTTCTTGCAAAGGGATTATTTTTTAAGTTTGCAAATAATTATTTTTTCAACAATCCGAAAATTGAATATTCAAAATTAGATGACCAAAAATTATATAATGAATTCAGAGAGTACCTGAATCTTGAAGAGTTTAAATATACTTCTCAAACGGAAGTGGAAATTGATAACTTAATTAAAAGTGCTGATGATAAGGATGAGATTAAATCTGAACTGCTAAAGATCAAATCAGAACTCGCCGGATTGTATGAAAAAGAAATGCAAATCTATAAAAACGAAATCCTGAGAGAGATCAAATCAGAACTTGCTGCACGCTATCTTGGGATTGAAGGTCGGATAAAAGAACAATTGAATTCTGATGTTCAGCTTCGTACTGCACTGGACGTACTTTCAGATAAAGTGATATATAATAAATTGCTAAATGTTCGTTGAATGAATTAACATCATCCCTGCTTTTTCTGGTGTCCGGATTCTTTTCAGGAATTTTAATTGGAATGCTGGGTATCGGTGGAGGTTTGGTTTTTGTTCCGTTACTTTATTTCACTTTACCTCTGTTTGGTATTCAGGAATCTTCACTCGCTTATTTTACAATCGGGACATCACTTTTCACTGGAGCTATCGCCGTTTCCAATTCAGCAATTCTTCACATAAGAGCAAAAAATTATTTTAGAAAACCAGCTGTATTAATTTCGATCGGGGCACTGATTACTGCATCAATCACACCATTCTTCGTTGTCAAAGTTGAGTCCAAAACGCTTGAAATAATTTTCGCTACTGTATTGTTTGTTGTTTTAGTAAGTATGTTGTTTGAATCGAACAAACGGAAATGGCTCGTTCTTAAAAATCCTTTAAATGAAAGATATTATATCCCACTGGGATTATGCGTTGGAATATTTTCGGCGTTCATAGGTCTTGGAGGAGGAATTATTTATCTTCCTGCATTAATGAACTTATTTTTAGTGGAGCCAAGAAAAGCTGTTGGAACTTCTTCGGTCATTGCAGCGGTCACGATGATTTCTTCAACAATTTCTTACTTATTTCAGAGTGCAAATTCGGCTACTACTGTTGGAACTCTTGGTTTTATTGTTCTTGCTGCTGCAATTCCTCTGGGTATTGGAGCTATAATAGGTTCATTTTTTGGTGTGCGGCTCGCTTTGGTTTCATCAAACTTATTAATAAAAAAAGTATTTGCCGGGATTATTTTATTAGCGATTATTCGAATATTTTTTAATATTAGTTGAGCATTTGATCTAGGTCAGTGAAAAAGCGATATTCAATATGTCCAGTTTGCAAGAATACAGGGGAATTACGAAATTCAAGAGCGCGTACTTTTCGTGAGAGGATGATAAAATATTTAACGTGGTACGAACTCTACAGATGTAAAAAATGCGGATGGCGTGGATGGAAAGCTAATTTCATTCTTAATAAATCTATGATCAGAAGGATTATTTTTTATTTTATATTGATGATCATTGCTGCAATTATTGTTTACAATCTGTTAAAGTTAATTGCGTAATGTTTGTAGATGTGTTTAGCCAAATAATGATAAATAAAAATAATTAAAAAAATTTGCTTTAAATAAATAAAATTAAGATTTTAACACACCAAAAATTGAAATATTGTCCAACCAGATGTGGTTGATAAATAAAGCATCCGCGCTTCTATTTTTTCAAAACTAATTTCGGAATATTTTGTTAATCTTGCTTTTAGGGTTTTACTCAACAGTGATAATGTATTTTTCCCGAAGCGTGTTTCAACGGGAATGTCAAAAAGGTAGGCTATGAAAAAATCTTACCTCGATTATATTCTCAGAAACCGATTACCGGTAACTATTTTCGTGATCTTAATGGCGTTCGCACTGACTTATTTTGCGTCACGCTCTGAAAGAGATGGTGTTGGTTATACACCCGATCAACCAATTAATTATTCTCACAAGCTTCATGCCGGAACAATGCAAATTGATTGCCAGTATTGTCATATTGGAGTTGAAAAATCAAGGCACGCAATGGTTCCTCCAATTGCAACTTGTATGAATTGTCATAGTATAGCGAGAAAAGACAGACCTGACATTATTAAACTTACTGAATACTATAATGAAGGTAAACCACTCAGATGGAAACGGATTCATAAAGTTCCTGATTACGCTTATTTCAATCATAGCGTTCATGTGAATAAAGGAATAGATTGCGTTGCCTGTCACGGCGAGATAAGACAAACAGAAAAAGTGGGTCAGGTTCAATCATTTACGATGAGTAGTTGTCTGGATTGTCATCGGAATGCTCACGAAAGATTACCTGATCTAAAAAATATAAACTTCGGCCCGGATTACTGCTGGGCTTGTCATAGATAATTTATTTTTATGAATAGAAAAAAATTTGTTGCATTGTTTTCTACGAGTTTGATTGGTGCCGCTTTTATTAAGGCAAATCCTTTAAATATTTTCTTTTCAAAGAAAACATCATCACTAAAAAACACTGCAAATGTAAAAATCAATCCGGATGCAGTTATGAGAGAAAAATCAGGAAAGAAGAATGGCTGACGAATTAATTGGAATAAATAAAACTGATTCAAACGCATCTGGTGAACAGATAAGTTACTGGCAATCATTCGAAGAACTTTATAAGCACCCTGATTTCATTAAAGCACATCAGGATGAATTTAAGGAAGGCGTTTCAGAAGGTATTGATACAAACGGAATGTCTTCAATTTCAAGAAGAAAATTTCTTGCATTATTGGGCGCATCCGCTGCACTTGCCGGAACAGCTTGTTCTGATTACAGAGATAAGGGCGAAATCATTCCTTATAATAAAAAGCCTGAAGAAATAACGCTTGGAAAAGCTAACTACTATGCATCAACGTGCAATGTATGTGCAAATGCGTGCGGAACATTAATCAAAACCCGCGAAGGCAGACCAATTAAAATTGACGGTAATCCTGATCATCCGGTTTCAAAAGGAAAGATATGTGCACAGGGTCAGGCAAGCATAATGAATCTTTACGATCCTGATAGGTTAAAAAGCCCAAAAAAGAAACTTGATGGTAATTTTAGCGAGTATAAATGGAAAGAAGCAACAGATGAAATTGTTTTTGATTTAATGAATGCTGGCAGCAGGGAAATAGCTATCATTACCCGCAAAATCTTTTCACCTACTGCCAAACGTGTACTTGATGATTTTGTATCCAAATATCCATCTGCAAAAATTTATTCATACGAACAGTTTGATAATTCTGTAAGAAATTCTGCCTGGCAAAAAAGTTATCCCGAAAACGGGACAGGTGGTTCGGGTGTATTTCCGTCAATCAAATGGAATGAAGCTGAAATCATACTTTCTTTAGATGGTGATCTTCTTGGTGAAATATACAACAGGATTGAAAACAACAGACTGTTTGCTGAAAAAAGAGATGTATTGAACAAAAAATTTAATCGTCTGTATGTTTTTGAAGGTAATATGTCTTTGACTGGAATGACGGCAGATTACAGATTAAGACTTCGTCCCGATTTACAACTAAATTTCGTATTGAGTTTAATTGATGCTTTGAATAAGAAAGGTGCCGGTATTCCTCTTAACGTCAGTGGAACAAGCTTGGAAAATTTTGCGAAAGAAAATAATCTGAGTATTGATACTTTAAATTTACTGGTAACTGATTTATTAAAGAACAAAGGCAAATCAATTATCTATGCAGGTGACCATCTTCCACAAAATGTTCATCTTGCTGTGAATTTATTAAATAATGTTCTCGGCAATGAATCGCTTTATAATTTTGAATCTGCACCTGTTTCAGTTCTGCCATTATCATCTGCTGAAGAAATAAAAAATCTGACTGCGAAAATGAAAGCAGGGGAAGTAGCAGTTGCGATACATATTGATGTAAATCCGGTTTATAACTTACCAGTGGATTTGAAATACTCAGATGCATTAGCCAAAGTTGGTACTGTTATAAGTCTTGTTGAACTGGAGAACGAGACAACTGAACTATCCAATTTTATACTTCCGATTAATAATCAGCTTGAAAGCTGGGGAGATGCAAAAACACGGACAGGATTTTATTCATTACAGCAGCCGGTAATCGCTCCTCTCTATGATACAAGACAGACTGAGGCAATACTTTTAAATTGGATTTCAAATACTTCAGATTTTAATGAATCAAGTTATCACCAGTATTTAATGAGCAATTGGGAAAAAAATATTTATTCTCAACTCGGTTTAAGTTTGGAGTTCAAAAGATTCTGGTATAACGCACTTCATGATGGTATAGTTTATTCGAAAGATCAGGCTGAGACAGGTATCAAATTTAATTCAGCATCTGTAACCGGAATAAAACCATATCAAGCTTCAAATAATTTTTCCTTATTTGTGAAAGAGAGTTATGCAGTTCGGGATGGCAGGTTTGCAAATAATGGCTGGCTTCAGGAGTTACCGCATCCGGTTTCTAAAATCGTCTGGGATAATTATGCTGCTATTTCACCAAATACAGCAATAGACCTGGGTTTAAAGAGTAATGATATGGTTCAAGTTACTGCTGGAAATAATTCTTTGACTTTACCGGTATTTATTCAACCCGGTGCATCTGATAATTCTATAACAATTGAAACAGGCTACGGTCGGAAAATTAGCGGCACTGTAGGAACAGGAATAGGATTTAATGCAAACTTACTCCTTGCTTCTGTTGGCGGATTATCTCCCTGGCTATATTCAGATGTCAAAGTTGAAAAATTATCAGACACATATAATCTGGCTACATCACAAACTGTTTATGCTTTCAATGAAGGTCATACAAAAGATTTACCTGCAAAGAGAGGAATAATAAAAGAGGCAACAGTTCAGGAGTATCTTAACAATCCTGATATCTTTCAGAATGCAGAAAAACATGAGCTTGAAAGTGTTAACCCGTTTTATGATTATAAAGGTGTGAAATGGGGAATGTCAATTGACATGAACAGATGCCTTGGCTGCGGCGAATGTATTATGGCTTGCAATGTTGAAAATAATATTCCTGTTGTAGGAAAAGAACAGGTTGATAAAGGAAGAGAAATGCACTGGATAAGAATTGACAGATATTATTCAGGAACACATGAAGACCCGAATGTTAACAATCAGGTAATGCTTTGCCAGCATTGTGATCATGCGCCTTGTGAAAATGTCTGCCCCGTAGTTGCAACAACACACAGTCCTGATGGTTTGAATCAAATGGTTTATAACAGATGTGTCGGTACGAGATACTGCTCAAACAACTGCCCTTATAAAGTTCGAAGATTTAATTATTTCAATTTCCGTGATCGTTTTAGGGATGGATTTCAGGAATCACCAGTATTTGCATTGTTGATGAATCCGGAAGTAACTGTTCGTTCAAGAGGAGTAATGGAGAAGTGTACTTTCTGTATTCAAAGAATCAGCGAAGCAAGAGCAGATGCGATAAGAGAAAATCGAAAATTAAAAGGATCAGATGTTACTACAGCTTGCCAGGATGCTTGCACTACTAATGCAATTCATTTTGGCGATATTAATGATGTTGAAGATAAATTTAATAATTACAGAAATCACGAACTTGGTTTTTATGTACTTGAAGATTTAAACATCAGACCAAATGTTACCTACATTGCAAAACTTAAGAATAAGGATCGGGAGATAGCTTAGTGAGTACAGATTATTCAGTTGAAGCTCCTTTAGTTGCTGGTCGTCTTTCTATTGTTGAAATAGAAGAACTGATTGCAAAACCACTTGATACAAAACCAGATAAGAAGTTTTATATAGCGATCTCTATTTCAGGATCCGTGTTATTAATTGGCATTATATGTCTTTTATATACATTTTATTATGGTATTGGGATGTGGGGAAATAACCAGCCAGTCAGTTGGGGATTTGGTATTGTAAATTTCGTTTTCTGGGTTGGTATTGGTCACGCAGGAACTTTAATTTCTGCTATTCTATTTTTACTCAGACAAAGATGGAGAACAGGCATTGCTCGTTTCGCAGAAGCAATGACGATTTTTGCAGTTATATGCGCTGCACTTTTTCCAGTTATCCATACTGGTCGTCCGTGGCTTGCTGGATATTTATTTCCGTACCCGAACCAACATAGTTTGTGGGTTAATTTTACTTCTCCGCTTATATGGGACGTCTTTGCCGTATCCGTTTACTTTACAGTTTCACTTGTATTTTGGTACACCGGATTGATTCCTGACTTTGCAACACTGCGTGATAGAACCACATCAAAATTTAAAAAAACTATTTACTCAGTTTTTAGTTTAGGATGGAGACATTCTTCAAGACACTGGATCCATTATGAAAAAGCTTATGTTATTCTTGCAGGATTTGCCACTCCGCTGGTTCTCTCTGTTCACACAATCGTAAGTTTCGATTTTGCTGTTTCCATACTTCCGGGCTGGCACACAACAATATTTCCACCTTATTTCGTAGCAGGTGCAATATTTTCAGGCTTCGCAATGGTTGTAACAGTTCTGGTTTTAGTTAGAAAGATTTTTGACCTTCAGAATATTATTACCATTGATCATCTGGAGAAAATGAATAAAGTAATTGTTGCTACAGGGTTAATGGTTGGCTATTCTTATGGAATGGAATATTTTACAGCGTGGTACAGTGGTGTACAGGTGGAACAATTTGTCTTTATCAATCGAGCGTTCGGTCCATATACCTGGGCATATTGGACAATGATAAGTTGTAATGTGATTTTCCCGCAATTGTTTTGGGTAAGAAAATTCAGAAGATCAATTCCGGTAATGATGGTAATTGTACTCCTTGTCAATGTGGGTATGTGGTTCGAAAGATTTGTTATTGTTGTTACTTCATTACACAGAGATTTTCTGCCAGCAAGCTGGGGTATGTTTACTCCAACACTCGTTGATCTTGGTATATTATCTGGAAGCTTTGGATTATTCTTTACACTTGTAATTCTGTTCACAAAAACATTACCTGTGGTTTCAATTGCCGAAATAAAAGCAGTCGCAGACAATGCTCAGCCCACACATCATCGAGGAGAAGATCATGGCTGAGAAGAGGATATACGGGGTTACTGCGTTGTTTAATGATCCGAATGCAATTACATCTGCTGCAAAAAAAGTTGCTAACGCGGGGTTTACAAAGTGGGATGTCAACTCTTCTTATCCTATTCATGGTATTGAAAAAGCTATGAAATTGAAACCATCAATGTTGGGTATAGTAACATTAATTAGCGGTCTATCTGGAATTGTTGTTGCTTTATTAATGATGTGGTGGACAATGTCAGTTGATTATCCAATGATTATTGGAGGTAAACCATATTTTTCTCTTCCCGCATTTATACCGATTACATTTGAAGTAACGGTAATTTTAGCAACAGTTTCAACGGTTGTTGCAATGTTTGCTTTCTTCTTTGGATTACCACGGAATGTTCATGCTTTGCACGACACAGTGTATATGAAGAAAGTTTCGCGTGATCATTTCGGAATTGTTATTGAAGCTATTGATCCAAAGTTTGATGAAAAAAACACACTTGAGTTTCTTAAGAATCTTAAACCACTTTCCACAGAAATAATTTATTTCCCGGAGAAAGAAAATTATCCCGTTTTTGAATTAAGATTTATCATGTTTTTAATTGGAGTTGCTGTAGTAGTTTCATTAGGCACTTATATAACTTTGAATAAATTAATGTACCTGCAGCCTTTCAACTGGATGGAGAGTCAGGCAAAATTAATTCCACAACGTACTACTGATTTCTTTTCTGATGGCAGATCAATGAGACTCCCGGTAGAAGGAACTGTGGCTAAAGGATTTATACCTTATCCATTTGAGGGTGAGACGAATCCGGTTCAAGTACTGTCTAATCCTTATTTTCCAACCGAAGAAAATCTGAGCCTCGGTAAACGAAAATTTTTAACCTACTGTAGTCCTTGCCACGGAAATTTTGGTGATGGAGACAGCAGATTAGCAGGTCAGTTTCCTAATCCGCCAACATTACATTCCGATCGTGTAAGAAGTTTTCCTGACGGTATGATATATCATATTATTACTAATGGTCAAAATATTATGCCATCTTATGCTTCACAAGTGAATAGACAAGAAAGATGGGCAATAGTTAATTACATACGAGCTCTTCAGAGAGCAAAGAATGCTACTGACGAAGATCTTAAACTGGTTAAAGCGGAGTAAATCTGAAATGCATACTAACGATTACATATATCAGAGAAAAGATTTACCTGCAAGCATTTCAAAATTAGGAATGGGTTTGCTTGCCTTAGGAGTAGTTCTAGGTGTGGTTGCATTTTTTGTCGATCATTCCAGGGCTGTTTTTAATTACCTTATTGCATTCACTTTTTTGATCAGCATTGGTGTTGGTGCTTTGTTTCTGATTGCTCTGGATTATACTTCCGGAGCTGATTGGAGTGTACCAATCAGAAGAGTAGTGGAATTTTTTGCAGCAATTATTCCGATTCTTGCAGTGCTGGTAATTCCTTTGTTATTCAATGTTGGGGAACTCTTTCACTGGTCGCATCCGGAAGCTGTTGCCGAAGATAAAATTTTACAAGGTAAATCTTCTTATTTAAATGTAACGTTTTTCATAGTCAGAGTATTTGCTCTTATTGGGATCTGGTCACTTTTTTATTTTTTCATAGTGAAGAATTCAAAGAAACAGGATACTACCAGAGATCAAAAACTAACAACAAAAAATCTCAGATTATCAGCTATCTTCATTCCAATTTTTGCAGTTACGATTACCATTTCAGCTATTGATTGGTTGATGAGTATTGAACCTCACTGGTTCTCAACAATGATTGGCGTTTACTTTTTTTCTGGTGTAGTAATAGCTGCACTCGCTGCTGTAACCTTAACAACAGTTTTATTAAAAGAAAATGGTTATCTCCATCCTGCTTTAACAAACGATCATTTGTATAGTCTTGGTGCATTATTATTTGCATTCATAAACTTCTGGGGCTATATAGCTTTTTCACAATACATGTTAATCTGGTATGCAGATTTACCAGAAGAAACTTTTTGGTTTATGCAAAGGTGGGAAGGGAGTTGGTCTATATTCTCGATTGGATTAATTCTTATTCATTTTGTTGTTCCTTACATAGCTCTTGTTTCTCAGCCATCCAAGATGAACCCTAAAACATTAAAGTTTATCTCTGTCTGGTTATTGTTCGCTCATCTTTATGACCTTTTCTGGTTTGTGATGCCTGAAGTGAATGAACTATCAGCAGGTTATTCTTTTAGCTGGATAGATCTTGTATTCCCAATTGCTGTTGTTGGAATAATAATTCTGGTCTTCAATATGAAAGCAAAAAAAGAAAATCTTATTCCCATCGGTGACCCAAAATTGCAAAGAGGATTAGATTTTCATCTATAAGATTTTATGGACAAATTAAAAAAAATAATATCAAATTTTTCGAAGACTGTAAAAGAAAATCCCGGAACTATCTTCGGAATTCTTTATCCTTATATTTTGGTGATAATTGTTGCCATCGGAATATATTATGTTGCAAATGAAGGGAACATTGCCTTAAACAAAAATTCAGCATTTATACCTGATACAATAATCGTATCTGATCTTCCGGTTGTTCAGGCGAAAACGGTTCCTCCGGTAGATATTTTTAAAATGAAAGAACCAACACCTGAATTACTTGCAAAAGGAAAAGAACTTTACACAAATACTTGTGCAACCTGTCATAACGAAACTGGCGCCGGTGGTGGTCCTGCTTCTGTTGGAATGAATCCTGCCCCAAGAAATTTTACAAGCCCTGATGGCTGGATAAACGGTAGAACAATTTCCGGAATTTATACAACTCTTGAAGAGGGAATTAAGGGTAGTGCTATGATCTCATATAATTTCCTTACTCCGGAAGATAGGATTTCGCTTGCTCATTACATCAGACAGCAATTTATGACAAATCCTCCTGTTGATACTGATGATGATTTAGCTGCATTGAACTCATTATATAATTTATCTGCCGGAGTAAAAATTCCTGCACAGATTCCTGTCAGCACCGCAATGAATATTCTTACTTCTGAAAATTCAGATAAAATTGAAAAACTTAACAAAGCAATCAAGACACTGGAAGCTGACAAATCTGATTATCCCGCCGCTATCTTTAGTGAAGTTGTCAGTAATGAAAAACTTGCGCTATCTTCACTGATCAATTCAGAAAGCTGGAAAAGCAGTGATGTATCTTTTATGAATTATTTAAATCTAAATGTTAACGAAAATGGATTTAACACAAGAGCACTCGAACTTTCCAATAATGACAGAATTGCTTTGTTTAATTACTTAAGCAAAATTTTATAGTAACACTTATGAAATTTCATATAGGTATATTTTTAATTGCTGTACTGACCCAAGCCATCTTTTCAAACAATCAGATTGAAATTGGTGTTGATGAACAGCTTGGGAAAAATATTCCTCTGGAAGTAATGTTCAATGATGAGAATGGAAACCAGGTAATTTTATCAGAACTAATTACCGGACCAACAATTTTAACTTTCGTTTATTACAACTGTCCGGGGATTTGCAATCCGCTTATGTTTGAATTAGCAAATGTGATGAACAAATCTGATCTTGAACCGGGTTATGATTACAATGTTATTTCAATCAGTATTGATGAATTTGAAAACCCCGAAAAAGCCTCAGTCAAAAAGAAAGAAATGTTATCCGGATTCGATAAAGAAATCTCACCTGATAGCTGGAGATTTTTAACAGGCTCAATTGAAAATATTAAAACTATGACCGATGCTGCCGGGTTTTATTTTAAGCGCGAGGATAAAGAGTTAAGACATGCTGGAACTTTAATCTTCATAGATAAAGATGGAAAAATATGCAGATACTTATTCCCAGGTTATACAGAAAGTCGTGGTTATGGTATTTTACCGTTCGATTTTAAAATGGCAGTTATTGAAACTGGTGAAAGTAAAGTATCTCCAACGATCGCAAGATTTCTGAGATTTTGTTTCAGCTATGAAACAGAAGGACAGAAATATACATTAAGTTTTACAAGGATTTTTGGTGCTGCGATTTTATTATTTGCCGGAATTTTTTTCGTTACTATCAGATTGAAATCAAAGAAAGAAATTATTAAAACAAGGTGATATACTATGGCAGGTGATTCTGCAGCTATAAAAACAAACGGACACGAACCAAGTTATCTCGAATATAAAGGGAAGCATACTGGTATTTTGGGATGGATACTTTCCACCGACCATAAACGAATCGGAATTCTGTATTTAATTTCTCTTTCTATTTTTTTCCTTGCAGGAGCTACATTCGGATTTTTAATGAGGCTCGAATTAATTGCTCCCGGACGAACGATTATGGATGCACAAACATATAACTCCATTTTTACCCTTCATGGAGTTATCATGATATTCCTTTTTGTAATTCCCGGTATTCCTGCTGTTTTCGGAAATTTTATGCTTCCAATTCTTATTGGTGCGAAAGACGTTGCATTTCCCAGAATAAATTTGATGTCATGGTATATGTATGCAATCGGAGGGTTGCTGGCAATAATATCAATCTTGCTACCCGGCGGTCCTGCTGATACAGGCTGGACATTTTATATTCCGTATTCAGTCAGAACTAATACTAATGTAATTTTCACACTAATTGCTGCTTTTATTCTAGGGTTCTCTTCAATTTTAACCGGATTGAATTTTGTAACTACTGTTCATCGTATGAGAGCACCTGGAATGACCTGGTTCAAAATGCCGCTTTCAATCTGGTCAATTTATTCTACAGCATGGGTTCAGGTATTAGCTACTCCTATCATAGGTATCACTTTGCTTCTTGTAGCTATTGAAAGATGGCTGGGTGTTGGAATTTTTGATCCGGCATTGGGTGGTGATCCGGTTCTGTTTCAACATTTATTTTGGATCTATTCACATCCAGCAGTTTATATAATGATATTACCGGCGATGGGAATGGTTTCAGAAATAATTCCGGTATTTGCACGAAGAACAATTTTTGGTTACAAGTTTATCGCATTTTCAAGTGTTGCAATAGCACTTCTTGGATCACTGGTTTGGGCTCATCATATGTTTACAGTTGGAATGAGCAATACTGGTCAGTTTATTTTTTCATTGCTTACTATGCTGGTAGCCATCCCAAGTGCAATAAAAGTTTTCAATTGGGTTGCTACTTTATACAAAGGATCAATTCTTGTTGAAACTCCAATGCTTTTCGTTCTAGCATTTATATTTCTATTTACAATTGGAGGATTAACAGGTGTTATGCAGGGAATCCTCTCAATAGATATACAGGTTCATGATACTTCTTTCATTGTTGCTCACTTTCACTATGTAATGTTTGGTGGAACAGGTTTTGGTTTCTTTGCTGCATTACACTACTGGTTTCCTAAAATGTTTGGCAGAATGTATAACAAGAAATTATCAAAAATATATTTCTGGTTGTTGTTTGTGGGTTTCAATTTTTTATACTTCCCGATGTTTATTATGGGATGGCTCGGAATGCCAAGAAGATACTACGATTATCTTCCTGAATTTCAAAGCTATCATGTTATTTCAACAGTTGGATCCTGGATTTTAGTTGCAGGGTTATTGTTGATGATTTACAATATGTATCGTTCTAAAATCAAAGGTCAAATTGTTACCGAAAAAAATATCTGGGGTGGAGAAACATTAGAATGGCAAATTGAAACACCACCAATTCACGAAAATTTTCATCGGATTCCTGTAATTAAAACCGATCCTTACCAGTACAAATTAAATGAACTAAGCCTGGAAAAAGAGGTGGCTAATTGAATTCAACTGAACATATAACAGAAACTCATATTCATCGGGATGATGTAGCTTCCAGAATGGGGATGTGGTTGTTCTTGTTTACTGAGCTTTTGCTTTTTGGCGGAATGTTTCTCTTGTATTCTGTTTACAGGTTTGACCATGCTGATCAGTTTCACCTTGCCGCAAAGGAACTCAATACTATCCTCGGCACATTTAATACTGCGATACTGCTTACAAGCAGTCTGACGATTGCTTTATCCATAGTTGCTATTCAAAGAGATCAGAAAAATTTATCAGTGTTACTGCAGATATTGACGATAATCCTCGCACTATTCTTTTTAATAAATAAATATTTTGAATGGAGTGCAAAGTTCCATCACGGAATTTATCCGGGAAGTGAAATTCTGCTTTCAAAGAGTTCGGGTGAGATTTTATTTTTCGGACTATACTACGTGATGACCGGTTTACATGGTATTCACGTTGTTGTTGGAATGTTCCTGATTGCGGTGATGACCAGACAAACTAAAAAAGGTGTGATCACAAAAGACAGCTATGTGAGACTTGAAAATGCGGGATTGTATTGGCACCTTGTAGATATTATTTGGATATTCCTTTTCCCACTATTCTATCTTATTACATAAGGAAAATAAATGCAGACTCACGACAAACCTCATCAGCAGTCACACAGCTACAGCACATATATCATCGTTTGGCTGGCACTTATGGCTCTTACTGCAATTACGGTCGCAATAGCCGGAATGAATATAGGTAGGTTTACAGTTGCGACAGCCCTCATAATTGCATCTGTTAAAGCATACCTGGTGCTTTCAATCTTTATGCATCTCAGAAGCGAAACAAAAGTATTTGCAATTTTCGTAATTGTTGCTCTGTTCTTTCTGGGAATTTCGTTTGTATTATTATTCTCTGATTATTCATTCCAGTAAGGGTATTCAAAGTATGTTTGATGGTCTATCTAATTTTGTAAATTCATTTGACACAACATTCCTTGTGGTACTCATTGTATGCGTGTTCTTTCTTACACTGATTACAGTTCTGATGTTGGTGTTCGTATTTAAATACAGCCGAAAAAAAAATCCGAGAGGTACGAATATTCATGGTAATGTTGCACTTGAGATCACATGGACAGCAATTCCAACAATACTCGTACTGATAATGTTTTGGTTTGGATGGGAGAATTATTTAGAAACCGTTAATGTCCCGGAAAATGCAATGCCGGTTAAGGTTACAGCGCAAATGTGGAAATGGAGTTTTGAGTATGAAGACGGAAAAAAAACAGATACTCTTTACGTACCGGTTGACATACCAGTAAAATTGATTTTACATTCTACCGATGTTAGTCATGCTTTCTTTGTTCCAGCATTCAGAATTAAAAAAGATGTTTACCCGAATCAGGAAAGAATTGCCTGGTTTGTCGCAAACAAACCTGGTGAATATCATATAGCTTGTGCAGAATACTGCGGTCTGAATCATTCTTATATGGCTTCCACAATAGTTGTATTAAATGAAGTTGATTTTAAAAACTGGATGTATGGAATGAGCGATGAAGATCTCAAACTGATGGAACAATTGACAAACTAGGAACTCCCGAAGTAAAACAATTTGAAAAATACACTTAAAATATTCTTTGAATTGACTAAAATTAGGATTACACTATTTGTAATGTTAACAACAGCATTTGGTTATATTGCTGCAAGTAGTCAGATTGATATTAGAATTATTCCAGTTCTTATAGGTGTACTTTTACTCGCATTTGGTTCCGCAGCATTGAATCACTATCAAGAAAAAGATTTTGATTCAAAAATGAATCGTACAAATAAAAGACCCATTCCATCAGGCAGGATTTCACCAGTAAATGTTTTGATTGTTTCAACAGGGCTTGTGATTATCGGCTCAGTTATCCTGATTGTTTTTACGGATTTTCTGGTTCTTTCTCTTGGGCTGTTAAACCTGGTATGGTATAATTTTTTTTATACATTACTAAAAAGGAAAACACCATTTGCTATAATTCCTGGTTCATTCGTTGGTGCAATTCCACCGGTAATTGGCTGGGTTGCTGCTGGTGGTTCAATGAGCGACCCACAGATGATCATAATAGCATTCTTCTTCTTCATCTGGCAGATACCTCATTTCTGGCTTTTACTTTTGGTAATGGATGATGATTACAAACGCGCAGGGTTTCCTACACTTTCAATGTTATTCAATAAAGCGCAGCTTTCAAGAATAACTTTTATCTGGATTATCTCAACTGTTGTCACCGGATTAATGATTCCGCTGTTCGGAATCGTTACTCAGCTCTGGATTGATATTGCATTATTCATAAGCGGAATGCTTCTTACCTGGAGAGCATTTGGATTGCTTGCTGAATCAAATGATTTTTCGGAATTTAGACTTAACTTCAGATCAATTAATTATTTTGCATTAAGTGTTGTGTTTTTCGTTTCAATTGACAAACTTATTTCCTGATCGAACAAATTGTGTTAGAATATTGTTCCCGAAGTTTTTTGAAAGTAAACAGTTCAAGGAGATATACTCTTCGCTTATCCTGATGAAAAATAATTATTTTTATATATTGAAATATTATAATTGTATCCTAATATCATAATACTTAACTTCGCAAAAATTTTACAACAAATAATTGAAGGATAGAGATATGAAAAATAATTTTATACTAACACTTCTATTTATCGTTTGCCTTTCCGCTGCTTCATTTGCTCAACTCGATTCAGTTTATTATTTGGGCCCTGCAGCAGGAAATGTTCCCTCCGGAGTAACTGTTACACTTAATCCGATGACATTTGATGAACCAATATCCGGTGATCCAATTGAAATTAAAGACCTTGAGGGTCCATCTATAAACGGAAATTTAGAAAATTACGATCCGAGTAATTTACCTCCCTATGTTTACACCGAAGATAAGTTGATTAAAAGTGTCAATAAAGGAACTACAGCGCAGACAGTTATATTGGATAAATGGGATGGCATAGCGATGACAAATTCCATACCTCCTGATCCAATTATGGCGGTTGGACCTGATCACGTTATCGCTTGTGTAAACAGTGCTTTCAGAGTTTGGGACAAGCAAGGAAATTTGTTAGCAAGTGTTAATGCGGATTCATGGATTTCACCCGTAATAGGATCCGGTGCTTTTGATCCTCAAATTATTTATGACCATTATGCTAACAGATGGTTTATGCTCTGGGATTGGCAGGATAGCCCATCGCAACAAGGTTGGTTTATTATTAGTTATTCAGATAATGCAGATCCATTTGGAACCTGGTATATGTATAAAATGGATGCTAAACTAAACGGAACAGCTAATTCAGGTACCTGGGGAGATTTCCCCCAGATCGGTTACGATGACCAAGCCATTTACATAAATTCACGCTCATTTAGTTGGGCAGGATATTATCAATATAACAAAATAAGAATTCTTGATAAGTCAGTTTTGTATGCGAGTAACGGCGGCGTTTTGCCTTTTGTTGATCTATGGAGTATTGGACGACCAAATGTACCTTCAGATAAACCTGATGTGTTAGAACCAGCAATATGTTATACACCAGGTCAGGGTGGATATTTCTTTAATACACTACAAAATGGCGGTGTATATACTATTATGTATAAATTGTTAAATCCAACTTCCCCAACTCCAAGATTAAGAGGAAAAACTCTTGTCGTTAATTCTTATGGTAATGCACCTCTTGCGCAGCAGCTTGGTGGCGGCACCGGAATAGAGAGTGGTGGAAGCAAACATCGTCATTCACCTATTGTAAGAGATAATTATTTGTATGCTGCTCATTCAATTGCAAATACAACAAATGCTTCATACTCAAGCGTAAGATATTACAAAGTAGATTTAAGCAATGCTTCAATTTCTGAACAAGCAGAACTGGGAATGATAGGTTATTACTATTTGTACCCAGCACTCGCTATTGACAAAGATCATAATATTCTCGTTACTTTCAGTCGGTCAGCAACAACAGAGTATGTCGGTGCATTTGTATCTTCCAAATATGCTGCAGATCCACCGGGGTTGAATCCAAGCTTAATTTTGCAGCCAGGACTTGGAAATTATGTAGTTGATTTTGGTTCCGGTCGAAACAGGTGGGGTGATTATATGGGAATTTATCTCGATCCAGTCAATGAGTATGATGTCTGGACATTTACGGAATATGTTCGTTCAACAAATACCTGGGGAACGTATGTTGGCAGGATTTTAATGGCTGCATTTCCGGGTGCTCACGCTTATGCTGAATCATTCAACGTTGATTTCGGTAATGCCCAGGTTGGTGCTACACCATCAACTAAAACGGTAATACTTACAAATTATGGTCAGGCAGACCTTGTTATCAGTGCGATCAATTCTCCCGTTGGTCCATTTTCATTACTAACCAATCTATCTTTGCCATACACTTTAGCCCCATATGATAGTGTAGACCTTGATTTTGAATTTGATCCGGCAAACCCAATAGTGTATGATGAATTAATAAGTTTCACAAGTAACGACCCGGATTTCCCAGGATTCAGATTGAAAGGTAGAGGTTTTGAAATCAATCCTGCTGTGTCGGACATTTTATATGCTGTTTCAAGTGCCGCTGACACTGGCAAAACGTTCTGGATTGATAGGGCAACAGGATTAGGTACCGAAATCGGTCCTTCCAATTTTCCATCGATAAACACTGCAACGATTGATCCGGTAACAAATACTATATATGGGGTTATTCCAGGTACTACTGAAAGCGATCTCGTTAAAATAAATGCAACTGGGGGTGATGCTTACATAATTCACACACTTAATTTAGGTTTCCTCGTTGCAGTTGCTTGCGATACAAATGGAACTGTTTACGCAGGAACACAAGCCGGTGGAATTTATACTGTTGATGTTAATACAGGAGTTTATACCCAAGTTACAACAGCAAGCATTCAGTTGATGTCACTCGCTTTTAATCCTCTTACAAATGAGTTGTGGGCTTCATCGAAAGTTGCAATTGGTCAGAAAGACAAAATTTACAAGATTGATCTTACTACTGGTTCTGCAATACTGATAGGTGAAACTGATTTCAATGTTCCTACTAATGATCTTGCTTTTGATGAAGCAGGAGTTCTTTTCGGAGTAATTGGTTCTCCAACAGAAAATGGAAGGATAATTATAATTGACACAAGCACAGGGCTTGGAACTCTTCTTGGAGATACCGGTTTCCAGGATGTCAGAGCTTTAGCTTATACCGTAAATAATCCGACCTCAGTTGATGATAATAATAATTCTTTACCGGAATCATTTTATCTTGCTCAAAACTATCCGAATCCATTCAACCCGAGTACAAAAATTTCATTCCGGATTGCTGAGCCAGGAATAGTAAGTTTGAAAGTTTTTGATATTCTTGGAAACGAAGTAATGTCTCTGGTTGATGAACAAAAACCTGCCGGGTTGTATGAAGTTAAGTTTGATGCTTCATCACTAACGAGTGGCGTTTACTTCTATCAACTAAAATCAGGTAATTTGGTTCAAACGAAGAAAATGGTTTTGTTAAAGTGATCCGGAGCCTAAATTAAGTATTTATAGGGCGAGCTTTTGGCTCGCTCTTTTTTTTTCAATAATCTTTCCAAAGATCAACAAATTACTTCAATTGTTTTTTTAACTTTTTTTAGTTAATGTTAGACAGGTTTCTTCAATTAATACGGGAGATGAATATGAAGACGAAATACATTCTTATAATATCTTTTCTATTTTTTTTAATTATTGCATTTCCAGTTTATACACAATATCATTTACAAGGTTATGAAATGCTTCAGACCGGATATGATTATTTATATAATAATTCTGCTTTAAGAACATTTGACCTGGTAGATTTTGATGGGAATGGAGAAAGAGATGATCCGGTGATGATTGGAACGCAAAAACTAAATACTGCAGGACTCAGTAAAGTAATTTTTTCGTACGTAAAATTTGGTTCTGTTAATTCGATTATTTTATTTGATTCGACAAGCGGTGGTGCTTTATCGCTACAGTATTGTTCAGAAGGAGTATTTGCTCAAAAAATTTTAGTGCTTTCATCTAATACAAATCAACTAAATTGGGCTTTAGTGGATAATAATACATTACAGATTGATTACTTTACTACCTCAGGAAGTTTTAACACACCTTCATTTCATTATTCAAATGATGGAACACTATGGCTTTCCACAAGTGATCTGAAACTTTATACTTCAACTGATTTAGGTACAACCTTCGACTTGTTAACTACTATTGGTGCTGGTGATCCGAATTTTGGAGTTCCTTCAAATTCTCCGTCAGAACTGCCTATTCAATCTTCCTTTGATGGTAAATATTTATCAATTGTCGGAACTTTTGAGGGTGCTTACTTGAGCGGGAATCCAGATATCGTTTACAGATATTATTCAACTGATTTTGGTGCTACCTGGCAGGGAGAAGTTATAGCCAGAGGTTCTGGTTCAAACCCTGAGTATGGACAAATATCAAACAGAAATTACGCACCGTACTTTACAAATTTTGGTCAATGTAATGCAATCGTTGACGATAATGGAGTCACTCATGTTGTATTCAACGGATATGGTGAAGGAATTTTGCCTGGAGCAACCGACACAACCGAAGTATTTCCTGTTCTCTATTGGAATAGTAATTATAGAGAATGGGTTGCAGTGACTTCTACCGAACTGGAAGCACCAGATGATGGGTTCGGTCATTCAATTATTGATTATTATCCATATCCTGCTATCGGTAATGCGTTTCCTTCAGTTATGGTTTCTTCAGATGGAATAAGAGTTATTGTTGTTTGGACCGGACCAGAATTTACAGGGAGTGGAAATACACCATATAATATCTTTCCAGGTGATGGTGGGCCTAATTCAGCAGCAGTTTACTATACTGATCTTTATGTTGCATTCAGTTATAATGGTGGGGTAGAAATTGCAGGTGGAAATCCCGCTGTTGCTGCTCGATATAATAATTCGGAAATGTATCCGATCTGTGCAAGTCGGATTAATATTTACTCACCTAACTGGCAGGAACAAGGAACGTTTGTTTTCTTCAATGATTCAATACCAGGCGTTTCGTTTTTTAATAGTCAAAGACCAGGGAACGGTTTTGCAATTGGGTTTTGGGAAACCGGAACTGAAGCATTTTATTTTCCTTCAGTAGAAAGCGAAGAAGGTTTGAGAGATTTTGCACTCAATCAAAACTATCCCAACCCCTTCAACCCGAGCACAAAAATTAGTTGGCAGTCTGCAGTAGGCAGTTGGCAAACATTAAAAGTGTATGATGTGTTAGGGAATGAAGTTGCAACATTAGTAAACGAATATAGACCAGCAGGCAAATATGAGATAGAATTCAACGTAGCTCAGGTCTCCAGACCTGAGATAGCCAATGGAGTATATTTCTACCAATTGAAAGCAGGTGAATATATACATACACGTAAAATGGTCTTGTTGAAATAAAAATTATTGCAGCAGGGACACAATATATTGTATCCCTGCTTCAGGCTAAAAATAATTTAGAAGCAAAAACTATACAGATTCTTATATATTGTCTTCTAAAATTTTTTCAAACACTTCCGGCAACTGGTTAAAACTGTTCTTCCTGTTTCTTTCATTTATGTGGGTAGTAAAATCCACTTTTTCTTTTACAGAAAGAAATTTTTGAACTCCACCTGTAATTGCTTCGGGTGAGTTCGGTTGAACAACAAATCCTGTATTACCCTCATCTACAAATTCCGCTAATCCGCCGACATCAGTCACAATAACGGGTTTATTAAATCCATAAGCCACATTCAGAATCCCACTTTGAGTTGCACTACGATAGGGAAGAATTACAACATCAGCAGCTTGATAGTATTTGGCAACTGATTCGTTGGGAACAAACTGATTTATCACCTTAACTTTATTTTCAATCTTCAGCTTTTTAATCAACTCAAAATATTCTTTTGGATTATCATAAAACTCACCAACAATCAGAAGCCGTGCTTTAGGATTTGAAGAAAGGATTTTCGGGAATGCTTCGATAAGAATATCCAGACCTTTGTATTTTCTAACATACCCAAAGAATAATAAAACAATTGAATCATCTTCAAAACCGAATTCCTTTTTTATTCCTTTTTGATCTGTTAAATCACGTTGTTTATAGCAATTATAAACAGGCAATTCAGACCTGTAAACTTTCTTTCCCTTGGAAAATTGCTGAACTTCTTTTTCAACTATACCTGAAAGTGCCAGAAACTTTGATGCAGAAGTCAAACCAATCTTTGTTAGTAACTTATCAATTGCATTTGCTTCGTGGGAAACAACATTTTCAGTGATGAATAAAATTTTATTTTTATACTTCTTCTTGATAAGAAATGAGATTGCTCCATGACATAATCCAAAAAAAGGATGCCACCAATCAAAAACAACTAAGTCTGCGTTTTCCTTTTTAAGTAAGCCAGCAACTTTTAACCAGTTGAATGGATTTATTGAATTGATAATTCTTTCGCTTGGAACCTTGAATACCTGTTCTTTGCTTTGGTCAAACTGTGTCGTTCCTGGAAAAAGGAGTGATGGATAAAGAAGTTTATAATTATAAATCTTTACATCGAATTGATTCTTTAAGGATTCATAAGCGTGTGTAATGAAGAGTGCATTTCCACCTCTGTAGGGATAGGCAGGACCAATGAGAATAATTTTTTTCTTCAAGTAAGTAAATGATGATAAATAAAATTCAATCGAAATATAATCAAATCGTTGAAGGGTAGAAAGATCACAAAGTCATACTGAACTTGCCTGCCTGTCGGCAGACAGGTTTCAGGATCTTATTTTAACCGTCAAATCTATCAGACTATTTTAAAATATAATACCAGATTAAGATTCCGGAAACTTCGATTGCGACAGAGTTCTGGAATGACAATTAGTGATCAAAACTTGTACTGAGATTCATCATCTTCATCATCAAAATCTTCTGCTTCTGGCATTGTGAACATTGAGCTAAGCATATCACTGAACTGAATACCATCTTCGATTTTAGTTCTGCTTAGTAATGAATATTCTGACAACCCAAATAGAAAAAACTCCATTAACAAAAGTCTTGAATTTCCGTTCACTGATGGCTGATATTTTTTAACAACATTTTCAAGCTGTGGAATTTTATGAAGCAGAATCTCATAATCTTTGTCCGGCAGATTCATCATCAAGTCTGCTTTGTTTCCTTTTTTAAACCAGTCAATAATTGGCTGATATGGATTTGGCTGCTGAGTTTTTTTTAAACTTTCAGGAGCTGGAAAATATTTAGAGAAATTATTTCTTATTGCTTTAGCTATTAGAATCTGCGCAACCTTCGCAGGACCTTCCTGTTCACCTTCATATACAAGCTCAATTTTACCAGTGATTGATGGAATCACACCAAAAAGATCACTTATGCGTAAATGCGTTTCTTTTTCCTGGTTCAGAATTCTTCTTCTTTCAGCAGTGCTGATTAGATTTTCAAAAGCGGAAATTGAAAGTCTTGCAGAAACACCACTCTTTGAATCTACGTATTCGCTTCCGCGTGCTTCGAATGCAACTTGTTCTACCAGATCAAGTAATATTTCATCAGGATATATTTTTTGCTTTTGGTCTTCTGTCAGTTTTGCTTCTTGTTGAGTTATCATTTTAGAAATTTCAATACTCTTCGGATAATGAGTAAGAATCTGGCTGTCAATTCTATCTTTTAACGGAGTTACAATTGATCCTCTGTTTGTATAATCTTCCGGATTTGCTGTGAAGATAAATTGAATATCCAATGGCAGCCTTACTTTAAATCCACGAATCTGAATATCGCTTTCCTGGAGAATATTAAAAAGCGAAACCTGAATCCTTGCCTGCAAATCCGGCAGTTCATTGATTACAAAAATTTCTCTGTGTGATCTGGGAATTAATCCAAAGTGAATTACTCTCTCATCGGAATAGTGAAGTTTGAGTGCTGCAGCTTTTATCGGATCTACATCACCAATCAGATCTGCTACTGATACATCAGGTGTTGCAAGTTTTTCTGTATAACGTTCGAAACGATGCATCCAATCTATCCTGGTACCATCTCCGTCTTTTGTTAAAATTTCCTTTGCATAAACTGAAATAGGATTCAACGGATCATCATTCAACTCTGACCCTTTTACGACAGGGATAAATTCATCAAGTAGATTTATCATCAGACGGGCAATTTTTGTTTTTGCTTGTCCTCTCAATCCTAAAAATAAAATATCATGTCGTGAAAGAACTGCTGTCTGAAGATCCGGAATTACCGTATCATCAAAACCAATTATTCCCTCAAAAGGATTTTTATTTTCTTTTAAGAATTTTATCAGGTTATCCCTTAATTCATCTTTTATAGATTTTGATTTATAACCGTTTTGCTTTAATTCACCAAGCGTTTTAATCGAATTTAATTTCATACTATAATTTTACCTTACTCTCTTTCGTCTGTTTCGTATATAATCTTCAAATAAAAAGTCGCCAAGACCTGTCAAGTTGCTGTAATAAGCTCTGCCATTATTGATTTTTGTGAATTCTCGTACGAACTGCTGCAGATAAGGATCACGCGCAATCATAAATGTTGTAATTGCTATATTATGTTTTCTGCATATAGCTGCCTGATCAAGTGTTTTGTTGATGATTTTTCTGTCTAATCCAAAACTATTTTGATAATATTTTGCACCGATTTTCAGACATGTTGGTTTGCCATCAGTAATCATAAATATTTGTTTGTTATTTGTCTTTCTTCTGCGAAGTATATCGTGAGCTAATTGCAATCCAGCAACTGTGTTTGTGTGAAATGGACCGACTTGTAGATAGGCTAAATCCTTTATTTCAATCGGCCAGGCATCATTTCCGAAAGCAATTATATCAAGTGTATCTTTTGGATATTTCGTAGTGATCAGTTCAGATAAAGCCATTGCAACTTTTTTTGCAGGTGTAATTCTGTCTTCGCCATAAAGAATCATTGAATGGGATACATCTATCATCAAAACAGTTGAAGTCAGAGCTTTGTAATCTCGTTCTTCAATTTCAAGATCTTTCTCAGTTAATTGGAAGTCCTCAATTCCGTGATTGATCTGAGCATTCCTGATTGAATCTGTCATGTCAATTTGTTCCAGAGTATCACCGAAGCTGTATTCTCTTCTGTCTGAAGTTAATTCATCACCATGACCAGAAAATGGAGTCCGATGATTTCCTCTTGCCGTTTTTTTCAACTTACCAAAAATTTCTTCGAGGGATTGTCTTCGAATTGTCATCTCACTTTTTGCTGTCAGGGAAATAGTTTTTCCATCTTCATTTTCTTTTATGTAGCCACGATCTTTTAATTCATCAATAAAGTCACCCATTCCGTATTCTTCACCGGTAAGGTTATATTGTCTGTCAAGTTCGTTCATCCAGTTTAAAGCTTCAGAAACATCACCGGAAGTAATTGTAACAAGCTGAAGAAATACTTTGAGTAAATCATCAAAGTTACCATTACCTCTGTTATCAGGAATGAAATCTGTAAATCTGTGACCAATCATATTATATAAATTAAAAATTAAGAAATATTAGTTCTGAATAATTTCGATTTGAAAATAAATTAAACTTGATGTTAAAACAAGAATATTATTTATTGAGAAAGAAAGGTGAATGGGGGAAGATTTTCCCCCATAAATTATTTTTTTTCCGCAGCTATGCGAGTTTCTAAAACGTTATCGATCAGTTTATATTCTTTTGCTTCTTCCGAAGTCAGAAAATAATCTCTGTCACAATCTTTTGTAATTTGTTCAACTGATTTACCAGTGTGCTTTGATAAAATATTGTAAAGCGAATCCCTGGTTTTAAGCATTTCCTTAGCATGAATTTCAATATCTGTCGTTTGTCCCTGCAATCCACCAATCCACGGTTGATGAATCATGATTTTTGAATGTGGGAGCGCTGAACGTTTTCCCTCTGCACCGCCAGCAAGTAATATTGCAGCCATGCTTGCAGCCATTCCAACACAAATTGTTGCAACTTCGGGTTTTATGTAACGCATTGTATCGTAGATTGCCATTCCTGCTGTTACACTTCCACCGGGACTATTTATGTAAAGATTAATATCCTTTTGAGAATCTTCAGCTTCAAGAAATATTAATTGTGCAATAGTCAGGCTTGCAACGTGATCATCTATCGGCATTCCGATAAAAATAATTCTTTCGCGGAGAAGTCTGGAATAAATATCCATTCCTCTTTCACCACGACCGGTTTGTTCGATCACATAAGGTACAAGCTGGTTAAAAATTTCTATTTTGTCTTTCATTGTTTTTCCTCTTTCTGTTTCTTTGCAAGTTGTTCCGGATCTACTTTTTTAATTTCATTTTTTTCTTTAAAGAAATCTAAAAGCTTTTTATCAATCATTCGTTGAATCTGGTTTGATGATTTGTAGTAATTGATCAGCTTCTCAACAGATAAGCCGGTTTTTTCTGCATCTTTTGCCGCAAGTTCTTCAAGCTCTTTATCTGTTACTTCTATTTTTTCTTTTTTTAGAATCTCATTTTTTAAATGAAACCATTTTACTTCATTAAGTGCTGACGGTTGAAGATATTCTCTCAAATATTTTGTATCTACTTTTTTCATTCCTTGTTTTTTAAGTCTGTCTTCTTCGCTCTTTACCATTTCATCGAGAATACTTTCAACCATAAATGAAGGCGGAGTAAATTCATTCTTTGATAATATCAATCCGATTAATCGGCTTCGGATATAATCTTCAGCTTTTTGATCATAGTAACTCTGAATATCCTTTTCCATTTCAGATCGAAGTACTGCTTCAGTTGAGATTTTATCTTTTGTTACTTTTTTAATCAGTTCTTCATTCAACTCAGGAAAGATTATTTTTTTAATACCAAGGATCAGAACTTCATAGTCAAAATGTTCAACAACTTTTTCTTCCTGCCCATCTTTATTTGGGACCATTCTTTCATCGTGGAAATGAAACTTAAATTTCTCTCCGACTTTCTTTCCTTTTGAATTTTCTTTTATATCCGAATGAACGTTTTCATTTGAAAGATCAATCTGCATTTTCTCTGGTTTTGAGTCTGCAGCAGGTTGACCATCTTCACCAAGTCTGACAAGTTCGACATCCAAAACAAAATTATTATCATCACCAATTAAATCTGCATCTTCCTGTGTGCTGTTTACTCGCAGAATATGTTCAATCTCTTTGTCAATTTCTTCTGGTTTGACTTTAATATCAGGTACTTCAATAATCTGATCAGTATAATCTTTAACTTCAATTTCAGGGATGACTTCATACTTAACCTTGAACTTAAATTCTTTCTCTGGATGAAAGTGAATATCAGTCATAACCGGCTGACCAATCGGTTTGAGATCTTTGTCCTTTGCAATCTCCCAGAATTTTGAATTTGCAACTTTTTCAGAAGCTTCATATTCAAGAGCATCACCGAATCTTTGCTTAATAATGTACATCGGTACTTTACCCTTACGAAAACCCGGCACTTGCAGTTTACCGGCTTGTTTTTTTACTTCAGCATCAATATCAGTTTTAATTTCATCATAATTTAAAATGACTTCAACTTCACGTTCTGATTGGGATATATCATTAACCTTAAACTCCAAATTAACCTCTGGTTTTTAAATTTGAATTGGTGCGAGAACGGGGACTCGAACCCCGACACCTTTCGGTACTAGATCCTAAGTCTAGCGCGTCTGCCAAATTCCGCCATTCTCGCAGATTTGTTATTTTTCTTTGTAATTCTTTAAAAATTGGCTACAAATATACTGTCAGATGATTTGTATATCAATTCTGTTTGTGCTTCATAACATATTCTACATAATAGTTACGGGCTCATCATATTATAAACTGAACCTGTATCATTGCAATATTTTATAAGTAATTTTGCAGAAACAATTCAAATATTTATAAAGCTTGTATGGATAAATTTGTAATAAAAGGTGGACGAAAACTTTCTGGAAGTGTTAAAGTAAGCGGATCTAAAAACAGTTCGCTCGCTTTAATGCCTGCATCAATTCTTGCATCAGGAAAATCTATTCTTAAAAACACACCTGAATTGAATGATGTTTACACGATGTCAAAACTGTTGAAGCATCTGGGAGTTGAAATCTCTTTTAAAAATGAAATACTTGAATTAGATACTTCAGGAATAAATGACTTCACTGCACCTTATGAACACGTAAAAAAAATGCGTGCTTCTATTTATGTGCTCGGACCTTTATTAGCAAAATTTGGAAAAGCTACGGTTTCTTTACCTGGTGGTTGTGCGTGGGGTCCAAGACCGGTGGATCTTCATATTGAAGCGATGAAAAAATTAGGAGCCAATATTGATTTAAAAGACGGATACATAATTGCTGAAGCAAAAAAACTGAATGGAGCTAAAATTAATTTTGATGTGTCATCTGTCGGTGCCACCGGAAATGCAATGATGGCTGCTGCATTAGCAAAAGGAACGACTCTTATTAACAATGCAGCGATTGAACCTGAAATAACACAACTTGCTGAATTTCTTGTTCAAATGGGTTCAAAAATTAATGGAGTTGGAACAAATAAAATTGAGATCGAAGGTGTTGATGAATTGCATCCTGCAAATATTATCACAATACCTGATAGAATTGAAACCGGTACATTATTAATTGCAGCAGCGATCACGAAAAGCAATATTAACCTGACAAGTACATCTTCTGAATATTTGGATGCAGTATTGTTGAAACTTGAAGATACCGGATGCGAGATTAAAAGGAGTCCGGATCAGATTTCAATTGATTGCAGGAATATTGAGCTCAAACCTGTTTCAGTAACCACATCTATTTATCCGGGGTTTCCGACAGATATGCAGGCACAGTGGACAAGTCTGATGTCTATTGTGAACGGAGTTTCAACTGTTACCGATTCAATTTATTTTGACAGGTTCAAACATGTTCCTGAATTGAACAGACTTGGTGCACAAATTGTTCTGGACAATAATACAGCGATAGTTACAGGGGTTAAAAAATTAAAAGGTGCAAAAGTCATGTCAACTGATCTTCGTGCAAGTGCAACTCTTGTCCTTGCCGGACTTATTGCTGAAGGCACTACTGATGTTTTGAGAGTTTATCATCTTGACAGAGGTTATCAGAGAATAGAAGAAAAGTTAAAATTCCTCGGAGCCGATATTCAAAGAGTTGAAAGCAAAGAATATTAATTTTTTATGGTTTCAGGATTATTTAAAAAAAACAACTACCTTTTCGTTTATCTTTTCGTTATTGGAATTATAAATGTATTTCTTCTGACATTACCACTTACAAATGTTTTTGGTTATGAGTTCTCAGCGATTAATTCATTACTGTTATCATTTCTTTCAGGTATCTACACGATTTCAATTTTCAAATCTGTAGCAAAAGAGAAAAAATATTTTTATACAAGCAAACTTTTTGGTGCCTGGTTATGGATGCTTTTTATTCCTTTCTTAATTTCAGTTGTTAATTCAATAATATTTGGATTTTGTTCATTTTGGGATGGACTGATGTTTTATCTTGTCATTACTTGTCCATCAGTGATAATTGGCAGTGCGATTGGTGCATTTAGTTTTCATTTTGTTACGAAGTTTAGAATCATTGTATTTCTGTTTCTTTATTTGCTGATATTGTTTATCGCAGTTTTAGAAATATATTTCAATCCACAAGTTTATCTTTACAACCCGTTGTTTTCCTATTTCCCCGGGACAATCTATGATGAGGGAATTAGTGTTGATTTTAAGTTGATTTTGTATCGAATAATTAGTCTAATCTTTTTTCTTCCGATACTAAATTATTTTATTCGTTGGTTAAAAAAAGAATATACATTCAATAAAAAATTTTCATTCTTAATTATTACAATTATCATCACCGGTTTATTTTACTTTTTTATTTCACCTGCGTTAGGATATACAACAACAAACTCTAATCTGCAAAACACACTTTCGAACCGGATCGAATCAGAGCACTTCATAATTCAAGTTGATAAAAGAATTGAAAAGGATGAACTAAAACTAATCGTATTAAACCAGGAGTATTATTATTCCAGATTATCTGAATTTTTTCTGGAAAAACCGGAAACAAAAATTTCTTCTTACATATTTTATGATAGTAAACAAAAGAAAAAACTTTTTGGTGCTGGTTCGGCTGACGTTGCAAAACCATGGCTGAACAGTATTTATATCTCTGCAGATACATGGGAGAGCACACTTAAACACGAAATCGCACATTGTTTCACTGCAGCTTTCGGTACAGGTTTGTTTAAACTTGCAGCAGATTTTAATCCTGCTTTAATTGAAGGAATGGCTGAGGCTGCTGATGGATTTTATGATGACAATAGCATCAATTTTATGGCTGCTCTTGCATATAAAAATCATTACAGGATTAATCTTAGTGATGTGTTTACTGACTTTAGTTTTTTCAATAGTGTTTCAAGCCTGTCATATATTTATTCAGGTTCATTTATAAAATATTTAGTCGATGAATATGGTATTGAAAAAGTAAAATCTTTCTATGCAACAAATGATTTTTATCCGGCATTCGGAGAAAATCTAGAAACTGCAATTAATAATTTTGAATCATATCTTGACACATCAGCGATTGAAGCTAATGCAAATAAAGCTAATTATTATTTTGGACGTAAACCATTAATTAGTAAAGTTTGTCCAAGATACGTCGCTTCAACATTACAGGAAGGCTGGGAATATTTCTTACTCAAAAATTATGATTGTGCAGAGAGCATTTTTAGGAACATACTTTCTAAAACCGAAAGTTATAGTGCTATCGCAGGTCTTTCCGAAATCTATGAGGAAAGAGATTCTGTATCTCAGGCAGTAAATCTTTTCGAAAAATATCTTGATACTTTCGAAGGCACAAGCAGTGAATACAATTTGAAAATTCGTCTGGCTGATTTATATGTTAAGGAATCAAAAGAAGCCGATGCTTTTAAGATTTACAAATCTGTATCCGATGGATATCCAGAGAGGAGATTAAAGTTGCTTGCAGATACACGTTTAGCTTTGATTGATAAAAGTAAAATTGAAGCATACGTTTCCGGAAGTGATTATGATAAATACTCAATCCTTAAAGAACTTAATGCAAAAACGTACAACTATTCTTCCATACCATTGATGATTGATTTGAGTTATTCTCTAAAAGAAAGTTACAGGAATTTTATATTCTTCTTTAAAAATGATTTTGAAGTAAAGGACGAGATTAGCAGCTATGCAATATTAGAACTTTCAGAATATATGCTGAATAATTTTGATTATGCTAACTCAAGAAAAATGGCTGGATTTGCTTTCAGGTATAAAGCTAATGAAAACCTTCTGAAACTTACTGCCGAGCAATATAAAAAAACAGAATGGTTTGTCAGAAATGCAAAATTAATTCTTGATCAAACTAAATTTGAATTGAATTGAATTAAATTAATCCTATGAACGTCAGCGAAGAAATAAAAAAATATAATTTCCTTCAACAAGCAGCTGAACTAACCGGGAAAATGAATGTAAAGACTTTCATTGTTGGTGGTTTTGTCAGAGACTTAATTTTAAAAAAAGAATGCAAGGATATTGATTTTCTTATTATTGGCGATGTAATGACCTATGCTCAAACCTTCGCGAACCAGCTTGGTATCAAAGATATTGTTGTGTACAGAACTTTCGGAACTGCACACTTTGTATATGATGGAATTAATTTTGAGTTTGTTGCTGCGAGAAAAGAATCTTATAAGCGATCGAGCAGAAAACCTGAAGTAACCGATGGAACTTTTCTGGATGATATTTCCCGGCGTGATTTTACAATTAACACGCTTGCTGTATCTATAATGAAAGATAATTTTGGTGATGTGATTGATCAGTTCAATGGACTGAGTGATATTGAAAATAAAATTATCAGGACGCCAATCGATCCTAAAATTACTTTCGATGACGATCCGCTCCGCATTTTACGCGCATTCCGTTTTGCTTCGCAATTGAATTTTATAGTGGATGATTCAGTGATGCAGGCTGCTGAGGAATTTCGCGAACGTCTTGAAATAGTTTCACAGGAAAGAAAGACTGATGAGTTCCTGAAAATTTTAAAATCTCCAAAACCTTCAATCGGATTAAATTTATTACAGCAATCGAAAGTTATGGAAGTTATATTTCCTGAAATTTCAGTGATGATTGGTGTTGAGCAAAGAAAAGATTATCATCATAAAGATGTATTCTATCATACCCTTGAAGTTGTGGACAATATTTCTCTCAGAACCGATGATGTCTGGCTGCGATTTTCTGCATTGGTTCATGACATTGCAAAACCAAAAACAAAAAAGTTTGTTGAAGGAATTGGCTGGACATTTCACGGTCACGAAGAAATCGGCGCACGAATGATGAGATCAATTTTTAAAAGAATGAAACTGCCGTTTAATAAGCTCGAGTATATAGAAAAATTAATTAGATTACATTTGCGTCCAATAGCACTTGTGAAAGATGATGTTACCGACTCAGCGATTCGAAGATTGGTTGTTGCTGCTGATGAAAACCTGGAAGATTTAATTACGTTGTGCAGAGCGGATATCACGAGTAAAAATCCTGAAAAGGTCGAAAGGTATCTGCAGAATTATGAGATAGTAATGAAGAAAGTGCTTGAAGTTCAGGAAAAGGATAAATTGCGGGCTTTTCAATCTCCGGTTAGTGGTGAAGTAATCATGCAGGTTTGTAAAATAAAACCATCAAAGAAAGTTGGTGAAATAAAAACCGCAATCGAAGAAGCAATCCTCGATGGAATCATAGCTAACAATTATGAAGAAGCCTATGAATATCTTTTAAAGATTAAAGAAGATTTTCTTTAAAACTGATCAATCAGAATTTTACTCTTAATCCCAGTTGATAGATTTTATTATTCAAAATTGCTTTATCATTATTTACACCCAGAAATATATCAACCGGAATCTCTTCCTTCGCTGTCTGAAATTCTTCTTCAAATGAATCAAACCGGGAGATATTTGAATAATCAGAAGGTGAAGACAAACTCGCAGTTGTATCAGTGTCTGCTTTCTTTTCTTTAAAGAATAGTGCATACGCAAGTATTCCGGCAATTACAAGTCCTCCAACTATATAAATGGTGGAATTGTTACTACCTTCATCAGTCTGATTTGTTCCGTTGTTACCACCTCCGGGAACATCAAAGATTCTTAAATTACTTTGTGCCCATGTTTCCGAAGAAAGCATCGTAATTGCGAGCACAAGAAAAACTGCAACAGTCTTGGAGAAAAAGTTTAAAATAGCTTGCACTTTTATTACCTTAAATTTGTTGTGACTAATATACTGTAAATCTTCTCAGCTATTCAAGCGTGAGGATAGTACCGATTCTCGATCTGCTTGATTTTAATTATTCTTCTATATTGACCGAATAAATAATAATACTACCATTTATAACGTTAATCACATAAGTACACGTCTAACTTTAATATTTTTACAATGGGTTTTATTCATAGAGTAAAAAAATGTAACATTGCATGTTATCTAACTGTCTAAAATATCAATCAGGGAAAAATATAAATCGGAGATAAGGATGCGATATATTCTAATAATCTATCTTTCATTTTTTATAACTGGTTTTTCATTAAGTCAGGAAAAACTGACACTTGAAAAAGCAATTGGCATAGCACTTCATAAAAATTCACAATTATTAATCAGCACAAGTCAGATTGAAGGATATGAATCCAGCGTTCAGGCAGCGTATGGAAATTTTTTACCTTCGCTTGGATTAAATGCAGGCTGGGATTGGTCTCGATCAGATGTTAAAGGTGTTGGTACGGTTGTGATTAATGGAATTCCTGTACCAAGAGTAAGCACTACTTCAACTTCCAGAAATTACAGAGGTTCAGTTTATACTGATTGGACTCTATTCGATGGCTTAGCAAATTTTGCACAGCTTTCAAAGACTGAAAATGAATTGCAATCTGCTCAATACTCACTTGAAAGAGTAAAGCAGGATATAGTTTTTCAGACAATGTCACTTTACTATGACGTGGTTTATGCTGAACAGTTACTTCGTGTTAAGAAAGCTGATTTGAAATGGAACGAAAAAAATCTTGAAACCATAAAAGAGAGAAACAGACTCGGAGCTGCTACACTTGCGGATGTTTATCAACAGGAAGTTGCAAAAGGTAATGCAGAACTTGAATTGATAAAAACTGAAAACCAGCTTGAAATTTCTAAGAAGGATTTATTATTCTATCTTGGTGAAGATATCTTACAGGAATTTGTTTTTTCAGATACACTAACTTCTGCTGAAACAGAAATTCTGAATTCTGATCTGTTGAATGATTATGAAAATATTACAGAACTTGTTACTCAGGCTTTGAATAAACGTTTTGATTACCAGAGTGCAGTCCTGAATTTTGAAAGCTCAAAGGAAGGAGTAACAATTGCAGAATCCGGTCACTGGCCAAGTTTAACAGCAAATGGAAACTATTCGCTTTATACTGATAATCTGTCAACGATTGATCAATCAAAAACTCTCGGATTTGGATTAAGCCTGAACATTCCGTTATTCTCAGGCTGGTCCGTTACTAACAGAGTGCAGCTCGCAGAAGTACAATCAAAAATAAGTGAAGTTGAAAAGAGTGATCTTGAAAGAGATATAAAACGACAGATAAAAACAACCTTCCTGAATTTACAGGCTGCTCAAAAAGGATTGGGTGTAAGTGAAAAAAACATTGCAGCCGCCAGAGAAAACTTGAAGATTGAGGAAGAAAAATATTCATTGGGATCTGGCAAACTGCTCGATGTTTTAATCGTTAATTCACGCTATACTGATGCACTCACAAGTCTTTTGAACGCACAGTTTGCTTATATAGTGCTGAGTCAGCAAATGAGATATTACCTCGGAATACTGGATTATAAAATTTATGAACAACAATAGACTTTCTTAGGAGATAAAAAGAATGGCAAACGGCACAAGAAAAAAATCAAAGAAGAAACTTTTCATTTTTGGGGGACTTGGTCTTCTCGTTCTCATCCTCGTTATTGTTGCTTTAACGGGTGGCAGCAAGGAAAATATTATCCTGGTGCAAACAGAAAAAGTTTCAAAGAGAAGTATTACTCAAACTGTAACAGCTACCGGAACGATTGATCCGGAATTTAAAGTCGTGATTACACCTGAAGTAACTGGTGAAATTATCAGCTTGCCTGTTAAAGAAGGTGATGTTGTAAGGAAAGGTCAGCTTTTAATCAAGATAAAAGGTGATCAGTATATGGCGCAGAAAGACAGACTCGAAGCTAATCTGAAATCATCCGAAGCATCTTTACAGATGAGTGATGCTGAATTGAAAAGAGTAAAGCTTGAATATGATCGTGTTAAAGAACTTCACAGCAAAGGACTTGCGAGCCAATCAGAATATGAAACAGCGGAAACAAATTATCTTACTTCTAAAGCATCGTATGATGCAGCATCTGCAAATGTTCTTCAAAGTAAAGCACAATTGAGAGAAGTTCTTGATATACTTTATAAAACTACAATTTATTCTCCGATAGATGGTATTGTTACTCAGCTAAATGTTGAACTTGCAGAAAGAGTTCTCGGTAGTGGTTTTAGTCAGGGAACTGATATTATGACGGTTGCTGATCTGAATAAAATGCAGGCTGTTGTTGATGTTGATGAGAATGATGTCGTTCTCGTTTCCGTTGGAGATACCGCAAATGTGAAAGTGGATGCTTTTGGTGATAGAATATTTCATGGAGTAGTTGTTGAAATAGGTAACAGTGCAAAAGCCACTGGATTCGGAACTCAGGAACAGGTTGTGAATTTTTCTGTTAAGATAAACCTGATGGATCTCGATCCTAATCTTCGTCCGGGAATGTCATGCAATGCAGATATTGAAACTGAAACAGTTAAAGACGTAATAAGTGTGCCGATTCAAAGCGTTACTGCGAGAACAAATGTGCCGGAGGATAATGATTCAACAAAGGTTGAGAAGACTAAAGATGGCGAAACTCAAAAATCAATGATGAAGAAACCAAAAGAAGTTGTTTTTCTTGCTGACAATGGAAAAGCAAAAATGGTTGCTGTCGAAACAGGTATCAGTGATGATAATTTCATCGAAATAAAAAGCGGCTTAAAAGATGGTGAAGTTGTAATCTCCGGCAGCTATCGTGCTATTTCACGGGAATTAGAAAATGGTTCCATTGTTAGAGTCGAAGATAAAAAAGGCGGTCAAAGTAATCAGGAAATGGTTGCCGAAGAAGAAAACTAACTACTCCGGGAAATAATATGAATATCATTAACATAGAACATATAGCGAAAATATATCAGGTTGGGTTGGAGGAAGTTCGAGCGCTTCGTGATGTTACACTCAGGATTGATAAGAATGAATATGTAGCTATTATGGGTCCATCAGGTTCCGGCAAATCAACTTTGATGAATATGCTTGGATGTCTCGATACACCAACTTCAGGTAAATATGAGTTTAACGGTGTTAATGTAAGTGAAATGAATGATAATGAGCTTGCAAGAATCAGGAATAAGGAAATAGGATTTGTCTTTCAAACATTCAATCTTCTTCCAAGATCAGATGCGTTACACAACGTAGAGCTACCATTAATTTATGCCGGAGTTTCTTATAGTGAAAGAAGAGAGAAGGCTTATAAAGCTTTAGTTGATGTTGGACTGGCAGACAGAGTTCATCACAAACCAAACGAACTTTCGGGCGGACAGAGACAAAGAGTTGCTATCGCAAGAGCTCTGGTAACTAATCCTTCAATTATTCTTGCAGACGAACCAACCGGTAATCTTGATTCAAAAACCGGTGAAGAAATAATGAATTTGTTTAACGAGATACAGCAGAAAGGCAATACTATAATTCTTGTAACGCACGAAGAATATATTGCAGAACATGCTGCGCGGATAATAAGGCTAAAAGATGGTTTGGTGGAGAAGGATGAGAAAGTACAAAACAGATACATCCCACAAAAAATTAATTCACATGTAGAAATATAATTTTAGTGGTTTTAATTATATGAGATACATACTATTTGAATTTAAAGAGGGAATGAAAATTGCTTTAAGGGCTCTGCAAGCGAACAAGGTGAGAACTTCATTAACTATGTTGGGTATATTCATTGGAATTACTGTCGTTGTCCTGATGTCAACCGCTATAAAAGGAATTGATAATTCCTTCCAGAATGGTATCAGTGCACTTGGTTCAGATGTTTTATACATTGATAAATGGGCATGGTTCTCAAATGAAGAATGGTGGAAGCTGCGCAATCGAAAAAGTATTACGATGGCAGATTATGAACAATTTAAATCATTAGCAAAGCTTCCTCTTGCCGTTGCACCCGTAATAAATTCTCAGCAAACAATAAAATTTGGTGAAAAGAGAGTTGATGGTGTTTTTCTTACAGGATCAAATGCTGACTATGTGAAGACTACAAACTTCACTTTTGATCAGGGCAGATTTTATAATGATGTCGAAAGTAATGCTTCACGACAGGTTGCAGTAATCGGAAGTGAAATCGCCAAAAAACTTTTTCCGCGTGGCGATGGTTTGGACAAAACAATTAAAATCGGAAATGCAAACTTCAAAGTTGTTGGTATCCTTACTGAACAGGGAAGTTTTATTCTTGGTCCGTTCAATCCGGATAATCAGGTATTTATTCCTATCGGTACGATATTTAAAAATTTTATTGCTGAACACAGAGGTACGGTTACCTTTAATGTTCGTGCTCCAAATCCTGCAATGCTTGAAGAAACGAAATCTGAAGCTGAAGGTGTTATGCGTAAAGTAAGAGGATTAAAGTACAATGAAGAAAATGACTTCTCAATCAACCAGCAGGAAGGTTTGATGGCTGAATACAATTCAGTTGTTGGTGTAATTCAGATTGCTGGTTTGATAATAACGGGATTATCATTATTCGTAGGTGCAATTGGAATAATGAATATTATGTTCGTTTCTGTCCGTGAAAGAACAAAAGAAATCGGTATCCGCAAAGCCATCGGTGCAAAGAGAAGAACAATTCTAACTCAATTTTTATTGGAGTCATCTGCTATCTGTTTACTGGGTGGAATTGCAGGACTAATAGCAGCAATTTTGGGAAGCATGGCTCTTAATCAATATTTTCCCACATCAATCCAGATAGATGCAGTAATAATTGCAATCGGTGTTTCAGCATTGACCGGAATATTATCCGGCTTTGCTCCTGCATATCAAGCATCGAAATTAGATCCCGTAGAATCATTGAGGTATGAATAAATGAATATCAGTCAATTATTTAATATTGCTGTTCAATCAATCATTAATAACAAACTTAGAACTACACTTACAATTCTTGGTGTTGTTGTTGGAATTTTTTCTATCATAGTTATTATGACGATTATCACAATGCTTCAAAGCAGCATTGAAGATGGTCTGGCAATGCTGAACAAAAATACTTTCCAGATACAAAAACATGAACCGATGCAGGGACCCGGTCACAACAGAAGTGACAGAAATAGGAAAGATATTACGATTGAAGAGGCAATGCGTTTAAAAGAAGTGCTGACATCAGCACAATATGTTGGCGCAGAACAATGGCAGTTCGGGAAAGTTGTAAAGTTTGGCAACATCGAAACAAATCCGAACATTAGTGTAGCCGGTGCAACAGTTGATGCTTTGCGAACGAATGATTGGAATGTTGATTATGGAAGAGATTTAAGAGAGAACGATGTTGAATACTCTGCTAATGTTTGCCTGCTTGGACCTGAGATCGTAGATAAATTATTTCCCAACCTAAATCCGGTTGGACAAACTGTTAGAGTTGATAACCAGCCATTGAAAGTTATTGGTGTACTTCAGAAGCAGCCTGCAATGTTTGGTGAAAGCAGAGATAATTATATCGTTATGCCGATAACTACCTGGCAATCTATTTATGGAAAGTACGGTCGTAGTGTAAACATAACAGTTACTTCACCAAATAAAGAATCTTATAACGATGTTATCGAAGCAGCAATTGGGCATTTCAGAAAAATAAGAAAAGTGCAAGCTGGTCAGCCGGATGATTTTTATATTTTCAGCAACGAATCAATGATTACACAGTTTAACACTATTAGTGGTCCGATTAAAATTGGTGCACTTGCTGTTTCACTTGTTGCATTGATTGCTGCAGGTGTTGGTATTATGAATATTATGCTTGTATCGGTTACTGAAAGAACCCGCGAGATTGGGATTCGAAAAGCCATCGGCGCAAAAAAGTCGAGTATATTAATTCAATTTCTGATTGAAGCTGTAATACTTTGTATCGTTGGTGGATTAGTCGGAATTGCCCTTGGTATCGGTATAGGAAATTTCTTCGGAAGTTTCCTGAACGCACAAATGGCAATTCCCTATGATTGGGTGATTATCGGTATTACAATGTGTGTTATTGTTGGACTAATATTCGGAACTTATCCTGCTTACAAAGCTGCAAACCTTGATCCGATTGAAGCATTGAGGTATGAGTGAAACATAGAACTATTAGAATTTCTAGCCCATTATATTTTTATAACCGATTGCTTGCTCGTCTGTAGTGGATTTCTTACTTTTTTTCAGCGGTTACACTGTACTAACTCACTTTTTCAAATTTTTTTATTTCTCTTTTGAGTCGGTCTTTCAATCTATCTTTTTCTACTTCCAAATTATATCTTATCTGTAAGTTCAGCCAAAATCGTTCTGATAATCCGAAATATTCCGATAATCTTAACGCTGTATCAGCAGTTATCGCCCTTTTGCCAAGAACAATTTCGTTTATTCTTCTGGCAGGAACACTTATATCCTGTGCTAATCGATATTGACTAATTTCCATTGGAATCAGAAATTCTTCAAGTAATATTTCACCGGGATGTATTGGTTCTATTTTTTTATTCATAATATTTTATCCTTTATGATAATCTATAATTTCAACTTCGTAGGCGTTATTTTCTTTCCAACTGAAAACTATTCTCAATTGGTCATTTATTCGAATACTATATTTACCGACTAAATCACCAGATAATTTTTCAAGTCTGTTACCAGGTGGAATTTTTAAATCATTGAGTTTTTCTGCACCATCAATAAGTAGAAGCTTTCTATAAGCCAACCTTTGAATTTTCGGAGGCAAATGCCTAACAAATTTTCTATTGAATAAATCTTCAGTTGATTTATCAGAAAAACTATTTATCATACGTTCTTATAATAACGCTTTGCGTTATTAAATTCAAGACTATTCTAAAATTAGTTCTCTGAGATTTATTTGGTCTCTCTCAGGCGGATTGATTTATATTATTTGGCTGAGGTAATCTCTTAAAGGATTTTCGATTTCTCTTGTTTAATGAGAATAATCTTTGGTATTACTCTTAGTATCCTTGTCGGCTATTTTGCTGGAAGCTTCTTAATTGCTCAAATGGCAATCCCTTATGAGTGCATAATTATCGGTATCTCAATGTGTGTAAACATGGGACTTATGCTTTGAACATATTCAACTTACAAAGCTGCAAACCTTGATCCGATTGACGCATTGAGGTATGAGTGAAACATAGAACTTATTTGAGATACCTGTTAGACTATCTTTTTATAATCTATTGACTTTTTACTTATTAAAGAGGCTGCCATAGCCTTTTTGATATTAAGGCAGAATAGTTGTTTTCCCGCTTTTGCGGGATCCCGTTTTACGGGAAAGTAAGAAACATTGTAGATCAGTTTTTCAAAGAACTTAATTTTTTATTTAACTGTCTCGAGCCGGATAACTATTTATTTTCTGTGCCTATTGACTTTTTACTTATTAAAGAGGTTATGAAGCAATTTTATTAAATAGATTTGTTAATTAATAATTAACTCAACTCTTTTGCCTCCATCATTATATGAAGGACAACCGCCATCAAATACAGAATAACTAACATTTTCAATTGTTATTTGTTTTGGTTGGAATCCTTCAGCTTCGATTATAAATTCATACTTACCTTCTTCTACTCCAAAACCAAATGGAATATTGCAATAATAGATACTATCGTTGCCTACAATTCCGTAGGATTCCATCAATGGATATGCTCCATATTCTTTTGAACCATTAATCTTTAATTCACGGAGAATTATAAATCTAGGATGATTATAATTAGCTGTATCACGAAGAGAAGTAATATTTAATATTGGTTCTTTGTAAGTATGAACACAAGGTCCAATTCTATTATCTTCATTGCAAGAAAGAATAATAAAAGTAAAGAAGATTACTATTGTAAATTTGATTGAACTTTTCATTTTATTTATGCTTTATAACGACGTGTTATGTTAAAACACAACACCGTAATTATTTTTAATTTAAGATTTCCTGTGTGTTTATTTTTTTATTAAACACTTTAATTATTTTCAATATCTAACTTAATCCAATCAACGAAATAAATTATCCTCTTTAATAATAGGATATCCTCCCGTATAGCGGGACAAGTCGTTATACGCTCTTCCACTAAAGAATGAGTAATTCCCAAAATGCCTGTCCCGAACTTGTTTCGGGAAGGTTTGGCTGCCATAGCCTTTTTGATATTAAGGCAGAATAGTTGTTTTTCCGCTTTTGCGGGATCCCGTTTTACGGGAAAGTAAGAATCATTGTAAATCAGTTTTTCAAAGAACTTAATTTTTAATTTAACTGTCTCGAGCCGGATAACTATTTATTTTCTGTGCCTATTGACTTTTTACTTATTAAAGAGGTTATATGCTGGTATCATTTTTATTCTGCGTTGTTGTAATTAAAGGTTCATCTATCTTCGAATTTTTTTTCCCGAAAATCTTTTTAATGAATCCCCAAATAGCAGCAAAAATTCCTACGATAAATGCCCAAATTGCTTTTCCTAGACTTTTTACAAGTTTTGTAAACCATCCACTTTTTGCTACTTGACGGCCAACCAACACCGTTCCTATCCCAACTGCTGCATACTTATCAATATCGGGATTAAAATCAGCATAACGATAATTATTATCAAAATTTACTGTTGAGCGAATTGGATAAGATGCATTTTTAATATTTTCATATTTTTCTTTGCTACATACAAAACCACTCAATAATAGTCCTTTTCTCCCAAAATATAATGAGCGATGCTCTACCATAGAAAGGCCTTCTTGTATTGATTCAATAGAAAAGTTTAATGTTTGGTTGGATTTATTTAAATAAAGTTTTTCAACATAACCTATTACATCAATTGATGAGAAACCAGAGGAAATTCTTTTTTTATTTTGTTCTTCCGTATTCTTTTTTATTTCTTCTAGAATATCAATATCCTCTAGTTCTTCTTGGACGTCTCCCATTTTAAAATATCCTAAGTCATTAAATTTGAAATAAACAAACCAATCCGCATCTTCAGAAGAAGGCATAACCAAACCAGAAATATCCATTCCCGAATTTCCAATTTCTCTCATTAATTGATTTGCATCGTAACTTTCAAGAAAAAGGAAACTATCTGGAATAATTACACTTGAATTAGAATTCGGGATTGAAACTTTAGTCGGTCCGTAAGTTGGAGAATAATCACTTATTTGTGAGAAGAATTGATGAGATGTCATCAAATACAAGGCTATAAAAAGTAAAAAACAATTTTTCATTTTATTACTCCTTTTTCATTAAGCACATAACGACTTGCCGCTAACCGGCAGCCCAGAACAAGAATGCCGAATAGTTGCAACTACTTTTATTTATAAAAAATGTTTCTTAGAACAACCTACCTTAAAGAGCAACTTAACTTTGTAACACAACAATATAATTACACAACTGCCGCACTGAAAACGCTGTCCGTGTTGAGCGGCTGGTTATAACGCATTTCTAATTTATGGACAATTACAAAATTCTAATTGCATTGAATCTTGTTTAATTTTTCCATTTCCATTGATGACAAAATCAAAGTGCTTTAAGATTTTTTTCTTATCTATAAACTCAATTTGTGTGTGATCAATTTCGCGGTTATTTTGAGGGAGTAAATAATATTTGGATAATCCTTCCCAATCTATGTCTCGGAGAGAAACAATATCTTTTAAGAAAAAACTAATCCAGTAATCGCCAAGTTTTGAATTTGGTTGCTCGTATTTAAGCTTATTGTTTGCTATAGTTACATATTTATTATCTAATTCAAATCCTATAAATTTTCTTCCGAGTCGTTTCGACGCAATCGCCGTTGTCCCAGTACCCATAAATGGATCCAGAACAACATCTGATTCATCTGTGCTCATTAAAATAATTCTCTCCAATAGATGAATTGGTAATTGACACGGATGTTCGTCTCTGTATTTATTATGTTTTATTCTATGAATATCAGTCCATACATCGGAAAGTAATGGTCCAAATGAATGCAATCCTTCTTTCTTTCCTCCATAATCCTTTAGAAGATAACCACATTTTCGACAACGTTTGTGGGGGTATCTTAATTCATAAAATTTGGATTGCTTAATATCTTTTACATAATATAAGATTCCGTAATGCGATGGTTGTAAAGATTTACCCATCGGTGCGGTTGGCGCATCCCAAGAAATCCAATGTCGGAAAGTTGCATATTTATTTAAGATAGATGAATAGTAGGTTAACCATTTTGGTATATTGTGTAGAAAAATAGCTCCAGTAGGCTTTGTAACTCTCACCATCTCTTTTATCCACACCTCACACCAATTCAGGTACTCTTTGAACTCCAAAGAATCTTTATAACCATTGTACTTTTTCTTCAAATTAAAAGGAGGGTCTGCAAATGTGATATCAATTGAATTATCTGGAATATCTTTGAATAATTCTAGCGAATCTCCATTTAGAATTTTATTTATAAATTTTTCCATAATTATTTTATCGTATCCTTTAGCAGTTCTTTAAATCTTCGTAATTCATCTTCGTGAAAAGTAAAAACATCTTCGTATGCCGAAACCATTCTTTTTAAATCACCCTTTCTGACATACCAACCAATTCCATCAACAAAACCAATAAATTTAGATTTTGGATAGTGCTGTTTGAGTAAAGCATCAATCGAAATTTCTGTTTTTGATTTATCACCTTGCCCAGAGGATGTTGTTACTAAATATGAACTTTCAATAATAAGCAGTGGATTTTTCTTATTTGGAATAATAAAGTCCATCGTTCTTTTTGAATCAGGTGCATTTGTAATTAATTCAGAAAGATCACCTCTTTCAAAAGTTACTTTGAATTCCTCTAATAAATTTTCAATAACAGTTTCGGGATTATTTTCCTTTTTGCCGGAGTATGAACCCTTTTCTTTATATCTGATTAACGTATCGATTAAGTCGGGAATTTGATATTGTAATTTAGAAATGCTAAGCTTTTTCAATTCAAATAAAGGTAATGTTTTTGCCAAAAAAGGAATTGTAGCCCCTTCAAAAAATAGATTTACTATTCCTTGTCTGAAATATTTTTCTGTTTTTATCATCGCAGTAATTTTTGAGTCAGACCATTCAGCTATTCCATCATCGGAAATATTTTCTTTTTTGAACCATCTGTCTTTGAGCAATATTCTATTTAATTCTGCATCGTCAACCACTCTGATTAATGTCGTAATGCGTTTTAAGTTTTCGTTTGAAAAACCAGTCAAAGCAAGTAAAGCGCGTAATCCGTTTTCTTTTTCCAATATTAATTTTTCAAAGAATTCTTTTTTAAGTCCGTTAAGCTCAATTTCGTTCTTTAAATTTAGAAGTAGTTCTTTGATCGAATTAACATAACCTTCATAACTTTCTTCAAACTCTTTATTGTAAAAATAGAATGTGTTTTTGTCGATTACTTTTTTAAATTTTTCATCAGTTGACTTCATCAAATGCCTCTTAAACAATTTTTTTAAAAAAGAGAACATATTCATCCTTCATAGTATTTCGCAAGCCTTTGATAGGTTTAACAATACTTTTAACAAGTTTTAGATTAGCTCTCTCACAAAAGTTTATTATTTTATCTTCTAGTTGTATTCCGCCAGTCTGATTTGTATTTGAGCCAATAATTATTACAGCATATTTATCAGGTTTTAATACTCTTGCAATTTCAACACATACAGTTCTCATATCCTCGAAATAATTTTCAAGCCTTTCTGTTTTATTCTTTCCTCTCAATCCGATCATTTTTTCTTTTAGCTTTTCCACGTCTAGTCCCAAGTATTCAAGTTGATCTTTATCGTTGCTAGCATAGTCAATTGCGAACGAATAAGGTGGAGATGTAATGATTCCATCAAATGTATTCTCTTCCAATTTTAAATCCATTGCCGTTGAATCTTTAGAAATGATTACATTCCCTAAGTTTTCTTTATCATAAAATGGATTTTCTAAATAATTCAAAACAGTATAAATATAACGTTCAAGAACTCTACTAAATAATTCTTTATGAGACGAACTTTTTGTCCTATTGAAATATCCCATAGAGTCAAGGAATGCTAATAAAGTGAGGTAATAATTTGGCTCACTTTCAAATAGCTGGATATTTTTTTTAGAGTCATACTTTTTCTTAGCTGAAAAAAAGTTAAACAACTTTTCTTCTTTTTTTATTAGTTGCTGTAATTCGGTGTTTTTTGCCTTAATGGATTCAAATTTCGTTTTGGTCATTAGCCTACAAAATGGGCTTATATCAACAGCAATGGAATTTATACCAAGGAGTGCTGCTTCAATGTTAGTAGTTCCACTTCCGCACATTGGGTCTAAAACTAATTCTCCCTTTTTTACGCCAATAATATTTAATAAACTTTTTATTAGTTGTGGATGGAATTTACCGCGATATGGAAATAAAGAGTGTGTTGCGTAGCCGGTAGAAAATGCACCATTCTCAAAATAACTTTTTGTTTTACTCGATCTGGATAATATTTCAAAAGATGGTTTGAAAGTATTTGTTTTAAAATGAATTGTAGAATTTCCCTTAATTGATTTAATGTAAGCGGCTCTATTAATTAAATCCTTGGTTTGAAGAGAGTTGTATTCTAGAAATGCAAGTTCTAATTCGAATAATTCGGTAACCGACGGCAATAATTCGATATCATTATCGAACAACTTATAAGTAAAATTATATGTGAAAATATTTTCCTTATTCATATCATAAATATATCAAAGTATAAATCAGTATTCAGCAAAAATTTAGTCGATTTTTATTTTTCTAGCTTAAAATAAGCGACTGATAATTACACCAATTTTTGTTACAGCATCGGTTGCACCCGCTAGTGTTGCCAAGACCTTAAGAGATTCCCAAACTGAAGAAATTATATTTTTGTTTGGATTCTTTTTTGCTATTTGTGTTCTTATGGTTGAAATGTCACCGGAAACATCCAATTTTTGAGTGTCATCTAATCTGTCGCTAGATTCAATTTCTTTTTCAAGCACATCTAAAAGTCTCGATAAGTCAGTGTACTCATTATTTACAATATTTCCATCTCCAATTATTGTGACTCCTTGAACGTTTGTAATATTAATATTGTGAGAATTTTCAATACTTTTAAAAAGTGTTCCGGCTTCTAAATGATTAATTCCTATATCGGAAATCTTGTATTTAATTTGTTCTTGGCTCATTTCCATTCCGGTTTTAGTTGTAATAGAACGTTCTTTTACTACTTCTCTTACCCAATCAACTTGGACTAAGTAATCCAGATTTGATGAAACATCTTGTTGAGTCATTGAATGTCTACTTTTCATTTCACTTTGTAAATCACGAATACCGATAGGTATTTTTGCAATTCCACGTGATTGTTTATGACGTTCATATAAAAATCTTAAAATTTTATCTCTCATATCATCATTTGGATTAAGAGCCATAATAACCTCTGACTTTTATGCGTTATAAGCGTGTTATGTTAAAACACAACACCGTAAATATTTTTAGTTAAAGATTTCCTGTAGCGTTTATTTTTTTATTAAACACTTTAATTAATTTCAATATCTAACTTAACCCAACTAACGAAATAAATTATCCTCTTTAATAATAGGATATCCTCCCGTATAGCGGGACAAGTCGTTATACGCTCTTCCACTAAAGAATGAGTAATTCCCAAAATGCCTGTCCCGAACTTGTTTCGGGAAGGTTTGGCTGCCATAGCCTTTTTGATATTAAGGCAGAATAGTTGTTTTTCCGCTTTTGCGGGATCCCGTTCTACGGGAAAGTAAGAAACATTGTAGATCAGTTTTTCAAAGAACTTAATTTTTTATTTAACTGTCTCGAGCTGGATAACTATTTGTTTTCTGTGCCTATTGACTTTGTACTTATTAAAGAGGTTAGTTGCTTAAAAACTATAACTTAGACCTATAAGTAAATTTAAAGTTAAAAAATGTTGATTATAATTTGATAAATCTCTTCCTTTCTCATCGTAAAATAATCCGTACAAATATCTTAGTTTTATCCCGTAGTAAAAATACCACTTAGTTGAGTTATCACTTATTGGAGTTATCATATCTATCGTTCCACTTAATCCAATATTAAAAGAAGCTAATCTATCTTCAAAACTTTCTTTATTATAAACGATAGATCTATTCACAATTGAAAAGGAAGGACCAATGCCATAAAATATTTTTTCACTTAATTTGTTTTTAAGAAGAACATCTAATGTGTGGAAAGATAAAGAAGCATCAACGTAAGAAGTGCCAATATCAAAACCACTTGTTCTTACAAATTCCAATGCTCCATTATTGGAAGCATAAATGTATGAGTAGTCTAATTGAATATTGTAATTAAAAAGAGTCTGATTTAAATAACTTGCTTCAATACCATAATTTAAAAGGAAATTACTATCATCCGTTATCTTCAGCGGATTCTCGGAATTGTAAATAAATATTCCAACACTAGGTGAAAGTTTGATCTGACTTTGTGCAATGGAGCATGAAAAAAAGATTAGAATTATGGAAACGATTTGTAATATATACTTTTTCATTTTTTAATTAATATCAACCTTCTTGTGGCTTCAAAAAATGTATTATCATTTACGCCTCTTGCTGTGAGATTATAAAAGTAAAATCCCTCTGCAAGACCCACGGTATTAACAGTAACTGAGTGTACTCCCGCAGATTGTTGAGTATCTACGATGGTAAAAACAATAGTATCATATGAATTTTCTAATGTAAGTTTTACGTAAGACTCAACTGGTAGGCTGTACGTTATACTTGGAGGATCTGAATCATAAGTATCTAAAACCGATGACCCACAACCAATAAAAAATATTATAAGAATTAAAACCACTCCCGTTTTTTTCATAAAATTTATCCTTATAATTTTGGCAACTAACGGCTATTATGTTAAAACACAACACCGTAAATATTTTTATTTAAAGATTTCCCGTAGCGTTTATTTTTTATTAAACACTTTAATTAATTTCAATATTTAACTTAACCCAACTAACGAAATAAATCATCCTCTTTAATAATAGGATATCCTCCCGTATAGCGGGACAAATCGTTATACGCTCTTCCACTAAAGAATGAGTAAGTTCCTAAATGCCTGTCCCGAACTTGTTTCGGGAAGGTTTGGTTGCCATAGCCTTTTTGATATTAAGGCAGAATAGTTGTTTTCCCGCTTTTGCGGGATCCCGTTTTAGGGAAAGTAAGAATCATTGTAGATCAGTTTCTCAAAGAACTTAATTTTTAATTTAACTGTCTCGAGCCGGATAACTATTTATTTTCTGTGCCTATTGACTTTTTACTTATTAAAGATGTTATACTTCTTCTTTATTATTCTTGATTTCGAACTAAAAACAGTGTGGTTGCAAAGGTATTATATTCTTCTTCTTCCCAATTAAAAGTTATTCTTAAGTTGTTAAAATCAATCTCTCTGTTTTCATTTAAATAATTTGTAATACCTTCTGATAAGAGTTCTCTATTTCTTTTAAGTTTCCAACTATTTTCAAGATTCTGTAAATCAATCAAGATAAGGAAAAATCTATTCGCCGAATCAAATCGTCGCGGTCCTTGTTCTTGATACAACCAAATAATTAACTCTCTCGGATTTTGAATTGTATCATTTATTATTTCTCTTCGAATTCGGTGAAATTCTTCCATAAAATTTTGTGATTCTTCACCCGGGAATTCAGTTATTCTCGTTAATAGTTCTTGAAACTGTTCATTATTTTTTGCGTTTCTATCAAATGGGATATTGTTTCGACGGGCAAAAGATTTAAGTTCAGTAAGTTCGGGGCGCAAACCAAGTTGCTGTCTTTTTAATTTCATAAATCCATCAGGGAAGTAGGTTACTTTCAAATCGAATGGAAAGTTATGCCAAAAAAAGTCAACTTTTTTTACTAGACCTATAGATGGGGTAATATCAGGATGATCCCTAAACATATCTTCAATCAAAATTGAAGACCAATGATTATACCAAGAACAAAGAATATAACCACGTAATCTTGGACTTATGTCATTTTCGATAGCAGTATTTAACTGATTGTAGTCTCTTATCTTTTTAATGTAATTATTAACTAAAGTTTGTTCAACAGCATTTTGATAAAAACCACCCCAGTCAAAAACTTGTAAGCGATACAATTGTGTATATAGAAAATCTTCATTACCTATTCTTTCTTCTCTTTCCCTATCATAGACTTGCTGAATAAAAGTCTGTATTACTTCAATATCTATGTTTTGACAAAAAAGATGTCTAAACAATTCTCGCGCAGCTATTTCAGTAGTGTCAATACCAGCTAATTCTGCAAGTTCTTTTAACAAATCGGAGCGTGACATTGAGCGTAATAATAAAAAATAATAACCATATTGATGTTCAAGAATTGTTGGGAAATCATTGTTTTTATATGCACGGGTCAATAATTGGAAAATTTCTCTCATTAAGTGAATTCCTAATTTTTATTATTTGAATGTAATTGATCTATGATTTTTACTGCCTCAGATATTTTGAAAAACTTATTTTGGTTTAGATAAAATTTAAATAGCTGATTAAATATCTGATAATGTTGAAGAGATTTACTACCTTTTATTGATAAACCATCTACTAAGCTTAAAATTTCTTCTTTTGGGGGAATTATTATATTCAATGGATGATTTAAGTGATTTTTCTTTTTTATAAATGTTAGAATAAAATCCGTTTTTAATCCTTTGCCTCTTGTATCTTGAACAACTGAATTTGCGGAATAGTCTAAGGTTTCGACTTTGTGCAGTTGAAAATTAAGTGAGTGCAGTTCTGAGATAACATTTATCCAAGTGTTATCATCAAGTGAATTGAACATTAGTGAAAAATACTTTTCATATTTCAAAACTCTGTAGATTTCTTGAAAAACTTTATTTAACAGACTATTGTAATTCTCTAAATTCTTTTTCCTTTCTTTGGATTCACTTATTACTATTTCATTTTCATAATCCACATCCATTTTTAGCCAACTATTCCACAGCATACTTAATTCTAAATAAGGAATTCTGTTACCGTGTGGTGGGTCAGTTATAATATAGTCAATGGAATTATCCGGTATTTCCTCTAAAGCTTTCTGAGCTGGTAAATTCCTCAAATAAAGGTTTTTATCATTATTGCTTAGTGAAGTAATGCTATTAACTTCTTTTATTTCATAATCACTTTTTTCTTGTTGTTTCTTTGCTTTTAGAATTTTTTGAAATTTATTATTAAAGCAGTTCCAAACATTTATTTCAAAATTTTCTTTTGGTGTCCAGTAACCAATGACCCAACTTCCAACTTCTTTTCTTGTTTCGTTTGATTGCCCTTTATATTTGCCCCTATTTTTTACGACAAAAACCATTTTGCTAGCTTGTCCAACAGAAGATGTAAAACAGAATTTTAATATATTTCTTATTTCGGGATCATCTTCTTGTTCGATAGCATTCATCAACATAGATAAAGCAAATAAATTGCGTGGTGTGAATAACTCGTAAATTTTTTTACCACCATAAGCATTTATTCGTGGATTATGAAAAAAATCATTTTGTGGATAGTAATAATTGATTTTATCGTAATTGAATTGACTGATAAAACTAATATCACCTTCAGTTGGATTTGTAATATTCTTATTTGAGCCGTTTTGGTACCAAATTTCAGTTAGCTTGTTTTCTTCCCAAATGAAATGTGTAGCTAAATATTTTTTATTTTCTCTTTCAATAACGTATAGAGAGTTAATATCATCTTTAACTTTTGATTCAATTTTCAAATATGATTCATAAAGTTTTGAAGTAGATATTTTATTTAACATTTGCTTAGTTATAAAAATTGCAGAAGGGTTTATATCAAAACCTACTGCCTTTCGATTACTTAGTATGGATTCAATGATAGAAATTCCAGAACCACAAAATGGATCTAAAACTATTTCTTCTACTTGAGAATATTTTTCAATGAAATGACGAATTATATTATATGGCTTTTTTGACCAATATTTATGAACTCCATAAATACCAGTATAACTTTCTGCAGAATAATCATCTATATTTTTTTTTACATCAAATATCTCTAATTGCATCTTTACCTTATTTTTTCATTTTTTCCAAAAATAACCATTTAGTAAACAAGATGTGTAATTGAAATTGAATAGAAGTATAACGGCGTGTTATGTTAAAACACAACACCGTAAATATTTTTATTCAAAGATTTCCGGTGTGTTTATTTTTTTATTAAACACTTTAATTAATTTCAATATCTAACTTAACCCAATCAACGAAATAAATCATCCTCTTTAATAATAGGATATCCTCCCGTATAGCGGGACAAGTCGTTATACGCTCTTCCACTAAAGAATGAGTAAGTCCCTAAATGCCTGTCCCGAACTTGTTTCGGGAAAGTATGGCTGCCATAGCCATTTTGATATTAAGGCAGAATAGTTGTAGATCAGTTTTTCAAAGAACTTAATTTTTAATTTAACCGTCTCGAGCCGGATAACTATTTATTTTATGTGCCTATTGACTTTTTACTTATTAAAGAGGTTAGGTTTACTTTTTAGCATTTATTACTTCTTTGGATTCCAATCAGGATAATCATTGATTGGAAAGACACCTTGATAATTAGTTAATTTGGTAATACTTCCATTAGATAAATTTTTTATATAAATATCAGCTCTTCCATCATTTGTAAAGGTGGAGAATACTATTTTATTTCCATCCGAAGAATAAACTGGTGTCGATTGAGCAGAGCCTAAATCAATAATCAATTCTTCATTATTCGTATTTATATTTACTCTGAATATTTTATCATAAAATCCGAGGACAGTTTCAGGTGCAACAAACAAAATATCGGTATTGATCGGCGAAAATGAAGATTTTATGATTGGATCTTTTTTGCTCAGTTCTTTTATATCGCTCCCATCTAAATTCATTATATGGAGCGAAGCTTTACCACTATCATTATCTCGAAATGATCTGAAGATTATTTTATCATAATGAGGTGAGACAACTGGACAGAAGTCAAATATAGTTCCATCTGTTATTTGAATTAAATTACTTCCATCAGAATTTATAGAGCAAATTCCATCCCCACCAAATATTATCTTATTTTGTTCTACCCAATTTGGATAATTTCCTTCAATTAATAATGCTTGGTTAGAACCATCTGCATTTATAATATAGATTTGTCTGATATTTTGTTCTGAAAATACTTGAATCAATATTTTTGCCCCGTCCGGTGACCATTCAATCCATTCATACCCATTATAAATATTTAAATCAAAAGATATCTGTTTTTGATTAGAGCCATCTTTATTCATAACAAATAATTGATTCTTCCCATTTACTTCGGAGAGATAAGCAATTCTTTCCCCATCGGGCGACCATTTGGGAAACCAGTCCTTCACATTATTGTTTGTTAATCTTGTTTGATTACTTCCATCTGCATTCATAACATATATTTCAAAATTCCCATCGCGATTGGAATTGAAAACAATTTCATAATTAAGTTGTGAAATATCTGGCTCAGTAATTCTTTCTTTACAACTATGAATCGTAAAAAAGGTAACTGCTATAAATAATATTTTTATATACTTCATAGTAAACCTAACGACGCGTTATGTTAAAACACAACACCGTAATTATTTTTAGTTAAAGATTTCCAGTGTGTTTATTTTTTTATTAAACACTTTAATTATTTTCAATATCTAACTTAACCCAACTAACGAAATAAATCATCCTCTTTAATAATAGGATTTCTTGTTATACGCTCTTCCACTAAAGAATGAGTAATTCCCAAAATGCCTGTCCCGAACTTGTTTCGGGAAGGTTTGGCTACAATAGCCTTTTTGATATTAAGGCAGAATAGTTGTTTTCCCGCTTTTGCGGGATCCCGTTTTACGGGAAAGTAAGAAACATTGTAAATCAGTTTTTCAAAGAACTTAATTTTTTATTTAACTGTCTCGAGCCGGATAACTATTTATTTTCTGTGCCTATTGACTTTTTACTTATTAAAGAGGTTATACAAAATGCCCTTTGATTTGTTTTTTATTTAAGAATATAACTAATGAAATAGATATTGCGATAAAAAATACTATCGCAACTATAATTCCTATACTGAATAAAAAGTATATGCTCTTATTAAAAACCAGTTTGATAACTATAATTAAAATTAATATCTGTCCTAGAATAAAAATTGACGATAAGGCAATTAATGAAACTCTTGCCCAATTTTTGTATTTTGTTAGGAAAATTCCTCCAACCAGAAACAGCAAACCAAATAGTACCATCGCCAAACCAAATTTTAACATATAATTGAAGAACAAATAATATCCTGAATAATCTAGCCCTGTCCGTGGATCAGTTAAGGGTGAATTCTGTTCAAAGAACCCACCTGAACTTAGCGCAAGGCTACCAAGTCCATTACTGAATATTGATAATCCTATAATTATTATCCCAACTGTTTTAATTGATTTAGGTTTTACTTCTTCCATAATGTTTTTTGTATAACACCTTTGCGCCTAACCCGCCGCCAATAACAAGGAAGACAAGTAAAGAACAAAAGCCAAATATTTAACAAACTGCGTTTAACTTGCATCAGTAAATGCAGTTTGTAAAAACGTTAATTAATTAAGAACACATAGAACAAAATGCCAAACAAAAACACAATTTCGAAAATCTCAAATCCGCCTAACTAAAATGGCGGTCGGGTTGAGGCGCTGGTTAGCCAGTAACCTTTGGACGATAATACCAATAATCAGTTTTATATTTTATTTCTTTAAGATTACTTGAATAACATTCTCGATAATTTTTAGTAGTATCATTCACACATAACTTTTTGATATAGTTAGCTAAGCTTTGGTTCATTTCTAAGATTACTGGATTTAGTTCTGTATTTTCTCCGATTCCAAATTCAATACGCTGGCAATAATTCCATCTTTTAACCTGTAGTGAGTTAAACGTTATTTTACTTTCGTCATCTGGCCAACAATTATCTGGTTCACCTCTATCTGTAATTAATCCAGCTTTTAAGAAATTAATTTTTGAAAAAGATTCGTCTATGAGGAATAATAATTCATTTACCCTTTTGGATTCTTTTTTATTCAAAACGTGTTGAATGATTTTTATTATTGGCCATTTTCGAACACGATTTGATTTATATTCAATTTCTCTATTCCATTCAGCATAACGGACTAATGGCTGAAGGAAATTTTTATGTCTATTTATAGTATTATCAACAAACACTGAATACGAAAAAGCATTTCTACGAATTCCCATTGGTTGATTGACCAAACTATAAATTGGGTCTAACCATCCAGAGTTTGCAAACCTCGCTGGCGAATTAATCCATTCTGGACCTTCTAAAAGGATAGTTCCAATTTTTTGATTCCGTAGTTTACTTTGTCTTGAAGGTTTTATCATTATTTATTTTTCTGCCTAACGACGTTGCGCCTAACCCGCCGCCAATAACCGGGAAGCCAAGTAAAGCACAAATGCCAATGATTAAACAAACTGCACTTAACTTGCATCAGCAAGTACAGTTTGTAAGTTAATTAATTAGAACGAACACTTAGAACAACAAACTATAACTAAAACACAATTTCAAAAATTATAAATCCGCCAAACCAAAACAGCGGTCGGGTTGAGGCGCTGGTTAGGTAGTGCAATATTTTTATTGTAAACTTTTAATTTTAGTAATAACAATAGTTCGACCCCATTGTTGAATTGTCATTTTATCAGTTATGTAACCTTCAAAAAGAATTCTAAGACTATCTTTCTGAAAATTGGGATTAAGGTTTTCAGGTAAAAAGTGTTCGTTTGAATCAGTTATTATTCCATAAAAACCACCTTCAAGAGAAAAATAGCTAATAGTTCCTTCACCAGATACAGTTTGTTGTTCGTCTTCACATCCAATAAAGAATAAAAGAAGGAATGCGATGAAATAAAATTTTGATTTCATATTTACCTCCAATCAATAAATAAAACTACCTAACGACGTTGCCGATAACCCGCCGCCCATAACAACCGGCTTAGTTAAAAAGACAAAACCAAAGATTTGGCAAACTGCACTTAACTTTCTTTGCAAGTGCAGTTTGCAGCAATGTTAATTAGCAGAACAACATTGAACAACAAACTTGTTACGGAACTACCAAGCCAAAAATATTAAAACTGCCGAATGCGAAAAGGCGGTCGGGTTGATTGGCTGGTTAGCTGCGTATAGTATATTAACTTCATTTATTTTTTAAATTTTCTCAAATAAGAATAATATATTTTTGGACCAATTGGGCCTTGTTTATTTCTATCATAACTTCTTCGAGGTTGAAAAAACTGACACAGTGTTTCATTTTTACTATCAAAATATAAAGCTCTTCTATGACGACTTTAGTTTAATTTTCGTGTATCAAAAAACCCCAACTCTGGCGCAATAATAATTAATACAGGTTCCGTAGGTTCCAAATCTCCATACGCATCCATGTATATTATTTCTGCTTTGATAATTGAATATTCACTTTTTACAGTATCTAAACTTCTCCAATTATTCTCATCCGGATATATCATTGTACAAGTAAAATCGTCATCAAAATATAAGCGATAAGTTTCCTCATAATTGTAATCTTCATTGTTTAATTCCCAATCATAATCGACTAAGTAATCTTTTAATTCTTCTACTGTTTCTGGAGTACTGTTACAACTTTGAATAAGAGTGCATCCTAACAAAGTAAATGATAAAATTAATTCATTATTTTTTCTTATCCCAATAATTCAGATTATCACCCAAATTTTCTTTTCCAATTATCAGCCAATTAAGTCCATAAGTAGGTTGCATCCCTTCATAAGTGAAAATAAGAATTGGATTACCTATTTTAAGGTTGTCTTTATAGTAGTCTTTATCGTATTCATCAAATTGATCAATGAACTGTTGATCAACACGTTTGATTTCAAATGTTCCTTTTCCATAAACCTTGTGGTGCGCTCTTTGCTGGTATACATTACCCAGACTTCCTGTTGTAGTACCTACTACCTCACTTTCAATGTCAAAGAATTCAAACTCTCCATTCTTAACTATTAATTTTGCGTCAGCATATTGGTATTCACCATCATATTCTCTGTTAGCACCGCAACCAATCAATAGCGTTAGCGTTAAAAGTAGGGTTGACGTTTTCATTTGTTTTCCTTTTATTTCTTGAAGTTAAAAGTTAATTAGAATTTAAAAGTTAAGAGAAGCATATACACACTGTTTCTTGGTTCACCTCTTATATTCCCAGGTTTAAAAGATGAACTTTTTATCTCTTGTTTGATTATTTTTTCAAGTTTACCGCTATATACTGAAGGATTAGTACTCCTGGGTTCCACCTTAATGACCTCACCTTTTTTATCTATATAGACATAATAATATGCAGATTTATCAATTCTCCAACCTAAAGAAGTTGAACCATGTTTTTCCAATATTCTTTTATATAAGTTTTCCAAACTATTTACCATAGTTGGATTTTTGAAGTTGCGAGGATTTGATTTAAGACCTAAATCGGATGTTCCTTGATACCATTCTTCATCTTCAGAGGAACCTTCATTGTACGGAGGGATTAATTTTATAACAAAAATATTAGCATTAGCTTTCTTTTCAATATTTATATTGCATTCCTGTATTGCAATATCTGAATTTCCAGCTAAAAAGATTTCTTCGTTCGGTCCAATTGTGAAATCATTAAAATATCCTTTACTGTTGCCATTACTTCGTAACCACTCAAGCTTATTAATTTTCAATTCTAGGTTATTAAAAAATTGAACCTCAGTAGTCGGGTCATATCTAAAAATAGTTCCGTTTGACAATAAATAAATTTTATTTTTATAAATGTTAAATCTGTTAATTTGATCTGTTCTAGTTGACCATTCAAGTACCCCCTTAATATTAAATTTAGCTAAATAATAGCCACCACTAGTTTCTTTAAACTTGTCGGTTGCTATTTCAACATTATTCCCAGGAAGACTGGTTACAGTTATATAAGCATTATTATCGTTATCTGTTTTCAAGCCAACTATTTGATTCTCAGATCTGCCGCCCGCCTTATTAACCCATTGAAATTCTCCATTAGTATTATAATCGGCAATGAAAACATCTGGATATTCATCACCTAGCCAAACACTTTCCATATTTTTATTTTCAAACGTAATTTCCTTTGTAAAGATTCCTCCAACAAAAACGTTATCATCACTTCCCACTGAAATAAATTTTGCACAATCATAATTGCTTGCACCAGCCGTTTTTACCCATAATTGTTTTTTTAAATCTTTGGAATACTTAATCAGAAAAACATCCATACTTGGTAATTCATCACCAAAAGTGCTTATTCTTTTGTAACTGCTGAATTTTTTATTTGAAAATGTTGCTTCACCTTGAAAACCCCCAGCTATATAAATGTTGTTACTATTATCAACAACGATTCCACTTGGAACTAGTACTTTTGATGTCATTAAATGTTTTTCCTTTTTTACAACTCCAAAATCTGCATGATTTATGATTTCCCCATCGTTGTTTATTTTGTATATATGTCCAGCAGTTTGATTATCATCATCCGTTAGAGTTAATAAAAATAAATTTCCTACACTATCAATAGAAAAATCAAGCAAAGGTTCCAAATAATTTCCTTCAATATGCCATCTAAGGTTGCCTTTGGAGTTATATGATGCAACAACATATCCAGAACCTGAATCTAAAATGTTTGAATTTTGATCCAGTTTTACTGTGCCTGAATAAAACAATAATAAATACAAGTTTCCACTTTGATCAGCTTCAATCTTTTTTATTTCTAATTCTCGTTCAGCTAATATCTGCATCCACCAATCGCATGTCTGGGCTGAGAGTTGAATTGAAAACAAAAAGAAAAAATATATTACAAAAAGGATTTTTGAAGTAATTATTTTCATATAAAGTTATCCCTTTGTTTTTGAAGTTAGTAAGTCTCTATAGATTGTTGAGGTATCGTTAATGAAATCTATGTACATTTCAATGAGTTTATCTTCATTATCAAATAAATTTTTATTTTGTCCTCTCATTAATTCTTCATCACCAGTCTTGATTTTTCCATAAGGGTATAAAATCCTGATACCAAATTCAAATTGTTTAGCATATTTTTTCAGTTGGTTAAACTGATTTTTAATTTCAGTTATATTAGTTTGCTCTTGATTTAATTCAGAAAAATTAAGTTCAAATTTAAATGTCTCAAATGTTTTCCCCTTTTGTTGCCCTTTTTTCCAATCCATTAATTTGTAATTAACTAATTGTAAAAAATATCTTGAACGTTGAATCTTATCTAAAGTCAATACTTTTTTAAAAACATTATTGAATTCCTTGTTTTCTAATATTTTCTCCATCTGATTCTTTTTTGACGAGAGATTTCTAGTAGTTAAGGATATACCTGCTCCATCAAAATCAAAATAAATCGAATAATGTGGATTGTATTGAGCCTTTCCTTTATCAGACCAACCATAAAAATCCCAAATATAATCAGCTAAAGGGCGTCCTGATCTATATAAGTAAGGATGAGTATCCTTGATTTTTTCATCGAGTCTGATAAGTAGTATTTTGAATTGTTGCCTAGCATCTATTCGGTTATAACCTTTTCCACTAGTTATAAATGATAAATCAAGATTTTGTCCAGTTTTCATTAAAACCTCTTTAAAATCCTTAATAAAATATTTTCTCATTGGATTATCATTATGGATAGTATCAACAAAATTATTTTCATTCATTGAATCTATAATCTGTTTCCAACTTTTAGTAACTAACCAAAAATTTTCATTAATATTATCTTTAGTTATGTTAAAGTGTTTCTCTATATGTCGCTTTAGCTGATTGGTATCAACTTTATTATGTTTTATTTTCGATTCAATCATAATTGCCCAATCATCAAGAATTAGCCAGCCGTCGGGTCTGCTGCCTTTAGATTTATTCTCTGCTACTGATTTTATTAAATCTTTTTTTGTAATCTCAGGCTTAATGTTTGAAATAACTAGTAAAATTTTTTTTGTTTTTTTATCTTTTATTTTCTCAGAAAGTTGTTTGTCAATATTTTGTAAATCAAAGTAAATATTCTTTGATTTATCTATCCGTATAGAATTTTCTTTAAAAAGTAGGTTAAAATATTTAATAATATTGTTTTGAAATGATTTTAGAGTGATTAAAAATGCGCGAGTTAAATTATCCTCCAAAACTTCGAATTGTTTTTTATCCTTTAATGTTAATTCATCAAGCGAATCTTCTGAATTATTTTTTCTTTTGCCACCGATAGAGTAAGAATAAAATAAGTTGAAGTGAGGATCCTTAAAATCAATATGACTTCTATTATTTCTCATTTTGAATTTTATATTTTTCCCTTGAAATCAGTAGAAAAAATATTAGAATTACATTAAGCAGCTAACTATTACTTATACCGAATTGGTGGTCCTCAATCCGGTTGTTATTTAAGAATTATTTTCTAATCTACCGACCA
>WBZO01000655.1_pt1 | contig 67325 bp, 53 predicted proteins | sample 5204261 | NCBI WGS metagenome assembly WBZO01 (sample SAMN12412400, study PRJNA552823) | activated sludge metagenome | isolation source: activated sludge from anammox sidestream of wastewater treatment plant... | place: USA: North Carolina | collected 2017-09
TCAAGCAAATGACCGATAACTTCTTTTACTGTCCATTTTCCATCAGCATAACGAAAATTACCTTTGTGTTCAGAGAATGAATTTAAAATTTCCTGAGTTCGTTTGCTTTGTTCGTTTAGTATTTTTAAAATATCATCGCCTTCAATAAGAGTAATGTATTTTTCATAATAAGGTGCGTAATCTCCCGGCTCTGGTCTCACATTCCCTCCAAATAATTTTTATTTCCAGATTTTAATTTCAAATATTCCTTCTGATGTCGCAACTGCACGCATCATGCTTCCTGTATTAAATGCAAATTGATAATTATAATCTTTATCAACGCAAATTATTCCACCGGAATTTTCAGGCAGAATTTTGAAGATAACTTCTTCAGCAGCTTGTTCAAGTGTGTAATTTTCATATTCCATTAAGATTGAAACTTTCAGACTTGCAGCATTTTTAATAAATAGTTCTCCAATACCTGTTGCAGAAACACCACACGTGTTATTGTTAGCATATGTTCCGGCATTAATAATTGGTGAATCTCCAACTCTACCAGGCATTTTACCTGTTCGTCCTCCGGTTGAAGTTCCTGCTGCAATATTTCCATATTGATCAATTGCTACACATCCAACTGTTCCCTTCGTTTTCTCTTTCATCTTCACTAGTTCTTCATATCTTTCACAAACAAAAAAATATGATGGGTCAACAATTTCAACGCCGAACTGTTTTCCAAGTTCATCCGCTCCTTTGCCTGCAAATAAGACGTGAGATGTTTTTTCCTTTACCAATCTTGCAAGTGAAATAGGATTTTTAATAATCGTAACTCCGGCAACTGCACCCGATGAAAGATCTCTTCCATCCATAATTGATGCATCGAGTTCATTTTTCCCTGCGGATGTGAAAACCGCTCCTCTCCCAGCATTAAAAAGCGAATCATCTTCTAAAAATCTTATTACCTGTTCAACTGCATCGAGACTGCTTCCACCTTTTTCAAGAATTTGTTTTCCTATTTTCAGAGCTTTGGTCAACGAATTTATATAAAGCTGTTTTTCTGATTCGGGCATATTTGGATCCATCGAACCAGCACCACCGTGAATTACAATAGTGTATTTTCCGTTTGCTTCTTGAGAAATAATAGATGAAGGAAAAAAGAGCAAGATTATGAGCAAGAGTAAGAAAGATTGAATTCGATTTTGGGAGAAGATTTTCATAAAAATTTAGATTAATTTTATTGACGTATAGAAATTATAAAATATTTTGTGAATAACCATTTCTTTCCATATTTATTTGAACAGAAATATTAAATATTCATCAGAAATATTTTTGCTTTTGAGAACATAATATCGTCCCTGCTTGCAGCAGGCAAGCCTGACAGGATTATGATGATATTAATAGTTACAAAATTTGGAGGCTGGCTTATAACTAAATATTTCTGTCACCCTGAGCTTGTCGAAGTGTGATGTTAATTTAAATAGTCATACTTCGACAGAGCCTGCCTTGAGTTAATCGAAGGGCTCAGCCTGACATTTTTAGACTTTTGAGACAACCTCATATTTTAGCAAGCAGTTATTAAAAGAATGCTGTCCCGATAGGGACAAAATATATATAGAAAAATAAACGGCATTATAACCTAGTCCCGGAGGGACGAAATAGAAAAATTATATTAGGCAAATATTTGAATAACATAGTAATCTTTCCGGTAATTTTCCTTTTTCTAAACAGTTCGCCGAAACTGCAAGTTGAGAAATCCATCTGGGAATGCTGTGGATTTTCAGTCGAATCGGCGAATGAATTTTTTCAATACGATTCTCTTCGTACAATCTATCTTATCAAACAAAACTGGCATACGGCAATTGTTTTTCATACTGAAGACATAGATTCAACAATCCTTCCAGAAATTAAATATTTCAAAGGAGCAGAACTTATTGATATCGGCTGGGGTGATGAAGCTTTCTACCAGAATTCTGATTTTGATTGGGAACTTGCTTACCAGGCATTATTTTATCCCACACCAAGCACTTTACGAATAGAAGGTATTTACATTTCGATGATAGAATATTTTAATTTGTCCGAAATCGTTGTCGAATTAAAAATTAACAATGAACAATTAACAATTCTGATGAATTATATTTCTGAAACAGTTTGGAGAAGTGATGATGGAAGGAATAAAATTCTGAGCACACAATATTTAGAACGAGTTTATTTTTATAAGGCGAATGGCGATTATCATTTATTCAATACCTGCAACACCTGGCTTGCGAGAGGATTGAAGAAAGCTGGATTTGATATTGAAGATAATATTATTCTCACTGAACAGCTTTTTAACGAAGCAGACAAGTTTGGCGATGTTGTTAAAGCCGAATGAAAAAGAATCCGAATTATTTAATTAAGCAACAGTATTTGCTATTCAATTTTACCATTTAAAATCTCCTCTGCAAGCTTATCTGCATTATAAAGATCACGAATTGCTTCAATCATTCCTTCTGCACTTACACTTACAGTCCGGTTGGCTTCCGTAGTATAAATGAATCTGCCGGAATGACTTTCCATATTTCCATCAAATGCCAACCCGACAACTTCTGCATCAATATTTATTGCCGGACTTCCAGAATTACCTCCAATTATATCACAAGTGCTTATGAAGTCCAATGTTGTAGAAAGATCAAATTCTTCAGGCAAATTTTCCCAGTAGTCCGGAAGATTAAATGGAAATTTTTTATTGAAGGAATAATACTTATCGAGCGAACCGTAAAAAGTTGTTTTGATTGGAGCTATTGTACCATTATACTCATAACCTTTAATTATTCCGTCAGAAATTCTTAAAGTACCAGTTGCATCCGGTGGAATGGTATCACCGTAAACTTCATATAATGCTTCTCCAAGCAGTTGATTGTTGATCACATCTGAGTCATCAAGTCTTTTATCAATTGATTGCAATTCATTAATACGATCGCGTGTCGCTGCAATAAACCTGATGAAAGGATCATTTGAATTCAGTATTGACTCCGGAGAGGATTTTGCCAATGCGATTACATTTTCTTTCGTGGTAATTTTTGATTTTGCGAGAATCATTTCGGCGGATGTTTTAACATCATTACTTAATAACAAAATCTGAGCAATTTCATTTTCAGGCGGAAGATTATTTTTTACAACACTCAGATTGACTAAAAGTTTCTTGTCTTCCACTTTTTTATCAAAAGATGAAGGAAAAATAAAATCTATCAAACTGTCTATTTTTCCACTCTTGTAAGCTTCTTCTCTTTTTTCATCGGGCAGCTTTAATTGTTCAGCAAGTTTTAACAAATCTTTTGCGATGAAAAAATATTTTGGTGAATAAGTTGAACTGATAGAAAGTGCAAATTTTTCATTTGCTATTTTAGATGCAGCTTTTCTGTTTTCAGCAATCTGTTCCCAAATCCTTCCATATTTTTTATTTAATTCCGGATCAGAATGAACTGCATTCTTAAATTTATTTTCAAAATCTTTTTTCCTTGCCATAAAAAACGGATCTTGAAGTGCGAGATAAGTTGATTCATAAACTTTCAATCCATTACCAACATTGAAAAGAGTTGCAACCAGTTTCATATCTTCTGCATTTGATTGCATAACTAAGTCATAATAGATTTTATATAACTCTTTCCACATCGGAGTTTGTAATCCGAAACGGTAATCTCTAAGAAATTCCAGTTGAGCGATTGTATAAAGTCTGTTTGTACTGCCAGGGTTTCCAACAACAAACACTGATTGATCTTCATAAACTGGTTCTGTATTGAAATTGAAATAATATTCAGTCTTTATCGGTTTATTATTTTCATAAGCACGGAGAAAAGCACAATCAAGTCCGTATCGTGGATAAGTAAAATTATCATAATCGCCACCAAGCTTTGATACAATCAGCTCAGGAACAAAAACCAATCTGATATCTGTGTATTTTTTATAACCATACAAAGAATATTTTCCGCCATAGTACAAAGAGATAACTTCATAGCTTAATTCAGGATTTAAATTGAAATATTTCGTTTTGATTTCTTCAATCTTCTGATTTTTTATTGCGACTTTTTCTGAATCTGAATTAACTTTGTTCATTGCACGCTTAATTTCTTCAGTAACATCTTCAATCATCATTAACTGACGAACAAATAATCCTGGTATCTTCAATTCGTCTTTCTGATTCTCAGCATAAAATTTATACTTCAGCAAATCCAGATTATCCGTGCTTAAATCCCGGAGAATTCCTCTTATACAATGATGATTGGTCATAATTAATCCATCTTCTGAAATAAATGAAGCAGAACATCCGCTGCCAAATTTCAGTGCTGATTTCTGAACTTTGTTAAGCCATTCTTCGCTCGGTCGGAAACCATACGTTTCCTCAAAATAATCTAATGGTGGATTTTCAAAAGTCCACATTTTACCCATATCAAATTTCTGTGCTTTGACTGTGTCGAAATCAATCCCATAGTAATACGATTGAGGAAGCATTGAAACTCGTAACGAAGCAAGCAGGAATAAAACAAATAGATATTTCCGTTTCATATTATTCTTTCAGATTTTAAGAATGGAATATTAAATTAAAATTATATTGTATGTCCAAAATAATTAAAAATATTTTTCTAATGTACCATGAAAAGAAAAGTTTACAGAATAAATAAAGCAGGGTCTATCAAAAATCTAAAATTGTTTGAAGAAACACTTCCTGATCCTTCGAATGATGAATTGACTATTGAAGTTAAGGCGATTGGTTTGAACTTTGCAGATTTGTTTTCAATTCAGGGATTGTATAGTGCAACTCCAAAAGGCAGTTTTATCCCTGGGCTTGAATATTCCGGATTAGTTGTGAACAAAGGAAAAAATGTAACTGAATACAATATCGGTGATAAAATTATGGGTGCAATCAGATTTGGTTCATATACAACTCACTTAAATATTGATAAAAAATATATTCTGCCACTGCCTGCTGATTACAGCTTTGAAGAAGGTTCTGCGATGGTTGTTCAACCATTAACGGCGTATTATTCATTATTTGAACTTGGAAATTTAAAACCAAATCATACTGTACTTATTCACAGTGCTGCTGGAGGAGTTGGAATTTATGCAAACAGGATTGCTAAACAATTTGGTGCTTATACGATAGGCACAATTGGGTCGGAGTCAAAAAGAAAGGTTTTAATTAATGAAGGATATGATGAAGTAATCGTAAGGAATGAAAACTTTGACAGACAATTAAAAATAACTCTTGGAGAAAGAAAACTTAATCTTGTGCTGGAATCAATTGGTGGAAAAATATTTGAAGCAAGTTTTAAATCTCTTGCACCTTCGGGAAGAATAATTATTTATGGCTCAGCAAATTTTATGAGCCGGAATTCACGACCAAATTATTTAAATGTCATTTACAAGTATCTGACTCGACCAAAAGTTGATCCGTTATCACTATCAGACAAAAACCGTTCGGTTATGGGATTTAATCTTATTTATTTATGGGATCATCCGGAGGAACTGAGAGAAATGCTTATTAAAATAATTGATATGAAACTGGAGAAGCCGCACATCGGGGAAGTTTTTTCATTTGATAATTTAATTAATGCTTTGAAATATTTTCAGACCGGGAAAAGCATCGGGAAAGTTGTCGTTAAAACTTAGTGCGACTAAGTGCTCTTAGTGTCTTAGTGGTAGAAAAATACTTTTACCACTGAGACACCTAGTACACTAAGATTCACTTAGAATGTGAGGAACCATTCAAATACGTTTTCAAATATTTACCTGTCCACGAATTTTCAACTTCAATAATTTCTTCCGGCGTTCCGATTGCAACAACTTCTCCACCTTTTTCTCCTGCTTCGGGACCGAGATCAATTATGTAATCAGCACATTTGATAACATCAAGATTGTGTTCAATAATTACAACCGAATTTCCTCTTTCAACAAGCATATTAAAGCAATTCAGTAATTTCGAGATATCATCGAAGTGAAGTCCGGTTGTAGGTTCATCAAAGATGAAAAGTGTATGATTATTTCCTCGACTTGCTGCAAGATGTGATGCAAGTTTTACTCTCTGTGCCTCGCCACCGGAAAGTGTATTTGATGGTTGACCAAGTTTGATATAACCTAATCCAACATCAGAAAGAACCTGTAAAATATTTTCAATTTTTTTATGATCTTTGAAAAATGTTAATGCTTCATCAACTGTCATTTCTAGAACATCAACAAGATTTTTCCCGTGATAAGTAATTTCTCTTGTTTCTTTTTTGAATCTGGTTCCTTCACAATCATCGCATGTTAAATAAAGATCGGCAAGAAATTGCATTTCAACTTTAATAAATCCATCGCCCTGACAAGTTTCGCATCTTCCACCGGGTACATTGAAAGAAAAATATCCAGGTTTGTATCCACGAGCTTTTGCCTGATGAGTCGAAGCAAAAAGTTCTCTTATCAACTCAAATGCTTTTACATAACTGATTGGATTTGATCGTGGTGATTTACCAATTGGTGATTGATCAACTATTTCAATTCCATCTATATATTTTGCACCGAGAATGTCATCAAACTTTCCGATATGCGATGGAGCCATTCCAAAATACTTTGCTATTCCAGCATAGAGAACATCGTGTATTAACGTGCTCTTTCCGGAACCGCTTACTCCTGTAATCACAACAAATTTGTTAAGAGGAATTTCAAGCGAAATATTTTTTAAATTGTTTTCTCTTGCTCCGATAATCTGAATGCTTTTTGTATTTCTGGTATTTCGCTTTTTGGGCAGAGGGATTTTTATTTTTCCAGAAAGATATTTACCAGTCAGTGAAGTTTCTTTTTTCAATACATCGTCAACGGTTCCACTTGCAATAATTTCTCCACCATTTGTTCCTGCTCTCGGTCCCATATCAAATATCATATCAGCATTCTGCATCATCTCAGGATCATGTTCAACAACCAGAACTGTGTTTCCAATATCACGAAGATTTTTAAGTAACTGAATTAACCTGTTATTATCTCTTGGATGAAGTCCGATAGTCGGTTCATCAAGAACATAAAGAGTACCAACCAAAGATGAACCAAGTGATGTAGCCAGATTTATTCTTTGTGTTTCTCCACCTGAAAGTGTACTACTCAAACGATCCATCGTCAAATAACCAATACCAACATCGTTCAAAAATTTTAATCTCTTTATTATCTCTTTTAAAATTCTGTCACCAATAAGCAGATCATATTCGGAAAGTTTCAGTTGTTCAAAAAACTTTAGTGAATGTTCAATCGGCAGAGCAACAACGTCGTAAATAGATTTGCCGGTTATCTTCACCTGCAAAGCTTCTCTTCTCAAACGTGATCCTTTACAAGCACTGCAAAGTGTATATCCTCTGAAACGACTTAGCATAACCCGGACGTGCATCTTGTATGTTTTCTGTTCCAGCTTTTCGAAGAAACCGTCAATTCCCAAATATGTTCCGAAACCTTTTTTAACCAGCTCAACCTGGTTTTCAGTTAGTTGTTTGAAAGGTATGTGAAGTGGAATTTTAAACGGTTTTGCATTCTGAACTAAGTCACGAAGAAACGAACTATACTTTGCACCACGGAATGGTGCAATTGCTCCATCCATTATGCTTAGATTCGGATCAGGAATTACAAGATTCATATCAATACCAATTGTCTTGCTGAATCCCTGACAAACGGGACAAGCACCAAACGGATTGTTGAAAGAGAAAAATCTCGGTTCAGGTTCTTCGTATCTGATTCCGCAGCATTCATAATATTTGTTGAACTCTTTCTCTTCTCCCGTTTCTGCATTGATGATGATAAGTCTGTTCTCACCTTCTTTAAATGTTACTTCAATCGAATCAGATAATTTTTCCCGGACTTTTCCTTTCTCTGCTTTGAATCTTTCAATAATGACACGAATATTTTTTGCACCTTTGGAAGAAAATTTCTGTTCGTTCAGATCAATTAATTTTTTGCCTGCCTGTCCGGCAGGCAGGTTTAAATAAATCCTGAAGAAACCACGTTTCTTTAGAAGATCAATTTCTTCTTTTAGTGTATGACCTTCGTGCTGATGAAGTGGAAAGCCAAGATAAAATTTTGTTCCATCGTTTTGTGATTCTAACCATTCAACAACTGTTGTTGTAGTTGCTCTTGTGACTTCTTTTCCGCATTGAAAGCAGATGGTCTTTCCTATTCTTGCAAAGAGAAGACGAAGATAATCGTAAACTTCTGTTGTTGTTCCGACAGTCGAACGTGAATTTCTTGCAACCGTTTTCTGTTCGATTGCAACTGCCGGAGAAATTCCCTGTATGAAATCAACATCAGGTTTGTTCATTCTTTCCAAAAACTGCCGTGCATACGAAGAAAGACTTTCGACATATCTTCTCTGTCCTTCTGCATAGATTGTATCGAAGACGAGAGAAGACTTTCCGCTACCACTTACACCAGTAAACACAACCAGCTTATTTCTCGGAATCTCAAAGCTGAGATTTTTCAGGTTGTGCTCGCGTGCACCTTTAACGATTATTCGTTTATTATTTATCGATGACTTGTTGTTATTCATTTTAAATATTTGAGTGGTAGCCGCAACTTTCAAGTTGCGCAAAACATTTAATTCCGCAAGCTAAAGCTTGCGTCTACCATAATTAGTTTTTTAATCCAGCCTATTAATTTAAGAATTTATCGGATACAGGATAGGGGGAAATGTGAGTGCAAACAAAGCAGAGATGACATCTTCTTATATCGAAGCCAGCGCTCAGAAAGATGTCATCTCTTAAATTGGTACGAATAAAATATAATTATTTGTTTGTTTTATTAAACTCATCGAGAGCCATTCTCTCAAGTTCGCTTTTCATTTCTTTTGGGAGTGTAACGGTTTCATAATATTTGCCGTCTTTGCCTTTTTGATCGGGTGAAGAAAGAAAAAGTCCATTTGAACCGTTGATGAGTCTGAATCCTTTAATCACAATTCCATCACCAGTTTGAATGTCGAAGAATGCAGCGGTTTTTCCGCTTCCATCAGATTTTAAGGGATTCATTCTTATGATTTTCATTTAGCCTCCTTGAATGGTTATTAAAAATTTTATAAACAATTTATAACATTTGCCGCAGGATGTCAACTTTAAACTTATTCGATATAAAAAAATCTCTGAGATTTTTATTTAGTGGAAGATTCGAGCAATTTAAGTTCATCTATTTTTTTGTTCAATAATTCAATTTTTTCATCCAGTTCTTTTGTCTTTCGGTCAATTTCTTTCTCATATCCAGAAGCATCCCAGTAACCTCTTTCCTCAAAATAACTCTTAAATAGCCAGTTGTGCTTTAATGCTTCCATATTTTCGGACAAACTAGTGGCTGCAATTTTAGATTCCTCCGATATTTCTTTCAAATTGATGATGAGCGTTTGCAGATTTGAATCAGCACTTGTTCCTTCAACAAGAAGTGAACCTATAACACCTTTACCTTGTGAAGTGTTTGATAACAATGTATCTAAACTCATCACTACATTATTTATATTCTCCACTGCCGAGCTAACAGAAACACCCAAAGATTTGTACTGTTGTGTAATAATATTCAACTCGGCTGTTATAGAATTAAGACTTTTACCAGCAGATATTGTTAGATCAGTAGCGGCGTTATAAAGTGCTTCATCTCTAAACAATTTACCTATACTACCCTCGCCTTGATTAATTCGGGAAATAATATCAGCAAGATCGCGGGTCATTTCTTTTGTATAACCTATAATTCCCTGAGTTTCTTCAATTATATCTGCAAAACTTACGGGTTCTTTTGCCAGAATAGTTCCACCATCTTTTATTGGTTCGTCGCCGCCTTCACCTACTCTAAGAGATACAAATTTATTTCCGACTAATCCTTCAGTCTGAATTTCAGCTTGAGTGGAAACAGTTATGAAATGTCTGATCTCATCGAGCAGTCTCATTTTTACTTCGATCATACTGACAGTATCGCCAACTACTTTAATATCCTGCACAGCACCTGCATCAATACCGCTTAACTTAACAGGAGCACCGTTACGCAGTCCTTCAATATTCCGAAAGTATGCCTTAACTGTAAAAGTAGGTTTAAAAAGTGCTTCTTTGTTGCCAAGCATAAAAATCCCGATAACAAGTAATGCGCTTCCAATAAAAATAAAGATGCCAAGCTTAGCGCCTGATAATCCACTTTTCATTTCAAACTCCCGTTATGTTCGAATATTTTATCACTAAAAAAGTTTTTGAGTAATGGTTCTTCAGAATTAACAAGTTCGCTTATACTTCCTTCCTTGACAATTTTTCCGCTATCAAGAACAATGGCTCGGTCTGCAATAATTTTTGCACAAAGCAAGTCATGAGTAACAACTATAGAAGTCATTTTCAATCTGTGCTGCAAATCATTTATCAGGACACTGATCTCTTTAGCAGTTATAGGATCAAGTCCGGTCGTCGGTTCGTCATAAAACATCAACTTTGGTTTTGTTATTATTGATCTCGCCAAACCGATTCTCTTCCTCATTCCGCCTGAAAGTTCTGAAGGCATTTTATCAATAGCTTCAAGCAAAGATACTGCATCAAGCACAAAGTGAACTCTCTCATCAATTTCTTTTTGCTCCAAATCGAAATTCCGGATAAGAGGGAATTCAAGATTCTCTCTTACGCTCATTGAATCATACAAAGCAGCACCCTGAAAAAGGAATCCAATATTTTTCCTCAGCTCATTCAACTCAGTAATATCCAGCTCCAAAACATTTTTATTATGGATGATAATACTTCCGGATTCCGGTTCCATTAATCTTATCATACATTTAAGCAAAACACTTTTACCAGAGCCGCTTCTTCCGAAAATAATCATGTTCTCAGCTTCGATAACATTAAAAGAGATGCCATCTAAAACGATGTTGCCGTTAAATGATTTATGTAAATCTTTTACTTCAACCATTATTTTACCACCGGCCAGATCCACAATGACAATTTTACGAGAACCATATCAAAAATTAAAATCAATAGTGATGAAACAACAACAGCGCTTGTTGATGCTTTCCCAACTCCTTCAGTGCCATTTGTTGTTGTATAGCCTTTATAACAACCAACAAGCCCAACTATAAAACCAAACACAAAAGTTTTACTAACGCCCGGGATTGCATCACCAAATTCAACTGCATATATCACTCTATCCATATAATATGCCCACGTCATATTCTGAACAAGAACTACCGCTATATAAGCACCGATGAGTGATATGAAAATAACATATACAGTCAGAATAGGAAGAATAAATGTTGTTGCAAATATTCTTGTTACTACAAGATACCTGAATGGATTTACACCTGAAACTTCCATTGCATCAATCTGTTCGGTAACACGCATTGAACCAAGTTCGGCACCAATTCCGGAACTAACTCTTCCTGCAAATATCAACGCGCAAATAACCGGACCAAGTTCGCGAACGATTGATATTCCAACCGAACCGGGAAGAAAAGCTTCAGCACCAAATCTTTTAAGTACCGGACTTAACTGCATTGCAATAACCAGCCCGATAATGAAACCGGTAACTCCAACTATTGGAAGTGTTTTCATTCCAAGTTCGATCATATGTTTTCTGATCTGATCGGTTTCGTATGGCGGACGGAAAACTTCTTTCATAAATCTCACAGAGAATGAACCAAGTCCCCCGATCATTGTGAAAAAATCTGTGAGTCGGTTTTCTGTTGTTGTTAGGAATTTATCGTTTGTAAAAAGAGTTTTCAATTCTGATACATCAAATATTGTTTAATAATATTCAAAAATATGGAAAATGAATGTGAATATAAATCAAATGAAGTGAGGAAAGAATTCTATTTAACGATATCTTTAATAATGTAACAGCAGCTTTATTTAGGATTGTCAGAAAGCATTTTCATAATGATTGACAACTGGATTATTCAGATCTTCAAATAAGATTGCAAATACATCAAACCTGCAATCAATTTCTGTAATTCCTTTATCATAGAGATATAGATCAGCAAGTTTTCTTATTTGCTTTTGTTTGTTCTTTGTTATTGAATATTCCGGCTGCCCAAATTCAAGATTTTGTCTTGCTTTTACTTCAACAAATACGGTAAAATTATTTTTCGGATCAACGGCAATGATGTCTATTTCTCCATGACTAAAACGATAATTTCTCTCAATGATCTTATAACCACTATCAGACAAAATTTTAGCAGCGAGATCTTCTCCCCTTTTTGCAAGTTCTTTTTTATCGAGATTCATTTCTCAGTGATTATGTTAGATTTTTCATCAAAGTTTATTTCTTCCTGCTCGATAAGAATTTTTTTCAAGAAGGTTTTCCGGTGCAACGGACTTGGTCCTATCTTTTTAATTATATCTCTGTGTTGTTTTGTCGGATAGCCTTTATTCCGTTCCCATAAATATTCAGGATAATCTTTTGCTAAATTTTTCATTAACCTGTCACGGGTAACTTTTGCGAGAATAGAAGCAGCCGCAATCGAAAAAGATAAAGAATCACCTTTAACAATTGGTATCACTGGAATATCCGAATGAAATGCTCTGTTACCATCTACGAGGATTAAATCAGGTTCAATTACTAAATCATTCACAGCATTCTTCATTGCTAACAGACTTGCATTGAGTATGTTTATTTCATCAATAACAAAGTGATCGATTATCGAAACCGAATAAGCCAAAGCTTTCGAAATAATTTTTTCAAATAATTTTTCTCTTTGTTTTTCAGTCAACTGCTTCGAATCATTAACATCTTTTATAACTGTATTTTTGTTAAAGATAACAGCAGCAGCTACAACCGGGCCAGCAAGCGGACCTCGTCCGGCTTCATCAACACCTGCAATATATTTTATTTCTTTGCTGAAATATTTTTTATCGAATGCTTTCAACTGATTTCTTTTCCTTAAACACCAAGATAAATTGCAAACAGACCAATTACCATACTTATCTTTAAAAGGTTGCTGACTTTCCTCAAATTTTTTACGGATTGATCTTGAAACAAAATTTTCAGGCAATAGATAATTAAAGAATTCACAAATACCATTACGATAACAAAGTATTCAATTTTGTAAATCTTAGTGATGAACGGATAAAGCGTAAAAAGAATCAGAATGAAAGACAGAATCAGGATTAAATATTTTGATTTCTGATATCCAAATGCAATGGGAAAAGTTTTTATTCCAACTTTTTTATCACCGTCAATATCTTCCATATCTTTTACAATTTCTCTAATTAGATTAATTAAAAAAGCGAATACAGCCGGTATTATTGCTGCAGCCGGATTATCAACCACAACTCCTCCAAAAATAAAAACTAATCCTGCAAGTAATGCGATGGTGAAATTTCCAAGTATCGGAATTCGTTTTAATATTTTGGAGTAAATAATTAATAACAGAATTGAAAACAGAACGATGATTGATGCAATCGAATCAAGAAAAAATGAACAGCCAACTGCTATTGCTGTGTAGAAAAAGTAAAGAATATATGCTTCATTTGATTTTATTTTTCCGGAAGGTAGTGGTCGATCAGGTCTGTTGATTTTATCTATCTCAATATCGGTGATGTCGTTATAAATATTTCCCGAAGCCAGCACTATTGCTGCAACAAAAGCCGCTAAGAATATTTTCTGATTAGGCAGTGTACCTTGCGAGCAAATAATTGAAGCAACAATTACTGAAATGAAAGTAATTATAAAGTTAACCGGTCGGCAGAGTTTTACGAGTGTTGTAAGTTTTTCTGTCAAATCTTATTAAAGTGTTGATGAAAGATTTATCGAAAATTACGAAAAGAATAGGAGATTGTTCTGATTTTCATTCTGAACTTATCATCTGTCATCCTGAATTTATTTCAGGATCTGATTCATTAAATATTAATTTAAATCATAAGCTGAAACAGGTTCAGCTAGACAACGCATACATTAAATTATTCCTGGTCAAAAGCAGTTTTTCGAGTAGTCCTATGAGTGGAAGATTCATAATTCAAACAACCTTTCTATTCTAATCCAACTTTTAGGATTACGTAGATTGTTCATTTTGTTTCTTCTCTTCTTTCGGTTTATCATTTCTTTCAAAAGAGAGCGCACCCGAAGGACAGTTGTCAACTATTTTAATAATTTCTTCAGTTGAACCACCAGACATATCTATCCATGGTCTTCTCTTTGGATTAAATATTGCAAGTGATGCTTTCCAGCATTTTGTTGAATGAATACAAACATCCGGTTTCCAGATTACTGTTATTTCTTCATTCAAATATTTATAAAGTTTTTCTGGCACTTTTACTTCATGAATTTATTGTAAAAAATAATCAAAACTCATTTACAATTCCAAAATGTATTTTGCCTTCGCTGAAAGTTTCACCCTCTGCGAGAGCAAAACTTACACCGAGTAATCCAATTGCAGTTTCAAGAGTAATTCCAAGACCATATCCGAAAATATAATCTTCCTGCTGCAAGATTCCCCGCTCAAGATCTGCATCCAGAAAATAATAACCTGCATCAAGAAAAAGAAAAGCATAAGATCTTTGTGTCATCATTAATCTGTATTCAAGATTTGACCAGGCAATTCTGGATGCTAAAAATTGTTCTTCCCTGTAACCTCTCACAGTTCTTGTCCCGCCAAAACGCCAGAGATCGCTTTGTTCAAAGAAAGGACCGTTGAGTTCCTTACCGTTTACACTAAGCGCTAATACATTACGGGAAAAGATTTCATAAAAGGCTCCAAATCCGATTGTAATTCTCTGTAAATTAATATTCGTTTCGGTTTTGGGAGTGACATATTCTGCCGGACCATTAATATCTTTATTGCTAAAGGAGTAACCTGTTTCAAAAAGAAACCCGCTTGTAGAAGCAATTGGATCGTTTCTGAAATCAATTCTCAGTCCAAGTCCTGTTGTGAGTGATGAAGAATTATAAACAGTAAATACCGGTACATGTCGTTCTGTTGGAATTATTTCTTCCGTTGAAATAAAAGCAGACGCAGAAATATCTTCGGTTGCGAGAAACTCAAGTGCGCCGCCGATCCTTCTTTGAACATAGGTTGAATCCTGAATTCTCTGGAATAACTCTGCATTTACATTGAATGGATATCCAAATAACCACGGTTCTAAATACTTTAGCTCAAGTTCCTGATTTGATCGTGTTGGTTTCTGCCATCTGATAGCAGCGGCTCTTCCGGTTCCGAAAATGTTTCTGAGAGTAACATTTACAAGTCCGGTAACGTAACCTGTTTCATCTTTTGTTGCAGGCGGAACATAACCGATAATACCATCAAAGTTATTGGTATTTCTTTCTCTTACATTTATCTGAAGAACTCCGTTATTCTGTGAGTCAATGTAAAACTGAGGTGTTGGGACCGGATCAAAGTAACGAAGCTTATTCAAACGTCTCGGCAGGTTCTCAATTTTTTGCTGTGAATATTCCTCACCGGAATCCATTCTCAATTCTCTTATGATTACATAATCTTTAGTTGAAGTATTTCCGGTCACTTCTATCTTATCAATTTTACTTTTTCGTCCCTCTTCAAAAGTAATATTAAGATCTGCGTAATGTTCTTTACTTATGGAATCATCATAAAAATAAACGGATTGGATTTTTACGGAAGCAAAAGGAAATCCACGATTTTCAGAATTTGTGAGAAGATTGCCTATACTCGCTTCAATTTCAAATCTATCAAAGATCTCCCCTCTTAAATATTCCAGCGATGATTTAAAATCAGTTATATCAATTGAATCATCCGAGCTTATCTCAATATTTTTAATAAGTGTGGGATTTCCTTCGTCAACATTTATAAACAGGTCAACTTTTTGTGAATCAACTGAAAATTCAAAATTCGATCCATCAAAAGAAAAATTAAAATAACCGTTTGAAATAAGACCAACAGATATATGCGACAGAGACGAATCAATAATACCGGGAAAATAATTTTGCCCTTCGTTTAGACCAGCCCAGCTTAAAATTTCTGTATCACTGAAAATTTCATTCCTGTTGATTTCTATTTTATCAATCTTTTGAGCAAATAAAACAGAAGCACCAATTAAGAAAAATAATAAAATATTTTTTTTAAGGTGTATCATTCAAATGATTAAGAGTCTTTCCAATTGGTTCCGGCAGAATTTTTTCAGCGAGCTTTTGTGCATCGGCTAATTCAACTTCACAAACTTCAAAAGATTTTGCATTTAATGTCCCGAGTGCTGTTGCGAATTTTAATTGCTGTTCAAATGTAAGCTTGTTGTGCCAGGCGTAAACAATTCCTGACACGAATGCATCTCCGCTTCCCGTAGAATCTACTGACCTAATTTCAGGAGGAATTACTTTATAATGAAAGTCAAAATTGGAAGCATATAATGGGTTCTCAGCGTTAGTAATAAAAGCTTGTTTTATTCCTTTTTCATAAATCGATTGAAGAAAATCAAGATAATTCTGCGCCTGATTGAAATCGTATTTAATTGAAGTTTTCAATTCATCAATATTATTATGCAAAATTGTTGGTGACGCATCAAAGCAGCTTGCGAGATGTTCACCATAAGTATCGCAAACGGAAATCTTATCAAGCTTATTTGCAATCTTAATTCCTTCAAATATTATTTTATCAGTTTCATCGCATGGTGAACTACCCGAGAAAACAACCATCTCACAGGCAGCAATTGCTTTCTCCATCTTCAAAATAAAATCCGAAACTTCTTTGGAAGATATAATCGCTTCGGTTCCAAAGAAAGAATAAATTTTTTCTTCAGACTCGTTAATGATTATTGCAGCATCTCTTGTCTCTGCTTTTATTACAACTTCTGAAAAATTAATTTTTTCTGAACGAAGAGATTCCCTGAATACTTTTCCGTTATTACCTCCGAGAAAAAGCATCGCAATATTTTTTATACCAAGCTTATTGAGCTGTCTGTTAACATTTACGCCTTTGCCTCCTGCCTTAATTATAAGCTTGCCTTGCCTGTTAACTTTTGACAAATCAACTTTCGAATAGTAATATCTTCTTTCAAGAAGAGGGTTGAGTGTGATGGTAAGTATCATTGATTCATAATGTTAAATTGCCGTACTGTTAAATTGCCCGAAAATTATTTTTCATCAAAAACAATTTAACAGTTAAACAATAATTATCCCCTATCAGATAACACTTTCAGGATAAAGGAAATCGAGAGTTATAATAAATTAATATCTGAACCTGTATAAATCACCATAAAGCGGCGTGCTCGGGTCTAATCTGTAATCTCCAAATCCTGAATAATCCATAAAAATAAATTGCTTGTTAAGATTGTAATACTGCCAGACTTCGTAAGGCTTTGCATAATATTCAAATGGATGACGATCGATATTGTCAGGAGCGCCGAGTATAATGAAAACCATTCCTCGATCTGATTTCCATCCATCAAGCGAGTAAGTTGTGAAATTCTGATTAGCATAAGCAACTCTGCTGTAATACTCATTGAATACCGGATTATATTCATCTGCAGGATTTGGATCTTGTTTCTTCCAGAAAGCTACGAATCTTTTAGACTTTTCGATACGCGTTTCTGCATCTCTGATATAAGATAATTCTTCGGGGCTTGCTAAATAGATCATCTGGTCAATTGCTTTATCAAGATCGGTTATATAAACCGGTACACCAACCCATCTGGATGTAAAACTTTTAATTGATGTGTCAATAACTTTTTGTGTTGAATCTTTCAAAGAAACTTTCAAAAGATGTTTCCCGAGATCAAGAACCAGAGAATCCAGATTATGAAAAATCTGATTCTTGCCTGATTTTACTTTGACAATCTGAGATGATGTGTAAACCTGTTGTACACTTTCATTAAATATTTCATAATCAATAGTCAAATTCCGGTTTGTATCGGAGTAAATTTCATAAAACATATCCAATGGATCTCTATCCGAAACAAGATTCCTCGAAACATTTGGAATTATTTTGGATTTTCCATCTACAACATTTTTCCCTGAGATTAACATTATGTCACTTAATGAAGGATACTGATCGAACTGCTTAACAATTACTGTACTTTCTGCGGTATATTCATTTTTTGAATCTTTATCAAGTAGAATTGTCTTAACGGAATATGTCCCCGGTGAAAGTTCGAATGAACGTGAGCCAAGATTGAAATTATCAGGTGAAGTGGTAAGTTCAAAACTGATTGCTATAATTTTTTCATTCCAGATCTTTTCAGTGATCAGTTTACTTTTATCTTCACTGAAAATGGAAACCGTTACTGTGTATGACGCTTCAAAACCCTGACCAGTCTTAACAAACTGAACAGCATTGTAAGGAACTTTGATAAAAAAATCCAGTCTCGTTTTATCATCATTACCTTTAAAAGATATGAAATCCTGGTAATATCTGATTTTATTATCGAGAATTTTGGATTCATCCTCAGTTTGAGCAAAACTCAGAAAAGAGTAAATACATACAAAAGCAAGCAGTAACTTTTTCATTTTAGTAATCCTTATTTTTTCGTTAATCTCGCAAAAAGATCAAATTCATCATAGTCATATATTTTTACGGTATTAAAATCACCTTGAATTATATGATCCCCTTCTGAATCTATTAAAACTTCTCCATCCACCTCAGGTGCATCTCTGTAACTTCTTCCAACAAAAAAATCTCCTTCTTTAGATTCAACTAAAACTTTCAGATCTGTTCCAATTATCTCTTTATTTATTTCAAGAGAAATTTCATGCTGGATTTCCATCAATCTACTTTGACGTTCTTTTTTTACTTCATCCGGAACCGGATCGCCAAGGTCATAGCTGAATGTATTTTCTTCCTGAGAATAAGTAAATGTACCCAGTCTTTCAAATTTATATTCACGAACAAAATCACAAAGTTCCTGAAACTCTTTTTCAGTTTCACCGGGGTATCCAACAATAAAAGTTGTTCTTAAAACTAAATCCGGGATTTCGGATCTTAATCTTGTCAACAATTCTTTCGTCTGTCTGCTTGAGATTCCTCTTCGCATAGATTTTAAGATATTATCAGAAATGTGCTGCAAAGGAATATCAATATATTTACAGACTTTATTATTATTTTTTATTTCAGCGATCAGGTCATCAGGAAATTTTGACGGATATGCATACATAATCCTTATCCATTCAATTCCCTCAACTTTGCTAAGCTCCGATAAAAGATGTGAAATATTTCTTTGATTGTAAATGTCTTTTCCATAGTCGGTAGTATCCTGAGCTATAAGCACTAATTCCTTTGTATTATTTTTTGCGAGGAACTCAGTTTCCGCTACAAGTTCTTCAATGGATTTGGATTTATGAAGACCGCGCATTATTGGTATTGCACAAAATGAACATGGGTGATCGCAGCCTTCTGAGATTTTGAGATAAGCTGTATTTGATGGAGTAGAAAGTATCCTTTCACCAAGAAGATTTTTTTTGAGTTCGCCGCCGAGTTCATTTATAATTTTCTGGTAATCTTCAGTCCCGAAGAATACATCAACTTCCGGAATTTCTTTTTCGAGTTGATCCCTGTAACGTTGAGAGAGACAGCCAGCCACAAATATTCTTTTTGTAATTCCAGAATTTTTGCTCGCAACAGTACTCATTATCGTATTAATTGACTCTTCTTTTGCAGCTTCAATAAATCCGCAGGTATTGATAATAACAGTATCTGCTTCGGAAGGATTTGTTCGAAGGTCAAGATTATTTAGCTGTAATTGTTTCAGTAATCTTTCTGAATCAACTGTGTTCTTAGCGCAGCCTAATGTGATTACACTTACTTTTTCGCGCGTTTTCATTTAAGTTTTAAATAAAAATTTCTCTGTGGAACTCTGTGTTTTCTCAGTGGTTCTCTGTGTAATAAAAAGTGTAACACGGAGTTGCACAAAGAAATCACTAAGAGCCACAGTGACAAAAAATGAATTTTTCAATAATATTTCTTTAAGTTCTTACAGTTAGTTTTAACTTAAATACCTGAGATACAACCAGATTGCAGGTGCACTGAACAATAAGGAATCAAATCTGTCAAAGAAACCACCGTGCCCCGGAATTATTGAAGATGAATCTTTAACGGCTGCATCTCGTTTTAAAAGTGATTCTACCAAATCCCCGATCTGACCGATGGTTCCGATAATAATTCCAATGATTATTACATTCTGCCAGCTAATAAAATTCAGTATAATCACTTTTGCTAAAATCATAGCTCCTGTTGTAAAAATAAAACCAAAAATTGCACCTTCCCAGCTTTTATTTGGACTAACCCGGGGAAACAACTTATGCTTTCCCAAATTTATTCCACCAAAATATGCTGCTGAATCTCCAATCCAGATAGAAGCCAGAATTGAAATTATAAGATATGCACCATTTATATATAAATCTGTATTCGCCGGATAAAATTCCCGCAATGAAATAAGCGCTGCAGCAAAAATCCCGATGTAAAATATTCCCAGGAAAGTTGCACCAAGGTTTAAAATTGCTGAACCTTTATTCCTGAATAGTTCAATAATTAAAAGTAATAATGAACCCAGCAGAATAATAATTTCAAGATTGGTAAAATTTCTAAACTGATTTAATAATAAAAGTATAATTGCAATGAATCCTATGGGGAGATTTACAAATGAACTTTTATTTTTTGCGAGCATACTGAATTCATAAAATGAAAACAGGCTGATTAACATTACAAAGAAGAAGAAGTAATATCCACCAAAGTATGCGCAAGCAAGTATTATAGGAATCGCCAGGATTGATACAACTACTCTTTTAAAATTTTCAGTCACCTTCCGATTCCCCGGATTCTAAATTTTTTCTTACAACATCCTGAATAAATTCTAATGCTTCATGAACATTAGTTTTCTTGACGAATAATTTCACCACTGACAAATCGCCTGGTGCAGGAAAACTTGAATCTTTCTGTGATAGGATAGAAGTGGGAATACCTGCACTTTCAAGATTTTCTTTTAACATATCAACTTCAATAAAATTGAATGAAGTATAAACAAGCACCCAATCATCTTCTGAAAGCTCAGGATATTTTTTTAATTCAGATGCATCAACAAGTGGTGTGTTGCAATCAGGACAAATTGTTATTCCTGGCACATATTCATATTTACAATTAGGACAAACAGCCATTAAATCATCTCCTTTAATTTTTTTTGTTTATAATAATTTCTGATAAAAACAATAATGAAAATGAAAGCTATCAGAAGCAGCATAAAATACAAAATGTTAGTATCGAGCGAAGTTTCGTCTGAAACATTACTTTTAAATAATTCATCATCGCCAATAATGAAATACAACATTACCGCAAAAAAGTTATTAAGAAAATGGAGTATAATTGGTATGATAAGCGACTGGCTCGAGTACGCGGCAAAACCAAGATAGAATCCGATTAATGCTAATGGTATTAACCCATAAGGATTGAAATGATATAATGCAAAGAATATTGCAGTGAGCAATGCTGCTATATGTGGTTTAAATTTGAAACTGAAACTCTTTTGAATATAACCGCGAAACATAACTTCTTCGCAAATTGCAGGGATGATTGAAATGGTTATAATTACAAGGAGAACTTCAATAAAATTATCCGCACGAAGAAGATTACCAAAAGTTTTTTCGATTAATTCATTTAGTGAATCAAACATGAATTTAATCGAGTTAATAAATTCTGAAGATTGTGCCCACTGTTCAATCAGGTAGTTTTGTATGTAAAGATAACTTTGTAATAATGGTGTCAGAATCAAAATTCCCAAAACAAAAAGCAACAGTTCCTTCCAATGAGGTAACCTAATGGAAATAATTTTGGAAATATCACCGTAAATCCACTTACTGAAAAATATTGCAGGAAGAAAAATGAAAAGTAATTGACCAATGATTGTGATAAATCTGATTCCATTGACAGGCGCTGCTTCCAGGTCAAATCCGAAAAGCAACACTGTTAATAGTCCACCCACAAACTGATAAAGAATAAAACCACCAATCAGACCAAGAAATGCAGCAGCAACTGGTGAAATTAGAGGATATGGAGAGTAAGTTTCCGCTAACGGAATTTGTTCTCTTGTTTTTTCAGGTTCAATTTGATTTTGTTGATTGTTGAATTCTGCCAATTTAAACTTTTAATTATCTATAATATTTGTTTTGAACAAAGATAACAAATTAAAGTTTTATTAGTTTAATATTTGGAAGTCCAATATAAAAAAGCCCCGATTTTTTCGGGGCTTTATGAATTAGGAATAATTATTTGAGAAGTATCATCTTCTTCGTATCAACATAATCTTTTGTTTTAAGTTGATAGAAATAGATTCCGCTCGAAACGTTTGAGGCATCCCATCTTACTTCATAGGTACCGGGTCGCTGTTGCGCATTAACTAGGGTTGCGACTTCTCTTCCAAGAATATCGTAGACAATTACTTTTACATCCTGGGCTTTTACAATATCATATTTTATTGTTGTTAGAGGATTGAAGGGATTCGGATAGTTTTGGTACAATTCAAATCTTTCTGGAAGATTAGAGTTAAATGAACTACTTATTTTCCCAAACAGTTTAATTTTTCCATTTGAATTTTCATCAAAGGTAAGTTTCTTATTTAATGAAGAAACCTTACCAAGTCCACTATCGCTTATAAATGAATATTCAATTCCGTTTGCTGGATTTATTTCCCAACTTAATGTAATAGGATAATCATTCGTTAACACATCTATTTCCAAATCAACTTCGCCGCTATCTACCGACACTGCTTTTATAAATTCCCCATAGTTGAATCTTGCATCAAAATCTATTACTGGTAATGGAGGGGGTAAACTTCTATCGACATCGGCAATGGTAGTGTCTATATCTACATTTGCAACATATAAATCCTGAGTTTTTCCATTTGCATCAGTTATTATAAATTTATCCATACTTGCTATGTTAAATTGTTCACTTTCCGGGCATTCATAATTTCTTAAAAGAATTACATTCCCGTCGCTTTCTGCATTTAGCCAGTACCCCCTTCCAGGTTTTAATGAGTCACTGTTTGTTAGATAATTATATCCTCCATCATAAAAGTACATTGAAACAATTAAACCGGGAGGTTTAGTACAAATATTTAGTTTTGGAACTTTATCCGATATTGACCCGATTAAATTCCAACCACTTTTAACAGGAATATTTAATGAATCTAAAATTAGTCCCGTGTGAACAAGTGTTTGTGCTGCTCCGAAATTAACCCAATAACCAGGTCCATTTGCAAGTGTGGTTCTAACAACATATCCTTGACCCGGGATATAACCATAGACTGATGAAATAGCGGTTGGAAAAACAGACGAAGCTGAATAATCGGATAAAATAGCACCAACACTTACCGTTTTCCATCCAGAAGAGATTTTATTTCTTATTATGGCGTGGTTAAGTTTAATTTCATCGATAAGTGTATTTCCATTTCCCAATTTATGTATTCCATTTATTGCAAAGTGAGCTGGTCTTATATAATTCTCATAATATTCGTCAAAGATGTCACCTAAAGAAGCCGCCGGGAGTGTAGTATCATTAAGACTTTGATAATTATTATAACCTACTGATGGAAAGAAATCATTCAACTGTGATTCATCTGAATAATCTGCTTGTTTGAGTCTTATCTTGTCGATTACGATTTCATTTTGAAACCAAAATTCAACATCATTCTGCCAAATAAGCAATGTCCCAGGTTGATTTTGATAGGTCTCTGGTGGTTCAGGTACATATAAATCAAAGCCCTCTCGTTTTCTTACTTCGAATAAATAATGCATATTTCCTGGTGCATCAATGGGATTAATTCTGTAAATCTTGGAACTATCATAATCATATTCTACTATAAAGTTGCTTGTATCATTTGTAATTGTTGTGGGTTCAATCCATTCCTTTTCTATTCTGAAGTAAGGTGCAAGAGTGGCTGAACATTCTCCCTTGCGAAGTGGTCCATTTGCCCAACCTGTACTCATCAAATCAAAATTCCAGGTGTGTGTTGGATTTATTGGAACATCAAAACCTAAATCATAAAAGCCTATGTCCACCCCAAATGAATTTAGATGAAGACCAATATGAGTAAAGGTTTCATCCGGGTTATATATTTCTGATCCCATCTGCTCACTTAAAATATACCATCTGTGATTTGGTAGCGCTCCAATCATATTATAAGTCCCCCTAATGGGATATTGTGCAAATACAACTGCATAGTTATCATAATAATTTGGATCTGTAGAGTCTTCACTTATATAACCCTCGTTTATGGCCTTTTGAATAGCTTCGAGAGCTAAAAGTGTACCACCAGGATAAGTATCAGTATAGTACTGCTTCACATGATCAGCAATTAACCACTTGGTACTCCTGTGCTCTCATCTGTTGGATTTGCTACATGTCCTTCAATTATTAATTTACCAAGGGACATTTGATTCCAGTAATCACTGAAACTGCCAAAGAGTAGTTCATTTTCAGGATGAGGTGTTGGAGCAGTAATATCATACCAAAAATTATTTGAGAACATCATACTGTCAAAATCTGATGTAAGATAACCATCAGGTCTATATTCTTCATCTTCAAAATGTTTTACATCTTGAAATTCAATTAATATTAAACCAACTTTCAAAGTTACTGGTTGCCCTTGTGCTTCAGCTTGTTTTTGTGAAAACCACTCCTTGTTTAATTCAACCTGTTCAATGAATTCTTCTATCATCTGGTTTATCTCATCAATTCTTGCCTGTGTTCTTTCGAGCTTATAAGATTCAGATGGTGGTTCATCAATTTCCACTTTGTATTCTGTCGCCGTGAATTCACCGTTTTCATCAAGTTGGGCGTAATAATACCATTCATCACCTGATTGCACAAAACGGTAACCATCTTCAGTTTCTGCCCAATAGAAAAATTCATCTCCCCATATTCTGCCCGTGAAAGTAGTTTCATCAGGCTGCTGTAATTCTATCATCCCTGTGTCGAACGGAGCTGGTATTATTTCTATGCCCATCGATAGAAATAAAATACCTAACAATATTTTTAACAAATTTTTCATGGTAATCCCTTTCATTTAATAATTAATAATTTCTTAATTAATACTTGAGTGTCAGTCTGCAATTTGTACAAATAAACGCCTGATGGTAAATTGTCTGATGACAAACTTACTATGTGCATTCCCGCATCAAAGAAATCATTTATAATTGTTGTAATTAGTTCTCCTAAAGCATTATAAAGTTCTAAAGTAACCTTTCCCTCTCTGGGTATTGAATAACTTATAACCGTACTTGAATTAAATGGGTTTGGATAGTTTTGGTATAGTATGATTTCTGATGGAAATATTTCTTGATATTCTTGATGCACTGAAGTAATAATCTCTCCAAGATTCCCGTACTGGCTGACTTGCTGAGCTACTACGGTAAACTCATTAATGATTCCAGTAATAATGAATCCACCATTTCGATCAATAGTATATCCTTGGTAAGAAATTGCAGGATCAGCCACGACGATTCCATCTTTATCCCATAATTTATTTCCAAGGGTGTCATAGATTTGAGTTAATGTTGAATCAGGTAAGTTTGGATCATTATTCCAAATAAAAATAGTTTTACCTGACTCTGACGGGATAATCCCTGCTATACTCAACGGCAGGCCATCATTGATTGATATGCCTCCATCTGAAAAAAGTTTACTGCCATCTAACCTCAAGGCTTGAAATTTTGCTATGACATCAATCCCATTTTCCATACCGCTCCAACTAAAATAATATAGTCCACTGTTACTCATCATTTTATTCCTTGTGTTTATATAAAGACTATCAGCAACTTCTACATAGGGTTCTTGCCAGAGGTTGTTACCAAGAGAATCTTGTCTTTGAGCTACAAGCTTTCTATTATTTATATTCCCAACTCTACCACTTAAAACTACTCCTCCTTCAGGATCTGGGATTATATTTTCAGTAAGTGTTACACTGTCCTGTCGGATTATTTTTCCGTTTTCTTTAATTCTGTATAAACTGGTTCTAATACGCACATAATAGTTTCCATCACTTGCTCTTACTATACTTGTAGATTGAGTGTAATCATTATTTTCAAGCAATATTCCTGTATCGCCCCAGGTTCTCTCACCCAAATTATTTATTCTGTTGGCTCTGTAATCGTAAGTATAATTTTGCAATTCATCTGACCAGACAACAACACAACCTCCATTACCATCACTAACTATTGCCTGATCACCGTGATTTATTTCAGTTGTTGTAACTCTTACACCTGTCTGACCCCATAATAAATTACCTGCACTATCTACCCGCTGTACTCGTACTCTATATATAAAATCAGAACCTGTTATTAAATCATCTAAATAAGAAACAATAACTCCGCCCACTCCATCTTCAATAATTTCTGCATACCATTGTTCTGGAAGTTCGCCGGGTATTTGTTTCAATGTTCCCCAGGGTGTGTATCCATATTTGTCTAATCTTTCTAATCCTAATTTTCTTGGATAGCCGGTCGTGCCGTATTCATAGGTTATATAGCACCCTCCGGCACTGTCGCTGCAAAGGTCAGGGTTTAAGCCGTAACCTACAATTAAATTATTATTAGGATCTGTTGACCATTGGGAAAATAAATGAAGGGGGAAAAGCATCAAAACAAAAAAGGAGCGAATAAAAGTTTTCATCTTATCCTGCAGTTAATTTCACATTAAGAAGATTATTTTGAATAAGACTATAATAACGGGAGTCCTGTTAATAAGCAACGTGGAAAAGAAAAAGATATTTAGCATTATAAATTCTCCAATAAAATCTAATTATAATTAGCAATTTTGCCCGAAAGATCAAAACATAAGAAGCAATATTTGTTAACTATTAAAAAACAATTCAAAACTCATTAATAATTTCAATACATACTTACCTCTGTAAATAAAAAAGGGAGACAAAGCTCCCTTTATTAAAAATTAAATAGGATCGTTTAACGCTTTGAAGTTAATTTCCCGGCAAGCCCTTCATACTTCGTCAATTTTGCTTCAACATATCCAACAACAATTTTAGTTCTTACTTTCACCGGCATTTTTAATTCATCATCGGTAAGCCAGATAATAATATTTCCTTCGTGCTTGAATAAGCCACCTTCTTTAACTAATGGTTCAACGATAATACAATCAAATTTCCCAGCAGGTACATCAATTGTTTCCTTACCATGATATTTTACGTCAAGATCATATACTTTATCTTTATAAAAATTCTGCAAATGAATTAAATCATTCGCTTTCATGCCGGAATAATCAATTGTTCTGGCATAATAGAAAGCTGACATCATATCATTCACATATTTCGGAATTTCATATTCGCCCTCACTTGTTTTAGCTATTCCTTTCCGTTGATCAAAGAATGCAGAAAAATCTCTTGTATATCCGCCTTCCCTTATATGCTGCTCAAATCTCCATGGAAACAATCCATCAACATCAATATACGTTTCATATCGATCTCTTACTTTGTAAAACATATCAAAGCTTGGAACTGAGTTTACTTCAAATACAACGTGGTAAGTTTCTCTTCCGGATATTTTTTTAATTCTCGGAATTTCCATTACTGCAATTCCGGCTGTTACAAAACCATAATTCAAATCAAAAGTGAGTTTCTCTCCCTCTTTAAACGCCTTGTTTTCAACAGTTCTGAATTCCTCTTTAGTTGAGGAAGATTGAGGAAGTGTAACACCAACACAAAAACTTAGGAACAAAATAAAATACATCCATTTGCTGAAATACATTTATGATCTCCGTTAATTACTTAATTTTCAATACGCGTCTAGTTTCGTCAAATACTTTGCCAATATCAATGCTATTCATGCAATCGAGTTTTGCACACTGTTTACGGGTACAATTGACGCAATCAATTGTTGGGACAAATATTGTCCTGTTTACTGTATAAGGACCCCACCTGTTTTGTGAACAGGCTGCAATCTTTGGAAAAAATCCTAATACAAAAACATCGTACGCAGCAGCTATGTGCATCGGTCCTGTTGAATTTGAAATAAACAGATTTGATTTTTTTATCAGTGCTTTTAATAGATTCAGATCAAGTTGTCCGGCAAAATTTTTTACTGAATCACTAACCTCAAATTCTTTACAAAGCTCTATTTCATTTTTACTGCCTGTGATTATAATTGTCACTTCATCGAGTGAACTGATCAGCTTAGTTAGCTGAATTAATTTCTCTTTTGGAAGATCAACCGAACTGCCTCCGCTTCCGGGATGAATAATTACAATTTTATTACCTGGCTTATAACCTTTTTCAAGTAATAAAGAATCTATCTCGTGAAGACTGTTTTCACTTGCCGTTAAATTGAATTTTATTTCATCTGCTGTGTTAGCTGTTTCAATTCCGATTTGCCCGAGTAAATTTATATTGTATTCAAGTTCATGCTTGTCACCATATTTACGATGTTCATAAACTTTTTTATTGAATAAAAATGAGTACCACCTGTATCCGGTTCCAATTCGATTTTTTATTCCGGCAAGAAACATTATCAAAGCAATCTTCAGAGTGGGATTTATAACTATACAAGTATCAAATTTTTCAGATTTTATTTTTTGAAGATTGTTTGTAAAGAGAATTTCATCATTTGATTCTTCAGCAATAATTACTTTATCAATAAACTGATTGCCTTCAAGCAGAGCAACAGTATATTCACGAATTAGATAGGATACTTCACTCTGTGGATATTTTTTCTTCACCAGTTCAGCCATCGGCAATGATAAAACAACATCGCCAATCCTGTCAGTTCTCACCAATAATATTTTTTGTGGTGGTTTCATTTTCGTGAAAGGAAGGGATTATTTATAATGAAAAATCTCCATGGCAGATTAACCGATCTTGTAATACCAATTCGTTTTGAAATGCCAACTTTATCAGCCGCAATCTTTTTATTTCCCAGCAGAAATATTTTCCCGCCGGTAAGTTCAGTTCCCAGATGACTTTTATTAATTCCGAATGCTGCACATACTTTACCCGGACCGTTTGTCAGATTAAAAATTTCTTTTTCATTTTTCAAATTTCTTCCAAACCGGTTTTTAATCATTTTTTCGACACCAGCTAAAGGCTCAATCGCACGAATCAGAACTGCGGTACCGTGACCTTTCTTGCCGGTTACGATATTACAACAAAAATGAGAGCCATAAGTAAAATAAACATATAAACAGCCACCTGCTTCAAACATTATTTCATTTCTTTTTGTTTTTCCATGGTATGTGTGAGCAGCCTGATCAAAATCGCCATGATACGCTTCAACTTCCACAATTTTTCCCGCAAGTATTCCGTTCTTATCTTTTTTTACAAAAATCTTCCCTAATAAATCTTTCGCCACAATTAGTACATCTCTGCGATAAAAATTCTTACTTAATTTTTTTGCTGATAATAAATCTGTCATCAAATTTCTGATTTAGAAAAACGGAGAGGTATTTTTCACATCTGCTGTGATTTTATTTCACTGATTTTTGCTTCGTAATAACTTTTTCTTTCAGGAAAACGTTTAATTAGCATTTCATAAACTTTAATTGCTTCAAGTTTCTGTCCCTGCGAAAGGTATATGTTTGCAAAAGTTTCAGTTGCCAGTTTACTTTTATCAGGTGAGTAATCACTGACTATGGGAGCTGAAAAGGAAGTATCTTCTTTACGATCTGTATTTCTATTCATCAATTCATCAGCAATTTCAGAAAGTCTGTCATCAACTGAATCTGAATCTTTGTTTTCAATCTCTTCGACATAATCATCATTCTGATTAATAAAAATGCTTCCGCGCGAAGTATCAAAAGGTGAAACAGGTTTACCGGTAAGTCTGTACTCCGATCTGTAATATTCATAAGTCTGTTGATTATCTAATTGCTCAGCCGATTTTTTAAAATAGAAATCTGCTTTCTGAAAGTCACCGAATCTTATAAAAACTTTTGCGAGCATAATAAATGCAAGTGGATGTTCAGGAAATGTTTTCAATCCGTTTTCAAGAATTGAGAAAGCAGTTTGTGGTTCACCATTTTGAAGATAATAATCGGCAGTTCTCAGAAAGAGAGGAGAGTTGTTATCCCGTTCATAAATTAATTTAGCTCTTGCCGGTAATTTATCATCCACAGTTCACACACAATTAATGAGCAGCATTTTTTGCAAAAGCATGCTTTATTGAAGTTATAGATACGAAAGAGAAACCAATGAAAAATAAAAGCTGGAAAGGAAGACTTGCTATCTCCATAAAATATATACTTGATACTACACCGATTAAGCAGTAAAACGCCAGGATTAATTCAACAATAACTGCAAAACCAATTTTATTTTTTGAATATTTTTTCCCAACCCAGGTATCTTTTTCAGAAACCAGTTTGAATTTTGGTGTTCTTACGAATTCACTTTTCCGGTTAAGTAATCCCTCAAAAACAGCACGGGAATTATTGAGTGCAAAGCCCATACTTCCAGCCATAAAAATCGGGAAGAGTACGATTCTTTTTCGCCAATCAGGGTGAATATCTTTTTGTGAATATAAATAAAACATAAATGAGCTGATGAATGCTAGAACAAAGATTGACATAAATGCAAAATAGACTTCGTGTCCGCCGCTGTTCTTTACAAAAATGAGAGGAACATTCAATATTGCTGCGAGCAGAATAAAAGGAAATACAATGTTATTTGTAAGATGGAATGTGCTGTAAAGTTTTATTCTCAACGGGACATCAGAATTCCAAACAAGCGGGAGAATTTTTTTTGCTGTTTCGATTGCGCCTTTTGTCCATCTGAATTGCTGGGATTTCAGAGCGTTGATTTCCTGCGGCAGTTCGGCAGGTGAAGTGAAGTCTTTCAGAAAGACAAACTTCCATCCATTCAACTGTGCACGGTAACTTAAATCGAGGTCCTCGGTTAATGTATCAGCATGCCAGTTACCAGCATCTTCGATACAAGATTTTCTCCAAACACCGCCCGTTCCATTAAAGTTGATGAAGAATCCTGCTTTATTACGGACGGTTTGCTCAATAACAAAATGTCCATCCAATGCCAGAGCCTGTGCTCTTGTTATTAGTGAATGATCTCCGTTCAAATGTTCCCAGCGTGTTTGAACCATTCCGACTTTTTCATCAGCAAAGAATTTTAAAGTTTTTTTAAGAAAATCCGGATAAGGAATAAAATCAGCATCGAATATCGCAACGTATTCACCGTGTGTTATTTTTAATCCTTCTTTAAGTGCACCGGCTTTAAAACCTTCGCGGTTAGTTCTCCTGATATGTTGAATATTAAATCCTTCTTTTTTCTTTGCTTCGACTGCTTTCGCAACTACATCAATTGTCTCGTCAGTCGAATCATCAAGCACCTGGATTTCGAGTTTATCTTTTGGATATTCGATTTCGCAAACTTTATCAATTAATCTTTCAATAACATAAAGCTCATTGTAAAGCGGGAGTTGAATTGTTACTAATGGTGTCTCATCAAAATCTTTTCCGGGATTGAAACTAACATCTTTATATTTGCGATGATAGTAAAGCAGAACGAAACCATGCAGTCCAAATATGAAAAGAATTGAAAGTGAAACGAAATATCCGATTAAAACAATGTTATCCATAATTTTTTTCCTTTATTACCAGCCAGACACTACAGCCAGTAAAATATCTTCTGAAATTTTATCGACAGCAATTGCTACTGCATTTTCCCGTTCGTTTGTTGCTTCTCCCGGGACATAATCACCGTGGTTTGTAAATGTTGATTCAAAAATAGTTTTTCTCTGAATCAAATCTTTGTAAACGACTTTAACTATTATTGTTAACCGTCTTGATGCAATTTCTTCACCAGCGCTAACAATTGCCGGTGCATCCGTAACAGAGGTAATTACACATTCAAGTGTTGCGTTTGCCGTTGATCTTTCTGTTACCTGGAGTGAATTGTCACTTATAAATTTTTGAATTAAATCATCTGTCAGGAGTTCTCTTAGTCCCGGAATAGCCGCAGGACTTTTATCTTCTGCTATCGGTATTGCAATCGTCTTTAAATGAGCAGGAACTGAAGCACCAGTAAAAGAATAAGAACCGCATCCAAAATTAATTACAGCACTTATCCCGAACAATAGACTAAAAACTAATATTCTTAAAATACCATTAATTTTCTCATTAAATCGCTTCATTTTCATTCTTCCAACAAATCATATTGTTTAATTTTTCTGTAGAGAGTTCGTTCACTGATATTCAGCAATCTTGAAGCTTTTCTTTTGTTACCACGGGTTTTATCGAGTGCGGCTTTTATTGTGTCTCGCTCGATAATATCGAGCGCAAAAAGATTCTTTTTAGGTTCTTCAGTTTTTACTGTCTGTTCCCTGCTTGTGTTGATTACGAGATCTTTTAGTTCAATTAAATCTTTTTTTATCTCAAATAGTGCTCTGTATAAAAGTTCTCTATCTGCGTCTTCAGGTGATTTCCTGAGAAATACAGGTAAATGCCGCATAGAACTATTTTCATCTTTCGTTACCAGCAAATCTGAAAAAGAATTAACATCCAGTAAACCATTTCTATTCAAAGTTAGAGCTGTTTCAATTGTATTTTTTAATTCTCTGACATTTCCCGGCCAATTGTACTCAATCAGCAAATCCATAGCCTCATCCGAAATTTTTGGTGCTGTTAATTTGTTAGCTTTCGCATAATGTTCAAGAAAATGGTTAGCGAGCAATTCTATATCACCTTTTCGTTTTCTAAGCGGAGGGATATTTAGACTGACAGCTTTCAGTCTGAAATACAGATCCTCTCTGAATTTTCTGCTGTTGACCTCTTGCTGCAAATCTTTATTAGTCGCAGCAATAATTCTTACATCTACTTTAGTGACAGTCTCTGCACCAATTCGCATAAACTCTTTAAACTCAATTGCTCTTAAAACTTTAACCTGAGTAGTTAAAGGCATCTCAGCAATTTCATCGAGAAACAATGTGCCGCCATCAGCAATTTCGAAATAACCTTTTCTTCCTTCAAACGCTCCTGTGAAGGCACCTTTCTTATGACCAAATAATTCGCTTTCAAGGATTCCTTCCGGTATCGCACCACAATTGACACTAATTAACTCCTGACCAGCTCTCTTACTTGAATTATGAATTGCTTTTGCAAATACTTCTTTACCAACTCCGCTTTCGCCATAAATTAATACGGTAATATCAGATGATGAGACCTGCATAACAACATCAACAAGGTCGTCTATCTCACCGGACTGGCTTATAATTCCATGTTTTATTTTGAATTCTTCTCTATTCACGATTAAATTATTTGAGTTGAGTGACAATCTGTCGCAGGAACAAAAATAAACATTACGACTTTGAATTGAAATGGAGTTTTTATGGGATATTACTTTTGAAATTATTCAGATTTCAACGATTTGTAAATCCTGAGCTAATTTTATTTTATCCTGGAATGGTTTGGGAAGGCTTGCCAAAATTTCACTTATGTTATGAGAGTCTTCATCTGAATAATGAGTCAGATAGATTCTGAAGGAAGAATTCTGATATTCATCTATATAGAATTGATTGAAATATGATTTGCTTCAGTAATTAAAATATCTGGAGTGATATCCTGAAATAGTAAAAGATCTTTTTCTGAACCGATATCAGAAGTATAGACAATCTGTTTATTTACAACTCTGAACAAGAAGCTTCCACTAAAGAGACTCAAAACCGGATAGATCGACTTGTAATTTTCCAGTTTGCTTAAGTGTGAATTTTTTCTTCCGATAAAAGAGAATTTTTCTGAGATTTTAATTTCCTCATTTTCTTTGAATGTGACGTATCGAATTTCAAAATTTGCTCGATCAGGAAGAATATATGAGTTGAGTAAAAGATTTTGAACGACACTTTTCAGACTTTCATGTATAAAAATTTGGAGAGGCTTTTTTCTCTCATTCAATTTCATCTGGATAATTAAACCCGGTAAACCTGCAAAGTGATCAGGATGAAGGTGAGTCAGCAGAATTCCATTAACAGAATCATACTCCGTGTTATTTTTTAATAAGGCAAGTGATACACCCTCCCCGGCATCGACTAACAGATTATAATCATTAAAAGAAAAAAGAAGTGATGAATGGAAGCGATTGGCAGAAGTTTTACCAGTGCTTGTTCCGAGGAAAATAATTTTCAATTTATTTTCCGGGTGCCGCTACGATTGTACCGTTAATTTGATAACGTGAACTCAAAACCTGTAAAAAACTTTCAGCATCTTCACGTTTTTCAAATTTTCCTGCATATACAATATGAAAGCTTGTTCCACCAACAACCTTTTCATCTATCCGGCTGAAGATACCTGCTGATTCGAATTCTCCGCTTAATTTTTTTGCGTTATCCAGATTTGTAAATGCACCTGCCTGAATAGTGAAATTGTAATCATCTTCAATATTAGTTTTTGGTTCTTCAACCTTTGTCTCAACTTTTGTATCAATTTTCGTTTCAATTTTAGTTTCTTCAGATTTTCCAATAGATGAAATATTTTGTTCAGCAACCTGAATGTACGGAGAAGAAGGATATGATGTTTTTAACTGCTTTAATTTTTCCTGAGCGGTTTCATATAGACCCAGAGCATAATAGTAAGAAAATATTCTGTAGAGCGAAGCATCGGCATATTTACTCTTTGGATGATTATCTACTAAATCCTGATAGATAACGATCGCTTCCTGTCCATTTTCCTTCAATACTGCATCAAGAAACATAACTGATGGATCGTTTGGATTTTTTTCTTTCAATTCCAAAAGAGCATCTTTTGCACTTACCAGATCACCATTTTCAATTGCTTTGAGATAAGGGACAATATCCGCATCCTGCGAATAAATATTTGAAGCAAATGATATAATCTTGACGATCAGAATAAGGAGAAAATTTATTTTAAGATTTTTCATTTTCTTACCGCCATTTGAAAGAGATGTTGAATAAAGTTTTTACCCGGTTAAAGATAAGTTTTCTTCAACTAAATTTGCGAAACCAGAAAAATCACCAAAGAGAGTGGCAGAAGTTGCTTTGTTGATTTTAGCTTTCACATAATTCCCGACTCTTATTTTATTGTCAGCGGGAATTATCACTACTTTATTTGTATCTGATCTGCCTGATAAAAACTTATCAGATTTCCTGCTGAAACCTTCAATTAAAACAACTTCTTCTTTTCCTATTAATTCCTGGTTCAGTTCAAATGATATTTGCTGTTGAAGATTAATTATTTCCTGTAATCGTTTTGATTTTGTTTCTTCTGAAACATCATCATTCATTCTGAAAGCTTTCGTCCCTTCGCGGGGAGAATATTTAAACATAAATGCACCATCAAATCTCACCATCCTCATTACATCTAAAGTCATAATATGATCTTCATAAGTTTCTGTAGGGAAACCCGTGATTATATCTGTGGAAAAACTTACGCCTGGAATAATCTTCCTTGCTCTTTCGACTAATTGAAGATAGTGTTCGATTGTATAAGTTCGATTCATTAGTTCAAGTATTCTGTTTGAACCTGACTGAACAGGCAGATGAATGTAATTACAGATATTTGAATGAGATGATATTGTATATAATAATTTATCGGAAAGATCCTGAGGGTGTGAAGTTGTAAATCTAATTCTGATTGAATTATCAACCTGTGCACAGGCTGCAAGAAGATCAGCAAAATCTCCGGCTTCAGCAGATTCTTCATCTTTATATGAATCAACATTTTGACCAAGCAAAGTAATTTCCCTGAATCCTCTGTCTGACAATTGTTTTATTTCATCTGCAACAGAATTTAATGAACGGCTTCGTTCCCGTCCACGGGTAAACGGAACAACACAAAATGTGCAGAACTTATCACAACCGCGCATAACTGAAATCCAGGCTTGCAATCCATCTTCCCTGTGAGGAATTATATCATCATAAGTTTCTGTTTTGGATAGCTTGACGCCAATTCCTTTATCGCCGTTGAAAGCAACATCAATTAATTCAGGTAATCTTCTATACTCGTCGGGACCAACTACAACATCAACAATTTTCTTTTTCTCAACAAGGTCTGTGCGTAATCGCTCAGCCATACAACCCAATACACCAACAATTAATCCGGGTTTGTTGTCTTTTATAGTTTTAAAATTCCCGAGTCTTCCATAAATCCTTTGTTCTGCATTATCCCTGATGCTGCAAGTGTTAACAAGAATCACATCAGCTTCATCAGAATTTTTAGTGTGGCTGTAACCATTATTCTGCAAAATACCAAGCACTATTTCGGTATCCGCAAGATTCATCTGGCAGCCATAAGTTTCGATATATACTTTATTTTTATTCATATTATGATGAAGAAGAAGGACAAATATAAAATATTACCGTCTGCGGTTCAATCTAATTTAAAGTAAAATATGTGGAGATTGAGATCAGTTTGTTGAGAGAGCGTAAAGAATGATATTAAGTATCAAAAATCCGATTGTTCCATAAATTACATTGAATAGAATTTTCTTAATTTTATGATCACGATGGATATTACGCTCAAGTTTAGTTTTTCCGTTGGTCTTTACAAATCCGAATAGCATTTACTTCTTGTATTATTGTTTATCATTATAAAAATAATCAAAATAATTTTCACTTTCAGTAACAATCTGTGTGCCCCTATTATCTTCATAAGCATCAGTTGATAGATAGCTGAATTCAAACGTTCGAAATAAAATGAAATTTCTCAAGCACAGATTTACATGCTAATATTTACTGCTTTGAAAATATTTTAATTAAAAACCCCTCACGAGTATCCACTTTTTTGTCAGCAGATGGAGGGGTTTAAATTTGAAAGTATAAATCTTATTTAAGCAAAGTCATTTTTCTGACTTCGTTGAACATACCTGCTTCTAAACGATAGAAATAAATTCCACTGTTTAGTTGAGTTGCATCAAAATTAATTGTGTGTGAACCAGCTTCCATATTCTGATTTACCAATGTGCTAACTTCCTGTCCGAGTGCATTGAACACTTTCAAAGATACATTTGAACTTTGTGGAATTGAGAACTTAATAGTAGTATTTGGATTAAATGGATTCGGATAATTCTGAGAAAGCTCAAATTGTGCTGGTGAAGTAACTTCAACATTAACTTCATTTGAATAAGCAAATGATCCATTAAAGTCAATCTGCTTTAATCTGTAAGTATAACTTCCTGCAAGAAGATTTGCATCAACAAACCTGTAAGTTTTTGCTTCGGTGGTTGTTCCATAACCAGGAACAAAACCAACTGCCGCAAATTCAGTTCCTGAACTTGATCTTTGAATTTCAAAACCTGAGTTGTTTAATTCAGTTGCCGTTGACCAGTTTAGGAATACATCACCACCAACGGATGATGCAGCAAAAGAAGTCAACTCAACAGGTACAAGATCTTCCCATTGAGTAGATAATCTGATACCGTCAATCACAACAGAGTACGATTGTCCGCCTTGTCGTAATCCGATAGCATCAATAACATCCTGACCATTTGTTGAAGTATTAGTTACTTCTGGCGTACCAGCGAGAACTTCACTTTGTGGAACTCCGGAAGTTATTACCCAGAGTTTGCATTCATCTGCACCACCGGTATTAATTGTATATTTTACGAAGATGAGATAAGTTGTATTGTAGCTGAAATCAGTCGTACCCATTGTTTGGGTTGATGTGTTACTCATCCCAAATCTAAGATTTCCGGAAACATCCTGAACAAAAACTCGTGCAGCAAAGAGTGTAAAAACAGTTGGTGAAACTCTGTTACCGATGTGAATAAAATAATCCTGCGTCGCACTTGCAGAAGCAACATTAGCTAAAAAGGAATAATATATTACATCACCGTTATTGGCAAGTGAGTCGAAGCCTACGTTATCATCTTCCCGCGAACCAGATCCACCATTTATTGAGACCTGATTTCCTATCCCGGAAGATGGATAACCTGTATAATTTATACTAGCTGCTTCGACGAAAATTGGTGAACCGGCACCACTATGTTTAGTCCAGCCATGCCCGGTTATTGAATCACCTACAGCATAATTAAAATCTTCAACCAGCAACTGCCCGAATGAAAAACTGAATGGAAATATTAACAATACAAAAACAACAAGTAAATATGATTTTTTCATATTTGCCCTCCGATTAGAATTTATGAATAAATAAATAATTACAACTGGATTGTTGACTGAAAAATAAATGAAAAAAAAGAGAATGAAAAGTTTTATCTATTCATTCTCTATTATTTTTTTAACGATTTAGAAATAATGATTATTTGGCAAGAATCATCTTGCGCGATTGTATTATTCCATTGGTTTCAAACTTGTAGAGGTACACACCACTGTTCAAATCTGATGCGTTGAAATTAACTGTATGAATGCCAGCTTCCAGGAAGCCATTCACAAGCTGCATAATTTGTTCACCAAGCAAGTTATAAATTGATAATCTCACATCCCCGGAATGTGTGAAATTAAATCTGATAGTAGTTGATGGATTAAAAGGATTCGGATAATTCTGTTCGAGAACAATTTCAGCCGGAATTATTCCTGCATCAACTTCAATAACTTTTGAATATTCAGACTGTCCGTCAGTATCAATTTGCTTTAAGCGATAATAAAGAGTACGAGTAAGAGTAAGATTGTCAGTAAATGTATAATCCTTTGGTGAATTTGAATTGCCATTTCCTTCAACAAAACCGATCTTCTCCCATTTGTCATTCTGAGTCCTGCTTTTTGCGGGATAAACTCCGCGAAGAATCTCAAATCCATAATTATTAACTTCGGTTTCAGTTCGCCAGTTTAGTTTTACAGAATTTTCTAAAACGATCGCTGTGAAGGAAGAAAGTTCGACGGGGAGGTTAGTTTCATCAATTGAAAAATCATCTATAGCCAAGCCATCATCAGCACCAGTCGCATTAAAATCTATCCATCTGATCCAAAATGTTGCTCCATTTGCAATACTCAAACCAGTAATTGTTTGGGTAATAGTTGTCCTGTTAGCCGATGCATTCCCATCAAGCGATCCAACCGTACCTGTACTGTTCGGTGCAATAAAATCTAAGCCATCCACGTCCGTCCACGTCCCTGTAGATAAACTCGTTGCATCTAAGCTATACTGAAAATCCAATCTATCATTTCTACCTGTTGCACCTAATCTCCATTGTTCACCTGTATAAGAAATTGGTAATTGTGTAATTGTAAAACCAGTATTATTTATAAAACTTGCTCCAATTGTAGGTATTAATGTACCTGATTGGAGTCCACCAAAAGCTCTATCGGTAGCAGATGTCGCACCAAAGCTATATGTATCTCCAGCGTTGCCAGAACCAGTTCCAGCCGTGTATATTCCATTAGCATTGGTACCGCTTTCAGAAAAAGCCCATCCTGTTGGAACTGTGGAGGAAGTACCTGTGCTTGTTAAAGTATTAAAATCTTCTGAATAAGTGTTAACTCCATCAAGTGAAACCTGGGCAATAGTTAAACTGTAAGTGAATAGTAACATTGATAAAACTTTTTTCATAATACCGTCGCAGGAATTTTGGTTGAGATTAAAGTTTATTTATCTGGTTTTAAACGTAAAGAAAAATTTTAAAAGATGCCATAAATTTTGTGTTAAATAACTGCAAAGAAATAAAAAATCCCCGCCGAAGCAGGGATTCATTAATAATTCTAAATTTCAAATTGTTATTATTTCAAAAGGAGCATTTTTCTAGTCTCAAATTTTTGTTCCGTTCTAAAAGTATAGAAGTAAATTCCACTCGAATAGTTCTCCGCATTAAATACTGCTTCATAAATCTTCCCACCATCTGCAATTCCAGTAAATATCGTCTCCACTTCATTCCCTAATAAATCAATTACTTTTAGCTCTGCTTTTTGTGTTTCTGCGACAGCAAATTTAATAGTGGTAATTGGATTGAACGGATTGGGATAATTCTGCTCAAGCACAAATCCATTTGGAATATTTCCTGCATCAACTTCAATTACTTTTGAATATTCAAACTGCCCGTCAGTATCAATCTGTTTTAGCCGATATGCATAACTGCCATACTTTATCACTTCATCCATATAGGAATATTCTTTAGGTGAGTTACTGTTTCCACTTCCTTCAACAAACCCAATCTTTATCCACACGGTGTCATACTTTGCGGAGCGAAGAATCTCGAAACCATAATTATTAACTTCGGTTTCTGTTTGCCATTTTAATTGAATGTCTCCACTCTTCAAAACTTTTGCGGTGAAGGATGTGAGTTCGACGGGGAGAGGATTATCAATATTTAATTCATATACTCCTCTACCGTGAGTTGCTGCTCTAAGGTATCTAGTACCACCATTACTGTAAAAGCTAAAATCAAGTACAGGTACAAATGGCATTCCATTGCTTAATTTTATCCAGTTTGTACCTCCATTGGTTGTCCAGTAAACGCCAAAATCATTTCCAGCATATAAATGGTTAGTATTTGCAGGGTCTATAAATAAATCACTAACAGGAACTGACGGCAAGTTACCACTGACATTGGTCCAGTTTGTACCAAAGTTGGTCGTTTTAATAACCTGCCCACCAATGTATGATGCTCTTGTCATGTAAAATATATTAGCGTTCACTGGATCGGCAATTACTCGTTGGATATTAGTCCCAGTAAATCCGGCAGCAGTTACATTCGATGTTATGTCTGTCCATGTTACACCTTCATCAGATGATCGGTGTATGGCTGGTGCGATAGTATAGTCACTAGATACCGCAATCATATTATTAGTTGATATCGGTGATTGAGCAACTGAGGTAACATGGTAACCACTTATTAAACCTGAAATCATTGACCAGGTTCCTGATGCGCCTGAAGAATTTGATCGCCGAATTTGGCCATTGATCGCAGCAAAAATACGAGTAGAAATGGTAGGATGTTGCCAATATGGAGCCAACCAAGCTGCGCTCCCAACATAATCAACGTTTTGCCAACTTACACCAGCATTGGTGCTCCTTAATAAGTTTCCATACTGAGTACTCATAAAAATAAAATTCGAGTTGCTATAATCAACAAAACACTCCATACCATCACCGCTTGTTTCAAAAATCCAATCACTTGCACCTTTATTTGCAGTGCTGAAATTTCCGTTATCCTGTGCCCCTCCAAATAGTATAGAAGAATTAGTTGGATGAGATGCTACTCTGTAAAATTGTATTGTATTAATATTGTTATTAACGTTGAACCAGGTTGCACCAGCATCAGTAGATTTAAAAATACCGCCATCACATCCCAGGTAAACTATATTACCATTCGACGGAGCAAATTGTATTTTATGTATATCAACGTGAGAATAACAATCCCAAGCCGTTGTACCTCCCTGAAAACCGGATGGATTCCGAACGAATGAAATATTTGAACCATTAGTTGTTCTGCTAAGTTCTACATTACCAAAACAAGCAACATTAGCATTTGTTGGATGAACAGATAGACATAGGTCGTATGATCCCTGGTCATTAACTGATGATCCATCATAGCTACCTGAAATATTAACTCCTGAGGAAATCTGAGACCAATTTACTCCTCCATTTGTGGATTTGAATGCTGCTGTAGTCCGTCCACCGGGTAAAGCAGAATCGTTATAAATAAGCAAATATATGATTAGAGGTGAGGAAGCAGATAATTCAAATTGCATTCTACCAATCGAAGTTGCTGAAGGAAGACCTGTATTACTTTGAATCCAGTTTACTCCACCATCAGTAGAACGATAAAACCCACTCGAAGAAGATTGATCTCCACAGGCAGCATAAGCTAACAGGCTACTTGATGGATGAAAAGCAACATCAAAAGCATCTTGAACATTTAAAGTTCTTGTCCAGGTAGTACCTGCATCAGAACTTCTCCAAACACCCTCATTATTTGGAAAAGCATTATTCCAATTACCTGACCCAAGTGATGCCAAAATAACATTTGAATTGCCTGGATTTACTTCAATATCTGAGAATTGAGTTTGAGTTCCGAATCCATTTGTAATATGAGTCCAATTATCTCCACCATCTATTGTTTTGTAAAGTCCATTTCCTTCGTATGTAACATTATTATAAAACCATATAGCTTCACCGGTACCGGCATAAACTACATTAGGATTATTAGGGTCGATTGCAATACCACCAAAAGTTAATCTGCTTAAACTACCACTTTTATCCAACCAGGTTGTGCCACCATTACTAGTTTTCCAAATTCCTCCCGCAGCAGCACCAAGATATGCAGTGTTTGGATCTGTTGGATGAACATCAAGTCCGCGTACTCTTCCGCTTACTTTTCCCCAATAAGGAACAAAGCTTGACGTCATGTCAATTGCATTCGGACCTAGATTCGTCCATAAATCTGAGGTGCCACTTATTTTATTAAGTTCCAAATTATTTTCTGCAATTTTTTGTTCTTCAATTGCTATCTGGTGATCAACATGTTCTTTTGGGAATATACCGTTTTCATCAGTTCTTGGACGATAAAACCATTCGTATCTCTTAAATGATTTTTTCTCTCTTATTTTCTCCGGCACTTGGTCCCAAACAGATTTATATTGACCATAAGTAGATGTTAATAATAGTAGAATTAGAAATGGTATTATTATTTTCATCATTTTACACCTTATTATTAATTTTTCTTTGATGAATTGAAATTAACATGACTAAAAATTGAATAATTTCATTACTACTTATGATTAAATTATTAATAAAAATCAAACTTTCATCAATAATCTTATAATAATTTACAAGCAAATTTTTTTTAGTTGCATTTTAGTAAATCAACACGATGTCTATTATGAATAAAATGTCAAAAAAAATACTTATCACTGGCGCAACCGGTTCGATCGGTCGAAGATTGGTGCAGGAGTTATCTGCAAGAGGAGATGAAGTAATTGTCTTCACCCGAAATCTGGAAAATGCTCAGATGAAAATAGCTAATGCAAATAAGTATGTCAAGTGGGTTTATGATTGTATGGATGTATGGATGTATGAATTGAACGGTGCGGATGCAGTAGTTCATCTTGCCGGTGCAAATCTTGGTGCAAAAAGATTAACTGCTAATTATAAAAAACTTGCGTACGAGAGTCGGGTGCTCAGTACTAAAAATTTAGTTGAAGCAATCAGACAGACAGAAAAAAAACCAGAAGTGTTTATCTGTGCAAATGCGGTTGGGTATTATGGTAATCGATTTGAAGAAATCCTTGATGAAAATAGTTCAGCAGGAAATGACTTCCTGGCGAAACTTTGTAAAGATTGGGAAAACGAAGCACAAAAAGTTGAACAGTACGGCGTAAGAAGAGTTTCGCTGAGAACCGGTTTGGTTATGATGAAAGATGAAGGTGTAATTAAACAATTACTTCTTCCATTCAAACTTTTTTTTGGTGGACCACTTAGAAACGGCAGACAATGGTTTCCGTGGATTCACATTGATGACATTGTTGGAATCTATATTGAAGCAATTGATAATGAAAACTTATCCGGACCAGTTAATGCTTCATCTCCCGGAATCGTCCGGATGAAAGAATTTGCCAAAACATTTGGGAAAATATTGAAACGACCTTCGCTGTTCCCTATCCCAAAATTTGCAATGAAAATTGTTGCAGGCGAAATTGCTGAGTATGCTGTTATGAGTCAGAGAACAAGTGTAGAAAAAATTTTAAATGCTGGATATAAATTTAGGTTTGAAAATCTGAAGTTGGCTTTGAGGGATTTGCTGATTCAAGGCGTAAAATAATCAATCTATAATAATTTGTGAACTTTATTTCTTATTTCACATCCTGAAGTAATTTATTGAGATTTTTGACTATGTCTTCTCTTTCAAGCTCTTTGAATTTTTCAGCAGTAGAGACTAAATAATTTTTATCGATTGAATTTTTATTTCTAATTAAAAGATTCTCAACATCACCCAGATCAAGATGTCGGCTTGCAAAAAGTTTGTATAGAATTAAATCTTCCAGAGTGCAAATATAAAATTCAGATTCACCGAGTTTTTTTCTTTGTCTTCTGGATATAATTGTATCATCGAAAATTGTTAGACCTGCGATAACATCAATTCTAACATTTGTAATTTTATCTTTCAGCGGTAAGACAAAATTTCTGGAAAAGAAATTCAGAGAATCATCATAAACCGGTTGATATTCTTTGACAAATTTATCATGAATTTCCTTTATTTGTTCTAATTTGCAAAGAACAGTTATGTCAATATCCTTTGTTGTTCTTTGATAGTCATAGCTTATTACAGCTACTCCACCAACAACAGCGTATTTGATAGAAGTGTCTTTACAGAATTCATCTAACTTAAACAATGTTTGTTCGAAACTGTTCACGTTTTAATACCAAATTTTTCTATTAGTTCTTTTCGTAGCTTAACTTTATCCTCAACATATCGCGATTCGAATGGTGAATTATTTTTCAGCCAAATATCATAGATCTCCTGCCAAAATTCTAAAAATTGTCTGGTCTCATCATCAGTAGGTTTATGATAGTTTTCTTCTTCCCACTTACGGTATGCAGCATAATTGGGTCTTGGTTCGAAAAACTTTTTTGAATCTTTGCTCATAATTTCTTTAAAATAAAAAATGCCAGCCTTGACAGGACCGGCATATTGAAATAATTTTCAATACCTGTAATAATCAGGTTTATAAGGTCCTTCAACAGGAACACCAATATATTCTGCCTGATCTGATCTGAGAACATCAAGTTCAGCACCAACTTTGGCAAGATGAAGTCTTGCGACCATTTCATCAAGATGTTTTGGTAATGTATAAACTTTGTTCTCGTATTTTTTATGATGATTCCAAAGTTCGATTTGTGCAAGAACCTGGTTTGAAAATGAATTTGACATTACATAAGACGGATGTCCCATTGCACAGCCGAGGTTTACCAATCTTCCTTCAGCAAGAACGATTATATTTTTTCCATCAATTGTGTACATATCAACCTGGGGTTTGATGTTGTCTTTTGTAGTTCCGAAATTCTTATTCAACCACGCCATATCAATTTCATTATCGAAGTGACCAATGTTACAGACAACTGTTTTATCTTTCATCAGTTTAAATATCTTTTCATTAATTACATTATAGTTTCCTGTTGCTGTTACAATTATATCAGCACGCGGTGCAGCCTTTTCCATTTTTTGAACTTCGTAACCATCCATTGCAGCCTGCAGAGCACAAATCGGATCAATCTCAGTTACGATTACTCTGACTCCGGCTCCTCGAAGTGATTGAGCAGAGCCTTTTCCAACATCGCCATAACCTGCAACAACTGCAACTTTACCTGCCATCATTAAATCTGTTGCTCTTCTTAATGCATCAACTAAAGATTCACGACATCCATACTTATTATCAAATTTTGATTTCGTTACAGAGTCATTAACATTGAATGCAGGAACAGGAAGAGTTCCCTTCTTCTCTCTTTCATACAAGCGATGAACACCTGTTGTTGTTTCTTCGGAAATTCCTTTAATCTCTTTTATCAGTTCAGGATATTTATCAAGAACCACATTTGTCAAATCACCGCCATCATCAAGAATCATATTTAATGGCTTGCGATCCTTTCCGAAGAATAAAGTTTGTTCAATACACCAATCATATTCTTCAAGCGTTTCACCTTTCCATGCGTAAACAGGAATTCCTGCTTTTGCAATTGCAGCGGCAGCATGATCTTGCGTAGAAAAAATATTACACGAAGACCATTGAACTTCCGCACCAAGGTCTTTTAAAGTTTCAATCAACACGGCTGTCTGAATTGTCATATGAAGGCAACCGGCAATTCGTGCGCCTTTAAGTGGTTGTTCTTTTTTATATTTTTCTCTGATAGACATTAAACCCGGCATTTCTGCTTCAGCCAGAATAATTTCTTTTCTTCCCCATTCTGCCAGCGAAATATCCTTCACTTTAAACGGAAGAATTTTCACATCATTTTTAATTGCGACGTCACTCATTTTTAACCTTATCTTTTTTTAGTAATAATAAATAGCCAACAAAAGTTCGATACACATAAATTATTTTTTTAGGTACTTCTTGAATATTGGAACAAGATCAAGTTTTTCCCAGGTAAAATCTTTGTCATTTCTTCCAAAATGTCCATAAGCCGAAGTTTTCTGGTAAATTGGTCTTCTTAATTTTAATCTTGAAATAATTCCTTTCGGAGTTAGATCAACTTCTTTCTGGATCATTTGTGAAATAGCTTTATCGGAAATTACGCCAGTACCATTTGTATCAACGAAAACAGAAATTGGTTGTGCAACACCAATTGCATAAGAAACCTGCACCAAACATTCTTTTGCAAGTTTTGCAGCAACTACATTTTTTGCAATATGTCGCGCAGCATAAGTAGCGCTTCTATCAACTTTGGAAGGATCTTTCCCAGAGAATGCACCACCACCATGAGGAGCCCAGCCACCATAAGTATCAACTATAATTTTTCTGCCTGTTAGTCCGCTGTCACCGTGTGGTCCACCAATTTCAAATCTTCCGGTTGGATTTACAAAATACTTCGTATTCTTATCAAGATATTTTGCAGGTATTACTTTCTTAATCACATTCTGAATTACATCTGATTTTATTTTACTTTGTTTTGTATTTGCATCATGCTGAGTCGAAATAACTACTGCATCAACTCTTAATGGTTTTCCGTTGTCATTGTATTCGATTGTTACCTGTGATTTTGAATCAGGACGAAGGTAAGGCATTAATCCGTTATTTCTTTTTCTAATGTCTGCAAGCCTTTTTACAAGTTTATGTGCGAATACAATTGGCATCGGCATTAACTCAGGAGTCTGATCACAGGCATAACCAAACATAATTCCCTGATCTCCGGCACCGCCGGTATCAACTCCCATTGCAATATCCGGTGATTGTGAATGAATCGCATTAAGTACAGAACAAGATTCTGAATCAAATTTATAATCTGCTTTTGTGTAACCTATCTTTTCAACTGTTTGTCGTACAATTGCCGGAACATCAATATAGGTTTTAGTAGTAATCTCACCACCAACTAAAACTAATCCGGTTGTTACGAATGTTTCGCAAGCTACTCTTGCGTAAGGATCATGAGTATAAATTGCATCAAGTATTCCATCGGATATTGCATCACTAACTTTATCAGGATGACCTTCAGAAACCGATTCTGATGTAAAGAAGAACGACATTATTATCTACCTTTATGAAATGAAAAATTTTCTATAAGCGCTTTTTGAAAAAAGGCTTACAAACTTAGGGAAAGGGGTTTTTAATAACAAGTTAAACAGGCTTAACTTTGGTATTAAAATTATAAATTAATTTTAATCAGATATTATTTTGAGTGAAGTAACATAGCATGAAATTATCCACAAAAATTACAGAACTCTTCAAGATTGAATATCCTATTATTCAGGCTGGAATGGTCTGGGCTTCAGGATGGAAATTAGCTTCAGCAGTATCAAATGAAGGTGGTCTCGGTTTGATTGGTTCTGGTTCTATGAAACCTGATCTTTTGAGAGAACATATCCAGAAATGCAGAGTAGCAACTGACAAACCATTCGGTGTAAACATTCCGCTAATGAGGCGTGATGTAGATCAGCTTGTTAAAGTAACTGTTGAAGAAGGTGTTAAAATTGTTTTTAGTTCTGCTGGTCATCCGGGAAAATTTATCAGGCAATTCAAAGAAAGTAATATTAAAGTAGCTCATGTAATTCCATCTGTAAAACATGCTTTAAAAGCTGAAGAAGTTGGTTGTGATGCAGTAGTTGGTGAAGGTGTTGAGGCTGGTGGTCATAATGGGATTAATGAAACAACAACACTTTCTTTGATTCCACAGCTTGTTGATGCAGTAAAAATTCCTGTGATAGCAGCAGGAGGAATTGCTGATGGCAGAGGAATACTTGCTGCACTCTCTCTTGGTGCAGAAGGTGTTCAGATAGGAACAAGATTCGCAGCAACTGTTGAATCTTCAGCTCACGAAAATTATAAAAAGAAAGTTGTTGAGGCTAAAGATGATGGAACTGTACTTGCATTTAAAAAAATCGGACTTGTGAGAATGTTAAAAAATGATTTCGCTTTTCGCGCACTTCAAGCTGAAAAAGAGGGCTGGGATGAAGCCAGGCTAATGCAATTACTTGGTTCAAAAAGAGAAAGATCCGGAATATTTGAAGGTGATGAAAATGAAGGTGAGCTTGAAGCAGGACAAAGTTCCGGATTGATAAATGAAATCCTAACTGTTAAAGAATTATTTAAAAAATTATTGGTTGAAACTTCGGAAGCTCAGAAAAGAAATAACTTGCTGATCCGATAAGCAATCAAATCGCTTCGAGAACATCATTAACAACCGTATCTACATCCTTTGAATTTTCAAAGAACGATACTAATCTTCTTATCACTGCTTCTACAACAGCATCCGGACAGGAAGCTCCGCTGGTTATCATTATTTCTACCGGATACTTTGCAGGTAGATAGTTTTTTGAAAATGTAATTGTTTGTTTATGCACATCGAAATGGTTGATTTCATTTTCGGAAATTATTCTTTCAGCAGAATCAATAAAGTAAGTTCTGATTTCTTCCTGGCAAATTTTCACAATGTTTGTCGTATTTGAACTATTGTAACCACCAACTACAATTGCAAAATCTGCTTCCACTTCAAGCATACCATAAGTTGCATCCTGGTTATCGTTAGTTGCATAACATAAAGTATCACGGGTATCAGCAAAATGTCTGTTAATATTTTCAACACCAAATTTTTTTATCATAGTATCTTTTAACAGATCAGCTATCTCCTGCGTTTCAACGGCAAGCATCGTTGTTTGGTTTACCACACCGATTCTTTCAAGATCTTTCCTGACATCAAATCCTTCAGAATATTTTCCTTTAAAGTATGCAAGAAAATCCTCTTCTGTTTTTATACCAAGTATTACGTCAGAAAGAAATTTTGTTTCTTCAAGATTACGAACAACAACAGAAGGGGAATTTTGTATTGAGTGTGAAAATGTTGCTCTTGTTTCTTCGTGATAATGTTTGCCATGAATTATTATAGAATAATCTTTTTTCCCAAGGTCTTCTGAGCGGTTCCAGACTTTTTCAACAAAAGGACAGGTTGTGTTGAAAGCATACGGATTTACACCCAACTTATTTAATTTTTTTTCTATTTCAAGAGTAGTTCCAAAAGCTGGTATTATCACTATGTCATCGCTTTTAATCTCTTCCCAGGCAATGAGTTGATTCCCGCTTGTATCCATAATGAACCTGATACCCATACTCAGCAAATCATTGTTAACGCCGGGATTGTGAATCATTTCGCTCAAAAGAAAAATTCTTTTTCCCGGATTTTGTTCGATGGTTTTATAAGCTATTTCGATTGCGTTTTCAACTCCATAACAGAAACCAAAATGACGGGCGAGATAAAATTTTACGGGACCGAAATCAAGCAGCGTCGGTGAGAAATCTTTTTTACGCGGGTCATCAAGCTTTCTGTTGTTCTTTATTTGAGTGATGAAAGAACTTTTATAATGTATCGGTATATCAAACTTTTTCATAATTAACTCTTTAAAATTAAATCACTTTCTTCCGCATTTAAACGCATATCACGTATCAGCGATTCCTTTGAAGGTCTCAGCAAAATAAAATAACCTGCAAGGAAAAGGAAAACCACTGTGTAAAGATAATTCGATGTCAGCATAGTTGCTATAAGTGCCAAAAAACATGCACTTTCAATCATAGCCCAGGAAACAATTTTTGCAGTTCTATAATTTGCTATCTTTTGAATTATGTTACTACTAGGATTTAATTTTAATATCATTCGGTTATACAGAAATCGTGCAAAAAACATAGCAGTCAATCCAAAAACCGGAATAATAAATACAAATATTTTATCAATTTCCCCGTTCTCCGGATTATCTGTGTTTTGGAAAATTATCATTATAATAATGAAGAATATTAACACCCCTGTAAAAAGAGAATAAAAAATTAAACCTGTGATTCGTAATTGATTCTTCAATTCAGGATTACCTGTGGTATTCATTGGGGTGAATTCTTCTAATGTTTAGATTTTCAGAAAGTGCTTTAATATATTTGCACACAATTTTAAGAAATACAATATGAATTTAGCTGATAAATTAGAAAAAATAAAAATAAAGTTTGATGGCATCAACGAACAGCTTTCAGATCCTAAAATTTCTTCTGACAGAGAGAAAATGATTTCTCTTACAAAGGAAAGAAGTGACCTGATTGAAATTGTAGAAGCTTATGAAAAATATGCTGAAGTGCTGAAAAATATTAATGGCAATAAAGAAATTATTGATACTGTAAGCGACAGCGATCTTGTTACAATGGCTTTAACAGAACTCGACGAACTTAAAACTGAAAGAGATAAGCTTGAGGAAGAAATAAAAGTTCTGTTGTTGCCAAAAGATCCTAACGATGATAAAGACGTAATTATGGAAATCAGAGCCGGTACAGGAGGTGAAGAAGCCGCACTATTCGCAGGTGATTTGTTCAGAATGTACAGCCGTTATGCTGAAATGCGTGGGTGGAAGCTTGAGCTGATTGATATTAATGATACAGGTTTGGGCGGAGTTAAAGAAGCTATATTTTCTCTCAGCGGAAATAATGTGTATGGTGATCTTAAATTTGAAAGTGGTGTACACAGAGTACAAAGAGTTCCGGAAACAGAAGGAAGCGGAAGAGTTCACACATCTGCTGCATCAGTGGCGGTTCTTCCTGAAGCTGAAGATGTTCAGATAGAAATAAATCAAAATGATTTAAAGATTGATATTTTCCGTTCGGGAGGTGCAGGTGGACAGAATGTTAACAAAGTTGAAACCGCTGTTAGAATTACTCACCTTCCCACAGGAATTGTTGTTCAGTGCCAGGATGAAAGATCCCAGTTGAAGAACAGACAGAAAGCAATGAAAGTATTAAAGGCACGACTTTATGATCTTGAACTTAAAAAACAGAATGAAGAAATATCTGCACAACGAAAATCAATGGTAAGAAGCGGTGACCGAAGTGATAAAATCAGAACCTACAACTTCCCTCAAAACAGATTGACTGATCATAGAATTGGATTAACTCTCTACAACCTCTCTAATATTATGGAAGGTCGTATTGATGAGATTATTGAACAGTTAAAAATAGCTGACAAAACAGAAAAGCTACAGGCTACAGAATAATTTCAGGTGATGATAATTCACTTTGCTGTAACCGTTATAACACTAACATCATCATCGAATGAAAACTGGTTAAATGATTTAATTTCTTCTTTGAGAAATGCAGCAGGATCCTGATTAAAATTTTCCCTTTGTATCGTCTTCACAAGTTTACTTAAACCAAACTGTTTACCCTCCGAGTTGCGGCATTCAATCATCCCATCTGTAGATAAAATTACTACATCACCAGATTGCATTTGAAGTATTGCATCATCAAACACTGCATCATTGTTAAATCCCAACAATGAACCATTTGATTCAATTTTCATTATCTCGCCAGTACCGTTGTTTTTATAAAGTATGGGCATATCTCCGGCACCCGAATATCCGAGAGTTAATTTCCGTTTATTTATAATTACAGCTGAAAGTGTGGAGAACACTTCTGATATCTTAGAATCCTGATAGACCAGTTTGTTAACTTTGCTAATAATTTTTGCCGGAGAAGAAATATCTCCTTCAGTAATAACTGAATGAATAGCACTTCGGATATAACCTGCGTATGCATAAGCAAAATACCACGCACCCCATTTTTTACCCATAACATCACCAAGTATCAGTGCTAAATTATCCTGATCGAGAAGAAAGTGGTCAATAAAATCTCCGCCTGGAATTCCTGTAAACGGCAGATGCCAGTACTGAATATTAAAGTTCTCAAACTCAGGAACTTTTTCAGGAACAACGCTGGTCTTCAGTAATTCCGATGCTTCATGTAGTTCGGTTATAACCCGACTTCTTTCTTTACTCAGACTCTTCAATATTGCAAGAACTTTAGCAATAACAATCCTGAACCCATAATCTTTTTGGAGGTAGTCAACGATATCCTTATTAAAACTTTCTAAAATTTCCTGTTCAGAATTTATGTTGCTCAGGAAGACAACAGGTATTGATGCAGTTTCCGGATTGTCTAAAAGCATTTCACGGAATTTGAATCCGTCAATTTCCGGCATCATCACGTCGGTAATAACTAAATCAGGTTGAAATGATTTCACTATTTTTAATCCATCACCCGCAGTTTCTGCAACCTGACAATCAATTCCTTCCTTCGTGAGTCCGGTTTGGTAAATGGTCAAAGCGGTTCTATCATCATCTACAATAAGAACTTTATATTTTTTTGCAGAGAATACTTCCTGAAGATTTTTTCTTGTACCATAAATACGATTGATTTCTGTACGACGTATCAGTGATTTTATTTTCAGAATCAGCTCATCAACATTGAATGGTTTTGTAATAAAATCATCTCCACCAACTTCAAGAGCTTTTGATTTGTCTTCGAGTGTGTTTTTTGCTGTAACAAATACAAAAGGGATAGAACGGTAATTTTCATTTTCACGAACAAGTTTGCAGAATGTAAATCCATCCATCTTATCCATCATAATATCACATAAAACCAATTCGATTTTATTATTCTTTAACTGAGTAAATCCTTCGTCAGTATTTGCGGCAAGATAAACTTTGTAATTATTAAGATTCAGATGATGGGAAATCAGTTTGCGGATGGTTATATCGTCATCAATTACCAGGATCGACTTTTTATCATTAAAACTCATTTGACGTATAACCTGTTCGTTAATTTTGAATTTACTTTCTTTAGACAGCAGCTTTTTATCAGCATTCCAACATTCCAAAACTTACGGATGAGAATTAAAGTATGTCTGTTGGGAGGATTTTAATCTAGGAATACAGTTTCAGCTTTCAATGCCATATTTTTCCATTAAGCGATAAATAGTGGCTCTCCCAAGTTGAAGTTTTCTTGCTGCTTCAACTATGTTGCCGCCGGTTACTTTCAGTGCGTGCCTGATCGATTTTTCTTTTATTTTTTCAAATGGAATAATATTATCGTCTGAAAACATAACGCTTTGCTGATCCACAACTGCGGAAGTATCAGCAGCACGTATATGCTGAGGTAAATCGTCCACATCAAGTTGATCTTTATCCGAGATAATCATGCAGCGTTCTATTGTATTTTCCATCTCTCTCACATTTCCCGGCCAGTCATATTCGTAAATAAGTTTCAAGGCTTTCTTGGTAAAGCCTTTAACGTTTCTCTGAAGTTTTTTATTAAATTCATCAACAAAGAATTCAGTAAGTACAAGAATATCTGCTCTTCTCTGCCTTATTGGTGGAATGAATATAGGAAATGAGTTTAATCTGTAAAACAAATCTTCACGAAACTGTTTTTGTTCAACGGCATGTTTTAAATCTCTGTTCGTAGCTGAAATTATCCGGACATTAGTTCTTATTAATTCCGTACCACCAACACGTTCGAATTCTCTTTGCTGGATCACTCTTAAAAGTTTTGCCTGCAGCATCATCTCAAGTTCGCCGACTTCATCGAGAAATATTGTACCGTCCTTTGCATACTCAAACTTTCCGAGTTTTCTTTGATGAGCTCCGGTGAATGATCCTTTTTCATGTCCAAACAATTCACTTTCAAGCAGTTCTCTTGGAATGGATGCACAGTTGACAACAACAAATGGTTTATCTTTTCGTCTTCCGTTATAATGTATCGCCCTGGCAATGAGTTCTTTTCCTGTTCCGCTTTCACCATAAATCAGAACTGTGATGTCATTATCGAGAACTTTTGAAACAAGTTTGAATACATCCTGCATTTTTCCATCAGCGGAAATAATATTATCAAAGCTGTATTCTTTTTTAACATTCTCTTTAAGATTCTGAAGTTCTTTTACAAGATCATAATTACGAATTGCATTTTTAACTGCTAACTCAAGTTTTTGCTGATCAATTGGTTTAGCAAAATAATCGAATGCTCCATACTTTATCGAGTCAACAGCAACATCAATTCTTCCCTGTGCAGAGAGCATTATGATCGGCAGATGTTCATCAATTTGTTTTATTCTTCTTAATGTTTCAATACCATCTAAACCCGGTAACATTATATCAAGTAAAATCAAATCAGGTTTGGAGCTCATCTTCTTAAACATTGATTCACTGTTCGGGAAAACTTCAACTTCATAACCCCATTTATCTTTTACCCAGAAGGATAAAAGCTTAGATATGGATTGTTCATCATCAACTATGAATATGAGTTTATTCAAAATTTACCTCATTTTTCTCAATTTTACTTCTTTTGGGCAATTTTACCAAAAAAGTGGTTCCACTTCCGGCTTCACTTTGAACTGTTATTAAACCTTTATGTAAATCGATTATTTGTTTTACAAAAACCAAGCCAACACCTGTGCTCGGGATATCACTGACTCCTCTGCTAACTTTGAAAAATCGTTGAAAAATATATGGTTGATCGACCTCAGGAATACCAATTCCAGTATCGCTAATGATAATTTCAACTTCTCTGACAAAATTATTTACAATGATTTTCACTCTTCCAAGCTCATCAGTAAATCTAACAGCATTATTTATGAGTGCAGTAACTACCTGAGAGAGACTATCTTTATCAGCTTCAATAAATACTTCTTCTTCAGGATGCTCAAAATTAATTTTGATATTTTTATAAGAAGCTAATTCTGAATTTGCATTTATTGCATCCTGAATTAACCTCTGAAGACCAAAATTCGTTTTATTAATTATAACTAATTCTTTATCCTGATCAGAAGCATCTAAAAAGTAGTTGATTAATTTTGCTAACCTTTTGCCCTCACTCATTATCACTTTCATAAACTCTTCTTTCATGGATTCAGCTAAATCCGGATCAGATACTATAGTTTCTGAGAAACCAATTATTGAAGCCAGAGTTGTTCGGAATTCATGAGATATGCCAGATATGAAATCATACTTCAGACGATTGAGTTCTTCAACGACTGATTTCTGCGGAGAAGTCCTTGCTCTTTCGATTTTTAATAATCTATTCACTTCAGTTAATTTCGGTTTTAGCTTCTGCAACTCTGTTTCATATCTTTGCTTATCACTTAAGTCTCTGCCTACTGCTAACAAACCTAAAATTTTATTATTGCTAAAAATTGTATTACAGCTTATTTCAAATGGAAAAGACTGCCCGTATTTTGTTATAAGACTTGCATTAAATTTTAATGGCTTTTTATCACTTAATACTTTGTTCAATGAAAGATTAATAGATGGTGAATCTTTCACATTGATAAAATCCAAAAAATATTTTCCTTTCAATTCATCAGGCTGGTAATCGAGATAACTTTTCACAGCATCATTTGTGAGAATGAATTTTCCTGAACTATCAAGAATGAAAATCAAATCCGGTGAAGTATTAACCAGCAGCTTGAACTTGTTTTCCCATTCATCCAATGTTTTATTATCCTGTTGCGAATCATATTTATTCTCCGTACGATTTTGATTAAAATCGGGTCGTTGCTCAATGAAAATTTTTAGCTGATGGCTGAGAATAGAAAGCACCGGTAATATCCGGTTTTTAGTTTCTTCTTTAAACTCATCAGGATAGTCCGAGAAGAGCAGAATATAGATGAAGAGATTCCTTTCAGAAAAGAAAATCAGATCCTTAATAAAAAATGAAGCCGCAAATCTCTCTTTTAGAAATTCAGGAACTGAAGGAAGTTCACTAAATTTTTCCGTATCAAATCCGCCGGCTTTAAACAATTTGAAGATCAAATCATTTAGCTTTGTAAAATCTGTATCTCGTCCACCCCAAATATTTAGTACTTCGTAACCATGATCATTAAGCTGCAACAGATATCCCTGTCTGCTATAGCTTATCTTGGAAATAATGTGGAGTGTATTTTCTATTAAAGAATGTATTGGCATATTTTAATTGCTCAAAGATATGCAGAATTAAATAAAAAAGTTAAATTCGGGATTAAATTTGGATTAAAATCCCGGAAAGAAATTTGGTCAGTCTGAAATAATTATTCTATTGTTTTTCAATGTTTTCACTTTCGAGTAATTCATAGTACTTCCGAATAAGATCCTCATAATCTCTGGAAAAACCTTCCTTGACGGCTTTATTCAATTCATCTTTTATTTTATTCTGAGCATTTGGTGAAGACAGATTCAGTTCAGGCGGAAGATCTCGATTGGCTGTTTCACCTGATCTGGATTCTCTTTCCTTTTCATAATCCCGTTCATTTATTGACTTCTGTGCATCCAGTAGTTTACTTAATATATTTTCCTGTTTTTGCAGAAGTTCGTCATCCAGCTTTTGACCCTGCATATCAGTTATAACTTCCTGCATCTTTTTCGAAATTTCCTCAAGATCTGCCGGAAGTTTTTGTGACTGCCCTGATACCTTCGACTCTTTGTCAAGCTGTTCAAGCGATTTTTGAATTAACTGCTGTTGCTGAGTAAGCCTTTGCATTTCCATTTGCTGCTGCGGAGTCAATCCACCCTGCTGCATACGTTGAAGCATTTGTGTAAGATTATTCAGGTTCATCTGTTGACCAGACATTTGCTGTAATTGCTGCATTAGCGACATCATTCCTCCCTGACCATTTCCTCCCTGCATCATAGATTCCATCGAACTTTTCATCATCATTGCAGCTTCATTCAAGGACTTCATTGCTTCACCCTGTTGATTCGAAGCCAGCATCCCGTTTCTGTTTTTCATTGATTGTACAGAATTTTCCATTTGCTTTTTAGCATCACCAAGTGACTTACCCATTTCAGGACTGATGGCAAAAGTTTTCTGAGAAAGTTCAGACATTTGCTGCATAATGTTATTCAGATTATCCGAAAGACTTTTTTCTTCTTTTGCTAAATCGTCCAACTTAGATGAATTTGGATCTAAATTATCCGCGTCACGTTTCAGTTCCTCCTGTTTTTTTGATAATGAAAGAATATTATCAAGGATTTTCATCATATCTGTAAAAGTCTGCATCTGGTTTTGCTGCTGCATCGAGTCTTTCATCTGCTGCATCATTTGTTTCATCTGTTTCATATTCTTAGAAATATTTTGTTGATTCTGTTTTGCTTTTTGTTTTTTATTCTGTTGAATATCCTGTGAAGCCTGATCTGATAACTGCTGGTTCTGCTGCTGATCAAACTCCTGCATCATTTTTTCCATTTCTTCCTTAGGCATATCGGGAATCTCACTCATCTTATTTTCAAGATCCTGCATTTCTTTTTTAAGTTTCTCAAGCTCTTTGGTTATTTCATCCTGCTTCTTGCTGAGGTTTTCATTTTCTTTTTGATTTGAAGGATCACTTTGTTCAGTCTGTTCAGAAAGATTTTCCTGTTTCTCGGTCATTTCCTCAGTGCGTTTAAGCAATTCATCCATTTTTTGTTCAACCTGAATTCGCTTAAGTAAATTAAGTGTTCTTTCGATACTTTTTTTGAATCTTTCTTCATCCATCTGCATATTCTGCATCTGCTCCTGAGTCATATTCCTGTTCATATCTTTCAAAACATTTTGAAGATTCTCCATTGCCTTTTTCATTTCTTCACTTGTCATTTCATCCATCAGTTTTTGCAGTTCCATATACTTTTCCATCGTTTCTTTTGAAAGCAGATTATTTTCCTGAAGGTTCTGCTTCATATCACCAAGCTGATCGTTAACTTCATCTACCTTGTTTTGCAGTTCCTGAAATTTCTCAACTGCTTCCTCGATTTTTTGTTTTTCTTCCCAAGTTAATTTTGGATCATCTTTTTTTAATTCTTTATCAATTTCATCGAGAGTTTTTTTCAAATCTTCAGCATCCTTTAGAACCTGTTCAAGATCGGTTTCGCTTTGCTGCTGAACCTGATCCGCTTCTGTAAGAATTTCATCCAGCGAAGGAACACGAACCGTTAATGTCTGAGTTCTTGCAGACTTTGGACCGTTAATATTATCATTATCAAAAATTTCCAGATAAAAAGTAACAACATCATTCACAGCGAGATACATTTGCGTCAGGTTCCAGATGTAGCTGATATCTGTTTCAAGCTTGGAGTGATCAACAGGAATTTCTATAGTACTGAAATCAACTTGAGGCGATTCGTATTTCGAGGCAGATAATCTGTAATTCAATAATAATTTTGAAAAACCATAATCATCTGAAACTTTTGTAACAAGCGGAAGTCTGTTATCAGTTGACAGGTTTGTGTTTTGATTTGGCGAAATCAATTCAATCACGGGGAAAGCATCGTAAAGAGCTTTAACCTGATAAGTTATTGGAGAAAGATTACTGTTACCATTTTCATCAAGAAGCTTTATCTGATAATTGTTGTCCTTCTTCACAATAAAATTTCCTGCTACTACATCGTCATTAACATTCAAATTAATGATTGATGAATCGCTAAACTCAAGTTTAGCTTTGTTTAGTTTTTTTGTTGAAGTAATTTTAAAATCAACTTTGCTTCCAACAAGAGCCTGAACATTTCCATTATCCTTCTGAGCAACTTTAGGAATTTTAGAATATCCGGGCGAAATAATTTCAAGTTCAAGTGTCTTTACGATTGGTCTGTCAATCACCACTATTTCAAACAATTCACTTTCCACACCTTCAGCTTCAGCAAAATATTTAAATGAACTCTTCACAGAATTAATTGTAAATAGATAAATACCTGAAGAATCCGGTAACAACTTCTGTTTAAGAAAATCAGCTTCTTCCTCGTTACGAATCGAAAGTTGAAGTGATTGTGGTTTCGAACCTTTAACTCTAACTGCAATATCTAATCTATCACCTTTTGTTATTTCTTTATTGCCCGGATTAATTTCAAATACAAATTTGGGCGGAGGTATAAATTCTTTGTTGAAATTTAACAACCTGAACGACGCTGCGTTTAAACCGGGGACAAACAGAATCATTACCAAACAGAAAATGCTAATTGCAGCAAAGTAAGGCAGAACCTTTTTTGCTTTTTCAAAATTAATTATCGACTGGAAATTTAAATTTTTAACCCGTTCGTAAACATTCCTGAATGCAGCATCAATAAGATTCGGTGAATAAAGATTCCCCTTTGTGTTTTCAGAAACAAGCTGCATTGAATTCAAAAGTTCGTCTTTCACTTCCGGGAATTTTATCCCGACTCTCTGCGCCGCATTGAAATAGTTTTCTTTCCTGATAGTTCCGATATACTTTATAAATGGTTTTATCAAAAAGTAAAAGAGTAACCCGATTGCAGCCAATACAAAAAGTATGAAGAGAATTGTCCGTACCGGCGAATTGAAATTTGCAATCAATTCAAGAAAAGCATAAAAAGTAAAATTAATCAGAACAGCAGCAACGAAAGCCTGGATTCCAAAAAGAAGAAACTGCAAATAGTCCTTCCTGATAAAACCTTCAAGCTTCTTCAGTATTTCCTGATAATATTTTGAATCGCTTCCCATTTTTATTGTGATAATGCAAATACAACAATGTTGGTTCCGAATCTCAATGCTTCTTCTCTTTTTTCGGGTGAATCGTTATGGACTTCTGCATCAGCCCAGCCGTCACTCGGATTTGATTCATAAGTATAGTAAACAGCGAGCCTGTTGTTAACAAAAATACCAAAACCCTGCGGATTTTTTTTATCATGTTCGTGTGTTTTTGGCGGACCGTTTTCAAATTTGTAAAATGAATGATAAAGCCCGTAACTAAAAGGAAGTTCAACAAAGTCATTCTGAGGAAAAACTTTTTTCATTTCACGACGTACCGCGTTATCAAGTCCGTAGTCATCATCAATATAGAGAAAGCCGCCATTCTCAAGATAAGTTCTTAACCTGTAAACCTCATCTTTTGAGAAAACAACATTGCCGTGTCCGGTCATAAATAAAAACGGATAAGAAAATATTTCATCCGAAGATATATCAACAAACTGGTAGCGAGCATCAACTTTAATATTTGTATTCTGCTGAATGAAATTTAGAAGATTAACTTCTCCGGAAGGATCGTTATACCAATCGCCTCCCCCTTGATATTTTACCCTTGCGATTTGGAAACCATCTTTGGTTTGAGATTGGAGGGATATAAAATTAAATGTTAAAATTAATATTATTAATAAATTTTTCATTTGACTAATACTTGCAATTCTATTCGATGCAAATATAGTTTGTTATAGATATAAATACAGCCATTTTTGAAGTACCAAAAATAAAAAAGGGCAGCACTTTTTCAATACTGCCCTTGATTTAATTAATCTGACAATTACTATTTAAGCATCAACATCTTCTTTGTTTCTGTAAATTGTCCTGCCCTCAATTGATAAAAATAAATTCCAGTTGCCATATCAGGACTGTCCCGCAAAGCGGGATGACCTACCGAAAACTCAACTTCATAAATTCCAACCTGCTTTTCTTCATTGACTAGTGTTGCAACTTCATTCCCCAAAACATCATAAACCTTCAATGTCACCAGCATATTGTCATTCCGGGCTTGACCCGGAATCTCAAATCGTATTACCGTGTTCGGATTAAACGGATTAGGGTAGTTCTGAAATAACACAAACTTTTTCGGAGTAAAATCAACTTCCACTTCTATTTCATTTGAGCCTGCCTGTCCGATAGGCAGGTATTCAAAACTTCCATCAAAATCAATTTGCTTGAGTCTGTATTTGTAAATTCCGGTTGTAATTTTCTCATCAATGAAAGAATATGATTTTGGTTCAGTAGTAGTTCCAAATCCCGGGACAAAGCCAATTGTCTCCCATTCTGCCTCCTGACTTCTAACTTCTAACTTCTTGCGATTAATCTCAAACCCCGAGTTATTCGTTTCCGTTGCGGTTGTCCAATTTAATTCTAATTTGCTTTCAAGAAACTCTGCAGTGAATGAAATCAGTTCAACTGGAATACCCCCATTAATTGAATAAAGAATTAATTCATAACTACCTGCTATCCAAAGTTCATCTGTTTCGCAATGTGCAATTGATTTTAATCCATTGTAGAAATCAACTTCATTTAAACTCCAATTATTACCACCATTCGTGCTATACCAAATATCTCCTCCTGAACCGACTGCCCAGCCATAATTTGTATTTTTGAAGAAAATGTCATTGAAATTATAACTCTGACTTTGAATTTGAAGTTGTTCAGTCCAATTAGTTCCTCCATCTGTAGTTTTAAAAATGCTAGCTGCACCACCACTCGCGCCATCAGCTAACCACCCAATCGACTCATTTAAAAAGTAAACAGAATTAAAAAATTGTACACCAGGAACAGTTAAAGGTTGCCAACTTAAACCTCCATCTGTGGTTTTAATGATAGTACTATAAGAACCAGCGGCCCAACCATAATTTTCATCCAGGAAAAAAATTGTATGGAGCCAACCAGTAGTTCCAGTATTAAGCTGAAACCAATTTTGACCTCCGTTTATAGTCTTTAACATTATGCCAGTATTTCCTGCAACCCAACCTGTGTCAGCATTGATAAAATAAATTGATCTAAGTGGGATTGATACACCACTATTTTGCAGTGTCCAATTATTTCCACCATCACTTGAATGATATATAACACCATAATGACCAGAAGTCCATGCGTTTTGTGAATCAGGGAAAGTTACTGAATAAAGATGCCAGGAAGATGGGATGTAAGCTGATAACTCCCAATTTTGTCCGCCATTTGTTGTGTGAATTATTTTACCACCTAGACTCACAGCTATTCCACAATATCGATTTGCAAAATCAACAGAGTTAAGATGATAATGATCTCCATCAGATATTCTTATCCAATCCTGCCCGGCATTTGTAGTTTTTAAAATTGATCCAGCTCCTCCAACTGTCCAACCATAATTTTGTCCTATAAGAGAAATCGAAGCAACATCCGCATCTTGTAGAACATTACTCCAACTGGTACCAGCATTTGTAGTTTTTAAAATATCTACACCAACAGTATAACCAGTCTGAGAATCGACAAATTTAATATCATAATAACGCTTTCCCGTAAAATTATTATTCCAAGTAATACCGCTGTTTGTTGTTTTCCAAATATACCCCTCATCCCCTGATATCAAGCCGTCTGTACCAGCTGCGAATCCAATTGACGAATTTGTGAAAAAGATTGTCTGAAGATCTGGAATGTTTGATTGGGGATACCCTTCCCAATATAGTCCACCATTAGTGGTTCTCAAAATAATAGTAGGGTTAACAAATAGATCACTTGCAATTGCCCAACCTGTTTGCTCACTTAAGAAAAATAATGAACGTATGTCATAATCTGAATTCCAAAATTGTTGAGACCAGTTTAATCCGCCGTCCGTAGTTTTATAAATGCTTTCGTAACCAGCTACCCATCCAATAGTACTATTTATAAAAAACATGTCCCAGTAGGAACCGTCTTCTAAATCAGAAATAATAAACCAAGAATCTCCTGTGTCAGTTGTTTTCAAAATTTTACCATAAAAATCCAATATCCAACCTGTATTTTCGTTGATAAATTCGACGTCTTTTAAATAAGAAAAATATCCAACATCCTTTCTGACCCAAGTATTACCCGAATCTGTAGTCTTTAAAACAATTGATTCATCACCCACAGCAAATCCAGTTGTTTCATTAACAAACTTTACGGATACCAACCCATTACCTGGAGGAATAGGATGTTGCCATTCCCACTGTGCAGATATAGTAATCGAAAAAATAAAAACCAGTAGAGATATTTTAACGCTACGCATAATTTTACCTCATATAAAATTAAACTTATAATTCTTACCTAAGCAAAATCATTTTCTTCGTTTGAACAAAACCACCTGCTTGCAGTTTGTATAAATACATTCCCGACGCAAGTGATGAAGCATCAAACTCAACTTCATAAACTCCGGCTTGTTTCTCTTCGTTAACTAGTGTTGCAACTTCATTCCCAAGAATATCATAAATTTTTAGTGTCACTAGTACATTGTCATTCCGGGCTTGACCCGGAATCTCAAATCGTATTACCGTGTTCGGATTAAACGGATTAGGGTAGTTCTGATATAACACAAATTCCTTTGGAGTAAAATCAACTTCCACTTCTATTTCATTTGAGCCTGCCTGTCCGATAGGCAGGTATTCAAAACTTCCATCAAAATCTATTTGCTTGAGTCTGTATTTGTAAATTCCGTTTGTAACATTTTCATCAATGAATGAATAAGACTTTGGTTCAGTCGTAGTTCCAAATCCAGGTACAAATCCTATCATTTCCCATTCTAACTCCTGACTTCTAGCTTCTAACTTCTTGCGATTAATCTCAAACCCTGAGTTATTCGTTTCCGTTGCGGTTGACCAGTCAAGTGTAACATTATTGTCAAGTGACGTTGCGTTGAAAGAAATCAATTCAGCTGGCATTTCCATATTAAAATCAATCATCATTTTTAATCCGATAAATACATATGGATTCGGAACCACAAAACTTCCGGAGTCAGCAATGGGGACATTAATTACAACACCTCCTGCTAAATCTAATAATACTCCTGACATCTCTTCAGGCAATATCCAGCTTATTTCGATAAAGTTATTTAGATCAGGCTGATATGCAATTCTGTATTCAATAGTTTCTGAAATAAAGATATTTCCAAATCGATAATCTTTATAAGAACTAAGGGTTCCCGCAAAATTATTTTCCGGAAGAATTAATTTAGATTCAAATGCACCTGGTGGCGGGAAGGGAGGCAAATCTGCTTCGCCAAGATGTTGGTCAATCCCGTCTGTTGCAGTCGGATCAATACCAAATAAATGGGTCCGATACTGGCTTCCACTATAAACAATGATCGTTCCTTCTGACAATGGATCAGCAAGTTGATTCGTTACATATAATTCAGCAGGTGAACCTGATGCGTTGTGAAAAAATTCAATCGTCCCGGTTTGAACTCCCGGAGAATTATTTAATGTTACGTAAAATATTTTTATCGTGCCAGGAGAAATATATATTGGTAAAGAATTTGGTGTAACTGTATAATTGTTATTTGATGAAACTATCCCGTTGATGATTAACGAATCTGAAGTTCCCAGATTTTTTATTATTACTTGTTTAGTCATCGGGTGCGAACTAAAATATAAACCCAGCGGATCCATATGAAACTGAGCATAATTGTAAACCGATGAGACGTTCAGAAACGCAGGGGATCCGGGTGCATTATGAATTATTTCAATTATACCTTGCTGTAATGTATCGGCAGAAGTGTAAGTAACATAGAACTGCTGCTGTGAAAGAGGTTCAATTGCAATCGGAAATGAATTTGGGTAAACACTAAAATAGTTGTTATTGGATGAGATATAATTAATATAAAGTGTGTTTTCTCCTCCTGCATTAAAAATAGTAAAAGGCAGACTATTTGCTACTCCAATAGTATCTTGTATAAATAGCAATGAAGTTGTGGACATTGAAAAAAATGGTCCTGGTGGAATTCCAGCAGGAGCGGAAACAGTCAGGGAGGCAGGTGATCCACAGCCATTGTGTGTAAACTGAATTGTGCCTTCTTCAGCAATTACATCTGACGTATTTGTGATAAGGAAAACCTGTGAATCCTGTGGGGCAAGGTAAATCGGAAGTGAATTTGGAGCGATTGTAAAATGGCTGTTTGAGGAGACGATATTTGTTATACTTAAAGTATCTTCCAAGCCTATATTAGTTACTGTAACTGGTAGAGTAGTATCATTTCCAACTATCATCTGAGGAAAAATTAAATTCTGAGTAGAAATACCAAAGATAGGATCACTAGGAAAACCGCCTATACAATTATATTGCATTTTTATTATTGCTTTCGTACCGAAAGCAGTATAGCTTCCCGGTATTGTTGCAACTCCTTGCCCGGTAAGCGGACCCAGATTTAATAGTGTACCCGTTATATTGTCAACAATCCTCATAATGGCACCTGGGGGAATATTATAAGTAATATTTAAAGGTTGACCCGGTGTTGCGACTTGCCACCATAAAGTATGTTGAATCATTCCAGTAAACGGATATGCTGGTGGATTTCCCGGAGCTCTGTAATCTTTCATAGATGATATGTATGGACATCCATAGGGAGCCAAATCAAAACAAGCAAACAAACACCCGCAAGGCGGAATAGGGGGGAGATCAGACTCTCCAAGTTGTGGGTCAATACAATTTGTTGCAGTTAAATCCAATCCAATCGCAAGTGGTATGTTATCTGTACCATCTGAAACTATTAATGGAATATCTACATCCACCTGTCCACTAATTCTTACTATTAATAGTATTGTAAAAGAAAAAGTGATAAATATTTTTTTCATTTTTCCCTCCTGATTAAATTACTTTGTCAAAATCATTTTCTTTGTCTGAATGAATGAACCCGCCTGAAGTTTATACAAATACATTCCCGACGCAAGTGATGATGCATCAAACTCAACTTCATAAACTCCAGACTGCTTTTCTTCGTTAACAAGTGTTACGATTTCATTCCCAAGAATATCATAAATTTTTAGTGTCACTAGTACATTGTCATTCCGGGCTTGACCCGGAATCTCAAATCGTATTACCGTGTTCGGATTAAAAGGATTAGGGTAGTTCTGAAATAACACAAATTCCTTTGGAGTAAAATCAACTTCCACTTCTATTTCGTTTGAGCCTGCCTGTCCGATAGGCAGGTATTCAAAAATTCCATCAAAATCAATTTGCTTGAGGTGGTATTTGTAAGTTCCAGTTGTTACATTTTCATCAGTGAATGAATAAGCCTTTGGTTCAGTAGTAGTTCCAAATCCCGGGACAAAACCAATCGCTTCCCACTCGTTGTCATTCTGAGCGAAGCGAAGAATCTCAAAACCAGAGTTGTTCGTTTCCGTTGCGGTTGTCCAATTAAGCTGAACTTTCGTATTGACAAAAGAATAATTGAATGATATCAATTCGATTGGATTATATTCATTATAATGGATTATTAAATTGAGTTTGCTGAATACAAGTGGGTTAACAACAACATAACTTCCGGAATCTGCAATTGCAACATTTATAAAGGATCCGTTAATTATGTCACGTAAAAAACCTGTCACTCCTGGTGGCAAAAACCAAAATATTTCTATACCATAACTATTATATGGCTGGTAGGAGAATTTGTAATCTACTTGACCACTAAATAAATTATTCCCATATCTGTAATCTTTCACTGTGTTATATTCCCAAAAATAATTTTCAGGGAGAATAAATCTTGCATCAATACCACCTGCTGGAGGTAATGGCGGAATCTCAAATTCTTCAAGTATTTCATCCAAACCATCGGTTGCAATTGTGTCTAAGCCAAATGATAACGGCAGAGTAACCGGACCACTTTTAATCTCAAGCATTCCTTCAGTCAGCGGTGTTAAAGGCTGATTCGAAACGAACATCGAAATGGGTGAACCAGAGAAATTATGAAAAAACTCGATATTTCCTAATTGGAATCCTGATGCATAATTAAAAGTTATATCAAACCACTTTTCTGATAATGGTAAAACGATAATGGGAAAATTGGTCGGTGATACATAATAGTTGCTATTTGAAGAGATTATGTTACTGATAACCAATGTATCTGTTGAACTATGATTTAATATTTTGGCAGGTTTAGTATAAAATGTTCCGGTAAATTGTAACGACGAGGGGTGAATAAAAATTTGTGAACTATCCGCAATTGGCATTGCCCCGAGTTTTGCAATTATAAATATAACTGATAGATTAAATAATAATTTTTTCATTTTTCCCTCCAAATAAAAAATCTTGTAGTTAACCGAAGAGCCCTGTTGGGTGTTGTGGTTTTTTTTCTCCCTAGGAAGTTGTAGTCTAAGCGAAGTATAGGAAGAAATTCAGAAACAATTTTTATTCTCATTCATCGGATCATTTTTATTCACCGGAAACATCGATCAGAACTTTTCCTTTTTTATTACCTTAAATTTAATCTATTAAAATTGAGAAGCAAGTTGTCATTTTGCTAAGTTTACTTGTCAACTACGAAGTATTAGTATTCCATAATTGAATTTTTACAGACATTTTAATTAAAAAGCATAGTTGCTTATCACATTGTACTTAGGCTTTAATTGTGCTTTAACATTATATACTACTCATAAAAAAGGCGATCCGAAGACCGCCTGAACTTGAACCGGTTAGTCGCTTAAAATTATTTGAGCAGAAGCATCTTTTTTACGGAAACAAATTTATCTGTTCTTAATTCATATATATACATTCCTGTTGCCACTCCACTTGCATTCCAGTTGTACTGATATTTTCCGGCTTGCAGTGATGTGTTTACAAGTTCTGCTACCTTTTCTCCCAATGCATTGTAGATACTGAGTTTTACATTTGCCATCTCCGGCAACGAGAACTCGATCATAGTGCTTGGGTTGAATGGATTCGGATAGTTCTGTTCAAGTGAATATACTGTCGGTAACAGTTCTCCCGATACCATCAGTTTCTCTATCGTTGTTTCACTGATTTCTATTGATTCTCCATCCTTCAGATTTTCATTCAGCTTCTTGCCGCTCTCATCCATCAACCTGATATCCATTCCTTCTACTCTTACTGTTAATGGATATACTACTCCGCTCATCTCAATCGTCTTCACTGAGCTGCTCAGGTCTTCGGCTATTCTTCCACTC
>WBZO01000656.1_pt1 | contig 67240 bp, 68 predicted proteins | sample 5204261 | NCBI WGS metagenome assembly WBZO01 (sample SAMN12412400, study PRJNA552823) | activated sludge metagenome | isolation source: activated sludge from anammox sidestream of wastewater treatment plant... | place: USA: North Carolina | collected 2017-09
CGCAATCCGCTGATCAAGGAGATGGTGCCGCTCGCCGGCCTGGACGACCTCGTCTTCGGCGGGTGGGACCCGTTCCCGGATAACGCCTTCGAGGCCGCCTGCAAAGCTGGCGTGCTCCAGGCCAAGGACCTTCTCCCATTGAAGGCACAGCTGGAGGCGATCAGGCCGATGCCGGCCGTCTTTGACCAGAACTGGGTGCGGCGGTTGGACGGCCCCAATGTCAAGCAGGGCGAGACTAAGATGGATCTCGCCCGGCAGTTAATGGAGGACATGCAGCGCTTTCAGGCGGAGAACCAGCTTGACCGGCTGGTCGTCGTCTGGTGCGCCAGCACCGAGGTCTACGAGGAGCCGCAGGCGGTGCACATGAGCTTGGAGGCGTTCGAGCAAGGGCTACGCAACAGCGACCCGGCCATCGCTCCCAGCCAGATTTACGCATACGCCGCCCTAAAGCTCGGTGTCCCTTTCGCCAATGGCGCGCCCAACCTCACGGTGGATATCCCGGCGATGGTGGAGCTGGCCAATCAGAACCGCGTTCCAATCTGCGGCAAGGACTTCAAGACCGGCCAGACACTGATGAAGACCATCCTGGCGCCCGGCCTGAAAGCACGGATGTTGGGTATCCGCGGCTGGTTCAGCACCAACATCCTGGGCAACCGCGACGGTGAGGTGCTGGACGACCCGGATTCCTTCCGCTCGAAAGAAGTGAGCAAGCTCGGCGTGCTCGAGAACCTGCTGCAGCCGGAAGCCTACCCAGAACTGTACGCCGACCTCTATCACAAGGTGCGGATCAACTACTACCCGCCCCACGGTGATAACAAAGAGGGTTGGGATAACATCGACATCTTCGGCTGGCTCGGCTACCCAATGCAGATCAAGGTGGACTTCCTCTGCCGCGACAGCATCCTGGCGGCGCCGATCGTGCTGGATCTCGCCCTCTTCATGGACCTGGCCGGCCGCGCCGGGCAAAAGGGCATCCAAGAGTGGCTCAGCTTCTACTTCAAGAGCCCGCAGCATGCCGAGGGGCTCTATCCTGAGCATGACCTGTTCATCCAGCAGACCAAGCTGAAGAACACCCTGCGCCATTGGATGGGCGAAGACCTGATCACCCACCTGGGCGCCGAGTACTACGAGGACGAAAACTAGCAACCCGCCACCGCCGTCGCACCCCGGCCGCCGTCACGATCCCTTGGTCAGGGACCGTGGCGGCGGCCGGTTCTGCTAAGATCCGGTTGGTATGGTTGCACCGCGCTTCGCTGATCAAATACGGGCGCTGCCGGAGCGCCCGGGCGTCTACCTGATGAAGGACGCCGCGGGCGAGATCATCTATGTCGGCAAGGCCGTCAATCTTCGTAATCGCGTGCGGTCGTACTTCGGTTCGCCGCTATCGCTGGAGCCTAAGACCCGCCAGTTAGTGGCGCACATCGTCGACTTCGAGTTCATCGTCACCACCTCTGAGCAAGAGGCACTGATTCTCGAGTCGACGCTGGTCAAGCAGTACCAACCGCACTACAACATCCGCCTCAAAGACGACAAGCACTACCCCTACCTCAAGATCGACCTGACCGACCGCTGGCCGCGGGTTTACATCACCCGCCGGGTGGAGGAAGACGGCGCCCGCTACTTCGGTCCGTATGCCAACTCTGGCTCGGTGCGCACCACCTTGGACCTGGTGAAGAAGCTGTTCCCCTGGCGCTCCTGCACCAAGACGATCACCGGCAATGACCCGCGTCCCTGCCTCGACTACTACATCAAGCGCTGCATCGCCCCATGCACCTCGTACTGCACCAAGGAGGAGTACGACGAGGTCATCCGCCAGGTGATGCTGTTCCTGGACGGCCGCACGGACGACGTTGTGACGGAGCTGACCGCCAAGATGGAGGCCGCCGCCGAGAACTTTGACTTCGAGCAGGCGGCCATGCACCGCGACCAAATTGAATCGCTCCGGCGCGTCACCGAGCGCCAGCAAATGGCAACCACCAAACCAGTGGATATGGACGTGTTCGGCCTGTCCCGGGCAGACGACGAAGCCTGCGTGCAGGTGTTCTTCGTGCGCGGCACGAAAGTCGTCGGCCGTGATCACTTCACCGTGCAGGGTGTGCGTGACGAGGACGACCGCCGCGTGCTCGGCAGCTTCCTTGAGCAGTTCTACGGCTCCGCCGTGTACATCCCGCGCGATATCCTGCTGCCCGCGCCACCGGCCGATGCCCTGCTGATCACCACCTGGCTAGCACAGAAGCGCGGGCGGAAGGTGGCGATCACCGTGCCTCAGCGCGGCGAGCGCAAGAAGCTGGTTGACCTGGCCAACGAAAACGCCAAGCAATCGCTAGAAATGATGCGCGTCAAGTGGCTGGCCGACCGCGGCAAGACCGCTGCCGCGCTGGAGGAGCTCCAGGAGGAGTTGGGGCTGCCGGCGCCACCCCGCCGTATCGAGTGTTATGACAACTCGAATATCCAGGGCGCCAGCCCGGTGGCCAGCATGGTCGTGTTTGTGGACGGCCACCCGCTCCCGGCACAGTACCGCCGGTTCAAGATCAAGACCGTCGCCGGCGCAAACGACGTCGCCAGCATGGCGGAGGTGCTGCGCCGCCGCTTCAAGCGCGCCCGCGAGCACGCTGAGGCAGCCGCCACGGAGCACGCCGGCCAAGACCGCACCTGGGCGGACCTGCCCGATCTGGTGATTGTAGATGGCGGCAAGCCACAACTGGCGGCAGCGGTGGACGCGATGCGTGATACCGGCGCCGGTAACATCGCCGTTGCCGGGCTGGCGAAGGAAAACGAGGAGCTGTGGCTGAAGGATGTCTCGGAACCGGTGGTGTTGCCACGCAACTCGCAGGCACTCTACCTGGTGCAGCGGGTGCGCGATGAAGCGCATCGCTTCGCCGTCACCTATCACCGGCAGGTGCGCGCCAAGAGCACCATTGCCTCACGGCTTGATGACATCCCCGGCATCGGCCCGGCGCGCAAGCGGGCGCTGCTGCGCAAGTTCGGATCGGTGCGAGGCATCCGCGAAGCGGCGCTTGATGACATCGCCGCCACGGCCGGGATGACACGCACCCTGGCCGAGTCGCTCAAGCGTACCCTCTAGGCAGGCGTCAAAGGCAGCAACGGATGGGCTATCCGTACGACTTCGATTCGCCCAGCGGGCCGGTCACGCGCGACGAGCTGCTGCGGTTTCTGCGCGGCACGATCCCAGACCGGCGGGCCGTCGAGGCGATGGCTGCCGTACCGCGCGATCAGTTCGTCGATCCTGAACTTCGCCCCTTCGCCTGGGAGAACCGCCCCCTGCCCATTGGTCACGGACAGACCATCTCCCAGCCCGAAATCGTCGGCGCGATGACCGCCGCACTGCGACTGACCGGTAGGGAACGGGTACTCGAAGTTGGCGGTGGCTCCGGTTATCAGGCCGCGGTGCTGGCAGAGCTGGCCCGTGAGGTGGTGACAGTGGAGCGCATCCCCGAGCTGGTTGCCCGCGCCGCGGCAACACTGGCGCGGCTGGGATACGTCAACGTCGAGGTACGGCAGGCGGGAGAGGTCCTGGGCTACCCAGAAGGCAGCCCGTATGATGCGATCCTCGTGGCCGCCGCCGCGCCAGAAGCGCCGGAGGCGCTGCTCGGCCAGCTGGCGGCCGGCGGCCGGCTGGTTATCCCCGTGGGCAGCCGCCACGAGCAGACGCTGATGCGTATCACCAAGGGCACGGATGGCCGGACCATCCGGGAGGATCTTGGCCCCTGCCGCTTCGTTCCGCTGATCGGCCGGGGCGCCTGGCCGTAACGGCAAATGCAGCGGGCGGGAGCAGCCCAACAGGCAGATCCCGCCCTGCGACCGCGCCGGCCGGTGAGCGCGCTACGAGTTAGCGCCACCAGCCTTCAGACTGTCAATGAACTCCGAGGCCTGGCGGCGGGTCAGGCCGGAGGGTGATACGCCGTAGAGCTCCTGGCACTTGGCCTCGACCTCCGCCTCGTCCATCGCCTGAGCGCCGCGGGCGATGGCGAAAATCGCCTTGATCTGCGGCTCCGTGGCAGGCAGCACCGGCCGGTTCTCCGGCCTCCCTTGGCTGTGCGCGCCACTGAGCGTGACCACGGCTGGCTTGGTGGCGACGGCGGCGCCGTTAGTGTGGCCGTTGGTCTGGCCTGGTCGAACAGCCGCGGCTCGGGGCTGCGGGCGTTCAACTGGAGCGTCCACCACGCGGTTCGGGTCGCCGTCCGCGAAGTCGAACTCCTCAGTGAATTGCGTGCCAAAGCCCAACGCCGCCAAAGCGCGGCCCAGCGCCTTGGTCTCAGCCTTCTCCAGGAAGTCGCCAAAGTCGGCGCGCTCCTCCTGGCCCCAGCCGGTGGCTGAGCCACCACCCGGGATAGAGACATGCGCGCGGAACACCGCCATCGGCGGGTTAAGCTCCAGCCGTACCAGTTCGGTCTGGATCACCGCATCGGAGTGCTCGGTCCGCAGCCACAGGAGGCGCCACTTGACCTCGAGGTAGTCGCTACCCTTGAGCTTGCGCAGGTACTTGGTCGGGTCGAAGTTCTTCTCGGTCATCACTCGCGCTCCCGTCTGCATCTTTCTCGTCTACCTTCGACCCTCCCATCGTACAGAACACGTGTTCTGGTGTCAATTGGGGCTTGCCAGATTTTACAGACGGTAGTGGGGATGGATCGGTGGACAGAACCACCGCCCGTGGTATCATGACCGCGCTCTGGTGGCCGCGGGTTATCCGGTTTTCCCCGGGAGGGCTCATCTCAGGATGGATGACAGCGTCGGCCAGTTTCTGCATTTCTTAGCAGTGGAGAAAGGATCGTCATCGAATACCATCGCGGCCTATCGGAACGATATCCAGCAGTTCGCCGGCTTCACGGCCACGCGCCGGGCAGCCAAGGGGTGGACAGCAATTGACCGCCCCGTGATTCTGGACTACCTGCTAGACCTGCAGCGTAAGAAGTACGCTGAAGCAACGGTGGCCCGCAAGATCGCCGCCGTCAAGTCCTTCTTCGGCTTCCTCACCGCAGAAGGGTTGATCCCGCAGGACCCGACCGAATCCCTCACCTCCCCGAGGGTCGGCAAGTCCCTCCCCAAGCCCATCAGCCCGCAACAGGTCGACGAGCTCCTTGAGCAGCCGCTTCGCCGCAACACCCCTGAGGCGAAGCGTGACAAGGCAATGCTCGAGCTCCTGTATGCCACGGGCATGCGCGTGACGGAGCTGGTCTCGCTCGATGTAGACTCCATCGTGCTGGACTCTGAGCACCCATACGTGCGCTGCGTGGGCAAGGGCACCAAAGAGCGCTCCATCCCGATTCACGACCACGCCGCCGAGTCCGTGCACGCCTATCTCCACGATGGCCGGCACGTACTGGTGCGCCTGCGTGGCGAGAAGGCGCTCTTTGTCAACCGCCGCGGCGAGCGGCTCACCCGCCAGGGCTTCTGGCTGATCCTCAAAGCCTACGCCGAAGCGGCGAAGATCCCCGAGCACGTCACCCCGCATACGTTGCGGCACAGCTTCGCCACTCATATGCTCAGAGGTGGGGCTCCCCTGCGCAACGTCCAGGAACTGCTCGGTCATGCCAATATCTCAACGACCCAGATCTACACCCAGGTTGGCACCGACCACCAGCGTGAGGTGTACGATCGGGCCCACCCCCGGGCACGCTAGCGCCATTGCCCTCCCCGGCGTAGCAGACCCCACTGGCAGGGCGGCGTGATGCGAAGCGCCGCCCTACTCCTTTTCCTTTTCGTGGCCTGTGCCGGCTGCAACGACGGAACCGACACCCGCACGGGCGGCACCGGCGCTGCCTCGCCCACGCTCACCGTCTCGTCCGTCAATCGCCCGGCGCCCTCGCCCAGCATGACCGCCACTGCCACCGCTCGCACTGGCGCAGTGCCCGGGCGGGCGGCGCCCGGAACCCGCGCGCCGGCCTCGCTGCTGGTGGCAGAGCCGCCCGCCACGGACCGCATCGACCTCGCTCGCCGGCTCCGCGGCGTCACCGCACCGCCGGCCGCCACATCCTTTCGGGAGGAACAGACCGGCGAGCGGCGCGACTTCTGGGTTGTGCAATCGGACCCTCCACGTGCGTTCCAGGTCACCGCAATCCTGCGCACGGTCTCGCAGCACGCGTACTTCTACGTTCAGGACAGCGCCAGCGTCACCGATGCCGACCTGCAGCGGGCGGCGCGCGACTTCGAGCAGGTCGTCTATCCCACCGTCGCGCGCACCGCCGGCGAGCCAACCCCAATCGCCGTCAACCCTGACCCCCGCATCACTATCCTCCACCTGCGCCTGCCTGGCGTCGGCGGCTACTTCACCGGCATCGACCAGCTGCCGCGCGCAATTCAGCCGATGTCAAACGAACGGGCGATGGTCTACATCGACCTGCGCGCCGGTCCGCCGGGAACCGACGCCTACCCAGGGCTGGTGGCCCATGAGCTGCAACACCTGGTGCATCACCGGCTCAACCCCAACGCCGATGCCTGGCTGAATGAAGGTCTGTCTGAGGTCGTCGATGAGATCGCTGGTGGCGGGGAAAACAGCCTCCGCTCATGGCGCGACGCTCCAAGCACGCAGCTGACGGATTGGGCGGTCAGCGGCAACAACGCCGCCCACTATGGCGCTGCCCACTCCTTCCTACGCTACTTGCTGCGCCACTACGGAGGCGTCGAACAACTGGCCGCGCTGGCCTCGTTACAGTTGCGCGGCGTTAACGCCGTCGAGCGCTACCTCCAGGACGGTGGACACGGCGTCAGCTTTGAAGATGTCTACGCGGACTGGCTGGCCACGGGCTATCTCGCCGAGCCGGCGGGTCGCTATGCCAACCCCGGTGTGGACACGCGAGTACGCACCATCACCCGCTTGCGCGCAACGGATAGCGGCAGCGCCACGCTCAATCAGTTCGGTGCGGAGTACTACGAGATTCAAGGTGGAGAACGAGACGGGCTGTTCCGGCTGCGTGGCCCGGCCACAATCAAAGCGGTGCCCCCTGACCCGGCGTCCGGCAGTGGCTTCTGGTGGAGCGGCCGTGCCGACAGCGCAGATACGCTGCTCACACGCTCCATCGACCTGACTGCGGTCCGCTCGGCCACCCTCCGTTTCAAGCTGTGGTTCGACATCGAGCGTGGCTATGACTACGGCTATGTGCTGGCGTCGGTGGATAACGGCGCCACGTGGAAGCCGTTGATCGGCAAGCACACGACCGACTATGACCCGCTCGGCCAGGCCTATGGTTCGGGCTACACCGGCATCAGCGGTGGCGGTGGAGAGGCGGACTGGGTCTCCGAGGAGATGGACCTGACGCCGTTCGCCGGCCGCAAGTTGCTGCTGCGATTCGAATACATCACCGATGAGTCGGCCGTAGCGGCCGGCATGGCCATTGACGATATCTCCGTGCCCGAGATCGGTCTGACGGACGCCGCCGAGAGTGACGGTGTCTGGGGCGCGGAGGGGTTTCAGCGGCTTACCGGTCCGCTGCCGCAGCGCTATCTCGTGCTGGCGATCACCCGCGTCAACGGCGTGCCGTCTGTACGCCGCGTCGAAGTCAGCGCCGAGGGTGCCGCCGATGTCATCGTGGGGGCGGGCGAAGTCACGGCGATCGTCATCGCGGGCGCCACCCATGGCACCAATCTTACGAACCGCTACCGCTGGGAGTACTCCCGGGACGGCAACTAACCTACCTGCTTGAGGGAGCGCGATGTTCACAGCCATCACCGGCATCCACGCCCGCGAGATCCTGGACTCACGCGGCAATCCCACCATCGAGGTCGATGTCGAGCTCGAAGACGGCAGCCGCGGACGGGCGGCGGTGCCATCCGGCGCCAGCACCGGCGCACACGAAGCGGTGGAGCTGCGTGATGGCGACAACGGCCGCTACGGCGGCAAAGGTGTACTGGGTGCGGTCGAGCACGCGAATACCGAGATCGCCGATGCCATCACGGGCATGCGCGCCACTGACCAGGCGGCGGTCGACGCCGCACTGATCGCCCTGGACGGCACGCCGAACAAGGGCAAGCTCGGCGCTAACGCGGTCCTCGGCGTGTCGCTGGCTGTTGCCCACGCCGCTGCCGCGGCCTGCGGCCTGCCGCTGTACAAGTACCTGGGCGGTCCGGGCGGCGTGACGCTGCCGGTACCCATGTTCAACATCCTCAATGGTGGCAAGCACGCCGAGGACTCCACCGACTTTCAGGAGTTCATGGTCATGCCAGCCGGCGCCGGCAGCTTCGCCGAAGGTCTGCGCATGGGCGCCGAGATCTACCAAGCGCTGAAGAAGCTGCTGCATGACCGCAAACTCGCCACCGGTGTGGGCGACGAGGGAGGCTTCGCCCCCAGTCTCCCCGGCAACAAAGACGCCGTGGAGGTCGTACTCGACGCTGTCCAGCTGGCGGGCTATCGCCCGGGCGAAGATGTGCTGATCGCGCTCGATCCGGCCAGCACCGAGCTGTATGAGGATGGCCGCTATCACCTGCCCAAAGAAGGCCGCAGCCTGAGCAGCGCAGAGATGGCTGCGCTGTGGCAATCGTGGGTGGATGCCTACCCCATCGTCAGCATCGAGGACGGCATGGCCGAGGATGACTGGTCTGGGTGGTCCAGCCTGGCGCACGCCATCGGCGACCGCGTGCAGCTGGTGGGTGACGACCTGTTCGTCACCAACACACAGCGGCTGGCCCGCGGCATCGCTGAACGTTCTGCCAACAGCATCCTGATCAAGCTCAACCAGATCGGCACGCTGACCGAGACGCTGCAAGCGATTGAGATGGCCAAGCGCGCCGGCTGGACCGCCGTGGTCTCGCATCGCTCCGGCGAGACCGAGGACACGACCATCGCAGACCTGGCCGTCGCCCTCAACGCCGGACAAATCAAGACCGGCGCACCGGCACGCAGCGAGCGGGTGGCCAAATACAACCGGCTGCTGCGGATCGAAGAGGAACTTGGGCCGGTCGCAACGTATGCTGGGCGGTCCGCCTTCTACAACATCCGCCGCTAATCCCGGGAGGGACGCGCATGAGCGATGCCACATACCCCCGGTTGTCGGCGGTGATCATGCCGCAGCACTGGGACCTCCCGGGCCGGCCGGAGGGCGCTTCGGCTAGCCTCCTGGACGCCCACCGTCAGACGAGCTTCCAGCTCGCTGGGGATCTGCGCCTGCTGCACGAGGGAATGAACCTCATCCTCGGCTTGGTTCAGGACTCGGCGCACAGCCGCTACCGAACGAACGCGATGGCCGCCGCGCTGCTGCTCGGTGCGCGTGGCTTCGCTGGGATAAGCGACGCGACCGGCCTCGCCCTGAACGCGGCCTATGGCTCCTGTGCGCCAGTGGTGCGTACCGCGTGCGAGTGCATCGCCGCGGCCGCCCAACTGCGCGCTGAGGAGCTTCCGGTCTTCGAGGAGTGGCTCAGCGCCACCCTGCGCCCCGATGACGCGTACAAGGCGCTAGATGCCGGCATGGGCCAGTTCTTTGCCGGCTCTACCGTGGCCGCCGACCCGCGCTTCAGCCTCGTCTATCGCGGAGTAAGCGAGCTGGCACGGCCGCATATCGGCGTCAGCCTGGCCCTCTCCGCGCCGGACTCCAGCCGCCAGACGCTCAAGCCGGCGTTCGGCGATCAGGCGTTCCACTTTGGCTGGGCACAGCTAACGCTGGGTTGGTTGCTGGCGCTGTGCGACGTGCAGCTGCGCCTGTTCGGTGATGGCGGTGGAGTATTCAATGTCTCCACCGAGTGGCGGTCTCGGGCAGAGGCGTATGCCCGTCAGGTAGACGATGCGCTCGGTGGCCAAACACGCTGCCGGTTCGAGCCGGTGAACACCGATCTGGGTCCACGCTGGCTGCTGAGCAACTTCCGCCGTCAAGCGGCGGGCGCGCCTCGCCGGCTGTTGCTCTGAGGATAGATTGACAGTGATTGTCAGGCTCCGCAAGCTAGGATTGAGGGGCCAGGCGCCCCATCTGCGCTTACCACAACCGTATCCCCGCGCCGCCCGCCCGCACCCCGGACCGCAGCAACCGCAGACAGGAGAGAGTGCATGCCCACCAAGGTCGGCATCAACGGGTTCGGCCGGATCGGCCGCCAGGTCCTTAAGGCTATCTATGAACGGCACGGCGGCTCCCTCGAAGTCGTCGCCATCAACGACCTCACAGACACCGAGACGAACGCCCACCTGCTGAAGTTCGACAGCACCTACGGCATCTTCGACGCCGATATCCAGGCGGGCAACGGCTCAATCCGCATCAATGGCCGCGACGTCAAGGTGTACGCAGAGCGTGATCCGGGCAAGATCCCGTGGAGCGAGGTCGGTGCGGAAATTGTCGTCGAGTCCACCGGCCTGTTCACTGACGCCGACAAAGCAGCCGCCCACAAGCAGGGCGGCGCCAAGAAAGTGATCATCTCCGCACCCGCCAAAGGCGAAGATCTGACCATCGTCCTGGGTGTCAATGACGACAAATACGACCCGGCCCGCCACAGCGTGATCTCCAACGCATCGTGCACCACCAACTGCATCGCCCCCGTGGCCAAGGTGCTGTCCGACAGTTTTGGCATCCAGCACGGGTTCATGACCACCGTGCATGCCTACACCAACGATCAGCGCATCCTCGACCAGGTGCACAAGGATCTGCGCCGGGCACGTGCGGCCGGCCAGAACATCATCCCCACCACGACCGGCGCCGCCAAGGCCGTCTCGCTCGTGCTGCCTGAGCTCAAGGGCAAGCTCGACGGCCTCGCCTTCCGCGTACCCACGCCTACCGTCTCCGTCGTGGACCTGAACGCCGCGCTGGACAAGTCCGTGACGGTCGAGCAGGTGAATGAGGCGCTAGCGGAGGCCGCCGGCGAATCAATGAAGGGCATCCTCGGTTTCGAGTCCCGCGAGCTGGTGTCGTCGGACTTCCGTGGTGACTCACGCTCCTCCATCGTCGATGCCCCCAGCACGATGGTGATGGGCGGCAACATGGTGAAGGTGATCTCCTGGTACGACAACGAGTGGGGCTACTCGTGCCGCGTTGCGGACCTGTGTGACTTCCTGGCGAAGAAGGGTCTGTAGCGGCGGGTTTGCCGGCAAACGAAGCGGGAGCGGGCGCGCTTGTCCCGGCTCCCGCTACCTCTGTGTCCTGGCAGTGCGCTAATCGGCGACGCCGGCCGGCCGGCGCTCCGCGTCTGAGGCGGCACGGCGGAAATCAAGCAGCCGGTGCCACGAGATACCGGCCCGCCACAGGTAGCCCGCGCCCAGCAGCATCGGCGGCACAAAGGCGACTACGTGCGCCACAAAGGCGTACGACACCGCCACATCCTCGTTCACATTGAACGGCGCCAGCGCCTGGACCACAGTCCAGTGGAACACACCGACATGCCCAGGAGCGGCCGGCACCACAAACGACAGGCTGACCAGCGCCAGCACGAAGAACGGCGCCGTGGGCGACAGCCACAGATCAAAGGCAAACAGCACACACCACATCGCCAGCGCCGCCAGTGCCCACAGCACGAACGACAGAGCAACCACCGGCCCAGCCACGCGCGGCACGCTCAGCACGGCGAAACCGCGCAAGAAGTGCTCGATCAGGTCGTGCAGGCGCTCGCCGGCCCGGTTCGGCAGGCGGCTGGTCACGATGCGGGCGAACTGATGCGTGCGCTCCGGCATCGCCCCCAACACCAGCATGAACAGCAGCGCCGCCACCGCCAGCACGGCCACGAGCTCGACCTTCGTGGCTGCGCCGGCGGGCAGGTCCACGAACGGCAGCAGCAGTGCGAGATAGGCAAGGGTCACCACCATATCCAGCACGCGCTCAACCGCTACCGTGGAGACAGCATGCGGCATGCTCACCGACCGCTCCTGCTGGCTGATCAGGTACGCGCGCACAATCTCACCCAGCCGCAGCGGCAGCAGGTCGTTCACCAGATAGCCGACATTGAGCGATCCAAACACGGAGCTGTAGCGCAGGCCTGTGTCGGGATAGAACAACAGCCGCCAGCGTACCGCACGCAACATGATCGAAAGCACGATCGCGGCCACGGCCGGCGCCAGCCACAAGTAGTTCGCGGTACGCAGCGCTCCCCAGACCCCGCCGGGATCGACACTGCGCAGGGCGAGCCCGAGGAACAGCGCGCTGATCAACACGCCCGCGAGAATGCGCAGCCACTTCATCATGCCGGTGACACCCGTGTGCGATACCACGCTATTGTAGCGGCGCCGGCGCCTATAATCCGTGCGGCGGGCCGCTATTCGACGTCGCCGGCAGCAGGCAAGGTAAATCGCACGATGGTGCCGCCACGCGGGCGTGGTTCCACCCAGATGCGGCCGCCGCTCATTTCCACTAATTGCCTGCACACAGCCAGGCCCAGCCCGGCTCCCTGGGTGCCCGCCGCCACCGCGTTCGGCGAGCGATAGAACGGCTCAAACACCCGTTCCCGCTCGTCCGCGGCCAGCCCCACCCCGCGGTCCAGCACACTGACCACGACGCCGGCCTCGTGCGGCGCGGCCGTGACCTCCACCCGTCCGGCGCGCGGCGAATGGCGCACCGCGTTCTCAATGAGATTGCGCAGGATCTGCTCCACTGCCGTCGGGTCAGCCTCGGCCAGAGGCAGTTCCGCCGGCACATCGACCGACAGCGGCACCCCACCCAGGCGCGAACCGAGACCAATCACCACCCGGCTCACCAAACGGTGCAGGCGCAGGGGCTCAGGTGACAGGTGCAGCCCGCGCTTGGAGCGTGACAAGCTGAGCAGATCCTCCACCAGGTGATGCAGGCGCTCGGACTCGTCGGCGATATCTTGCAGCAACACCCGGCGCGTCTCCTCATCCAGCCGGTCCCCGCGCCGCAGCAGCGTCAACGCGCCACCGCGGATCGTGGTCGTTGGAGTACGGAGCTCGTGGGAGACCGTGTTGACAAAGTCGTCCTTCAGCCGGTCCAGCTCCTTGAGCTGGGAGATATCCTGGAACACTACCACCGTGCCATCAAGACCACCGTCGGCGGCATGAAGCCGCCCCGTGTTGACCAGCAGCGGCACCTCGGCCCCGTCCGGCCGCCGCAACGTCACCTCAGCGCCTCGCACCTCCCGACCAAGCTGCTCGCGCAGCACCTGGGCCACCGGCAGGAAATCCGGCTGTGCCTGGGACCGCACCGCAAACGCGCCACGTTCTGCCGGAGTGGGAGCGATGGCGCCACCACTGAGCAGTGTCATGGCCGCCTGGTTGAACAGGCGCAGCTTGCCATCGCGGTCATACAGCAGCAGCCCCTCAGGCAGGGTCTCAATTACCGATCGCAGTCCGCGGCGCTCCTCTTCCACCAGGGCGCCGGCGCGTAGCGTGTCGATGCGGCCGCCCAGCTGTCCACCGACGGTGGTGAGAAATGCCAGCTCGGTCGTACTGAACGGACGGTCGGCGCGGGCAAACAGCGAGAGCGCTCCCACCACCCGGCCGCCACTGTACATCGGCGCCAGCGCAGCCGTCTGGTAGCTGCCCCGCCGAGCAAAGTTGCGCAGGCGTTGCGGCCACAACGCCAGGTCGCCCCGCCAGACCGTTGCACGATTCTCTTTCACGGCGAGAGCGATGCCGGCCGGCTGATCCAGCGTGATCACATCCGCCGGGCCAGCCTGCCGCGGCGCCATTCCCGCCTGCGCCACACGCCGCAGCCGGTCATCCCCGCCCGCCAGTTCCCAGGCAAACGCCACATCTACACCTGGAAGCGCGTCCAGCAAGACGGGCAGCGTCGCGTCGCAGGCCGCAGACACCGTCGGAGCGGTGGCGGTCACCCTCAGCACACTGGTCAGCGCCCCAGTAATCCGCTCTACCGGATCGATCTGGGCAGAGGGCGCCGTGTCCGGCTCCGGGGTCTGCCTCCGCTCGACCTCGACGACCCGCCGCGCCGCAGCCAGCCCGACCTGTAATTGGCCGGCCACGAGGGCGGTCCCATGACGGAGCATTGTTCCCGGCCGTTCAGCACCGCGCACCCCCACGACCAGTGCGGCCAGCGGTATGCCCGCGCCGTCCATGCGTACCATCGCCAGTTTCAGGCCCAGTGGCTCGGCCCACCCAGCCAGCGTCGCCGGACCGTCTCCAAGCCAGGTTGCCAGCGACGGTGGTGCGCGGTCCTCCTGGATGATGGCGGCCAGCGCGGCCGCCTGTGCGGCGGTAAGGCCACGCCGGGCCACGGGCCGCAGCCGGCCACGGTCAGGCAGCAGTACAGCAATGGCGTCTGCGCCGAGCAAGTCCTCACAGGCCTCAACCGCCGCGGTAATGGCATCGTGCATCAGCTGGCTCCCCGAAGGGGAGCGCTCGTCGGGTACGGCATGGGGCGGTAGCGCCATCAGGACACCCGATTCCGAAGCGTCGCGTCCCCAACTCTAGCACAGCCCCAAGCGCCAGCCATCCCGCCCGACAGCCCTCGCGGGATTCTGGTACGATGGTGCAACGTATGTTTGAAGCACTCTCCGACAAGCTCCAGGGCATCTTCGGCCGGCTCGGCAGCCATGGCACGCTCACCGAAAAGGACATCGACGATGCGATGCGGGAGGTGCGGCTGGCGCTGCTCGAAGCGGACGTCAACTTCAAGGTCGTCAAAGACTTCGTCGCCCGCGTGCGTGAGCGGATTACGGGGGCCGAGCTGCATCGGGCGCTCAAACCCCACGAGCAAGTGATCGCGCTCGTCAACGAGGAGTTGATCGAAGTCCTGGGTGGCAAAGAGCCGGCCCACCTCCAGCGCGCGGCACAGCCACCGACGGTCGTCATGCTCGTGGGCCTGCAAGGCTCCGGCAAGACGACGATGGCCTCGAAGCTGGCCTACCATCTGAGGAGCCGCGGCGATAAACCGCTGCTGGTTGCCTGCGACGTCTACCGGCCGGCCGCAGTGGAACAGCTCAGGACGCTGGGGCGTGGCCTGAACATCCCGGTCTGGGATGAAGGAGTCGCCGTCAAGCCGCTTCAGATTGCCCGCAACGCGCTGGCAGAAGGCCGGCGCATCGGTGCGACCGTGGTCATCCTGGATACGGCCGGCCGCCTGCACATCGACCAGCAGATGATGGACGAGGTGGCGGAGCTGCGGCGCGAACTGAAGCCGAATGACGTGCTGTTCGTGGCCGATGCGATGGCCGGTCAGGACGCCGTCCGCGCTGCCGAGGAGTTCAACAAGGCCGTCGGCATCTCCGGCATGGTGCTGACGAAGATGGACGGTGACGCCCGTGGCGGTGCGGCGCTCTCCATCCGCCATGTCGTGGGGGTGCCGATCAAATACGTGGGCGTCGGCGAGAAGCCAGACGCCATCGAGCCGTTCTTCCCGGACCGGATGGCCTCCCGCATCCTGGGCATGGGCGACATCCTCACGCTGATTGACAAGGCCAAATCAGCCATCGGCGAGGAAGACGTCAAGGGGCTCGAGAAGAAAATGAAGTCCGGGCAGTTTGACTTGGAGGACTTCATTGAGCAGCTGCAGCGCGTGAAGCGCATGGGGCCGCTGAGCAGCTTGGTGTCGATGCTCCCGGGTTTCGGCCAGATCAAGAAGCAGCTAGCTGTAGATGACATGGACGATGGCTTCTTCAAACAGGTCGAAGCGATCATCTATTCCATGACGCCCGATGAGCGGCGGCGACCGGAAATCATCAATGGTGCTCGCCGTCGCCGGATTGCCAAAGGTAGCGGCACGCAGCCGCACGACGTCAACCAGCTGCTCAAGCAGTTCCAGGAAGCAAAGAAGGTCATGAAGGTGATGGCCAGCACCCGCGGTCGCGGCCTCGGCGGGATGTTTGGCGGTTTCCGCGGGTAGCCACGCCTGTTCGCCCTTGTGCGAGAGTGTGCTACGCTGTGGACAATATGCGGCCGGACACAGCCGCCGCATTGTGCTGTGTCGGGAACGGCGCACCTCCGGCAACATCCAGGGGGTGCCGGACGGCCATGAAATGACCGCTGTGGCGATCTCAGCGAGACATGAGGGAATCGATGCTCAGAATCCGGCTCCGGCGTGTTGGCAAGAAGAAGAAGCCCGCCTATCGCGTGGTAGTGGCCGACTCGCGCGCCCCGCGCGATGGCGACTTTGTGGACACCCTCGGGCTGTACGACCCGATGACCGACCCGCCAACCATCAACCTCAACGAGACGAAGCTGCGCGACTGGCTGCGCAAGGGCGCCCAACCTTCAGAGACCACCACCAAGCTGCTCAAGCGTAAGGGGCTGCCCACCACCAGCGCGGAAGCCGCGGTGGCTGCTGCCGAGTAACGAAACCAACCGTGCGTGCCGGCGGGCCAAGCCGCCATCGCGCACAGTTGCCGTCCTCGATCTGCCGGAGACGTTGCCGTGCTAAAGGACTTCGTCGAGTACATCGCCAAGGGCCTGGTGGACGAGCCGGAGCAGGTGCAGGTCACCGAGCAGCGGCATGGTGAGCGGGTTAATCTGCACCTGCAGGTCGCCAGCGGTGACATGGGCAAGGTCATCGGCAAGAACGGCCGGATCGCCCACGCATTACGTAACCTGATCAAGGTCGCAGCCATGCAGGAAGGCGTGCGCGTCAACCTGGAGATCGGCTAGCGCGCCGGCACTTGCATTGAGGATCGACGGCGTGCCAGAGCAACGCGAGCCGCGCGCAGGTTTCATTGCCGTCGGCCGGGTGCTGCGGCCGTGGGGTCTTCACGGCGACGTGAAGGTCGAACCGCTCACCGACTTCGCCGAACGCTTCCGGCCGGGTGCCCGGCTGTGGCTCGACGGCCGTCACCGGCGCATCGAGCACAGCCGCGAAGGGAGCGGTTCCCTCTATGTCAAGTTTGCAGGGGTGAACACGCCGGAGGAGGCCGGAGACCTCCGCGGATTGCTGCTAGAGATCGCCGAGTCCGAGCTGACGGTATTGCCGGAGGGTGAGTTCTATCATCACCAACTCACCGGGCTAGAAGTGCGCAGCATCAGCGGAGAGACGCTTGGCACGGTGCGCGAGGTGCTGGAGCCAGGGCCCAACTCCGTGTTCGTGGTCGATGGCCCGCTTGGCGAAGTGCTGATCCCGTACATTGACGACGTGGTCAAACAGGTTGACCTCGGCGAAGGGATGATCGCGGTTGAACTGATTGACGGCCTGCTGCCAGAGGCGCGCCCCCCCCGGCCGCCGCGCTATAAGCGGCACCAGAGCCGCCGCCAACGGCGAGCCAGCGCCCCGCCCTCAGATTGACGCACCGCCGAAACAGCCGCTAAGATCCAAGGGCAGGCCCGCGGGGATGTAGCTCAATTGGGAGAGCGCTGCGTTCGCATCGCAGAGGTCAGGGGTTCGAATCCCCTCATCTCCACCACGCATCAGGGGCCCCGGTCACGCCGGGGCCCTTCGCCTTCAGCCCGTCCCCGTAGCTCAGATGGATAGAGCAGCCGCCTCCTAAGCGGCAGGTCGGCCGTTCGAATCGGCCCGGGGATACCGCTGCAACGCCCCCCATCCCTGGAGAGGCGCCGTGCCTGCTTGGGACTATGGGGCGGCAGCCCGGCTACCCGCGGCGGGCTCTCGCGGCTGGAGCACCTGTTCCCAGCGGCCATCAAACGCCGTCCGCCGCCGTGCACGTGTGCCCCACACCGTGCCACATGCCGGGCAACGCGCCGATTCGCTGTTCGGCCCGGCGCTCAGATCGATCTCCCACTCAATCGTTCGGTTAGCCCGGCACCGGGCACACCACCGCTCCGCCATCACACACCTCCCATTGCCGGGCTCACGCGCCGCCGCAGCAGGCTACGACCGGCAGCCGGTTGCGGCGCAGGTACGCTGCTCCACTCTGCCGGTGGCCGGCGCGCGATCTCAACGCCACCTGGGCCGAACACGCGCAGCTCCTCATCCGGGTGCTGCCGCCTCCATGCGCTCATCGCAGCCAGTAGATCAGCAGCTGCAGTGAAATCCGCGATAGCGGCCGGCGCCTCATCTGGCAGCCGCACGGCGATCAGCGTGAACACAAGATCCTCAGGCTCAGCGGAAAACGCCGTCACATCATCGACCTCATCGACGTGCTCATGGGCGGGGCGCGGCCGGGCATAGCCAACCACCGACAGGGCGAGCGCGGCCACCCCGCCTGTGAAGAACAGTGCGTGCGCCCACTCCAGAGCGCCGGGCAGCGTCCCGCCTGCGCCCGATGGTGGCTGCAGGGCAATAGAGAGCGACACCACAAGTAGCAGCGCTGCTGATAGCGCCACGGCGTACAGTGGATAGGCTGCGCCCCAGCGCAACCGCGCGAGCATGTTCACTGGTCGCCCCCGGCAACCACCCCACGTCGCGTATCCTACGTCAGCCGTTCATTGCGTTTCCACGACACTGAACCAGAATGACGGCCAATTCATTCCCAGCGCCTCGCGTATACTCGTGTTTACTCGCTCATCATGTTGCGTTGTACGTGGCAGCCGCCAGGCATAACCGCTTGACCGAACGCCGGGCGCCGTCGGTTACCGTAGAGTGCACCCCATCACCAAGGAGTACCCGGATGTCCTCATTGCCGCTCGTGATCGCGCATGCCGCCTGCAAAGGGCATGCGCCGGAGAACACCTTGGCAGGCATCCGTGCCGCCCTTGCCCTGGAGGTCGACGCGATTGAAATCGATGTGCATTGCAGCGCGGACCGCGTACCTGTGCTGATGCACGACGCCACCGTGGACCGCACGACTGACGGTACGGGCGCCGTTGCGTCGCTGCCGCTGGCGGCACTGCGCACGCTGGACGCGGGGGCGCGCAGCCATGACGGCCGCTTCGCTGGTGAACGCATCCCCACGCTGGCAGAGACGCTCGACCTAACCCGGGGCCGCTGCCTGCTCATTGTGGAGATCAAGGCTGAGGGCATCGAGCAAGCAGTGTGGGACGTGGTGCAGGATGCGCCGTCAGAGGTCATGGTCTGGTCCTTCCGCCTTGACGTCGTGCGCCGCATGCGGCAGATCGCTCCCGCGATCCCCAGCTGCCTGCTCTCACCACCGCTTGACGGCCGCCCCCCGGAGGGGCTGTTTCGTGCCGCGTTGGAGGGGGGCCAGCAGGGCATCTCGCTGTACCACACCAGCATCGACCGCGCGCTGGTACATGCCGCCGTACGCCGCGGGCTGACCAGCTTTGCCTGGACCGCCGACGATCCGGCCGACCATGCCCGCCTAATCGGGACGGGCGTGGCCGGCATCGTCACCAATGTCCCAGACGTGTTGCTGGGTGTCCTGAGGGCAAGCACCGCTGCCGGCTGAGCGGGCCGGTTAGCAGGCGGCCATACGCCTGTGCTGCTGGCTCGGTGACGGCTACTTCATCCGGGGCATTGTCCGCCGGTGTAGAATGGCGACCATACAGGGGTAGCCCGCGTCACGGGCCGCCATCCGCGCCATCCCGGCCGCGGAGCAGAGGAGCGCTGTGGAGCGGTACGACGTCGCCGTTATCGGCGGTGGTTGGGGCGGCTACACCGCGGCCGTGCAGTCTGCCCGCCACGGGCTACGGGTGGCGCTTGTCGAACGCGACAAGTTGGGTGGCACCTGCCTGCACCGTGGCTGTATCCCTACCAAGGTGATGCTGCAGACCGCCGATGTGCTCGCGCTCGCGCGCCACGCCGCTGACCTGGGTGTCGATATCCCCTCTGCCACGCTGGACTATGACCGGGTGCGCGGGCGGATGGATGAGGTTATCGGTCAGTTATACCGCGGCCTGCAATCGGTGGTGCGTGCCGCCAAGCTGACGAGCATCACGGGAACTGCACACATCGCCGCCCCTGGCCGTGTCATGGTTGACAGCCAGGAAGAACTAGAGGCCGGAGCGATCGTGATCGCCACCGGCTCCCGCCCGCGTCCGCTGCCCGGCCTGCCGTTCAACGGTGAGACAGTGGTCAGCAGCGATGATCTCCTGCAGCGGCAGCGCGTTCCTTCCTCAGTGGTGATCGCCGGCGCCGGCGCGGTGGGCGTTGAGTTTGCGTCGTGCATGGCAGATTTCGGCGCGGCCGTCACGCTGGTCGAGCTGGCCCCTCGAATCGTGCCGCTGGAGGACCGCGACATCGCGGCCGGGCTGGCGCGGGCCCTGTCAGCACGTGGCATCCGCATCATCACCGGTAGCAGCGTCGTGGCCGGCGAGGTGGCGCCGGTCGATGGCGGGATGCGTGTCCCCGTGCGCGGCCGTGATCAGGAGCAGGTGCTGGATGCCGAGCTCTTGCTCGTGGCGGTGGGACGAGCGCCGGTGACCGACGGGCTCGATCTTGAGGCGTTGGGCGTCAAGACCGAGCGCGGCTACGTGGTGGTTGACGATGCGATGCGCACGTCGGTTCCGGGCATCTACGCCGTCGGTGATGTGAACGGGGGCCTGCAACTGGCGCATGTCGCCGCCGCCGAGGGGGCGCTTGCCGCTGATGTCATCGCCGGCAAACCGTCGCCGCCGCTGGCCTATGCGCGTCTGCCCCGCGCCACCTACTGCCGGCCGCAGGTCGCCAGCGCCGGCCTGACCGAAGACGAGGCTGCAGCCGCAGGCTTCGCAGTCAAGGCCGGCCGTAGCCACTTCCGTGCTAACGGCAAGGCACTGATCGCAGGCGAGCCAGACGGCCTGGTCAAAGTGGTAGCGGACGGGGCCACCGGTGATGTGTTGGGCGTCCATATCCTGGGCGCGCACAGCACGGAACTAATCGCCGAAGTGGCGTTGGGTCAGTTACTGAACATGGCGGTGTGGGAACTGGCGGCAGCGGTTCATCCGCATCCCACGCTGTCGGAAGCGATCGGTGAGGCGGCGGCGGCGGCGGAGCGCCGGTCATGAGCAGCAGGGTACCGGCGGAGCGCGGAGCGCGGCCGTCAGGCACGAAGGAGGCGGCGGATGGCCACGGCACGTGAGTCCGCGCGGCGCAGCACCAAGCAGGGGGCCGAGCCCCATGTCGGCATCCCCAATGACCAGTTGCTGAAGATGTACCGGGATATGGTGCTCACACGGCGCGTGACGGACCGCATGATTGCCTTGCAGCGCCAGGGCCGGGTCGCGTTCTTCATATCCGGGCAGGGGCAGGAGGCAACCCAGGTCGGCGTCACGCATGCTATCAAGCGCGGCACGGACTGGGTGTTCCCCTACTATCGCGATCAGGGCGTGTGCATCGCACTGGGGATGACCGCGCGCGAGCTGATGCTCGACCTGTTCGGCAAAGCCGAGGGCCCGTGCTCCCACGGCCGGCAGATGCCCTCGCATTTTGGCCACGCGGCGCTGCGCATGGTCTCCGGCTCCAGCCCGGTTGCCACGCAGACACTCCATGCCGTCGGTTGCGCCCTGGCCGCCAAGCTCCGGGGGCTGCCCGAGGTGTGCATCACCTCCCTGGGCGAAGGCTCGACCGGCCAGGGCGACTTTCACGAGGCGATGAATTTCGCCGGGGTGCACAAGCTGCCCGTCATCTTCATCGTGGAGAACAACGGCTACGCCATCTCCCAGCCGCAGTCCAAAGAGATGGCGGTCAAGGACGTGGCTGACCGTGCCGCCGGGTACGGGTTCCGCGGCTCCGTGGTGGATGGCAACGACATCATGGCCGTCTACCAGACCACGCGCTGGGCCGTAGAGGAGGCCCGCCGCGGTCACGGTCCGTCGCTGGTCGAGTGCAAGACGTATCGCATCGTCCCGCACTCCTCCTCCGATGATGACCGTCGTTACCGCACGCGCAAGGAGGTCGAGGAGTGGGTGAAGCGTGACCCCATTGATCGCTTCCAGAAGTACCTGCTCGGCGCCGGCATCCTGAGCGAAGAGACCGACGAGCAAATGCGGGCGGGCATCGAGGAGGAAGTGACCGACGCGGTGCGCTATGCCGAGCAGGCGGCGGATCCGGATCCCGCCGAAGCGCTCAAGCACGTCTATGCCCACCAGCCGACCGGCTTCCCCTAGGCGCCGGCCGCTGAGACGAAAGGAGGGGGCAGCGACCTGCCGCCATCGCGGGCCGGCGGGCCGCTGCCCGGCGCCATGCCCGTACGCAGCGTTCTTGAGGCGATTCGCGACGCGCTCCGCGAGGAAATGGCCGACGATGAGCGCGTGTTCATTCTCGGCGAGGACGTCGAAGAGGGCGGCGTGTTTCGCGCCACCGATGGGCTATTGGAGAAGTTTGGCGCCGAGCGCGTGATGGATACGCCGCTGGCCGAGTCCAGCATCATCGGCGTAGCAATCGGCGCCTCACTCAACGGCCTGTTGCCGGTGGCCGAAATCCAGTTCGCCGACTTCATCCTGCCGGCCGTCAACCAGCTGATCAGCGAGGCAGCCAAGCTACGGTACCGCTCGGCCGGGGACTTCACCTGCCCCATGACCGTGCGCTCTCCCTATGGTGGCGGCATCCGCGGCGGGCTGTATCACTCCCAGTGCGTGGAGGCGCTGTTTGCCCACGTGCCCGGGCTGAAGATCGTCTGCCCATCCACGCCGTATGACTACAAGGGCCTGCTCAAGGCGGCGATCCGCGACCCTGACCCCGTGCTGTTCTTCGAGCACAAGAAGACCTATCACCTGCTGCGGGGCGAAGTGCCGGATCGCGACTTCACCGTACCCATCGGCAAGGCGGAAGTGCGCCGCCGGGGCGACGACCTCACCGTCTTTAGCTACGGATTGGCCGCCCACTACACCATGGAGGCAGCCGAGCGGCTCTCCGGAGAGGGTATCCAGGCGACTGTGGTGGACCTGCGCACAATCCAGCCGCTGGACCGGGCCACCATCATCGACGAGGCCAAGGCGACCGGCAAGATACTGATCGTCCACGAGGACAACCTGACAGGCGGCGTCGGCGCTGAGATAGCAGCCACCATCGCACAGGCGGCATTTGAGTACCTGGATGCGCCGATCATGCGTCTGGCCGGGCCGGATGTGCCCGCCGTCCCGTACGCCCAGGCGCTGGAAGACTGGTACATGCTCACCACCGACAAAATCGCCGATGCCATGCGCCGGCTGGCTGCATATTAGATCGCCCATCCCCGCGCCCGGAGGTCAGCGATGCCCGCGTTTGTCATGCCACAGCTCGGTGAGAGCGATGTCGAGGGCACGGTGCTGCGCTGGCTCAAGCAGCCGGGCGAGCATGTCCGCGCCGACGAGCCGCTGGTTGAGGTGGAAACCGAGAAGGTCAACGTCGAGATCCCATCGCCATTCGAAGGCACGCTCACTTCCGTCCTGGTGCAGGAGGGCGAAACCGTCCCCGTCGGCGCGACGCTGGCAGTGATTGGCGCCGCCACGGCGGAGGAGATGTCCGCAGTGCCGCCGCCGGTCCCGACGCCTGCACCGGAGCCGGCGGCCGTCACCGCCCCACCGGCCGCCGCCCGCAATGGTGCGACGCCCCCGGTGCCCCCTGCCGTGGCCCAACCCGATGGTGGCCGCTACTCACCCGCCGTGCTGCGGCTGGCCTCGGAGCACCAGGTCGACCTGAACCGAATCCGAGGCACCGGCATGAACGGCCGGGTGACGCGCAAGGATGTCCAGGCGTACATCGATAGCGGCGGGCTACGCGGGGCAGCGGTCTCGCCACCATCGGTGGTGGCCGCGCCGGTGGCCGCTCCTGCGGTTGAGCTTCCACAGCCGGCCACGCCGCCACCTGCCACACCGGCACCGGCCGCCACAGATGAGGAGATCGTCAAGCCCAGCGCCACACGTCTAACCATCGCGCGCAATATGCTGCGCGCCGCCCAGAGTATCCCCGCCGCCTGGATGGTGGTCGAGGTCGATGTCACCAAGCTCGTGCGGTTGCGGGCGGCGCTCAAAGAGGAATTCGAGCGACGCGAAGGAGTGTCGCTGAGCTATCTGCCGTTCGTCATCAAAGCGCTGGCCGAGACGCTAAAAGAACACCCGATGCTCAACAGCCAGTGGCGCGACGACCAGATCGTGCTTAAGAAGCGGGTGAACATCGGTATTGCCGTCGGCTCTGACGAGGGTCTGGTCGTACCCAACATCCACGACGCTGACCGGCTGTCCATCGCCGGGCTGGCGCATGCCGTCGTTGACCTGGCAGAGCGCGCGCGGACACGCAGACTGCGGCTCGAGGATGTCCAAGGCGGGACATTCACGCTGGACAACACCGGGGTGTTCGGCAGTGTGGTCAGCCAGCCGATCATCAACCCGCCGCAGTGCGCCATTCTCAGCACCGAGGCAATCATCAAGCGGCCGGTGGCCGTTGACGACGCCATCGCCATCCGCTCGCTGATGAACCTGTGCATCTCATTCGACCACCGCATCGTCGATGGCAGTCACGTTGGCCCGTTCATGCAGGCGATCAAACGGCGGTTAGAGGCGTACGGCCCGGAGACAGGTGTGTATTGATGGCGGGCCGGTGAGGAGCGATCTGCCGCACCCCGCCGGCCCGCCGGTTACAGCGCCCGCTCGAAGAAGTCCACCATCAGCTTGACGGCCCGAAGCCGCTGCTCGGCATCGGTGCTGCCGTGGCCCTCGTCGGCGAACTCCACATACTCAAAGTCCTCACCGGCCGTTCGCCCGGCCGCCAGCAGCGCGTCGCGGAACACGCGCGCCTGCTCAATCGGGCAGCGCGGGTCATTCGCGCCGTGAAGGATCAGCAGGTTTGCTCTCAGGTTGGCGGCATGGGTCAACGCGCTGCGCTCCCGCCACAGGGCCGCGTTCCCCTCGGGATCGCCCATCTGTTGTCGCAGATAATACTTGAAGTGCTCCATCGAATGGTCGTACAGCAACTTCAGATCCGTGATGCCAACCCACGCAACCCCCGCTTTCCACAGCTCGGGGCGGCGGGTGGTAGCGATGTACGTCATGTAGCCACCGTAGCTGCCGCCGAAGACGCCAATGCGCTCCGGATCCACGTACGGCAATGCCCGCAGGTACTCCGCGCCCGCCACGATGTCATCGAGGTCGCCACCGCCCCAGTCGTGGCGGTTCGCCTCACGATAAGCGCGGCCGTAGCCGGTGCTGCCGCGCGGGTTCGGCTCCAGCACCACATAGCCCGCGCTGACGAGATACTGCGCGAAAGGGTCAAATCCCCGAAAGAACTGTGCCGTAGGCCCGCCGTGCACATTGACGACCGCAGGCAGGCGGGCTCCTGGCGCCGCATCACGCGGGCGGTAGAGCAGCGCCGGGACGCGTGTGCCGTCTGCCGAGCTGTACCAGACATGCTCGGAGGGCACAAAGGCGGCCGGATCAATACTGCCGTACGCCGGCCGCAGCAGTTCGGTCGTGCTGCCATCGGTTAGGCGGTACAGCAATAGCGCTGGTCGCGCCGTCTCGCTGGTGTAGGAGACGACCAGCGCAGTGCCACCCAACGCGAAGTCCGTGCCGGCCGCCACGCCCGGGGGGAGGTCCAGTAGCCGGCGCTCGCCGGTAGCGACCTCATACAGCACCGGCCGGATCTGGCTGTCTCGGTTCTGGATACAAGCCAGCCAGCGGCCGTCCTTGGAGAAGCCCGCCGCTGACTCGCTGGACCCGGCTTCGCTCAGCCAGCGGAGATCGCCAGTTGCCAGTTCGAGCAGACCGGCACGGTTATCACCCGTGGCATCGGACACGACCGCCAGATAGCGGCCATCCGGCGACCAATCCGCGATTGACTCGCGGGTCCCTTCGCTGACGCGGAACACCATGCGCTGACCGCTGCCATCGGCGTTCATCACGTAACCATCGGCGTTGCCGAGGTCAGCCGACTCGTTCGTGTTGTAGGCAATCATCGCACCATCAGGGCTGTAGACTGCCGACTGGACGGGGAAGCGATAGCTGGTCAGGCGCTGGTAGTCGCTGCCATCTGGACGGATCCGCCACAGATTCATCTGGCCTTCGCGGTTCGTGGCGACGACCAACCACTGATCATCAGGGCTGAACTGGACCGGATACTCCTGGCAGCCAGGATGGTCGGTCAGCCGCGATACTTCACCGGAGGCGGCATCGATGGCATAGAGGTCATGTTGCTCGTTGCCGTCGAGATCTTTGCTGAATACGATGCGGTCACCGGCCCGGTTCCACACGAACCCAGCATGCAGCGCACGCGGCACCTCACCATGGCTCAGCTGCCGCGCCTCGCCATTGGGGAGATCGATCGTGTACATCTCCATGCGCCCGGAATGATCAGCGTAGTAGGCCAGGCGGGTGCCCTGCTCATTGACCGCCGGCATGTAGTAATTCGGCAGCCGCACCAGCTCGTCGAGCGGCAGCCTGCTTTGTGAAGTCGCGGTCATCAACTACCCCTCCAAGGTACCGTGTGCCTGATATGGTACGACGGTGGCCACGCACGTGGAGACGTGGCGTGGGTTACACTGCGACACGGAACCCCCACCAGCCGCAGACAAGGAGCACCGTCATGACGATCCTGGAAACGTACGAGCGCACGCATGCCCGGTCCGCCGCCATGCACCGAACCGCGCTGTCCGTATTCCCAGACGGCGTGACGCACGACACCCGCCGCTTCACACCCTTCCCGTTGTACGTAGAGCGGGCACAGGGACCGCGCAAGTGGGATGTGGACGGCAACGAACTGATCGATTACGTCACCGGGCACGGTGCGCTGCTGCTGGGCCATGGCCGGGCAGAGGTGGTGGAGGCCGTTCAGCGACAGGCGGCGCTCGGAACCCACCTGGGCGCATCGCACGAACATGAGATCGCCTGGGGCCGCTGGGTGCAGCAGTTGATCCCTTCAGCGGAACGCGTGCGCTTCACCTCGTCTGGAACCGAGTCCGTGCAGATGGCCGTCCGCCTGGCCCGCGCCTTCACCGGGCGCGAGCTGCTGCTGAAGTTTGAGGACCACTTCCACGGCTGGAGCGACACCGTCTCGCTGATGCATCCCGGCGACGACGGGCCGCCCGCTGTCAGCGGCGTGACCAGCGGTGCGCTGGAGTCTCAGTTGGTCCTGCCGGTCAACAATGTGGCTGTGCTGGAGCGAACCATCGCCGAGCACCGCGGGGAGATTGCGGCTGCAATCATCGAGCCCACCGGCGCACACATGGGCGGTGTGCCGGTCGAAGTTGATTTCCTGTTCGAGCTGCGCCGCCTGACCGAGCAGGAAGGCATTGTCCTGATCTTCGATGAGGTCGTTACCGGCTTCCGGGTGTCGCCCGGCGGCGCCCAGGCGTACTACGGCCTCACTCCAGACATGACCACACTCGCCAAGATCCTGGCGGGCGGGTTGCCCGGCGGTGCGGTCACAGGACGGGCAGACATCCTCAGCGAGATGAACTTCACCGATGGCGCCGGCAATCCCCGCGCCCGCCGGGTCTCGCACCCTGGCACGTTCAATGCGAACCCGCTCAGCGCCGTGGCCGGCGCCGCCGCTCTGGCCATCGTTGCCACCGGCGAGCCACACCAGGCAGCTAACCGCGCGGCGCTGCGGCTGGCGCGGGGGATGAACGACGTCATTCGCCGCCACGAGATCGCGGGCTGCGTCTACGGGCAGGGCTCCATCCTGCACATTCTCCTGGGCCATGAGACGTCTCCGCCGGAGGACGGCATCACCTGGAACTGGACAGGCGCCGATCGCTCCCACGTGCCCCACACCGGCCCGGCGCTGACCGCGGCATTCCGCCGCGCCATGATCAATGAGGGCGTCGATCCGATGGGCACCCGCCTGATCGTCGGCGCCGCCCACGATGACGAGGAGGTCGAGTACACCATCGCTGCCTTTGACCGCTCGCTCGGACATCTCCAGGAGGAACGCCTGCTGTAGCGCGCCTCCTGCCGGACCGGAGGAATGCCATGCGGTACGTTAAAACTCCCGAGGATATCGCGCGCCTGCGCGCCATCTACGCCGAACCGCAGTTCCTGCAATCACGCGTGCTGGCGGTTCAGTTTGAGACTGCACCGGAGGTGGTTGCCGCCGTGCTGCCGCCGCCACTGCAACCCGCCGCCCGGCCGCTCGCGTCGGTCAGCGTCATGGACTTCGCCGCCTCCAATTGCGTCGGGCCGTTTGCCGGTGCGTCGCTTACTGTTCGCGCCCGCTACGGTGACCTCGAGGGCGGCTATTGCGTCACCATGCCCATGAACACCGACAGTGCCATTGTCTTCGGGCGCGAGCTGTACGGTGAGCCAAAGCGCCAGGCGCGGATCAGCCTGACGCGCACCGGCGCGGATGTCACGGGTACGGTGGAACGATTTGGCGTGACGTACATCGAGCTACACGCCGGCCTCACCGAACAGCACACGCCGCAGCCGGCGGAGGGGTCAACCTTCCACTTCAAGTACACGCATCGGGCCGATGGCCTCGGCTTCGACACCGATCCACTGCTCCTCCACATCCGTTCGCGCACCGTGCTCCGCCATCTGGAACGCGGCACGGGCTCGATCACGTTCCGCGAACTGGTGCATGACCCGGTGGTTGACTTCCCGATTATGCGCGTCTTGGGCGCGACGTATACGGAAGGCGACGTGTTCACGTACGGCAGGACGCTGACATCGGTGCCGGCGGAGGAATTCCTGCCGTACGCCTTCGGCAAGATCGACGCCATGGATGTGCTGGGCGTGGTGCCGGTGGGAGCGTAGCAGCCAGTCTCCTACACGGCCCCCGCGATGCCATGCCCCTGAGCCGGCGCTGCGGCTCGACGCCGCCGGTGACCACGGCGGAAGGGGCCGGGGCCACGTGCCATCGCCCGCCGCGAGGGTATCTGGTGGTCCTGCAGCGCGCGCCAGTGGTGTTCGCACCGACCGGCGTGGAGCCGGTCACGCTCGCCGAGCTGCGGAGGGTTGCGGATAGCATCGAGGCGCGGGCCGGCGTGTCGTGGCCGTGCCGTCATCCCGGGCCGCTACACTAACGCCAGGAGGCGGCGTATGAAGATTCTCGTCCTGGGCGGCACCATCTTTCTCGGACGCCACCTCGTCGATGCGGCGCTGGCGCGCGACCATGAGGTGACACTGTTCAACCGCGGCCAGCACCATCCCGACTTGTATCCCGACCTCGAGAAGCTGCGGGGCGACCGCGATGGCGTGCTCCAGGTGCTGGAAGGACGGGAATGGGACGCCGTCTTTGATCCATCCGGCTATGTGCCGCGCCTGGTCAGCGCGTCAGCCAGGCTGCTGGCCAGTGCGGTGCAGCACTACACCTTCATTTCGTCTATATCGGTGTACCGCGACTTCAAGCTCCCGGGCCTCGACGAGGCGTATCCGGCGGCCACCATCGAAGATGAGACCAGTGAGGATGTCACCCAGCACTACGGCCCGCTGAAGGCGCTGAGTGAACGCGCCGCTGAGGCTGCCATGCCGGGCCGCGTGCTGCACGTGCGCGCCGGGCTGATTGTTGGCCCGCACGACCCCACCAACCGCTTCACGTACTGGCCCGCGCGGCTGGCCCGCGGTGGCGAGGTACTGGCGCCCGGCCGTCCCGATCGCGCTGTCCAGATCATCGACGCCCGCGACCTGGCCGAATGGATCGTGCGCATGGCCGAGGAGCGCCGGGCCGGTGTGTTCAACGCCACCGGGCCCGAGTCACGTCTGACCATGGCCGAAGTGCTGGATGCCTGCCATCACGAGGCCGGGACCGATGCCCAGCTTACGTGGGTGGATGAGCGCTTTCTACTGGAGAACGGTGTACAGCCATGGATGGAGCTGCCGCTGTGGGTGCCAAGTACGCCAGACTATGCCGGTTTCGCCGCCGTGGACTGCCGCAAGGCCTTTCGCGCCGGGCTGGTCTTCCGCCCGCTGGCCGGTACCATCGCGGACACGCTGGCGTGGGATGGCACCCTGCCGCCGGAGCACGAGCGCCGCGCCGGGATGGAGCCTGAGCGCGAGGTGCAACTGCTGCGCCGCTGGCATGAGCAGACACACGAGTGACCACCGTGGCTGGTGCGCCGGACGCTCCCTATCCCAATACCGAAGGGCACCCATCGCTGCCAGAGCCCGCGGGCTTCGGCATGCTGCTGCCGCGTATCCTCGTGCCGCCACCGGGCCCGCGCTCCCTGGCTCTGGCCGAGCGGCTGGTACGGTCCGAGGCGCCAGCCATCTCCACCCTGGCCAACGGCGACCGGCCGGTTGTGTGGCATTCGGCCGCCGGCTCCAACGTCATGGACGTAGATGGCAATGTCTATATCGATACCACCGCCGCCTTCGGCGTGGCGTCGGTTGGTCACCGGCATCCGGAGGTGGTGCGCGCCGTGCAGGAGCAGGCGGGGCGGCTGCTGCACGGCATGGGTGACTTCTCGCCGGCGGAGCCGCGGGCAGCGCTCGCGTCCCGGCTGGCGGCGATGGCGCCGATGCAGCCGGCCACCGTTCTGTTCGGGCTGACCGGCTCCGATGCCGTGGAGCTGGCACTGAAAGTCGCGGCTGTGGCTACCGGTCGCCCCGGCGTTATCGCATTCGATGCCGCCTTCCACGGGCAATCGTACGGGGCGCTGGCGGTCACGGGACGGGAGCACTTCCGCGCGGCGTTTGCCGCTCAGTTGGGCCGGCATGTGCTCCGCGCGCCGTACCCCTACCCTTACCGCTTTGATGGCTCCCCAGAGGACTGCGCTGCCGCCTCACTCGACGCGGTTGAACACCTGCTGGCCGGACCGCCGCCCACCTCCGGGCCGGTTGGGGCTGTGATTGTCGAGCCAGTTGCCGGCCGCGAAGGGGAGATCGTGCCACCGCCGGGCTTTCTGCGCGGGCTGCGCGCGCTGTGCGACCAGTATGACGTCCTGCTGATCACGGATGAGGTGTACACCGGTCTGGGCCGCTGCGGGCGTGTGTTCGCGGTGGAGCATGAGGGGATCATCCCAGACCTACTGTGCGCCGGCAAAGCCCTGGGCGGCGGTATGCCCGTGTCCGCGGTGCTGGGCCGTGCGGACGTGATGGCAGCCTGGCGGCCGGTGACGCCAGAAGCACCGCATGCCAGCACCTTCCTGGCACATCCGGTATCGGCGGCGGCGGCACTGGCGGTCCTGGACATCATCGCCACTGAGCAACTGGTACAGCGCGCTGCGCAATGCGGCCACCAGCTGCGGGGCCTGCTGGAGCATCTGGCCGCGCGCCATCCCAGCGCCGGCCAGGTGCGCAACCTGGGCATGATGGCGGCGATAGAACTGGTCCGCGACCGCGCTACCCGCGCCCCTGCGCCGGAGCTGATAGCTCCGGTGCTGGCGGCGGCGCTGGAGCGTGGTGTCATCCTCCTGCCCGGCGGCATGCACGGTAACGTGCTCTCCTTCGGGCCGCCGCTTACGATCCGTGAGGAACAGCTCGAATTCGCAGTGAATGCGATTGACGAGGCACTGACCGTGACCGGACAATAACATCAAGCCTCAGTAACATGACGGCGCTCCCATCTGTTTAATCTGCGAGCCGTTACGTCGAGCCCCTGCGCGGCCGAGGATGTCATCATGCCCCGTCGATTCGTGCTCGCGCTGGCGTTTGCATGGCTTGCACTGTCTGCCTGTGGCCGGGTCGAGGGCCAGGCCGCGGACGAACCTTCCCGCGCCGCCTCCAGCGAGACGCCGCGGCCGGCCGCCACCTTCGCGTTTGACCCCGTGACCGCGACCCCGTCCCCCTCTCCCAGCCCCACGCGGACGCCATCCCCGACACCGAGCCCAAGTCCAACCCGCACCCCGTCACCGGCGCCAACACGGACGCCTGAGCCGTCCATCACGATCCCGACGCAGGGCGCGGCCTTCGTGGTAGGTGAAGGTGTAGCGCTGCGCTCTGCCCCCTCCACCTCCACCGGACAGATCCTCCGGCGTCTGGGCAACCTGGAGGAGGTACAACTCCTCGGCGCCGTCAAGGGTGAGCGATTCGTCGTCGGCGATCAAGATTGGCCGATGGCCTATCAGTCCTGGACCGACACCTGGTACCGCGTTGAGGGTGGCTTCATCTACTCGGCCTTTGTGTTTGTGCCACGCGGCGGTGAAAGCAGCCCCTTCGCCCGAGGCGGCGCCCGCACCATCGAGGTGGACATCCGTACGCAGACCCTGCGCGCCCTGATCGGCGGCCAGGTCATCTTCACGGCGGCTGTCACCACCGGCAAACCCGGCTTCGATACCCCCACCGGTAGGTTTACCGTCGGCAGTTGGGGGCGAGTGGCGAATGAGACGATGACCTCCGGCCAGGCAGCGATCACCGACCCTGCTGAGGCCTACAACGTCAAGAACGTGCTGTACACCCAGTACTTCGACGGCGAGGGCAACGCCCTTCATCTCAACTACTGGCAGCCCGAGAGCGTCTTCGGGGCAGCCCGCACGTCTCACGGATGCGTCGGGCTGCTGATTCATGATGCCCAGTGGCTGTGGTTCTTCGCCCAGGGCGGCGTCGCACTGACCATCTCATGACAAGCGATCCTCACCTGAACCCCAGCGGAAACCCTCATCTGGCCACCAACCTCGCGCGGTGGGAGGAACTGGCGCTGCTCCATCCAGAGACGGCGTCGTACGATGTCGCCGGCTTCCGGGCGGGCCGCAACGCGCTCAAACCCATCGAGATCCGCGAGCTGACTGACGTGGTGGGCCGCTCTCTGCTGCATCTGATGTGCCACTTCGGGCTGGATACCCTGTCCTGGGCGCGGATGGGAGCGCGGGTCACGGGCGTCGATTGGTCCGCCAACGCCATCGCGGTGGCCCGCGCGCTGGCCGCAGACACCGGCATCGACGCCCGCTTCGTCCAGTCCAACGTCTACGACCTGCCCGCCAGTCTCGGCGGAACCTTTGACATCGTGTTCACCTCCTATGGTGTGCTGGGCTGGTTACCAGACCTGCGCCAGTGGGCCGAGGTGATCGCCACCTTCCTTGCCCCCGGTGGCCGCTTCTACATCGTCGAAGCCCATCCAATCGCCTGGCTCTTTGACGATGCGCCCGGCGCCACCGAACTGCGCGTTGCCTATCCGTACTTCGGCGATGCCGGTCCGGTGCGTACCGACAGCGACGGCTCGTACGCCGACCGCTCCGCCGCCGTGGTCAATCGCACCGAGTATTGCTGGAGCCACGGGCTGGGTGAGATCGTCACCGCATTGAGCGACGCGGGGTTGCATGTTCAGTTCCTGCACGAACATCGTGAGCTTCCCTGGCAACTGCTGCCGTTCATGACTGAGCGTGGGGATGGCATGTGGACGCTGCCCGGAGGACAGATCGCGGTGCCGCTGGCATTCTCGCTGCTGGCAACCCGATGACGGCCGAACGTCTGCGGCTGCCGGTGGCGGTGCATGTGCTGCTCCTCGATGGCGAGCAGGTGCTGCTGCTACGCCGTCACAACACCGGCTTCGAGGACGGCCGCTGGGGTGTCCCGGCCGGCCACCTCGACGGCGGAGAGACTGCGGTGCAAGCGGCGATCCGCGAAGTGTGGGAGGAGGCCGGCGTCACCATCGTGCCCGGTAACCTGTACCCAGCCTGTGTGCTGCACCGGCAGGCCGGATCAGGCGAGCGGATCGATTTCTTCTTCACAAGCCGCCTCTGGACCGGCGCCGTCGAGAATCGCGAGCCGCAGAAGTGCTTGGAGCTTGCGTGGTTCCCACTGGGCGCGTTGCCGCCAGACACAGTGGAGTACATCCGCGACGGCATCGCGCGGGCCGTGCGGGGTGACTGGTTCGGCGTTCACGGCTGGGAGCACGACCGCTAACGGGCCACATCCGTGGCGCTGGCCCAACCATACGGCCCGTACGGACCGACCGCCACGAACTCGATCACGCCGTAACCGGTGGCTCCGCCCTCCACGGTCCACTCGCAGAGGACCTCGTGCAGTCCCGCGATGCGCCGCAGGGTCTCCGGGTCAGACAGGTCCCACACGTCCCCTTCCACCGCCAGCGCACCGTGATACTGGCCGTGGCGCCAGGGCGGGCCGTAGCCGGCGCCGCTCATATGGAGTGTGGTCAGCGGCCGGGCGGTGATCCGCAGCTGGCGTCCGTCTTCGGCCTTGAGCCACAGCTCGGGGACGGCCAGGCGGCGCGTGCCGCTGACCAGTTGGTGACGGTGGCGCATCTCGGTGAAGTGTGTCGGGGCGCCGTCTGTACCGTAAGGAGGCAGGATGGCGCCGGACTCATGCCAGCGGCTGCCGTCCTGCAATTCGCTCACGGTGTACATCAGGCAATACTCGGGATACTGCTGCGGTGACCAGTTCCAGAAGAACGTTCCCGGCGCCTGCGACGTGAGGCCGTTGCGTGGTTCGGGATCGCCCACAGGACGGATTCCCCAGGAGTGATCACGCGCTCCCCACCACCGATCCGGCGTGACGGTGGAGGTTCGTCCGTTGACCGTGATGCTGCCGCTCCACCGCCCGCACTGGGTCATGCGCAGGTAGTCCTGCACCACCCGCGGGCCTAGCCGCCGGTAGAATCGCGGCTCCTCGAACGGCGGTGACACTCCCTCGAACGTGAGGTCATAGCTAACGCCCCACTCATTCGGCTCGCAAGTGATGCGCAGCCGCCGGAGACCCTCCAGCACCTCAACCCGGTGCGGGCCAACGCGGGTGTTTAGCCGGTCCGCTCCCAGCTCGCGTGACGAGCGAATGACATACTGCCTGCCCCCGGTCACGACCGAGGTGAAGGCGTCAATTACTCCTAGATTGGGATACAACCCCATCCCCAGCACCAGCAAGACGTCACCATCGAGGTCGTGGCAGTTGAAGTAGTAGCGATCAAAGAAGTTGCGGTCTGACGTGGCAACCCGGTCAAACGTCTCCGGCGCCTGGTGGGCGAGAAAGTCATCCAGCGGTGTGAGCATAGCGTCGCTGTCCTCGGCGCGGCCCGTATCAGCGCGTTCGGGCCCATCTCAGGACGTGCTATCAGCCCCTGTGGCGTGCGTCAACCGCCCCGCTGCCGTTGCCGGGCGGCAACCGCTGTCCTCCGGCCAGCACGGGGGAGAACAGCTCACCGAGCGCGTCGAGGCGCTGCGGTGCGGTCGCGATCGTGAACATCGCCGGCCGGATCGCCCCCTGCTCAACCTCCTCCCAGCGTAGGGGCATCGAGACCGGGGCGCCCGGGCGTGGCCGCACGCTGTAGACCGCAACCGTGGTGTGGCCCTTGGCGTTCTGGGCGTAATCGACCATCACCCGATCCTTGCGGCGGGCCGGTCTGGGGTCGGTGGAGATCAGGCGCGGATGGTCAGTTTCCAGTGAGCGTGCCACCGTCAGCGCCGTGCGGTGGGTATCGTCGTAGCCTGGGCCACGCGCCAGCGGCACATAGATGTGCAATCCATCCCCACCAGAGGTCTTTGGATAGCCGGCAAGACCGAGACGCCTAAGCTCTCCCCGTACGAGCAACGCCGCTTCCAGCGCCAGCGGGAACAGCTCGGCCCGCACGATATCCAGGTCAAAGACGAGAAAGTCAGGGGCAGCGGGCTCGTCGATCCGCGACAACCAGGGATGCAGCTCGATGGCAGCCTGGTTTACCAGCCACAGCAGCGCCTGCAGGCAGCTGGCCAGCGGCATCAGGTTCGCTCGCCCGTCCGCGGCTGTCACATGGGTAAAGCGTGGCAGCCAGCCCGGCGCCGTCCGCGGCAGGCTCTGACGGTAGAACGACCGTCCGCTGATGCCCTGCGGGAACGGCCGCATTACCAGCGGGCGGTCACGCACATGCGGCAACAACACCGGCGCCACGCGCTCGTAATAGGCGGCCAGATCGCCCTTGGTGATGCCATCGGCCGGCCACAGCAGCTTGTCTGGATGCGTGAGCAGGACGCGCGAAGGGGTCACAGGCAGGGGCCCACCGAGGCCGGATCATCGGGGCCGATATCCGACCCGCAGCCGCGTTCACACCGGCCGATGTCGGCGCAGCTCTCACAACAGTAAGGCACCCCTTCTTTGACGAACGGCTCACGGTCTTCATCGATGGTGCGGCCGCAACCGGCACACAGCGTCTGGACCACGATCATGGCGGCGCTCCCGGGCTTGTAGCTGGGCGGGCAGCCGGCATCGTCTCACTCACCCGCACCGTACTCCCGCCGTCGTGGCGCGCCAATACTCCCCAGGCGCCGTGGCGGTCGCCCTGCCACCTTCCGGCCGCATACAATCGCGTGCAGATAGTGCAAAGGCAGGGCACGTGACGGCGACCGGGCAATTGCTCGATGTGTTCCGCGGCGTGGGGCGGGAATTGCAGGCCCTGGGGCTGGTATATCCCGGCGCTGGCAACATGAGCGTGTGGACGCCGGAGGCCGTGATCATCACCGCCGAGGGCGCACGTCTGCACGACCTCGGGCCGGACGACCTCAGCCCTATCCGGCGCAGCACCATCGCGCCGGCCCGCCACCCGGCCCAGGATGCGCCGATTCATCGAGCTGTGTATGTGGTATCCGGCGCTCGGGCGGTGATGCACACCCATCCCCCACACGCTGCCGCCCTCTCGACTATCCGTGAGACGCTCACCCCTGAGGACCATGAGTCACGATTTGTGCTCGGTCTGGTGCCGGTGATTCGCTCACGCCGCAGCATGATCGACAACATTGCTGAGGCGCTAACCGTCAACGTGGCAGTGATGGTGGCCGGCCATGGCGCGTACGTGCGCGGTGAAAGCCTGCACGACTGCCTACGCCTCAGCGCCACGCTGGAGGCCAGCGCGCGATTGGTGTGGCTACGCGCGTCACTGCGCCCGAACGAGAGCTAATGCAGCCTACGCATCCGGAGAGAACTGGGCCCGCACGGCCGCGTCCTTCTCCTGCACAAGGGCGGCAAGGCCGGCCTGGAACTGCTCCATCCGCTCCCGGAGACCGGCATCGGAGGCGCCGAGGATACGGACAGCTAGCAGCCCAGCGTTGCGCGCGCCGCCGATGGCCATCGTCGCCACAGGCACGCCGGCGGGCATCTGCACGATCGAAAGCAAGGAGTCCAGTCCGTCAAGGTACTTCAGCGGCACCGGCACCCCGATCACCGGCAAGGGGGTGGCGCTGGCGACCATACCCGGCAGGTGTGCGGCGCCACCGGCTCCGGCGATGATCACACGGATGCCGCGCTCGGCAGCGGTGCGGGCATACTCCAGCATTGTGGCCGGTGTGCGATGCGCGGACATCACGCGCACTTCGCAGCCGACCCCAAACTCGGCCAGCGCCTCCACCGCGGCGCGCATGGCGGGCAAGTCCGAGCCGCTGCCCATAATCACGCCCACGACGACAGCGCCCGTCTTGGCCTCCGCGCTCATGCCGCCTCCTCCGAGCCTTCGGCGCCGCCCGTCCCGGCGAGCAGCGCAGCCGCCCGGCCGGCACGAGCACGCGCCTCGGCGATGACGGCGCCGAGTACGGTTACATGACCAAGCTTTCGCCCCGGCCGCGCCGCCTTGCCGTACAGGTGCACGTGCACCCCAGGCAGAGCGAGGGCATCCGGCAGGCGGGACATCAGGTCACCCGTCTGCGGGGCGCCCAGCACGTTGGCGGTAACCACAGCCGGAGCGGTCAGGCCCGACGCACCAAGCGGCCAGTCCAGCACCGCCCGCAGGTGGTTCTCGAACTGCGACGTAACGCAGCCTTCAATCGAGTAGTGGCCGGAATTATGCGGGCGCACCGCCAGCTCATTGACCACCAGCGTGCCGGCCTGTGTCACAAACATCTCCACCGCCAGAATGCCGGTCACGCCCAGCGCCTCAGCGATGTGGAGCGCGAACGCCCTAGCGCTGTCTGCCAGACCGGTTGCAATGGGTGCGGGGGCGAGGACCTCGTGACAGATGCCGTCACGCTGCACCGTCTCCACGACCGGGTACGTCACCGCCTCGCCAGCTGGACGGCGCGCGACCAGCACTGCAATCTCGCGCTCAATGGCAATCCATTCCTCGGCCAGCATGAAGGTGCCGGCGGCGCGTGCACCAACCAGCACCTCGGCAGCGCCGGCCGGGGAGTGCACCACCCACACACCACGACCGTCATAACCTCCCCGACGCGCTTTGAGGACAACCGGCCAGCCATACGTCGCCGCAAACTCCTCCACCGCAGCCAGGTCCGGCACCGGCCGGAAAGCCGGCGCAGGCAGTCCGAGCTGCTCTAGCTCCCGGCGCTGAAACCACTTGTCCTGACCAACCGCCATCACGGCCGCGGACGGCCGCAGGATGTGACCTTCTGCCTCAAGCCTGCGCAGCAGTGCGGCATCAACCAGCTCGTGATCAAACGTCACCACGTCGCTGACGGCCGCCAGCGAGCGCAGCGCGTCAAGCGAGGTTGGCGGGCCGATCAGGCTCCGTGCGGCCACCAGGGCAGCGCTCTCGTCGGGCGCGGTGGCCAGTACCGCCGGGGTAAGCCCCAGCGGAATCGCGGCCTGAACCATCATGCGCGCAAGCTGGCCCGCGCCCACGATACCGGGGCGAGGAGCACGAGACTCGGTCATGGCATCGCCTCGCCTGCACGGGCGCCGTTGGCCAGCCCAAGCAGCGCACCGGCCGTCTGATGCTGTTCGAGCGGGTGACGCAACGGCAACTCCGGGTGGACGTGGTAGAGATTACGGCGGCCACTGCGCTCACGTGACACGTAGCCGGCGCTGGTTAGCTCGTTGACGATACGCTGCGCCGCACGTTCCGTGATGCCCACATGCAGAGCAATGTCCTTCAACCGGATGTTCGGGTTCTGCCCGATGCACACCAGCACGTGCGCGTGGTTCGTGAGAAATGTCCAGTTTCTCATGTTTCCCAATGCAGGTAACGCGATTCGCCCGTCGCCGTCAATCCCGGCCGGCCGTCAGTCAACCCCCAGCTCGGTCAGACGCGCGTCGTCGATGCCGAAGTGATGCGCCAGTTCATGCAGGACTGTCTGGCGCACCTGCTCCACGACTTCCCGGCTGGTGCGGCACTGCCGTTCAATCGGCTCCTGGAAGATGTACACGCGGTCAGGCAACGCCAGATGATAGCCGCCGCCGCGCTGGGCCAGCGGCGTTCCTACGTACAGACCGAGCAGCGTATCGCCCGGCGGCACGCCCGCGGCGCGCAAGTGTCCGGCGTCCGGCCGTGGCTCGACCAAGATGTCAACGTTGTCCAGCCGATCGCGAAACTCGTCCGGCAAGCGCGTGATGGCGCGCAACACGAGCCGCTCAAACCGGCGGCGCGGGATCAGGCCCACATCAGCCCTCCCACAACGCCTGGTAGTTCTCACCGGTGATGGCGCGGCGGACCTCCGCCTCCTGTTCGGCCTGGAGCGCTTCCAGCGCAGTGCTGACCATCGTCCCCGTGCCCGCGTGGCCGGTGTCTGCCAGCCGTTGCTCGACTGCGGACCACACCCCGGAACTCACAAGCAGGTCCGTGAACTTGGGCCAGTGGATCACGGTGATGCGTTCGGGCATTTTGAGGGACGGCCGCAACGCGCGCAACGAGCGAAACCGTTCTTCCGCCGAGTTCGCCGGCGCCACCAGCTGCACCAGCGGGCCGGTGCGGTCATCCGTGCGCGGGTCCAGCAGCATCCGCTTGGGGATAATGAGAAAGCGAAAGATGATCACCTCCGCCGTACGTACGACGTTGATGATCTCGCCCACGTCAATGGGATAGTCGTTGTCCATCCCGCCAGCCGGCACGGCGCCCACGCTCCCCGTTGATGGCTACTGGAGACCGCTGTCCCAGCGGCTAGACCGGGTGCGGTAGCAGGCGGCCGGCCGGCGCCGGCGCGGCGGCGCGGGCATCTTCCCAGAAGCCGCAGTCTGTTGCGATCTCGTCGAGGAAGGGACCGATGCAGTCGAAGTCCGCGCGCACCGGAAACGTGCACAGGCACACCAGCGGGCCATCAGCCCGGGATGAGTCCATCGTTCGTCGCAGGTACCGGCAATCTGCCGCCAGCCGTACCGCCATGCATGTCCCTCCGGGTGCGGGCCCGCGCGGGGCGGGGCGCTTGTCTGCACACCGGCTGATTGTAGCAGCGCCGGGCCGCTAGCCGTAGTGCACCGATGGCAGTGTCAGTCGCGGGTGCCGGCCTGCCGGTCGGTGAGCGGGCCACTCTCCTGCGCCGGATGGTAGGGAAGGCGCTCCTCGTGGTGCGGACCGTCCGCCACGAACAGGCCCTTTACGACCGCCTCAGCACGCTCGGCAACACTCATCGGGCGCTTGGGCACGGCCGGCTTGACGGCGGGGACCGCACCGGACGCCACTTCCGCGTATGCGCGACTGAATTCAGCGCCGAACAGCACAATCTGTGCACTGAGGTACGCGAAGAACAGGAAGACGATCACGAATCCCAGTGTGCCGTAGACGGCGTCGTAGTTGCCGAAGTTCGCAATGTAGCGGGAGAAACCGATCTTCAGCACCTCCCAGCCGGCGGCCGCGAGCACGGCCCCCGGCAACGCATGACGCCAGGAAAGATCGGCATGCGGCACGACCTTGTAGGCAATCAGGAAGATCGGCAGCGATGCCGCCAGCGGGAAAATGAAGTACGCCAGGCCGAACAGCACGTCTGCCAGCACACTGAAGTCGCCGAAGATTTGCTGGCTAAAGCGCTGTAACAGTGCGATTGCGCCGGTGATCACCAGCGACGCCAGCACCAGCAGTCCAAGGCCGAGCACCATCCCCAGGTCAAGCAGCTTGCCTTGCACGAGCGGACGGGACCGCTCGACGCGAAACACAACGTTCAGCGCCGTGCGCATCGCCCCGAACAGCGCACTGGCGGAGTAGGCCACGCCCGCAAGGCCAAGCAGGCCGAGTCCAGCGCGGCCTGCCGTCACCGCGGCCAGCGCCCCTTCCAGGTCGGCACGGCCCGATTGCTCGTCCAGCGGTAGGTGCTCCAGCAGCGCGTCAATCATCCGCTCCTGCGCTCCCGGGTCATTGCGGAGCGCATAGCCACCGATCGTCACGGCGAACACCGTCAGCGGGAAGATCGACAGGAGCGCATAGTAGGCTATCGCCGCCGCGAAGGCTGAGCATTTGTCCTTTCCGTAGGCTTTGGCTGCACGCGCGAGAATGAACTTCCAGCGAGCCATCGCCACCTCTCCCAGCCGGCGCCTCTGCCGCCGCACTCAAGTAGCGTACGCCCCTGCCGGGACACGGCAATCATCCCGCCGGTGTAGACCGGAGGCCGTGCTTTCTAGACCGTTTCCACCGCGGTTGGTAGACTCGGCGCGAAGGGCCAGCCACGCAGACCATGACCGACGATACCCCCGTCCTCCCCTCCATACCTGCCGCACCATCTCGTCGCGCCTACCGGCGGATCGTCGCCAAATTCGGGACAAACCTGCTCACCGCCGGCACGGACCGGCTGGACCTGGAAGTGATGGCCGCGCTTACCGGCCAGGTCGCGCGGCTGATGCGCAGCGGCGTGCAGGTGGCGCTGGTGACATCCGGTGCGATCGCGGCCGGCCGCCACCGGCTGGGCACCGAGAGCCGCCGGCGCGATGTCCCCTTCCGCCAGGTACTAGCCGCCGTCGGCCAGAGCCACCTGATGCACTCATACGACCAGCTATTCTCCTGGCATGACCTGGTGGTGGCACAGGTGCTGCTCACCAAGCATGACATCGAGGACCGCGAGGGCTACCTCAACGTCCGTAACACGCTGCTCGGTATGTTGGAGATGGGCGTCGTGCCGATCATCAACGAAAACGACGTCGTGTCCCTGGACGAGGTGGCAGAGGCCAAGATCGGCGAAAACGACAACCTGGCCGCTCTGGTGGCTAACCTGGTCGAGGCTGATCTGCTCGTGATCCTGACCAACACCGACGGACTGTTCACAGCCGACCCAACCATCGACCCCAGTGCAACGCTCATCCCGCGCGTGGAGCGTATCGATGAGCACGTAATGCGGCTTGCCGGTGACGCGCGCAGTGCCCGCTCGCGCGGCGGCATGAAGACAAAGCTGCAAGCAGCGCAGCTGGCGACCGGCTCAGGCTGTGACGTCGTCATCGCCAACGGGCACGCTCCAGCCATCCTCGATCGCGTCACCGCCGGCGAGGCAGCCGGCACCCTGTTCACCGCCGGTGTCGACCGGCCCGAGAGCCGCAAGCGCTGGTTGCGCTCGGCGCTTGCCGCCCGTGGCCGGGTCGTGGTGGACGGCGGCGCCGCCCGGGCGTTACGCGAGAGCGGCACCAGCCTGCTCCCGGCTGGGGTGATTGCCGCCGAAGGGCCGTTCCGCCGCGGCGACACCATTACCATTGCCGCCGAGAACGGCCAGCCCGTGGCGTACGGCATCGCCAACTATGATGATGATGACGTTCGCCGTATCCGGGGCCAGCGCTCGAACCGGATCGTTGACATCCTCGGCCATGCGTACGGCGCCGAGATCGTCCATCGGAACAATATGGTGCTGCTCTAGCGACGCTTGTCCGCGACTTACCGGCCGGTAGATGCTCGATTCATCACTAGATTGCCGGAGGACATCCATGGACGGTGACTCGCTCACACCAGAAGCGCTACGCGATCAGGCGGCGGCCAGTCTCAGCGCGCTCTCCCAGGAGCAGCGCGAGCGCCTGTTGATTGAGAACTGGATGGCGCACGACGCCCGCTGGTTCAACGCCGTAGCGGGGGAGTACGGCCTGACGGTGGCCAACCGGCTGAACAAGCGGGCCGTATATGAACTCGGCCAGGTCGAAGCGCGCCGGCTTGGGCGGGCGGTGCCGCTCAGCCCGGTCACCGACCGCGACAGCTATCTGCTGGCCCAGGAGACGATGATCAGCCTGCTCGGTCCGCAGCTGCTGAGTTATGAACTGATGCCCATTGGGGATGAGGAATTCCAGATCGAAGTGCGCGACTGCTTCGCCTTCCGGAACGTATCCCGCGCTGGCATTGCTGCCCAGTATGAGTGCGGCATCGTTCCCAGGTTGCTCGGCTGGCTCGAGGGGCTCGGGGTGGCACACGCTATCACTCCCACACCCGGTCCATGCCTACGTGCGCAGGGGCAACCGTGCTCGTACACGATCAGGGTCGTACCGGCGCCGGCCAGTTGAGTGCCGCTCCCGAGCAGCCACGGGAACCCGCTATACTGCGGGTACGAATCGCGTGGCGCGCCGCCGCGCACTCTCCGGAGCGTCCACGATGACGATGACCGCCTCTGAGCTTGAGCAAAAGGGTGCGGCCGCCAGGGCCGGCGCCCGCGCCCTCGCTCGGCTCGACACCGCCACCAAGAACGCCTGGCTGCACGCCGTCGCCCGTCTGCTGGTCGACCGCCAAGAAGACGTGCTGGCGGCCAACCGCGTTGACGTCGCCGACGGCCGCGCCGCCGGGATCTCCGACGCCTTTCTCGACCGCATGATCTTGACACCGGAACGGATCGCCGGGATTGCCGCCGACGTGCGGGGGGTCGCAGCATTAGCAGACCCCGTGGGCGAAGTGATCGAGATGCGTACGGCGCCTAACGGGCTGCAAATCGGCCGCCGGCGCGTGCCGCTCGGCGTGATCGGCACCGTGTATGAAAGCCGGCCGAACGTGACGGTGGACATGGCGGTGCTGAGCGTGAAGGCCGGCAACGCCGTTATCCTGCGCGGTGGCAAGGAGTGCCGTCGCTCCAATCTCGTGCTATGGGCGATCCTGCAAGAGGCGGCCGCCGAGACCGGCGTGCCGGCCGGCGCCATTCAAATGGTGGAAAGCCAAGATCGCGCCCTCGTGGGCGAGATGCTGAAGATGCGCGATGTCATCGACCTGATGGTGCCGCGCGGGAACGCCGATCTCATCCGTCGCGTGTATGCTGAGGCGACCATGCCGGTGGTGGCCGGGGGCATCGGCGTCTGCCACACCTATGTGGACGCCACGGCCGACCTGGCCATGGCCGAGTCCATCACCGTCAACGCCAAGACCCGGCGGGTGAGCATCTGCAACGCGCTCGATACGCTGCTGGTAGACCGCGCAGTCGCTCCGCAGTTCTTGCCCAGGGTGGCGCAAGCGCTGGCGGCGCGGAATGTCGAACTGCGTGGAGACCCGGAGAGCGTGGCCATCCTGCGCGCGGCCGGGCTGGCCGTCACCGGCGCCGCGGCCGGCGATTGGGGCAAGGAATTCCTCGATTACATCGCGGCCGTGGCCGTTGTCGATGGCATCGACGGCGCGCTCGCCCACATCGAGCGGTACGGTTCAGGCCACTCCGAAGCGATCATCACCGCGTCATACGACCGGGCCCAGCGTTTCCTGAACGAGGTGGACGCGGCCGCTGTGTATGTCAACGCCTCCACCCAGTTCACGGACGGCGCGCAGTTCGGACTAGGCGCGGAGGTGGGAATCTCCACCCAGAAGATGCACGCCCGCGGCCCGCTCGGCCTGCGTGAGCTCACCAGCTACAAGTGGATCATCATGGGCAACGGCCAGATCCGGCCGTAGACCCCGATCCCGGGAGGAACGCCATGGCCTACCGGTTTGAGCGTGAGGCGCGGACTGCCCACTCTGAGGTATTCGTGATCGTTGATGACGACGGCGCTGAAGCCGGCCGTGTGGACCTACACTTCACGCCGTCCATCACCTACGGGACGCTCTGCCTGAACGAAGGCATTGACGAGGATGGTATCCAGGATCTGATCGGCGAAATTGACGAACGGCTCGTGCAGACGGCAGATCCCTATCGGGAGGACTTCGTCGTCACGGTATGGAGTGGCCGCGCGGCCGGCGTGTATTCAGACGAAGACGCCGATGATGAGGACGCCGAAGAGGACTTCGGCGAAAACGGTAACGGCCCGCGGCTGTAGTCTCCTCACCCCAGGACGAGATCGTGGCAGGGGCGGCCAGCTGCGGCACGCCCCTGCTGCTGCGCCATGGGCGCAGGCCCTGATCAGCCGACATTGACCCACACGTGCCCGGCATCGACACGCGCCGGATACACGCGGATATCCGACGCAGTCTTCTTGGGGTCCAGCACCGCCTGGACATTGCCGATGATGCGATGCTCACGCCGGAACTCCGGGTCATACGGTTGCCGTACCACGAACCCGGTCGTGAGGTCGTAGCGGGCGCCGTGCCACGGGCACTGCAGGCAATTGGTCTCGATATCCAGCTTGCCGTGGGAAAGATCCGACAGGCGAGACAGGGCGGGCATATGTGTGCAGGTGGCGTTGATGGCGAAGTAGCCGTCCGGCGTGCGCGCCACCACGATCCCGATCCCGTCCAGGTCCACCCGCGCCATGTCCCCAATACCAAGCGCCTCAGCCCGAATCGCCCGCCGCCACATGTCACCGCGGGCGATGGAGGGATAACGGGTTGCGCGTTGCGCCGCACGGTGACGCTGCTCCTCACGGACACGCTTGTTGATCTCCGCGCGCTCCTTGTTGTACAGCGCCCGCGCCGCCGGCACGTACTCGATCATGGCCAGGTCAACTTTGCGGGCCAGCCCGCCGAACAGCGGGCGCACCTGGTCGAACTCCCACTCTTCCGGTCGCTCGACCGCGTCAGGGAAGAACCGCTCTATGGCGCGACCGACGTTCACGTCGGGGTACTCGGTGGGTTCGTGGATGGCGCGCAGGCTGGCGCGATGGTCAAGCCACCACTCCTCCAGCACGGAAGCATCGGCAAACAGACGAATGCCCGTCTGGTACAACTCATCCGGTGAGAACTCCAGCAGCACCGGGCCGTCAGGCGCTTCGTACAGGCTGCTGTACACCTCGCGCAGTCCCTCGCCGATTGCCTGATGTTCCTTGGTACCGTGCCGCGCATGGCCGATCTCCACCGCAAGGATGTACGCAAGCGGTACCCGCTCCTCAGGGGTCACTTCAATGACGGCGGTCATGCGGCGGTCTCCTCACGCTGGGCTGCAGCGCTCCCAGAATACCGCAGCCCGAGCTAGTGAAAAAGCGCACGGGGAACGACCGCATACCCGCATGATGATTCATGTTTTGTATTGGGGCTTGCAGCAGCCCCTGTGGGTTGGCGATACTGCCCTCACGCCGGACGAAACCCAATCACCACCCCACCACCAGAGCACGTCCGGCCTGTGCACGGCCCGCCCCTTCCCAGGGGCGGGCCGTTGTGCATCGCCGCTGATGATCATCGACAGCCACACGCACATCTTCCCTGAGGGTTGGGCCGCGCGCCGCACCGCGCTGGCCGCGCGCGAGCCGCTGTTCGCCGAGATGTACAGCGACCCACGCGCACGCATGGCCACCGCCGCGGACCTGCTCCGGTCAATGGATGCGCATGGCATCGACCAGGCAGTCATCTGCGGCTTTGGTTGGGATGACCCGGCCTTGTGCCGGGCCCACAACGACGCGCTGCTGGAGGCCGCCGCCGCCGCCGGTGACCGGCTGCTGCCGTTTATCACCCTCAGCCTGCGGGACCTCGCCGCCGCAGCGCGCGAGGCGGAGCGATGCCGCGCCTTGGGGGCCACCGGTATCGGCGAGTTGCGCCCCGAATGGCAGGGTCTGGACCTTGCCACTGAAGGTGACGCCGCCGTACTGGCGGCGCTCGCCGGAGATGCGCCGCTGTTGATCCATGCCACCGAGGCGGCGGGCCACCGCTACCCCGGCAAGCAGGGACAACGCATCGATGCGCTGTACCGCTTTATCGAACGGCGCCCCGAGGTGAGGGTGATCGCGGCGCACCTTGGCGGCGGGCTACCGCTCTACGCACACATGCCGGAGGTCCGCGAGGTCCTGTCCGGCATGTATGTCGACACCGCCGCGTGGCCGCTGCTGTACCAGCCCGCCATCTTTCGCGCCGTGGCAGATCTGATCGGCGCACAGCGTATCCTGTTCGCGACCGACTTTCCGCTCCGCTCCCAAGGGCGCGAGCTGAGCCTGCTGCAGCAGACGCCGCTGACGGCCAGCGAGCAGCGGTTGGTGCTGGGTGGGAACGCTTCCCGGCTATTCGGCCTAGCGCAGGCAGGCTGAGCCATGGATCTCCGGCTGTTCGTCGCCATCGAGTTGCCAGAGGCATGGACCGATGCGCTGGCCGATCTCCAGCATCGCCTGCGTGGCGCCCTACCCAGCCTGCGCTGGACCCGCCCGGAAGGCATCCACCTCACGCTTAAGTTCCTCGGGAATGTACCCAGTGACCGGGTGTCGCCGATCATTGCTGCCGTGGCATCCGCCGCCGCGACGTGCGAGCCGTTCACGCTTCGGCTGGGGACGTTGGGTGCGTTCAGCAGCGGCGAGCGGCCACGGGTGATCTGGGCCGGTGTTGCCGGGGACCTTGCGGCGCTCACCCGGTTGTGGCGCGCCGTGGATGCGCAACTGACACCGCTCGGCTTCGCACCAGAACGCGGGAGCTTCGCCCCCCACCTGACACTTGCGCGGGTACCAGACGGACGACAGCGGGACATGGCCGCAACGCTGCCCGCCGTCCTGGCGGGGACGCCACTCCCACCGTTGGCGCCGGCGCCCGTCACCGCGATCGCGCTGATGCGCAGCGAACTGGGAGCGGGCGGATCACGGTATACCCAGCTGGCGTCGGGCAACCTCCGGAACCCGGCCACAAAGACAGGGAAAGATCCCGATCCCAAGCCGGAACCGCCGATGATATAGTAGCGCCATCAAGCAAGGCAGCCCGCCCAGGAGGGCAGCAGCCATGCGCTTCTTCACTTCACAGACGGCTTACGCCGGACGGCGCCGGGAATGCGATGCCCGGCGCCGTGCGTTTGTCCAGCCCGTGTCGGATGCTCCCCGGACCCGCGGACAAGTGGGGAGGCGGTTTTTTCGTTAGGAGGTTCCGGTCGTGAACTCCAGCCTCGTGGGAAAGATCGAGAAGGCCAAGCGCTACGCCGACGAGCGGGAGACGCGCGTTCGTTTCTCCTCTTTCACGGTTGACGTGAAGGGCGAGAACGAGAGCCATACCGTCCGTCTCGAAGACAATCGCCTGGTTTGCGCCTGCGAGTTCTTCGCGGGATGGGGTGTGTGCAGCCACTCCATGGCGCTCGAGCGCATTCTCGGTCAGATGCTCCCCAAGGAAGCGCTCTCAGATAATCCACTGGCCCAGCCGGTCTAGCCGGAACACGTGCGCGTCCGCTCGGGCCGCTTCTCCTCTTCGGGATGAGCGGCCCTTCACTATTGCGACGGGCTTCATCATGCCAGAGCAGTCCATCAATGGCACCGTCTTTGCCTACGAGGACGCCGGCGAAGGCGCGCCGCTGTTGCTGCTCCACGGCGGGCTCGGCACGGCACGGCTGCACTGGTGGCGTGAGATCCCCGTCTTCGCGGCGCACTACCGCGTGATTGCCCCTGACATGCGCGGCTACGGCCGATCTTCGCCACCACGCACGTTCCCGTTCGACTTCTACCAACAAGACGCCGCCGACATGGCCGCGCTGCTGGACGCACTTTCGACCGCTCCTGCCCACGTCATCGGCTGGAGCGACGGCGCTGTGGTCGCCCTGGTCATGGCCGTGCACTATCCTCACATCGTGCGCTCGCTGACCGTCATATCCGGCGAGGCGCGGCTGCTGCCGCAGGAGCGCGCGGTGTGGCCGGTGCTGGCCGGCGCTTCAACTTGGAGTGGCGGCGCCCGTGAACGGTTCATCGTCGCCCAGGGGCCGTTGAACTGGCCGGGGATCCTGGATGCGATGGTTGCTGGGTACAACCGCGTGCTCGATGAGCGTGGCGGCGAGATCGTCAGCCAGCGCGTCCATGAGATCCGCTGCCCCACGCTGATCCTGCACGGTGATGCTGACCCAACGGTGCCGGTGCAGCACGCTTACGAACTCCACACCGCCATCGCCGGCTCACGCTTGCACCTCTACCCGGGCACTGGCCACCTCCCCCAGCGAGAACATGGGGAGGACCTGCGCGCGCGCGTCCTCGCTTTTCTCGCGGAACACTAGGCAGGTTAGTCATGGACGGCCGCACAGGGATGCGGCCTTCTCTCTTGGGCGGGGAGAACACGCAGGCGGCGGGCCAGCATCGGAGGTGACGGCAGCGCGGGGGTTGGCGCTCGTCTCCGGCACCGCAGCCCTGCCGCACCGCCCGGGACAGGACCTCCACGACCCTGCTGCTTCGGCCGGTGCTTTCAGCGCACCTCGCTGGCGCACGTTGGCGCCTCATGAATGGTCCGGGCTAGGCTGGGACCCCAGCAGACATCACCGCTCGAGCGGCAGACAACGCCTCGTCGATGTCGCTCTCACTGATGCCATAGTGGGTGACCATGCGGTTTCCGCCCACCAGCACACCGCGCGCCTCCATCGCCGCCGTAAAGGCCGGCGCCGGCATCCCGCTAACGCTGTAATAGAGAATGTTCGTCTCGACCACACCGGCATCACAGGCCAGCCCTGGAATGGATGCGAGCCCGTGCGCAAGCCGGCGGGCATTGGCGTGATCCTCTGCCAGGCGACCGACCATCTCCTCCAGTGCGATGATGCCGGCCGCGGCAAGCACGCCAGATTGGCGCATGGTCCCGCCCACCATCTGCCGGTAGCGGCGAGCACGACGAATGAAGTCGCCGGATCCGACAATCATCGAGCCGATGGGGCAGGCGAGTCCTTTGGAGAGACAGAACTGCACCGTGTCAGCTTCAGCCACCAGATCCGCCGGGTGTACGCCCCGAGCCACGGCGGCGTTGAAGATCCGCGCACCATCGATATGCAGGGGGATGCCGGCTTCCCGTGCTACCGCTGCAACGGGAGCCATCTCGTCACGGGAGAGCGCGGCGCCGTTGCAGCGGTTGTGCGTGTTCTCCAGACAAATCAGGGCGGTGCGGGGAAAGTGCACGTTCTCGGGCCGGATCAGCGCCCGCACGCGCCCGGAGTCCAGCGCACCGCGCGGGCCGTTGGGCACAGTGCGCAGCTGTACCCGTCCCAACGCGGCGGAGCCCGCCACCTCGGCCAGCACGATATGACACTGCTCGCCGGCGATCACCTCATCGCCGCGTTCGGTATGCGTCAGCAAAGCAATCAGGTTGCCCATCGTGCCGGAGGAGACAAACAGCCCGGCCTCTTTCCCCAGCCGCTGGGCGGCCATCACCTCCAGCCGCTGCACGGTGGGGTCATCACCGAACCCATCGTCTCCCACCACCGCCGAGGCCATCGCCCGGCGCATCGCGGGGGAGGGGTGGGACACGGTGTCGGATCGCAGGTCAATCGCCATCAGGGCACGCTCCCAAGCCGGGCGGCTCGTTTCGATTCTCCCATACGGCCCCGGCGGGCGAAAGGCAAGGCCGGTCTGATAGCCTGCTGATGGCCATCGACCGCGAGACAGCTTGTGCACCATGTGGCGTCATCGCACTTTGCCGCGGTAGGCGGATTGCGCATCCATTACCGCTCCTGGGGCAACCGCCGGGCGTTGCCGCTGCTGCTGTTGCACGATCTTGGCGAAACCGCAGACCAGTGGTTGCCGCTCGCCGCCGTGCTGGGCGCCGAGTTTCGCGTCGTGGCGCCGGACCTGCGCGGCCATGGCGACAGCGACTGGATTGACACCTACTCACCGCAGGAGATCGGCGACGATGCGGGTGAGCTGGCCGGCGTGTTAGGACTAATCCCCGCTGCAGTTGCCGGCATCGGGCTCGGGGGCTTAGCGGCGGCGTTGCTGGCGGCCAGACAGGGCTATCTCGTGGAACGGCTGTGCCTGCTCGGCGCCGGCGTCCACGCTAACCTTCCGCCCGAACGCGCTGCCGAGCAAGCGCTGTACGCTGAGCTACCGCCGGACGCGCCGTCTCCGCAGGCGTGGGTCACCGCATGGCACAATGCCCGAGTGCGCGCCGGTCTGCGCCACGACGCAACGGCGGCCACGCACGCTGACCCGTGGCGGATGGTACGGCGCCTCACCAGCGGGCGCGTCGCACCTGCGTGGGACCGTGCCGGATACCAGCTCTACCGCGCGTGGTCTCCCGGGGCTCATGCGGTGTCATACGCCGAGGAATTCCATGAGATCGACGTGCCCGTGACGCTAATCTATGGTGCGCACGACCCCGTCTTGCCAGGAGAAGCGGTCGCTGCCACTACTGCCACCATCAAGGACTGCCGCGCGGTCCGCATCGCGGGCGCCCGGCACGACCTGCTGCATGATCGCCCTGCCGCGGTCGCCGCGGCTATGCTGCCGTTCTTGCGTAACGCGCACTGAAGCCGGTTGCCTGCCAGGCTTCGCGCCAAGAGACGGAGCGCCGGGCTCAGATCGCCCCTGCCTCGCGCAGGGCGGTCACCGTGGGGCGGTCAAAACCCAGGAGTTCTGCGAGAACGGCATCCGTCTGCTCACCGAGCAGGGGCGGATGAGCGCGCAGCTCCACAGGGGTACCGGACAGCCGCAGTGGCGAGCCCACCACAGGGACGCTGCCTGCCGTAGGATGAGACAGGTGGTGCACCACACCGAGCGCCGTGACCTGGGGGTCCTCGAATGCCTGGGGAACGGTGTTGATTGGACCGGCTGGGATGCCGTTATCATTCAACATCGCCAGCCACTCCGCAGCAGTGCGCTGAACGATCAGCGCCGCTACGGCGGGGACAAGCGTCTCGCGATTCGTGAGCCGGCCGGAAGCGCTGCCATAACGAGGATCGGCCGCCAGCTCCGGTGCCCCGGCCAGTTCGCAGAAGCGCCGGAACTGACGTTGATTGACCACCGCCAGTGCTAGCGGCCGGTCCTGCGCCTGAAACACCTGATACGGCACGATGTTAGGGTGCGCATTGCCGTACCGCTTGGGCGGCTGACCGCTGACTAGGAAGTTGCTGCCGACGTTCGCCAGCCAGGACAGCGCCGACTCCAGCAGCGAGACATCGACACGTTGTCCCCGGCCGGTGGTGGCGCGGGACACGAGCGCCGCCAGGATGCCGCTGACCGCGAACAACCCGGCGGTGATGTCGACGATGGCCACGCCGACCTTCATCGGCTCGCCCTGCGCCTCACCGGTAATCGACATGATCCCGGCCATCCCCTGAATGACAAAGTCATAGCCGGGATAGTCAGCGTAAGGACCAAACGGACCAAAGCCACTGATTGAGGCGTGGATCAGACGGGGATTGGCTGCCTGCAGCGTCGCGCCGTCCAGGTCCATCCGCTCCAGCGTGCCCCGCTTGAAGTTCTCAATCAGCACATCGGAGCGGCGCACCAGGTCAAGCAGGATGTCGCGACCGGAGGGATGCTTGAGATTGAGCGTGATCCCGCGCTTGTTGCGGTTGGCGGCCAGGTAGTAGGCGCTCTCGCCGCCGGTGAAGGGCGGCCCAAGCTGGCGGGTCTCATCCCCTTCGCCGGGTTGCTCGACTTTGATCACATCGGCGCCGAGGTCGCCGAGGGTCATGGCCGCGTAGGGCCCGGCCAGCACGCGGGAGAGATCCAGCACGCGCACACCGTCCAGCGCTCCCGCCATCGTCGCTCTCCCTTAGTGCGCTAATCCATCACCGGGGCATCGAAGCCGCGCGGATGCGCCTGCCGCCACTCCCACGCCGTGGCGATGATGCTGTCGATGTCGGTGAAACGTGGCGCCCAGCCCAACGTAGCGCGGGCATGCTCCGCAGAGGCCACCAGCTCGGCTGGGTCCCCAGGACGGCGATCCGCCGGTACCACGGGAACGGGGTGCCCCGTGACACGCCGGACAGACTCCACCACTTCCAGGTTGGTGAATCCCGCGCCATTGCCGAGATTAAAGACCCCTCCGCCCCGGTCACACTGGCTGACCGCGAGTTGATGCGCCTGTGCGAGGTCCAAGATATGGACGTAGTCACGCACGCAGGTACCGTCACGCGTTGGATAATCAGCGCCGAAGATGGTGATTGCCTCTCGCTTGCCGAGCGGAACCTCCAGCACAAGCGGGATCAGGTGACTCTCGGGGTCGTGGTCCTCCCCGCGGGCGGGCGTGGCGCCAGCGGCATTGAAGTAGCGCAGCGCCACCCACCGCAACCCTCGCCGTTCGCCGTACCAGCGCAGTATCCGCTCTACCAATGCCTTCGTCTCGCCGTAGACGTTGACCGGGTTGATTGGGTGGTCCTCAGGGATGGGAAGGGTCTGCGGTTCGCCGTACACGCCCGCGCTGGATGAAAACACCATCCGCTCGACACCCGCGTCAACCATCGCGTTGAGCAGTGTGACCGTGCCGGCGACGTTGTTGGCGAAGAAGGCGCCTGGGTCACGCATCGACTCGCCGGCTTCGATGTAAGCGGCACAGTGAATCACCGCGTCCGGCTTTGCCTGTGCCAGGGTGGCGCGGAGCCGGCGGTCATCGGCGATGCTGCCCACCACGAGCCGCGCGCCGGCGGGAGAGGCGGCCCGATGCCCCCGCTCCAGCGTGTCATACACGGTCACCTCGTGGCCGGCGCGCAGCAGTTCCGCGGCGGTGGTCGAGCCGATGTAGCCCGCGCCGCCGGCGACAAGGATGTGCATGGGAGTTCCTCTAGTCCTCGTACCGCTTGAGTACCAGGCAGGCGTTCTGGCCACCGAAGCCAAAGCTGTTCTTGAGCACCACCCGAACGCCAGCCCGGCGGGCCGTGTTTGGCACGTAGTCCAAATCGCAGTCTGGGTCTGGGTTATCCAAATTGATCGTGGGATGGATGGTTCCCGTGACGATCGTCTGCACCGCCGCCACGGTCTCCAGCGCGCCGGACGCGCCGAGAGCGTGACCGATCATCGACTTGGTGGAGGACACCGGCACGGTATAGGCATGTTCACCCAACGCTGCCTTGATCGCCACCGTCTCGGATACGTCATTCAGCGGTGTCGAGGTGCCGTGGGCGTTGATGTAGTCCACGTCAGCGGCGGACAACCCGGCGTCTTCCAGCGCCCAGCGGATGGTGCGCGCCGCCCCTTCGCCATCTGCGCAGGGGGCGACGATGTGATAGGCATCGGCGCTGGCGGCGGCGCCCGCCACCTCTGCCAGAATGCGCGCGCCGCGCTGCTGTGCATGGTCGAGCGTCTCCAGCACAAACACCGCCGCGCCTTCCGATGGAATGAAGCCATCGCGGTCTCTGTCGAACGGGCGGCTAGCACGAGCGGGTTCGTCGTTGCGCTGGGTCATCGCCCGCATCACTGAGAACGCCGCCAGGCCGAGCTGCGAGATACCTGCCTCGGCGCCACCGGTCAGCATAACGTCCATCCGGCCGTGGCGCAGCAAGTGCAAGGCATCGCCGATTGCCTGCGTCCCAGCAGCGCAGGCTGTAACCACCGTGCCGTTGTAGCCTTTGAGCCCGAGTTGCAGGGCGACCTGCGCGGCGGCCATATTTGGCAGCGCTTTGGGCATGAACAGGGGGTCCACGCGCATGCCGCCCTTGGCAACGATTGTGCGCACCGCCTCTTCGATGTTGGGATAGCCGCCGTTGCCGTTGCCGAACAGCACACCGATGGTGGTACGGTCCATCGCTTCCAAGTCCAGCCCCGCGTCACCGACCGCCTGCTGCGCCGCCGCGACGGCGAACTGCGAGAAGCGGGCCATGCGCCGCGCCTCCTTGCGATCAATGAACGACTCTGGGTTCCAGTCCTGGACCTCGCCCGATACCTTCGTTGGGTAGCCGGTGGTGTCGCATAGTGTCATCGGGCGCACGCCCGAAACGCCGGCCACGAGGTTCGTCCAGTACTCGTCCACGCTCTGCCCCAGAGGGGTGATCGCCCCCATGCCGGTGATCACCACTCGACGTGGCGCGTGTGCTGCCATTGGTCTGTCCCCTTGACGGGCAATCAGCTTCCGGCCGTTGGTCACCCCCCGGCTGGAAGCTGCCGTTGCCCTCAGTGTAGGCCGGTGACGGGATCGGGAACAACGCCGAGCACCCAGGCGCGCGCTTCGGCCACGACGTACAGTGAACCCGTCACGCAGATAAGATCCGCCGGCCCCGCCTCTTCCAGCGTGCTTTCGACCGCCGCTGCGACATCCGGAGACTGCCGCACCGCCAGATCGAGGGCGGCGAAGGCGGCGGCGACATCGGTCGGCGCTGCGGCGCGGGCAAGCTGGGCGCGCGTCGCCACCACCTCCGGCTGCAAGGGCGCCAGCTCACGGGCAAAGGCGGCGATGTCCTTATCCTGGTTGAGCCCCACCACGAGGAACAGCCGCCGAAAGGAGAAGTGCGCGCGCAGTGCTTGTGCGAGCCGGCGGGCGGAATCGGCATTATGAGCGCCATCGACTACCAGCAACGGGCGGCGCTTGAGCACTTCCAGCCGTCCTGGCCAGCGCACCTCTGCCAGCGCGGTGCGCACCACCTCAGGCGGTGCAACGACACCGGCAAGCTGCTCGACGGACAGGACCGCTGTGGCGGCGTTCTCCAGCTGGTGCCGGCCGAGCAGCGGCAGGGTGATGCGGTACTCGGAGCGCGGCGTGCGCAGCCGCATCTCCTGGCCATCTTCGCTCACCCGTCCGGGGGCCATCTGGCAGGCCTGGGCGGCCTCGGTCAGCGGCACATCGAGCGCCGCGCAGGCGGCGCGTAGCACCTCGGCGGCAGACTCGCGCTGCAAGCCCATCACCGCCCGCGTTCCACGCCGGAGGATGCCTGCTTTGTCCCGCGCAATCTCGGCGACAGTGTTGCCCAGGATCTGCGTGTGCTCCAACGAAACCGGCGTGAACACGCACGCGTCCTTCTCGTCCAGCACATTGGTGGCGTCCAGCCGCCCGCCCAACCCTACTTCGACGACCTGCCAGTCAAGCGCATGTCTGCGAAACGCGAGGAACGCCAGCGCGGTCCGTAGCTCGAATGCCGTCAGCTGCCCGAACTCCCCAGAGGCGTTTGCCAGCCCGACGGCGGGGATGAGCTCATCCATCAGCCTGACGAACTCCTCCTCGCTGAGGGGCCGGCCATCAATCTGCGTGCGCTCCGTCTCGCGGTGGAGGTGAGGGCTGGTGTAGAGTCCGACGGAGTGCCCGGCGCCGCGGAGCATCGCCGCGATCATCGCCGCGGTACTGCCTTTGCCCTTGCTACCGGTGATATGCACCGTACGCCGGCCGGTGTGCGGGTCTCCCAGCCGGGCCAGCAGCCCGCGCATCCGGCGTAGATCTAACGTCGCAGCGCTGGCCCGGCTCAGCGGCGTGAACTCGTAGTTGTCGAAGCGATGCAGGAAGCCCAGCGCATCAGCATAGGACGTCATGCGCTGGATTGTACGGCATCGCTACGCACGGACCGCGCTACACTGGTCCCATGCCACAGCTGCTCATCGCCACCACCAACAATGGCAAGATTCGCGAGTTCCGAGACCTGCTCGCGGGCTGCGGCTGGCAATTGGTCACACCGCGGGACGTTGGGTTATCGCTCGATGTTGAAGAGACGGGGAACAGCTACCTGGAGAACGCCCGGCTGAAGGCGCACGCCTTCTGCCAGGCATCGGGTCTGCCCGCGCTGGCCGACGACTCGGGGCTCGAAATCGACGCGTTGGGCGGTGCGCCGGGGCTGTACTCCGCTCGTTATGCTGGACCCGACACGACGCACGGGGATAAGATGAAGCAGGTCCTCGCTGCGCTTGCCGGCCTGCCGGATGCGCCCCGCACCGCCCGGTTTCGTGCCGTCGTGGTGGTGGCGTTCCCCGACAGCCGCGAACTCACAGCCGAAGGGGTATGTGAGGGCATCATCGCGGAGACGCCGCGCGGGGCAGGTGGTTTCGGATATGACCCAGTGTTCCTGGTGGAGGGCGGCCCGCTGACCATGGCCGAGTTGCCCGCACCACAAAAGAACGACATCAGCCATCGTGCCCGCGCCGTCCATGCCTTGCGCGATGCGCTGCAGCGAGCCGCCGATGGATACCCCAGTTCTGCTCCCACTCGTCAGTGACCCGCCCGGGCCGGCCGGCCTGCTGGATGCCCGCCGCCGGCCACTGCGCGATCTTCGCATCTCCATTACCGACCGCTGCAATTTCCGCTGCACGTACTGTATGCCGCGGGAGGTGTTCGGCCCGGCGTTCGTCTTTCTCGACCGCAAGGAGCTGCTGAGCTTTGAGGAGATCACCCGGCTGGCGCGGCTATTTGTCGCGCAGGGGGTGGAGAAGATCCGGCTCACCGGCGGCGAGCCGCTGGTGCGTCGCGACATCGAACGGCTGATCGCTCAACTGGCAGCGATTGACGGCCTACGTGATCTGACGCTCACCACCAACGGTTCGCTGCTGTCGCCGGCGAAGGCGCTGGCGCTAAAGGACGCAGGACTGCAACGCATCACCATCAGCCTGGACTCGCTGGACGATGCCGTGTTTATGTCGATGAATGATGCCGGCGTACCCGTCAGTCGCGTGCTGGCCGCGATTGACAACGCCGCCGCGGCCGGCCTGGCGCCGGTCAAGATCGATATGGTTGTGAAACGGGGAGTGAACGAGGACAGCATTCTGCCGATGGCGGAGCACTTCCGCGGCAGCGGCCACATCCTGCGCTTCATCGAGTACATGGATGTCGGCAACCACAATGGCTGGCGAATGGACGACGTCGTCACCGCCGCCGAGATCGTCGAGCGGCTGCAAGGGCGCTACCCACTGGAGCCGGTGGCCCCCAACTATTTCGGCGAGACCGCTACGCGCTGGCGCTACCTTGACGGCGAAGGCGAGGTTGGCATCATCGCGTCGGTCACCCAGGCGTTCTGCGGCAGTTGCACCCGTGCCCGCCTCTCGGCAGAAGGCGTGATGTATACCTGCCTGTTCGCCGGGGCAGGACACGACCTCCGCGCGTCTCTGCGGTCTGGCGCGACCGATTCTGGCCTGGCGCAGCAAATCACCGGCATTTGGCGTCAGCGCGACGACCGCTACTCCGAGGTCCGTGCCGAGATCTCTGCCCAGCACAAGAAAGTGGAAATGTCGCATATCGGCGGCTAGTGTCATGGAGGGTGCCGGTGGCCGAGGGGCTGACCCATCTGGATGACACGGGCCGGGCACGAATGGTGGATGTGACCGAGAAGACGATCACCTCCCGCACGGCCATTGCCCGCGGACGTGTCGTCATGCATCCGCACACGCTGGCGTTGATTCAGTCGGGCGCGGTCACCAAGGGCAATGTGCTGACCACCGCGCAGATTGCCGGGATCATGGCCGCCAAGCGCACCCATGAGCTGATCCCGCTGTGCCATCCGTTGTTGCTGACGAAGGTAGATGTGCAGCTGATGCCAAACGAGGCCGAAAGCTGCGTGGACATCGAGTCCGAGGTGCGGACGGCCGGTGTCACGGGTGTGGAGATGGAGGCGCTGACCGCCGTCAGTGTCGCTGGGCTTACCATCTACGATATGTGCAAGGCGGTCGACCGCGGCATGCGCCTGGAGGGGGTGCGGCTGGCGCGGAAAGAGGGCGGCAAGTCCGGCGTGATCGAGCTGGAGTAGCGGCGGTCAGCGCAGGAGCTCGAAGAGCGCGAAGCCCAGCAGCCCGCCAGCAATCACCACCGCCGCGATAGAACGGTTGTTAGTGCGGCGCAACCGGTCGTGCAGTCGCTGGATGCGGCGGTGACGGGCGGCCCGCTTGCGCTCCAGCTCCAGCACGCGTAGCCGGTCGCGCATCTCCTCCCACATCGCATCCTGCGCGGGACGGGACATGGTCGGGACGCCGGTGGTGTCGCGCCACACGCTGTGCGAGGGCATTCGCTCGCGCATGCGCTCCCCAAAGTTGTCAGCGGTCACTGGACCCCCCTTGGGCCGCCACGCGCCCCTACACAAAGCACCATCGGCCATTGACGGTGCAGACTGAAGGGGCATACGTCGCACGCGCCCTCTGCATCAACCAGCAGGCGGCACGAGAACCCACGGGTCAGGATTCGCTGTCTTCCATCCGCTCCAACAAGAGCTCGCTGACCACCGCGATCGCGCTGTGCGCGTAGACCACATAGTCGCGCGGGTGCAGCTCCAGCTTCTTCAGCTCCTCCTTGCGGAGCGCCACCGGGTCTGCTCCACCATTGACATCGAGCCCTTCCACATCAAGGCCGATCTCGAGTTCGTAGATGCCGGCGTCCGGGGCAAGCACGATGCAGCCGCGGTCGGTTCGGGCAGCTGCTTCAGGTTCAATCTCAATGGCATAGGTAAAGAATGCGCCGGGAAACGGCGGGAACGGGTCTAACTGCTGGACCAGCTCACGCAGGATCCGGCGTAGCTGGTCTGCGGCACGCTCCAGCACGAGATCGGCCTGCACCTTGCGCGCCAGGGGATCGAAAGTCGGATCAGGAAGCGGCACGAGGGTCCCCTTCTTCGATGCAAAGCTAGGTGCAGTATACCCGTCTCGCCAAGTTGATTCTGTGATATGCTTCTCAAGCGGAGGAGAGAGGCTCGTCGGAGAGATTGCCATGCAGGCGACCCGTCAGCAGATTCTCGACTTCCTCCACCGTGAACGCCGCGCCACCGTCAAGGAACTGGCCGCGGTACTGGGCATCACCTTCACCGGCGTGCGGCAACACCTGGCGCTGCTCGAGCGTGAAGGGCTGGTCCAGGCCTCGGAAGAGCGCGGGCGCGTCGGCCGCCCGGCCTATGTGTACTCGCTCAGTGACCGGGGCGAGGACCTATACCCCACCCACTACGATGCCCTGGCCAATATGCTGATGGAGGAGTTGCGCGCCCTCGGCGGCGCCGACGCCCTCCAGCGCGTGCTTAAGCGCGTGTCGGTGCGTATGGCAGAACAGTACCTCCCCCGGTTGGAAGGGCTCCCTGCCGAGCAACGGTTGCTGGAAACGGCGAAGATCCTTCGTGACCAGGGCTCCCTGATCGAGACCGAGCAGGACGGCGACACCTTCTATATCCGGCAGTGCACCTGCCCGTATCCGAATGTCGCCCGCCGCAATCCCGGCGTGTGCGCGCTTGAGGTTGACTTTGTCCGGCGGCTGACCGGCGGTGATGCGCGGCTCGTCGCCAGCCTGTTGCGTGGTGACCGTGCCTGCACCTATCGCATCCGGCTGCCGATGGCGTCAGAGAACGGCCACATGGCGGAGCGCCCGGCCGGCCAGAACTAGACGGCGCCGGCGGATTCCTGGGTTCGTGCCCCTACCATAGGGGTTGTCCCGATCCAACCACACCTCATCCGTGCCTACGCTGCAGGTAGCGATCAAAGCCTCGCTTCCACCACCGCAGCGGAGGAACTCCTGTGCGACGCGCACTGCTGATTACCCTGCTCACAGCGGCGGCGCTGCTCTGGGCCCTGCCAGGAAGCCGGCCGCAACCCGCCGGCGCGGCCACCGCCAGCCCTACGAAGACGCCCACCCCGACACCGACACCCACACCGCCGCCGCCATCCTCGCTGCCGGCGCGCTTCTCTGGGAAGCTGACTTTCGCTACGGGATTCAAGGCGCCGTCTAAGGCCGCCTTGGCCGTGTACTCGGACGCAGACACCAAGTGCGTCGAAGGCACGGTGTCGTCCGGGGCCTACGCCGTCAACGTGCCGCGGGGCGTGGACCGGCCCGGGTGTCCCAGCCCTGGCAGCGCCGTGTACTTCAAGCTCGGGGACTACTGGGCCGTCCAGAGCGGCAACTGGGTCGCCGGGATGCCGACCGCCCTCGACCTGATCTTTCCGAAGATGGACAGTGTCGCCCTGGGCCCCGGTTGCACACAAGCAACGACGACGTTCTCGAACGGAACGGCAGTGAAGAGCATTATCGACAATCTCAATCCGGCCGATACGCTGGTGGCGTTGTGGCGGTGGAACGGCCAGGACTGGGAGGGATACTTCCCCGGGGCGCCGGCCGGCCTGAATAGCATGAAGACGGTCAACCGCCTTGACGTTTTGTGGGTATGCACCCCGTCCGGTACGACACTCACCCGGCCGGCGGTGGCGCCATCGTTGATCACGGGGCCGCTCGGCTTCGGCGACGCGGCGCCCAACTAAGACGCTGCCGGTACGATGCCCATGCCTCGGCGAAACACACACGGGAGAACCGTATCTGGTTCCCCCGTGCCTGTTACTTCGCCCTCCGGCGTCTGCGACCATCCGGTGGTGGTGATCCAGGGTTGGAGAGCACAAACCGCAGCATGGTCGCAGTTGACTTCCGCCAGGTGAGCTTGAAGCCGCGTAATTTTGCGGCACGCGTCAGGCGGCCCTTCTCCGTCCGCTGGCTTTCCGTCGCACCCAGCGATACCTCACCGCCAACTCCTCCTTGCTCGCGGATGGTATCGATGATGTCGAGATAGTGGGCCAAATCCAGCCCTGCCGGCGCCCGTTGCGATTTGAGGTCTTCCTCTTTCAACACGCGGCCGAGTTGCGGCACGATCCCTTCCTCCATGCGGTATTCCAGGCAGAATACTATCACAACACCCCGTTCATTGTTGAAGTCGTGCCAACTAGCGTTGACAGCGCCGCAGGCTGCGCCAAGCCGCTCGGGAACGTGTGATTCTGCCCAACACGGAAATGCCACCGATCAACATCAACCTCATACGGGAGTACCTCACACCCCAGGGCAGTACCCCTTCCGCTGCATATCATCCCCACGTTGTGCCACGTACGTTGAATTCCTACTACTGGACCTTGTAATCCAGGAGGAAATCCGGCGTGACCGTGCCTGCTGAGACGCTCGACCCGCGAACGTGCGCGTTCTATCGCCGCGCGCTCACAGCGCTGACCGAGGCCGGGGTGCCGTTCCTGGTTGGCGGCGCCTATGCCTTTGCCCGCATCACCGGCATCGAGCGTCACACCAAGGACCTTGACATCTTCCTGCGGCCCGCCGATCGGGATCTGGCGCTGCGGCTCCTGGCATCGCAAGACTGTCAGACCGAGGTTGCGTTTCCTCATTGGCTCGCAAAGGCGCATTGCGGTGAGGACTACATCGACATCATCTATTCCTCTGGTAACGGCGTCGCCGCCGTAGATGACGAATGGTTTGCCCATGCCACGGCCGATACGGTACTCGGCGTGCCAGTGCTGCTCTGCCCGACCGAGGAGATGATCTGGTCCAAGGCCTTTGTGCAAGAGCGGGAGCGGTTTGACGGCGCCGATATCGCCCATTTGCTGCACGCGAACGGACGAACACTGGATTGGCCGAGGTTGCTCAGGCGTTTCAGCTGCCATTGGCGAGTCCTGCTCGCACACTTGCTGCTGTTCGGCTTTGTATACCCGTCAGAGCGCGACGCGGTGCCCGCCTGGCTGCTGCGCTCCCTGTGGCGCCGTGCGGAACAGGAACTGGCAGCCGGGCCGCTCACCCAGCGCATCTGTCAGGGTCCGCTGCTCTCGCGGGCGCAATACCTGCATGACATCGACCAGCTCGGCTATGTTGACGCGCGGCTCACCGCGGCCACGGGCATGACGCGGGAGGACGTCGCTCGGTGGACCGCGGCGATCGCTGAGGAGCGAGAACGCCATGACAGTGACGACACCGATGCTGCGGCTGGCTGCCGTTGCTGACCTGCACGTCACCCGCGCATCGCAGGGCGCGCTGCAGCCGGTGGTAGCGGGGCTGGTAGACCACGCCGACGCGCTGTTGCTCTGTGGCGACCTCACAGACTACGGTCTGCCGGAGGAAGCGCAGGTACTGGTGCAGGAGCTAGTCAGTGTACGGATTCCGATCGTGGCCGTCCTCGGCAATCATGACTATGAGTCCGGCCGCCAGGACGAGGTGAAGCGCATTCTCTGCGACGCCGGCATCAACGTGCTGGATGGCGAAGCGTGTGAGGTCGCGGGAGCAGGGTTCGCCGGGGCCAAGGGGTTTGCCGGCGGCTTTGGGCGCTATGCGCTCGAACCGTGGGGAGAGAGCGGCATCAAGGGGTTTGTCCAGGATGCCGTCGACGAAGCACTCAAGCTTGAGCGCGCGATAGCCCGCATGCAGGCGCGGGAGCGTGTGGTATTGCTGCACTACAGCCCGGTGCGCGACACCGTCCAGGGCGAACCACCGGAGATCTTTCCCTTCCTCGGCTCGAGCCGCCTGGAAGAGCCGCTGAACCGCTACGACGTCACCGCCGTGTTCCACGGCCATGCCCATCACGGCAGCCCGGATGGCCGGACAGCGGCGGGAATCCCGGTCTACAACGTGGCGTTGCCACTAGTGCGCCAAGCCCATACCGGCGGCCCGCTGGCGCGCATCGTGGAGATCCCCCGCACCGGCGCGGATGACGAGGCAGCGTAACCCACTTTGTGGGTGATTGCACATAGGCGCAGCCCCCGCTAGCGTGAAGCAAGGGAGAGGGCGCCGCGCCGCGGCAGCGGACGGCCCCACCATGGGTGGAGGTCTTGGGATGCGGGTTCGGTGGGCATCGAGCGTGCTGGTAAGCGCAGCGCTGGGGGCAGTGCTGCTGGCAAGCGCCTGTGGCTCTGGAGAGGCAAGCGGCAACGCCTCAGTCAATCAAAGCGGCCCCGGGGCAACGGTTACCGCGCCGAACGCCAGCCCCATTAGCAATGCCACCCCGGCCGGCAGCCGCACCGCCGCGGCCGGCGGCTCTGGCAGCCAGGAGCAGGGCAAGCCAGAGTCGATCGTCGCCACAGACAACAAGTGGGACAAGACCACGATGGCGATTCAATCCGGCACGGCGTACACCGTCACGATGCAGAACAAGGGTGCAGCGCTGCACAACTGGCATGTCACCGGTGTCAAAGGCGCCGACGGCAAGGATATCACCACAGCGATTATCGGTGGGGGCCAGAACGCCTCCGTGACGTTCACGATCAGCCAGAAGGGCTCGTTCGATTACATCTGCGATGTGCACCCCGTCGAGATGAAGGGCAAGCTGAACGTCCAGTAGTGTCCGCCCCACGCACGCACGGCATTGAGACCGCGACCGGAATGCAGGTTCCCGGTCGCGGTCTTTCGTAGGCTCACGGCTCATGCTGCCCGGCGTACAGGCAGGGGTGGCGCTTCCGTCACCGTCACCGTGGCCAGCCGGAAGCGCCGGGTCAGCACGGCGAGTCTCTGCGCCGTTGCCGCCAGTTCCCCGGCGCGCGCCGACATCTCCTCCACCTGTGCGCTCATCTCCTCGGCTGAGGCGCTCACCTCCTCCGCCGCCGCGGAGTTCTGCAAGGAGACGGCGGCGATGGCGCCTATCGCCCCACCAACCTGGGCGCTCTGCGCAGAGAGCTGCTCGGTGGCGGCAGCATTCTCTTCGGCCACGACACCGATGGCGGTCAGCGCGGCCACCACATCCCGCGCTCCGCCGGCGAGCTGCCGGGCAGAGCCGGCGATAGCCACGATGCGCTCAGCGGTGTTTCCCACTGCGGTATGGATCTCGCTAAGCGTGGCGCCCGCCTGCTGGGCGCGACGCTCACCGGCGTCAACCTCCGCCGTCCCCTCGGACATCGCATCCACTGCCTGGCGCGTGCCGAGTTGCACGCGGTTGATCAGATCGGTGATGGTGCGCGTCTCGCGCTGGCTGCGCTCGGCCAGCTTCCGCACCTCGTCGGCTACCACCGCAAACCCGCGTCCGTGCTCGCCCGCCCGCGCCGCCTCGATCGCGGCGTTAAGCGCCAGCAGGTTGGTCTGCTCGGCGATGTCATCGATCGTCTCCACCACCGCGCCAATCTGTTCACCGAGGCGGCCCAAATCTGCCACCGTGATGGCGGCGCCGTCAACGGCCTGCTTGATACGACCCATGCCTTCGACAGCCGCCTGTACGGCCTGGGCTCCGGCGCCGGCCGCGGCGCGGGCCTGCTCACTGGCCACCGCCACTGCTCCGGCGCCCGTCGCCACCGCATCGACATCCGTGGCCATCTGCATGGCGCTGGTCACCGCACCCTGCACCTGCCCGGACTGCTCGCTGGCTCCCCGAGCGATGCCCTCGACCGCCACGGCCATCGCTTCCACCGCCTCATTGGAGGCCTGGGCGTTGCTGCTCGTCTCCTGCGCGCCACCGGCGATACTCTGGACCGCGCCGGTCACCTGCTGCACGGCCACGGCGGCCTGACCGGCCGATGCGCTCAGTTGATCGCTGGTGTTGGTCAGCTCGGCTGCCGCCTGCTGCACGCCGCCCACCAGCTCGCCCAGTCCAGCGGTCATCTGCGCGAAGGCTGCGCCGGTCTGCTCTAGCTGGTCTATCATTGCATTGAAGCTTGCTGCCATCTCGCCCAGCTCGTCGCGACCGCCGGCCGCCACCCGTTCGGCGTGAAGGTCGACCTGCGCGGTCAGGTCACCTCCGGCGATGGCGCGAACGGTTGCCGCCATGGCCGGTAGATCATCCGCGGCGATGCGACGTGCGGCAGCTGCCACCGCTCCAACAGCCCGGCCCATGGAACGGGCCAGCAGAAAGGACACCGTGGCGCCGGCCGCCGTCGCCAGCGCGATCACGACGATGAGCAGCACCTCGGCCTGATCGGCGGCGGCGGACACCGACGCGTTGGTTTGTGCCCCAACGCGGTCCTGCACCTCGATCAATGCGGACAACGTCTTGATGGCATCACCGAACTGGGCAGGGGCCTCACTCCGGCGCACGATGTCGGCGCCCGCGCCGTCGCCGGCGTCGTCCAGAGCCAGCATCCTTGTGCGGGCAGAGATGAAGGCTGGGTACGACTTGTTCCACTGCTCCAGCCCAGACTTCTCCTCAGCGACCAGATAGGTCCCGGCATACGTGGCGATGTTGCGGTCGATCTTCTGAAGCCAGGCCGCCTCATCCCGGCGGATCTCGGCACGAACAATCGGGTCCACTTCGCCGTACCGCTGCGCGCCGGCGTTCAGCTCATACAGACCCTGCATCGCGGCGTTCAACTGGATGGCCGGCTGCAGCCGGTCAACATACAGGCTGTGGAAGTCGGTCGCGAATTGCGTCGTGTTGCGCCAGCCCACAGCGCCCACCAGGTAGAGTGGCGCCAGCACGGCCAGACAGCTCGCCAGCAGCTTCCCGCGGATTCCAATTCGCATACCCGCCTCCCGGATTCCTCCAGCTTCACACGTGCCATCGCCGGACGGTTACGCCTTGCGTGGCGCTTGGCAGGCGGCAACGAGCGCCTTACCACAGTTGTCGGTACTCCCCTCGCACGATGCAGAGCCAGCGGCTCAGGGATTACCCGGATTGTTCAGAACATTCTGACCAGCAGGCTGCGCGGCTCAACTCAGCGCGTGGCCTCGCGCATCTGCAAGACGTGCCCGAACTGCGTTGGAGTCGAAGCCACCTTCGGGGGCTCGGACCGCCATGCATTGGTCTTGCGGCCCTGCGGCGGGCGGTGCCGGGGCGGGCAGCCCGCTGGGGGCCGGGTTCACGCGAAGGCGCGAAGCCGCGAAGGCGAGCTGCGTGGGAACCATGACCAACACCAACCTCGCATCTTCGCGGCTTCGCGTCTTCGCGTGCGATCCCATGATCCCCACGCTGGCCAGCTACCGGGCCAATCCGGGTGTGGTGCGCGCCTTCCGGCGCGTCGCGGGTAAGGACAAGCGTAGCTGCATCCTGTGTCTGGCGCTGGACGGGCAGGAGCAGCCAACCGGCGAGCTGCTGGCCACGCACCCGCGCTGCCGCTGTGCGGTCGTGCCCCTGACGCGCTCGTGGGAGGAGTTGGGCTTTCCCGAGCACGTGCAGCGGCTGGCGGATGAGGCCGAGGCGTCCCGGCCAGGGCAGGAGCGGGGAGAGGCGTGGTTTCGGAAGCAAAGCGCCGCCACCCAGCGGGCGATGTTGGGTCCGGGTGGGCTGGCGCTGTACCAGAAGGGAGCCAGCCTGCGGGACTTCGTGGACGTGCGCCACTCGCCGGACTGGGGACCGACGTTGCGGCGGAAGCCGCTGGCGGAGGTGGGAGCAGGGGACGTCGCAGGGTTTGTGCATGGCTCCGGCAGCAGCCGAAGGCCGGGGCATCTGATATCGCGAGACGAGGTGCCAGCCTGGCTGGCGGACTCGGCGGTCAAGCAAACGACGGTGCATGTCACCAGCCGCGCAGCTGCTGAAAGCATTTGGCGCGAAGGGGTTCGGATCAAGCGCACCGGCGAAGAAGGAAAGTACGGTTACGGCTTCTACTCGGCGATCCGGCTAGACCCACAGTACGGTGATACGCCGGTGTGGGTGGCGGTGAAGCTGCGCCGGCCGCTGGTGCTGCGTGACTCCGTGCGGGACATGGACCTGGTCTATGACCTTGCTGAGGTTCATCCAGACCTGCCGCTCAACGAGGCGATCCGGGCCGGTGGGTATGATGGTGTCGTCGTATACTACGGGGGTGGTACCGGCGATGGCTGGGTGGTCGCCTTCGATGCGGCGCAGGTGAAGATCGTGGAGGAGCGCGGTGGTCGTTGAAGTTGAACCTCTCAACTGGGAACGCTCCGTACTAGAGGGTGAGGGCACCGTGTGCGGCGCCTGCGCGCACTTACGGCCGGACAACACCTGTGCAGCCTTTCCGGACCGGATTCCGCTGATCATCGCGAGCGGCGAGGTAGACCATTGGGTGAAGCGTCCAGGTCAGGTGGGAGACTATGTCTTCGAACTGGCGATGACGGATGAGCGATGGCGGTTCGGCCAGGCGGCGCGATGGCGGTCGCGGCTGGCAGCCCTCGCAGCGGAGCGCTCGCGCGGCATTCCAAAAGCTGTCTCCGCTCGAACTTGACCCTACAGAACCGTTATCGCACGGTGGCAGGCGCTGGTCCGTGTGCCGCCCCACCCTGCGAGCCCGGACCGGCAGGCGACGGGATGCCGGCCGAAGTGATCTACTGCGGCGATAACGCCAAGGTGCTGCCGAAGCATGTCGCGGACGAGTCGGTCGATCTGGTGTACATCGACCCGCCGTTCAACACCGGGCGGAACTATGAGGTGTTCTGGGGTGAAGCGGCAGAGAAGCGTGCCTTTGCGGACCGTTTCGGCGACCCCCGTGCGTATGTGCGATGGATGGAGCCGCGCATTCGCGAGATGTACCGCGTGCTGAAACCCAGCGGCAGCTTCTACATCCACTGCGATGACCACGCGAGCCACTACCTCAAAGTGCTGCTCGATGATGTGTTCGGGGTTGCAGGGTTCCGTAATCACATCACCTGGAAGCGCGCGAGCGCGCACAGCGACGGCCGCCAGGGCGCGCGGCAGT
>WBZO01000658.1_pt1 | contig 67141 bp, 61 predicted proteins | sample 5204261 | NCBI WGS metagenome assembly WBZO01 (sample SAMN12412400, study PRJNA552823) | activated sludge metagenome | isolation source: activated sludge from anammox sidestream of wastewater treatment plant... | place: USA: North Carolina | collected 2017-09
TTCGCCACATGACAACGTTACTAACGCTGCAGGTGGTGTCAAATCTTCTATTTCTATTGGATGGAATGTAAACGTCTGTGTACACGTTGATGTCCATCCTGCTGCATCCGTAAACGTCCAGTGTCTTAGAAGTTTCTTAGGGCCACACATTCCATCGTTTACAACCTCATCTGTAAATGTTCCATTTACAGCTCCACATGCGTCTGTTGCTGTCGGTGGTGTCGTTAACTTGTACTTATACCTAGGATCAAACAACTTAGCGGCTGTCTCTTCTGATACTACGTCAAACTCATAACATGAAAACTGACACTCAGGTTGTTCAGATGCATTTGATAACGCAAGAACATTTCCTGCAGTAGAAGTTATAGTGATAGTATAAGGATCAGGATATGTATCTATAAAACCAATTTCCCAGTAAGTTGTATAAACATAATAGTAGGTAGTTCCTGCTGTCAAGGTAGTAGTAATCAACGGATCTAACCCTCCTGCAGTATCGTCATTTTGGGCAATGACATTTGCACATGGATTAAGTGGATCAAAGCTACCTTGATAAATATATGCATATGTATCCATGAATTGGTCAGATGCACTAAAGGTATAGCTACCAGTAGCACTTACTTCAAATTCATATACGTCATAGTGTTGAGGAACAAAAAACGCTCCACATCTACTAATTATTGGATCTGTTTCCTCCAAAGCTCCAGTAAATTGGGTCACTGGTAGTGCTACGATTTCATCAACACAGTTACAGTCTAATACAGGAGGTAACTTATCCTCAACTGTAAATGTTCCCCAACATCTGTTGCCAGTTACAGGGTCGAATATTTCATAGGTGTGATTGCCTAAAGGAATATTCAATGCAACTCCTTGAGGCATATTCTGTCCATCAATAATGATTTGATATTCATTCCAACATCTATATCTACTACCTTCAAGGAACATATCTGCATTTAATGTTACCTGACAGTTTTCATCAGTTGAAATATATACATGATCATTACAAGCTAATGTTCTTGTTGGGTTTGAAAGTGGATTTACTGTTACATCAAAGCAACACTGATCTACAACCTGACCACCTCTAACCAAATCAAAACAGTTAGTAGTAGTACCTACAGGGAAGAATGCTCCCGATGGCAATCCCTCTGTTTGTACGATTTCCGGTAAACCAGCAACAGGTACACCTACTAGCTCCCCATTAACAGTTTGGATCAAATGAAGCTGCCCAAATCCTAAACCTGCATATGAAGTAACTGTAGGCACACCACAATCTATAGTGTAGAGATAACAAGGTGCAGTCTGTCCGCTATAACTTGAAGCAGGGCCATATTGTGGTTGACCGGCTAATTTAACTTGCTCCACAATATAATTTGTATTAGCAGGCACATCTATTGGTGTTGCAAATGTTACAGTACCTTTACTTTGGGATGGAATATTTGTGTTTGCGGATGATCCCAATAACACAAACTGTGATCGATCCAGTGTCGTTCCTCCTATGGTACCAGGGTAAGAATATACATTAATTCGCTGTAATCCTCCTGACCATGAGCCTACTTCCACACTATTGATTCTAAACACATAAGGATTATTATTAGAATAGGCCCTCATATGAGAAGTTTCAAAACCACAATCAAGTCCATCATTAATAGGAGCTGCGCCTACATTCTGAGTCAGAGTCAATGGTTGATTAACTAATGTACTAGAAGTACAGTCACCCGCAAAATTAACTAGGTAGTTAACTTGCTTTTCACATTCTCCTGTGCTTAACTCTGTGGTAATATTACCATTACATACAAGCACGCAACCAACACCTCCACCTGTACCAGGATCCGGAGGACCCGGAATATCATCTATATCAAACTGAAACTGAGCAATCGTTGAGGTCATAGTACCTGTTGGTGGGTTAGCAGGATCCGGATTATTAGGATCACTATAATAATAAATACATCTGTTTCCACCTGGTGAAAAACCTGCCCAACTTGGAGATGTCCCCCAGGTTGGGGTGTTTTCATCTACTGCAATAACTAAATTACTCGTACCATCCCAATCAAATGGCGTATCTAGAGTGATCTCCATCCATTGATTTGCTGTTACATTGGCAGGTATCTGTCCATTAAATACCTCTGTCATGCTAGCGACTGGCACCCAATCACTTGAACTTGTAAAGACTGTTTTAGTAGTATTACCTATATAAACTCTCCAGTCCCGCCAATTGGCAGTGCTAACTGAATTTCTAGCCATATATCTGATTGTAGTGATTCTACCAGGTCCTGTCCATCCTCCACCGTTTACTTCAGAAGCAAGATAAATAGCCTGAGAATAGTTATAATTCCACAAATAATATAGAGGATTATATGTTGATGTTCCTGTACCACTGCCTATAGTTACTGTCGTCTGTGATATTAACGGTTGAACCCCAATCAATAAAACAAACATTAGTAACGTTTGTAAATGTTTAAATTTCATCATAATTGAATTTTGGTTAAAAATTTGAATTGAGTCTTGTTAAAAATTGCTTACTAAATCATTATAAATATCCTGTACTAACAACTTGGTATCTTCTACATTGCTACCATTACTTTGTTTTGTTCTACCATTCAAAATTGCCTTTACTGCGTCTCCATCTAACACTTTTTGGCTAGTTTTAACAAGTTGTTGCACAACTGAAATCTCAGGTGCAATGCTGTAATTGAGGTCATTCAATATCAAAGAATAATAAACAAATTTGAAAACCTCAGTCTTGTCTTTTGAGTTATAACTTACTCCTGCAAGCTTTTGCTCAAGCGTTGACTTTACTTTGTCATTATCCCAAGAATTAAATGGTCTCAGTACAATTCCAAAGGCATCAGCTGTCTTGACGATCTCAGAGTTGCCAGCAGGATATTTCCCATTGGCACTTGTCTGAGCACTGGCTGTCATCGAAAACAACATGACCAAAAGAACTGAGAAAAGACCATGAAAAACCTTCATAATGTTTCGGGTTTTGAAAAAAGATTTTAGCATACTTTTAAAGTTTTGGTTAAAAAATCAACAAATAAAATACAAACTATATTTATATTATTATGTACATCAGCCATGATGCTGACACACCAATAATCACTTATCCAAACGAACTAAAAAAAAATTCGTTGAAATACTCCAAAACAAAATCCGACTTATTAAATGGGAGACTTGGTATAAATATTACCTTTATACAAAACCTCAATATTTACAAATATTGATTTGTTTTATCAGCATCCATTTTATGCATCAATACATAAAATGTCAAAGGGAAGTTATATATACCTAAGTAACTCGTGAAAAGTTGTGAGATTGAGTTTTGGTATTTTAAATTAGTATATGTCATACACTATCAATGATTGATACAAGCTACACTTGAATATTATGAGATTTTCGTCTCCATAATATTATATTGTTCTACTTATTTTGTAATGTAATGGTGATTTTTGATTTCGTCTTAATGAGTGGTATTACATCACAATTTAGTCGCCTGTTGAAAACAATCATGTGGATATAACATGACTTATGCCTTTCTTTAAAGACACTCTATTTTGAAATGCAAAGTTAAATATAATTCCTATTCTTATCTAACTTATTCAATAGAATTTTATTTCTATTTTTAATATATTATTTTTTTATATGTATTCTATTTTGTAATATAAAAATTTATACGAAAAACTTTAAGCATTTAACTTCCCTTCATTGTTCAGTTCACTATTTCAAAGCCTTTGTCAATCTCTTAATTACATTTTCAATAGTCTTAAATGCCAGTAATTCTTTACTCACATAAATAAAAAAAACATCATATTCCATAGCTGAAACACTTTCAGAGTCCTTCAGTACTTTTCTCACAGCCTCTCTGATTCTACGCTTAACTTTATTTCTATCTACCGCTTTCGGTAGATTTTTTTTACTTACTCCGACACCAATGCTTATACTGCTCTGCCCTTCTATTTCATTCCTTTTAAGAAAAATCATTTTTACAGGGTAAATAAACTTGGTTTTACCACTATCAAAAACTTCTGATATCCTTTTTTTACCTTTTAGATTATGATACAATATCTTATCAATTTAAGTTAATAAAGACAAGTTATCTTTTTAAATTCACATATAGAAATCACATTGGCGACTTCATATAATAAACCATCCATATCTCTAAACTTGCTAGAAAAAATTAGGGATTCTCCTAAATAAAAAATTCTGAACATCAGTCTGCACTTGATATTCAGAATTTTTACCAGCTTAAATAATAAGACTATTTAGGTCCCTTCTCGTCAGAAACCGTCAATTTATATCTGCCCCTAGCTCTTCTCTTAGCAAGAACTCGTCGTCCGTTTTTAGTTGCCATTCGAGATCTGAATCCGTGCTTATTGACTCTTTTTCTCTTGGATGGTTGAAAAGTACGTTTCATGGTGTATTGCTTATAAAAATATTTTAAAAATGTTCACTTTTAATGCCTTCCCACACCGGAAAATTTCAAAAGAGCCGCAAAAGTAAACAAATATGTATTAATTACAAAAAAATAATCAAAAATCCTTATTCCACTAAAATACCTATCCATTCATAGACAGGATAAACTCGTCATTATTCATCGTGCCGATCATGTGCTTCTTAATAAACTCCATCGCTTCATCCGGTTTCATATCGGCTAGATGATTACGCAGAATGAAAAGTTTAGGCAGGATGCTCTCCGGCAGCAATAACTCTTCTCTTCTCGTACTAGATTTTGTAATATCTATGGCAGGATACATACGCTTATTGGCCAACGAACGGTCGAGTTGCAATTCCATATTGCCTGTCCCTTTAAATTCTTCAAATATTACTTCATCCATCTTCGAGCCTGTATCAATCAAGGCTGTGGCTAGTATGGTTAGCGATCCGCCGTCTTCAATATTTCGAGCTGCACCAAAGAATTTCTTGGGTTTATGCAGAGCATTAGCTTCGACACCACCAGACAATACCCTACCACTGGTCGGTGCTACCGTGTTATACGCACGTGCCAGACGAGTGATCGAATCTAATAGCACGACTACATCGTGCCCACTTTCTACCAGTCGCTTAGCTTTTTCAAGCACAATACCTGCAACACGAACGTGGTTTTCTGCCGGCTCATCAAAAGTACTAGCTATCACTTCGGCATGCACACTACGACGCATATCCGTCACTTCTTCAGGTCGCTCATCAATCAATAACACAATAAGGTAACACTCAGGATGATTAGTTGCAATCGCATTGGCAACGTCCTTTAATAAAAAGGTTTTCCCTGTTTTAGGTTGTGCTACAATGAGTCCTCTCTGACCTTTGCCTATTGGTGTAAACAAATCAATCATCCTGTTTCCATAATCCTTACCAGCCGGATGTGTTGTCAACTTAAATTTTTCATTGGGAAAAAGCGGTGTCAGGTAATCAAAAGGCACTCTTTCTTTTAGTTTCATTGGATCACGTCCATTAATAGAGTGTACTTTCAATAGTGCAAAATACTTTTCTCCTTCTTTTGGTGGCCGGATAGAGCCTAAGACTGTATCGCCTGTTTTTAGTCCAAAAAGTTTAATCTGTGATGGGGATACATAAATATCGTCAGGTGACGAAAGATAGTTATAATCTGAAGATCTCAAAAAACCATATCCCTCCGGCATGAGTTCAAGAATACCTTCACTATCAATGACACCATCTAAATCCGGTATAAATTTAGGTTCTTGAGGCTTGACCTCTTGTTGCTGTTGTACAGGCCGCTCAGCAGATACATTCGGCCTTGCATTATCTGAATTTGGCCTTTGTCTTTGTCCAGATTCTGGCCTATGGCTTCTATTATAATCGTTTTTATTATTATCTTTTCGTGGAGTCGTAGTCTGTTCAGGTGTAGATTTCAATTCAGTAGAAACCTGCTCGGATTGGTCTGTATCTGTGGTGGTCTCTTTAGGTGCATTTTCTACTTTTGCAGGCTCTTTAGTGATTCGCTTTCGGCCTCTCTTTGTAGGTGCTGCAGGTGCTTCTATTTTTTGCTCAGTAGCTGATGTCTCCGCTGTCGGCAGATCATCAACCATGATTTCCGCATCTTCTTTAACTAAAATAGCACTGACATTCATCCGATTTTTTGACCTTGGTTTGGTAGCCTCTCCACTCGCCTCTACTAGACTGGTGGATTCTTTTTTAACTTTGATTGCCTGCTGGTCTAGAATTTTATAAATAAGTTCTTGCTTGCTTAATTTTTTGAAGCCATCCAGACCTAGCTTTTCAGCGAGATCCTTCAACTGAGGCACAAGCATGTCGTTGAGTTGTAATATATCGTACATACAAAAATGAATATTCTATAATCTGTAAATCAGAAAAGTAAAGTTTCTTATGAGTAAAATAAAGCTTTGGGCTATCCCAAAAACTATATAAGAGAAATTATAAAAGAAAATTAAACCAGCCGGATGGCTTTATGTGTATAATTTTTGAAAGTGCAAAATTATATATTTTTTTGAAATACAAAATACTATCTTTGCAAAAATTTTATGGAAATCAATAAATATTTAAGAATCTTATATAAATAATACATTGAAATGTTAGAAATCAGCACAATCAGAGAGCACAAAGACAGGGTTGTAGAAGGGTTGAAGAAAAGAAATGTTGATACTACATTGTTAGAATTGCTTGACACTATCGTGACCACTGATGATCTCAGAAAATCTACTCAGACTACTTTAGATAATCTGCTCTCTCAATCCAATAAAATGGCAAGTGAAATCGGACAGCTCTTCAAATCTGGTAAAACGCAAGAAGCCGATACACTTAAAGGTAAAGTGACAGAGCTCAAAGATGATATTAAAGAGTACGAAAACAAGCTGAGAAGTATTAAGGAATCACTGGATGACATGCTACTACAAATTCCTAATGTACCACATTCATCTGTGCCTGCCGGAAAAGGTGCTGAAGACAACGAAGTATATAAAAACTGGGGGCAGCCTTTTCCTCAATTAATGGACGGCGCACTGCCTCATTGGGAACTTGCTGAAAAATATAATATCATCAGTTTTAAAGATGGGGTAAAACTTACCGGCTCGGGATTTCCAGTGTATAAAGGTAAGGGGGCGAGACTACAACGCGCATTGATAAATTTCTTTCTGGATGAAGCAAGTAAGGCCGGATTTAATGAAATACAACCACCGTTAATGGTCAATAAGGACTCTGCAAGAGCCACAGGCCAGCTGCCAGACAAAGAAGGTCAGATGTACTATGTAGAAAAAGATGATTTTTATCTGATTCCTACCGCAGAAGTGCCAGTGACCAATCTGTACCGCGATGTGATACTTCAAAAATCTGATTTCCCTATTAAACTGACAGGTTATACACCATGTTTCAGACGTGAGGCCGGATCTTATGGTTCAGATGTAAAAGGCCTCAACCGATTGCATCAGTTTGACAAAGTAGAAATCGTATGGATGGACCTTCCAGATCACTCCTATGATGTGTTGATGGAAATGTTAAAACACGTAGAAGGCCTGCTAGAAAAACTAGAGCTTCCATATCGCATATTAAGGTTATGTGGTGGCGATACCGGCTTCAATTCAGCACTGACTTTTGACTTTGAAACGTGGTCCGCTGCACAAGAAAGATGGCTTGAGGTCAGTTCTGTTTCTAATTTTGAGACTTTCCAGGCGAATCGGATGCACCTTAGATTTAAGGATGAAGATGGCAAGACCCGACTTGCACATACCCTTAATGGAAGTGCACTGGCTCTAGCTCGGATAGTTGCCACATTGCTCGAAAATCACCAGACGCCAAGTGGCATTAAAATTCCTAAAGCTTTAGTGCCTTACACTGGTTTTGACTTCATCAATTAGTCTTTGGTAGTGTGATTATTGAATGTATCCACCTCATTTGCTAAGAAAAAATTAATGAATAGTGAATTGAAACTTTTTTAAAGTCCAAAGAGTTATAATACCAAATTTTTAACAATAAAAAATAATTGACAGCCATGGTTGACATGACTTATTTTATCATCTTAGGCGTTTTTACTGTAATAGGTATGCTCATCGGCAGTAGATTAAAGTCTAAGTTTGCACATTATGCACGCATACCTGTAAGTAATCACAAGAGTGGAAAAGAAATCGCAGAAGACATGCTGAGATATTATGGTATCCACGATGTTCAGGTCGTGCAAGGACAGGGTTATTTATCCGATCACTATAATCCTGCCAATAAAACCGTAAATCTCTCCCCTGAAGTATATAGTGGCAGGTCGATAGCTTCAGCAGCAGTCAGTGCACACGAGGTAGGGCACGCTGTACAACATGCTCAAGCATATAGTATGTTGCAACTCCGATCTAAACTGGTACCTGTAATTCAGTTTAGTTCTAGTGTACAACAGTTTCTGTTTATGGGATTGATTTTTGGATTAGGTAGTGGCTTTGGTGGGCATACATTTATGCTTATCTTAGTAGCCACTTTTGGTGTAACAGCGCTCTTTAGTTTAGTGACACTCCCAGTAGAGTTTGATGCATCTAATAGGGCACTTGCCTGGTTGGATGAATCCGGCTATATGCAGGGTCAAGAACATGACGGTGCAAAGGATGCCTTATGGTGGGCAGCTATGACTTATGTTTCAGCAGCATTAGGTGCACTGGTAATGTTTTTATACTTTTTGCTCAGATTTATGAGCAGCAGTAATGATTAATTCGCAATTTTTATTATATTTGTGATTGATAATATAAAGTATCAATAGTTTTATGATTGAAGAAATTAACAGCCAGATAGAACACGTCAAGGAAAGTTTTGACAAATCTATTGAACATCTAATATTCGAGCTCAATAAAATTCGTGCTGGTAAAGCTTCCCCTAATATGCTAAGTGGTATTTTGCTGGATTACTACGGCACCATGACGCCACTTCATCAGGTTGCCAATATCAGCACGCCTGATGCTAGGACTATTTCCATTCAGCCATGGGAAAAAAAGATGCTTGCAAGTATTGAAAAAGCCATTTTTGAAGCCAATCTAGGGATCACACCCATGAATGACGGAGAAACAGTGAGACTTATCATCCCGCCTATGAGTGAGGAAAGGAGAGTGGCCATGGTCAAGCAAGCAAAACAATCAGCTGAAGAATCGCGCGTAAGCATTAGGTCTGCTAGGAATAAAATCATGGATTTCTTAAAAAAGAAAGTAAAGGAAGGATTTCCTGAAGATGCAGGAAAAAGGAAGGAAGAGGAAGTTCAGAAATTGATTGAATCTTATATGATAAAAATTGATAAAATGATAGAATCAAAAGAGAAAGATATCATGACCATTTAATTTTTAAAGAATAATAGTAAAAAGCCGGCACGACCGGCTTTTTTTATTGCCACAAAATTTAACTATACTTATTTCTTATAGAAGACAAGCCCTATTCAAGTGATCTCAAAAATCTAATTCCCAGATTTTCTTCGAACGATCAACTCATACTATTTACGCTATCATACCTAAAATAATCATGTGATAAATACAATTGACAAATAATTATTTAATTTTGTGTGAATTATGGTGGCTCTGTCAGAATTGAATTTTATGCCGTCATCAAAACAAAAATCACTATTAAACACCACTTTATAAACTAGCAACTGTCATGTCTAAACAAATGAAACCCGAAAGTCTGATGATGTCTTATGGCTACAAGCCCGAACTGTCAGAAGGGGCCGTAAAATGTCCTATATTCCAGACCTCCACTTTTGTATTTAAAAATGCTGAAGAAGGAAAAGCTTTCTTTGAGGTCGCTTACGGCCATAGAAACTTGCACGAAGGCGAAGAACTAGGATTGATTTACAGTCGTATCAACAACCCTAATTTTGAAATTCTAGAAGACAGACTAGCACTGTGGGACAAGGCAGAAGACTGTGCCGTATTTGAAAGTGGAATGTCGGCAATCACCACTGTTTTATTTGAATTTTTAAAGCCCGGCGATCTTTTGTTATTTAGCAATCCAGTGTATGGTGGGACCGATCACTTTATCCGCCACGTGCTTCCTAAATTTGGAATTCAACTTGCAGAATTCAGAGCCGGACAGTCCAAAGATGAAATTATTCAAATCGTAGAGGCGACCGGTCTTGCTGATAAACTGGCACTGGTATATATTGAAACACCTGCCAATCCAACCAATGATCTCATAGACATCAGCCTGAGTAAGGAAATTGCTTCATACTTTGCTAATAAAAACAATAGCGAGATACCTCTTGCCGTTGACAATACCTATATGGGACCTCTCTGGCAACATCCACTGGAGCATGGAGCAGATCTGGTCTTGTATTCTGCAACCAAATATATCGGCGGGCATAGTGATGTGATAGCTGGCGCTTGCCTTGGCTCTAATAAACTTATGGCAAGAGTGAAAGCACTCCGGACATTTCTAGGCAATATGGCCAGTCCTAATACTGCATGGTTATTACTAAGAAGTTTAGAAACACTTAAAATCAGAATGGACACTCAGGCAGCTAATGCCGAAAAAGTCGCTGCTTTTCTAAGTGCCCATCCTAAGGTTGAGAAAGTATACTATCTCGGTAATATCACTGAAAATGATGGTGAGCAATTCCACATCAGAAATAAGCAATGTCTATCCAATGGCGCCATGATATCCTTTGACATTAAAGGAGGTGAAAAGGAAGCATTTTTATTTCTCAATGGACTTAAACTGATCAAATTAGCAGTGAGTTTAGGTAGCACTGAAAGCCTTGCTCAGCATCCGGCATCTATGACACACGTCGATGTAGATGAAGAACTCAAAGCATTGCTCGGAATTACACCTAAGATGATCCGACTTTCTGTAGGTGTAGAGCATTACGAAGACATTATTTACGACATGAGTCAAGCCCTGGATAATATTAGTATCTGAACATCCTTTGAATAGTATGAAGAGTGCTCCAAGTTTTAACAAATAATATTGATAGATGCCAATATAAACTAGCAGAGAAGGATTAATTGTAGGATGATTTGCCTTATGTTTAGGTTCATAATGATCAATAATTTGCCTTATTCCATGCTAAACTGTAAAAAATTAGCTAAAAACAGCTACATTTGCACCTCAATCAAAAAAAGTGGCCACGTCTAAAAGTTTGTACATTTTTAACACAGAGTTGCTTCCACATATGGAGGCATTAAAGACGTTTGCCTACCACCTTACTTTCAATGAAAATGATGCCGATGATCTTGTACAAGAAACATACATGAAGGCACATAAATTTATAGAAAACTATGAGTTGGGAACTAATGCAAAAGCCTGGTTGTTTAAGATATTAAAGAATGCTTACATCAACGAGTATCGCCGAAAATCGAGAATACCACCCAAGGTAGATCTTGATGAATTAGGTGGTGTCAAATCCGGTGATGAGTCAAAGAATCAAACTTACGTTGATTTGAGGACAGATATTTTTGACATGACTCTGGGTGATGAAGTTACGATGGCATTGAAAGCATTGCCTGAAGAGTTCAGAGAAGTAATTCTGATGTGCGATATTGAAAACTTTAGTTACGAAGAAATTTCCAAAACACTTGACCTTCCTATTGGCACTGTTAGATCGCGGCTTTTCAGAGCTAGAAATATGCTCAAGGAAAAACTGCAGGAATATGCTAAACAAATGGGTTATAAAGACAAAAGAGGCATAAAAAATAAAGCATCATCAGAATCAAAAGAATGATTTTAAAATATAAATTAAGAATACAATGAGAAATATCGACTCAACTCGATTCTTAGAACAAATGGACATGTATCTCGATAATCAGTTATCGCAACATGAACAGCAAGATTTCCTGAAAGAAATGGAAAGCAATCCCAAAAGTCAAAAGATGATGGAAAATGAAATTCAGTTTAGGAATTTCATCAAACAAAATGTCAAAAGACCTGAAGTTCCATCCAGTATTATCAATGGAATAATCAGCAAATTCAAAGAATAAATCGCTTTATAGGAAAATTTTGTTTTACTTTCTCATTTTAGCGAAACATTTTACTTAATTGATTCCGTCTAAAGTAATACCTAAATAGAAAGCAATCATCTTATTTGAAGTTCTATTAAAAAGTAGCTTTGATCTGTGCTCTACCCACATGCACAAAAGGTGAACTTCCAGGTTTACGACCTTCGTAATTGACGGTGAGGTCAATGTTTTTTCCCACTCTGCGGGTAAATACTAAATTCCACAAGAAATTCTTTCCATTTTTCAATCCGTCCAGCATGTCATACTCAAGTGGCGATCCACTTTCACCAGAGAATTGTATAGCAACATAGCTCAAACTTAGGTCAAAACTGTATTGATTTGCTTTGCGCAATGCAAATTCACCCGTAAAATCATTGATAAAAGCCAGGTCTTTTGTAAGAATTTGCTGTCTTTTGTCCTCATAAGTGTACCTGGCAGTCAGTCGCACATTGCCGGAAGGTCGATAACTCAACTCCGGTTTGAGCCGAAGTATTCGAAGATCCAGGTTCCTATCGGCAAAAACTCTGGAAAAATATGTTCTTTCAGATTTTTCAAGTATTAAAAATAAGTCAGCCCTATTAAGGATATTCAAACGAGTCCTAAAAAACCAATCATTGATACCATGATCTTCAGTATCACCTACCTGCAATGAGCGATTTTGATTATCTCGATTGCCTATCTGAATATCATATTTCACATTTCCTTTATTGAAAAACAAAGTATTGGAAAAGGTAGAATTATAACTCACTAAAGAAGTGTCTTGCAGGTCAAAGTTAAAAAATGACGTTAGCGAAGTACTCGAATTATCCATCTGCTTTTTCGTAATCTTTGCATTTGACATAGTAGAAAAACGGGAAATAAATCGATAGAAAGATGACAATTTGCGCTCAGGTGTTGCTTTAATAAATTTAACAGGTTCTATGTGAAGGCTTTGATTGAGTTCTATATTGTTAGTGCGAATAAATTCATTATTAGTCAGTGTCAATCTAATATAACTACGATTGGGATTGGACGGATCAAAACGAAAGTCCTGACTATTATTCAAATTAGCATTTTCCTCTTTCCCAATAAAAACATAGTCGCCTGTACCGGGTTCTACTTTCTGATAAACGTATTCTACTTTGGGCTCCTGCCCTGAATTAGTATTGTAAGAAGTCACCGACCTGATGCCTTGATTGAACAGCGAAAAAACATAGTCCAGTTTCCCTAAAATAGTGTTTTTACTAGTTTCCTTTGGCAGCAGTATAGGATCTTTTATATCTAGCTGACGACCAATAATATTCCATTGTAAATCAGAGTTTTCTGAAGCAATCCATTTTCCTGCCCACTCAAGTTCCTTAGCAACTGAGGCATGAGCAAAGTCATTTTGTTTGCCTAGATAATCATCCCTTACTGAATAGGAAAGCCTCATGGCAAAATCCTTTGAAAAATCATTACTTACAAACCACTTAAGATGATGAAATTGATTACTCGCAGCAAAAAGTGAATCTCCACCAATATTGCGAATAACATTAGACTCTCCATCATAAGCGGCTCCTATCGACCAGTCGCCTTTTTTAGAAATTTTATATGATATAGACAACTCTGGTCTTAAAAACCGAGTATTCTGATCCAAGCTTGAGGCCGTAGAAGTGAGATAATCAGAAAAGGCCCTTACATTCCATCTGTCTTTAGCAAAAGTCCATAATGCCTGATGCTTTCTACCTGTATAATCATCACCTTTTACATAAGTATTAAAGCCATACTCCAACTTCATTTCATTGCGTTTATTCAACGAAACACTGCTTAATAATAAATACTCATCTCCTTTGCTCATCAGTTGACTGATATTCCAGTCTCTTACAAATTCAGGAGCCCGAAAAGGGTTTAACTCATTGAAATTCTTATTGACAAACTCATGCTTCACAGAAGTATTGAGTGACCATTGACCTGCTGTGTCCAGCTTTATACGATTATTAAACGCTACATGGGTAGAAAATCCAGTATTATCACTTTCATCAAAAGAAGACAATCGGTTGACATCATAATTACTCATGGCTACTTCTCCAAATACCGACGCATCACGATTGAATTGATATTTGCCATTGACCGTGACCATCTGTCGCTTTTCAGGCGGAATAAGTTGAATCACAGGCAGATAGCTCCCCATATTATTACCTACATATCTATACACTCTACCATTCTTATTGGCCTTCTCATCAATAATATAATCACCTTTACCTTGTCCTACTTCAGTAAAAGTCGCAGCATACATTGCACTGTCAAGATTAGTAGTAAATCTCAGTATGATGTTTGATGGATCTAATGGATCAGGCATTCCGGCATAAAGGATTCTGTTGACACCACGCCTCTCTTCATCTTTGAGTAAATAAATACTATTGCGCACTGACCTAGATAAATCATCGCCACTTTGCTGAAGTATCTGTAAGTCGAGTGAGTCCAGCTGAACATCGCCGGTGGCATTTTTACTATCTTGCTCAGAATAAAAATTAATACCAGCCTTCCATTTCTTACTTCTGAATTCCGTTTGAGTGGCATACATAGATCGTAAATAAGAGATGTCCGTATATTCAAATTCCACAATCACCCTAGAATCACGGGCAATCACTCGAGTAGGCGAAAAAGTAATCTCCGCACGGTTATAGTCAATGACGTAGTCATAATCAAAGCCACGTGTCAACAAAATACCATTAAAATATACCCGCTCCGTCCCTGCTAACACTATAATAAAACGCTCATTACTATTACCTTGCAACCTATACGGACCTTGATTTCCTTCACTGGTTTTCAGCGTCTGGCGTGCAAACTTACCTCGAGAAATCGCAAAACTCCCTTTGGCAAAAACTTCTGTTCCTTTACCACTATTCACTGTTGAAGACACACTAATACCCTTAAGTTTTTTAAAGTAATTCATAAAATAACTATCCGGTCGATGGAGTTCATAATCCCCCGCTATGATTGAAGTTCTGTCCTTTGACACCTGAATAAATACTTTGTCAAACTCTTGCAATTGTTGAGTATTGCCTTGAGCCTGAATCGGAAGGTTCTCATCAGAAATGGCTGCAATAACCTTCAATCCATTGCCTAGATCACCGACGAGCTGCATGTCAAAATTAGAATTCAAAACCAGACTCTGGCTATTGCCAATGGATAAACCTCTTGAAAAACTGCCTCTATAATCCAGTCCGCGAGATTCAATCAACCCATTTTTACTTTCATTTTGGCGATATTCATATACTGTAATCAGGGCTTTCTCTTTAAATGTCAGCAATGATGAGTCAATCACATAAGTCGGCTCCTCAATATTAAAACCAAAGGTACGAAAACTCACCAGCAAAGAATCGGATCCATATTTGCTACATAGCGAATCTCCTAGAACTATCTTATTATTCATGACTTTCCAGCCGATCAATGTGTCTGTTGAGGCCACTATAGTTATGGTGGCTGGCATCAGTGAATATTCTGACACATTCAATTCGCAAGCATGAGGTTGGAGTTTTTTGTATTGAAGGCGATATGCAGCATGGTGTTGAGCTGAACCGAAAGCGCAGTACAATGATACACAAAGCAGCCAAAAATACTTATTCAAATGCATAACTTATTATACGCAAAAATAGTGCATAAAAGTATAAAAATCAGTGATAACCGCCCATTATCATCGAGATAAGTACCGTCATTTGGCTATATCAATCCTTCTATCAATTGAATAAAAATACGTACATTTGTCCAAAATTGACAGATGTCAACACACAGAAGATGGTTTTTACAGCATGTGGCACAAACCAGTGAATACCCATTCGGATTGGAGATAAGCCATGCAGCAGGTATGTATATCTTTGACGTACATGGAAAAAAATATCTGGACTTTGATTCAGGTATATCTGTGAGTGCTCTGGGACATTGCCATCCTGCGGTAGTCAGTGCTGTCCAAAACCAGGTGGCCACATACATGCATACGATGGTATATGGCGAGCACATCCAATCACCACAAGTTGAATATGCTCACATGCTTGCACAAACACTCAACAACGGCCTAGACAGTGTGTATTTTGTCAACTGTGGTACAGAAGCTGTAGAAGCAGCTATAAAGCTAGCACGAAAGGCCACCGGTCGTATAGAAATTTTGTCCTGTGCTGGTGCGTATCATGGGAGTACGATAGCTGCCGAGAGTCTGCGCAGTGATACAGAATTTACACGGCATTACGTACCTTCTATTCCTTGTGTTCGTCATCTTCCTTTCAATGATGTGGAAGCACTTTCAAAGATAACAGAGCGCACAGCTTGTATCATCCTCGAACCTGTACAAGCAGAGGGTGGCATCATTCCTGCTACAGAAGCCTATCTTAAAGCTGTCAGAAAGCGATGTGATGAAACAGGCACTCTACTTATTCTTGACGAAATTCAGACAGGTTTTGGCCGCACAGGTTATCTTTTTGCTCATCAGAAGTATGGTATAATTCCAGATATTTTACTGATAGCTAAAGCAATGGGTGGCGGTATGCCGGTAGGTGCTCTAGTCGCTCCTAGTGACCTGATGAAAACCTTTTCAAACCATCCTGCATTGGGCCATATTACTACTTTTGGTGGTCACCCTGTGTGTATAGCAGCTGCACTGGCTACGCTCAAGACATTGGTCTCCGAATCCTACATTGACGAAGTTCAACAAAAAGAACAGCTACTCCGTGAGTTGTTACGACATCCATTGATCCGCACTATCCGATCGTCTGGCTTGATGATGGCGGTAGAACTTACTGCAGCTGAACACCTTTCCCCAGTAATCAGGCTACTCATCCAAAACGGACTTTTGACTGATTATTTTCTTTTTGACCGGCAATCATTCAGAATAGCACCACCATTGATTATCAGCCATGATGAAATTCGGAAGGGTGTCTCTATAATTTTGAATACACTGGACCAGATCCAACATCATTCATACCTATCATGAAGCCAGGCTTACTTAAAAAATGGTGGAGCTATATCACTGATGTTCACATTGAGTCGATGTCGTCGCCCTATAACGAATCTATACATGTACTACTGAGCAAAGGTCGTTATCAGCTATGTACACCCAATGCAATCTATTCCTACGCTGATAAATATACCAACTTCCGAGGTGTATTTGAACGGCTTAACATGGGATCTCCTCCATTAGAAACCGTATTAATCCTAGGTTTTGGCCTCGGGAGCATACCCTATATGCTGGAGAAAGTATTCAAAAAAGAAATGATTTACACCGGTGTTGAGATTGATGAAACTGTCATCTACCTAGCTTCAAAATATGTACTCGGAGAACTTGTCTCAGACATCGAACTCATTCATTCAGATGCGTGGACCTTTATGGTGCAAAATACCACCAAATACGACATTATCTGTGTAGATGTCTTTGTGGATGATCAAATACCTCGTGTATTTTGCGAAAAAGAATTTCTTGACCTAGCGCAAGCCAGCCTTATCACTCATGGTATTTTGCTCTTCAATCATCTCGGATTGACTACTCGTGATATATCTAAGGCTCGAAAATATTTTGATGAAGTTTTTGTCAAAGTTTTTAAGGATGGTACGATGCTTCAGATAGAAGGCAATGTGATGATGATTTCCGATAAAAAGCGGATTTCTTAAAAAAAAAAGAGCTTTCATCCTGATAGAACGAAAGCCCATTTTTTCTATTATCTCGAATTATTACAATTATTCTTCTACCAGTTCAAACTGAATATTAGTCGTTAGTTCCTTGTGAAGTTTAAGTACAGCTTCATATGTACCTACTTCTTTTACTTCTTCAGGAAGAACGATTTTCTTGCGCTCAATCTCGATCTCCAGCTGATCTTTCAGTGCTTGAGCTATCTGTACACTGGTCACACTACCAAAAATCTTACCGGATGTACCAGCTTTAACACCGATTTTCAATATCTGGCCTTCCATCTTTTCAGCCATTGCTTTGTATTCATCTAATCTAGCAGCTTCTTTAGCTTCCTCTTCAGCAAGAATTGCCTCTCTTTTCTTTCTATTAGCTGCATTTGCATTTACGGCCAGTCCCTGAGGAATCAGGTAATTTCGACCATATCCAGGCTTAACATTCACGATATCGTGCTTGTCGCCTAGTTTATCTATATCTTTTAAAAGTATGATTTCCATTTTCTGATGTTTTTAAAAAATTATTTTAATAAGTCAGTAACGTATGGCAGAATCGCAAGGTGCCTTGCTCTTTTTACTGCTACCGCTACCTTTTTTTGATACTTCAGTGAGTTGCCGGTTATTCTTCTAGGAAGCAATTTTCCCTGCTCATTGACAAACTGAAGTAAGAACTCAGAATCTTTATAATCGATGTATTTGATACCGAATTTTCTAAATCGGCAATACTTTTTTCTTTGTTGTCCTATAGTAGGATTACTAAGGAACTTTATATCATCTCTAGATGCCATTATTATTCTATTTTTTAAAATGAATTATCAATAATTATTCTTCTTCTCCAAATTTCTCCACTTTAGCCTGCACTTCTTGCACAGGTGCTGATGCACTACCTTCAAAAGACTTTTTCTTTGTCTCTTTTCTCTTGTACGGGCTAATCTTTCCAGAGCGACGATCTTCATTGTATTTAACACCGTACTTGTCGAGCTTAACAGTGAGGAATCTCATGATTCGTTCGTCTCGTCTGAGGGCAAGTTCTGTCTTTCCGATCACTGTGCCAGTAGGAGTTGTAAACTCAATGCAGTAATATACTCCTGAAGATTTCTTATTGATAGGGTAAGCCATTTGTCTTAGCCCCATTTCATTTACGTGCACAATAGAACAACCCTGATCTTTCAGAAGCGATTCGTAAGTGCTCGCTGTCGATTTTATTTCATCACCTGACAGAACGGGATCGATGATGAAAGTAACTTCATATTGATTCATGTTTTTATTAGAAGTTTGTTATTAAAAAAAATTATTCTTATACCGATTTTCCAATTCGGGTTGCAAAGGTAAGACAATTCTTTGATTTACAAAATTATAAAAATGCTTTTTATGTAGAAAATATGAATTAAATCGCTGTTTTTTCTTATTTTTACTTTTATTACACGTATTTTGACAGCATCCTTCAATTGTAGTGAGTGACTTCTATCCAAAATCCCACTTTGATTTCTTAATAAAAAGGCACGAACATCATGGGTAAATGAGCTAAAATTTCAACCCAAATGACGCATTATAAATTTACTACATGAAAATACTACTTCATATCTATTTCAGTACCCGTCTTTCTTTTCTCGTCATAGTAAATAATACCTGTGAAATAAAAACTCCGAAACTCATAACAATTTTATATGATTCTCCTTTGTAACAAAGTCTAATGAGTAATATGGGTTTAAAAAAATCATCTAAAAGCCTATTTACGATTTGGTAATGCTTTTGACAAGTTTAATCCAGAAGTTTCATTTATTTCTATTCGTTAAACTAGCTATTACAAACAGGCTTGACTAAGCAATAATCTTTTCATTTAGGGCATTATCTTAATTATTACCTACAAACACTTTTAGAAAATCTGATTCCATAAGATGGAGGTCATTAAAGACAGTTTTACTACACTTAGTAATTCATGCTATCAAAATACCTCATTGTGTCTTCTGCATATAATTCAATCCAATAATTCCAATGAGAATACAAGCCACAAAAAACAACTCCAGCAGACTGGTTTTTTCTTTGTACCATAAAATGCCGGCTAAATATACTAGAAAAGTACTGGAACCTGCCCAAACCGCATTAGTATATCCCATCGGCAAATAATTGAGAGCCATTGTCAATAAATAGAACGTAAGCCCATATGCTACAACACCTGCTATCAACCATCCTTTATGCAGCATACCGTTGGCTTCCTTCATGCTGATGATAGCAATCGTTTCAAAAACAATGGTCAGTATCAGATAGAAATATCCCATCGCTATATTACGGATTTTCGCTCACCCATGCTACCGGCATATTTTTATCATAATCGCCCATGATGAGTGGATTCTGAGCTTTTGCAGTGTAATCTCGAACACTGCTTGAAACAAAATCATACAATTCAGATACAGTAATCAGCTTATTGCTGTCGCTATCTGCTTCACCTTTCAGACCCTTGATCAGAAAATGTGAGAAAATACCCTGTCTTATGCCGGTATATTCAAGAGATGTTTCTTCTTTTTTAGATGACATCATCACTGCTGTACCACCTTGGGTAGTATTATAGGCGCTATAGAAATTTTCCAGTGCAACCGAATAAGGCGATCTAGCCTGTGCCAGCATAGAGCCCGAGTAGCATGCATCCACAATAAAAAGCTTGTGCTTAGCACTGGCGCCATCCAGCATATCCATGATCTGAACGTAAGCCAGCTGATTTTTATATCCGTCAAAGTCACTAGGAACAAATGATCCACCTAAGCCATGCCCAGCCATATAAAGCATAATTACATCATTCTCGTCAGCATTACGCACCATCTTTCTCACCCCATCCACAATAGTCTGTCTTGTAGCAGCATCGTCTATGAGTACTTCGATCTGATTATCCGGGAGTGCACCACCTTCCGGACTTTTGAGAAAGGCATAAAGGCGGTAAGCGTCATCATCAGTATATTTAAGAGAGGGCATATGCAGATAGCTCGCTATACCTACAATCAGAGCATAAATTTTTGGCTTGGAAGAGGATTGTGTTTTGCTGATCTTATCCTTTGCTTCCGGTTGCTTAGTCGTTTGCTGCTTGTTTTGTGCTATGACTTTATCTTCTATCTTTTCTAGTGGCACCCCGTCATTCCAGATTGCTTTATATGTTATTCCATTGGCAAAGACCATGGTGCCCTTTCCATGTGGAGCGTGGTTTTTCCATTGACCTGTATATATATCACCATTGGCATAGACACATTGACCTTCGCCTTCACCTTGTCCCTTAATAAAATCACCGGTGTAAACTGAACCATCTTGATATCTAAAAGTTCCTTTGATGTGGTCACAATATATACTATTGCAGTCAGCAAGTGCAAGTGGATACTCTTCAGCGTCAGCCTCTGCATCATTATTTTGCTCATCTTCTTCAGCTATTGCATGTTGGCTAGCTAACTGATCCATTTGATAATATACTTCAGCCATAACTCCTTGACTGACTTCTATTCCTTTGCCGTGCTTCTTGTTATTGACCCATCCACCTTCATAATAATCTCCATTGGGCAAAGTCATCCGTCCATAACCTGAAATATAACCGTCAACAATTTCTCCTTCATAAACATCACCATTGGCAAACTGATATTTTCCTTCGCCTGAAGCTCTTCCTTCTATCCAGTCTCCAAGATATACGTCGCCATTACTATAAGCCATCCGACCACGCCCTTGTACCATACCATTAAAAAAATTACCTGTATAAACATCTCCTGATGTAAACACCATTTTCCCTAGGCCGTGCTTTACTCCATTTTCAAATGGACCTGTATAGACACTACCATCTGCCTGATAATAGGTGCCTTTTCCGTGTGGTCTACCATATAAAAACGAACCGGTATATTTTGAATGATCTTTATAAACAAAAGTACCATATCCATTAAAACAATCTCCGCTGATGCATCCTGCATAAGCATCTGCAATGTTCAAAAGAAATGTTGCACATAGAATGGTTGCTACCATCCAACTCTTATTTACCCACATATAAAGATTATTAAAAATACAAAGGTAGGACTTCAGATCAAATTATTTGCGATTCTAACTGTTTATATAACTCTTTTTGAGTCAGTTTTAGTACTGCAAACTTAATATTTTATGACAAAGTTAACATAGATTTTTAATTTAGCTGCCCTTTCAGAAAGTATCTATCTTATATATTGTTACTGAATCAAAAATGTCACCTGGCCTCAGTATGCAATCAGGAAATTCAGGCCTATTGGGTGAATCCGGAAAGTATTGTGTTTCAAGGCAAAGACCTGCAAAATCCTTATATTTGCCTGGTTTGCCCATGACTCCACCTAACCAGTTGCCAGTATAAAGCTGTATGCCCGGCCGATCCGTAAAGACCCGTAGTCTTCGACCACTTGGACTGTGACATACAGTGGCCACAACTTCATCCATTTGATGCTCAGTAATGACAAAATTGTGATCAAAACCCTTAGTAACTTTAAGCATATTAGATTGATCATCAATGACTTGTCCGATTATCTTTTCTGTTGTGAAATCAAGTGGTGTACCTTGAACTGGTAAAATATGTCCGGTTGGAATCAGAGTATCATCTGTTGCCGTAAAACCATCAGCTCGAATACATACTGCATGATCAAGAATAGTAGTATTTTGATCTCCAGATAAATTAAAATAACAATGATTGGTCAGATTAAGAGGTGTTGGCTTATCTGTCACTGCTCGATAGTGGATGATCAGTTTATTGTCTTCTGTGTAAGTATAATGCACCTCCATTTGGACATTGCCGGGATATCCTTCTTCCATATCATGTGATTTGGCATGCAGTTTTAGCGTGCATTGATCTGTGGAGGTTGCCACCTCGTATTCCCAAATTTTCCTGTCAAACCCATCAATTCCGCCATGGAGATGGTGTGGTGGAAGATTGGTATGCAAAAAATACTTTTTACCATCCAGAGAAAATCTTCCATTGGCAATGCGATTAGCAAATCGACCTACAATAGCATTAAAATAAGGATGCCTTTCATGGTATTGCTCCAGATCTTTACAACCTAGCAAAATATCTTTAAGTACACCTTCTCTGTCTCTACATTTCCATTCATGGACGATACCACCATAATTTGTGATGGAAACAGACGGTCCATCTATTCCGGTAAAAGTAATTAGATCTATCGATCCATGATTCAATTCTCCAAACTTCCTAATTTCTACCTCCATCGTATTTTTTAAACATACAATTTTATTCAATATATAATTTATCTATTAGATTGGTGATTACATACTAAAATAAAACATATATTAATTAATTTAAATTCAAATAATATGCAAATGATTCAAAAATAAAACTTTAACAAAATTTTAGATACATTCTATAAAAATAATTTTTTATATTTGCACAATAAAGTGTTTCATATGTTGAGAAGTGTACTTTTTTCCATTTTATTTATCTTCGTTTTCGTGTTGACTTCGGTCAATTTAACAGGACAGAGTAGTATTGTCAATGATTATTTGACTGAAGACATAAAGGTATTTCCAAACCCCACTACGGATTATTTTCAAATCAATAATGGTGTGAATGTTAAGAAAGTAATCATATATAATATGTTTGGAAAAGAGATTAGAGTTGCAAATAACTACACTAATACTCTTCACGATGTTACTGATCTGAAATCAGGTATGTATATCGTAAAGATGCTCGACGACAGAAACAAAGTAGTAAAATCGATTAAGTTGCAGAAATCAAGCGGTGGCGCTTAAACTTTTTATAATCAAAGGCACATGAAACATATATTTACATTAGTATTTCTTTATTTTTCAATAGCAGTATTTGGTCAATTTAATCACAGCCCTAATCCTGTAGTTATTAATGCTCCGGTAGATAGTGTAATTACAAAGTATAAAATTAATATTGAAGTCGAAAGAGACACTAATTATGTCGTTTATTGGGAACTAAAAAAGGATTCGACTACCTGGAATGAAAACTGGGCAACTCAGGTTTGTGACCTAAACTTATGCTACCTACCAAATGTAGATAGAAATCCGAAAAGTTTTCCAAATTACATGGGACAAGGTAATTATGATTTTTATGTTTACTTTATTCCTAATGGAGTCGCAGGACAAACACATATGGAACTGGTTCTTTATGGCGACGATGAATATTCACAGGAATTGTACACTATTGAAATAGATGTAAATGCTTCAACTACATCGACAAAAGAAATCTCCAAAAACCTTATTTCAGTTTATCCTAATCCTGCTTCTGATTACTTTTCGATTGCAAATGGTAATAATGTAAGTAAGATTAAAATCTATAACATGTTTGGCGCCGAAGTCAAGTCTTTTTATCATTATAATAATGCCCAGCATCTTGTCGGTGATTTAAAACCAGGCATGTATATATTAAGAATGTTGGACAATAAAAACAATACGATTAAAACGGTTAAATTTAATAAAATACATTCAGGAGCATAATTCAATTGTGTTCAACAAATCACTCATAAAAAGCCTTTTATTTCATCGTTGAGATAAAAGGCCTTTTTTATGCCGGATATTGAACTATATTTCTTGGAGTCTCCCAAAGTTTCACACTTAATTCATATCGCTCATCAATCTTAGCTCTTAAAATGTTGTAAATCACATAAACAATATGCTCTGCTGTAGGAATTAAAGCCTTAAACTCCTCCGTATCCAGGTTGAGATTTTTATGATCAAATTTAGCTTCTACCTCATTTTTGATCAGATCACTCAGTAATTTCATATCATAAACATAGCCGGTATCAGGATCGACTTCACCGGTAACTTTCACTTCCAGCTCATAATTATGTCCATGATAATTAATATTATTACAAGGACCAAATACTTCCTGGTTCTTTTCAAAAGTCCAGTTGGGGTTATACAGCATATGTGCTGCATTGAAATGTGCTCTTCTAAAAACAGAAACTCTCATAATCAACAAACAATTTAGCTACCCAAATAACATTTAGCGTTTTCAATATGTTTTGAGATGTAAATTTAAAGGTAAATTTGCAACCCATTAAGTCATATTAATTAACACTCCCATGTTTTTCAAATCTATTCCCGGAAAAAGTGAAGTCAAAAAACAGCTTGTATCTGCAGTGGATAAAAATAGAATACCTCATGCCCAACTGTTTTTATCAAAGGAAGGCTATGGAGCACTGGCTATGGCACTAGCACTTGCTGCATACATAACCTGTGAAGATAAAAAGAATGGTGACAGCTGTGGTGTTTGCAAACAGTGTCTCAAATCTCATAAATGGATTCATCCTGACATACATTTTTCATACCCTGTAGTGAAATTTGGTGATAAAAAAAGGGAAAGCACCACGAGTGATGATTTTTTGCCTAAATGGCGGGAAGCACTATCAAAAAATTCATTTATGGGCCATTCTGATTGGTTTGACTTGATGGATGCTCAAAATAGTCTGCCTAATATTAATGTGAAGGAATGCAACGACATTATCCACAAACTCAGTATGATGTCCTTTGAGTCTGAGGCAAAGATTCTTATTATGTGGTTGCCCGAATACCTAGGAAATAATGGCAATAGGTTGCTTAAACTGATTGAGGAACCTACTGATCATACTTATATTATCTTAGTTGCTGAACAACAAGAATTGATTTTACAGACGATATTAAGTAGGTGCCAAATCGTAAAAATACCATCATTTTCCAATGATGAAATCACAAGATATTTATTAGAGCAGAACAATACTCTACAGCGTAGCACTGCCGAGCAAATTGCCAATCTATCCGATGGCAACCTTAATCTCGCTATTGCTATTAGTAACAACGAAGATGTGGACTATTCTGACTTATTGATATCATGGTTTAGAATAGCTTATAAAGCCGATCCAGTAGAAATCAATGCATGGATCAAAACCATTGATGGTATGGAAAAAGAAGAGCAAAAGAATTTTTTGGAATATGGCCTTCATTTCTTTCGTCAATACAACTACAGACTACTAACTCAGAGTGACAACATTCAGCTTACTAAAAAAGAAAAGGAAATCGCTTCCAAGATGGCGAATATCATCGATATTGAAAAATCTACTGAAATCTGCGAGGTAATCAATACTACTGCTAATCGTGTGAGCAGTAACATTAACCTTAAAATCACCTTGTTTGCTGACACACTTCATATACACCGAATATTGAGGAGTAAGTGAAAATTGTAGCTGAAAGCAGTCCCTCTACATCCTGATATATATCCGCTTAGACTGATCACCTACTTTAATAATATAAATACCAGAAGACATCGGGTGATTACTTAAATCTAATTGTCTGGATATAGGTTGATGGATAATTTGCCTACCCATACTATCGTACACACTCATTAAGTTACCATCCATGACATCAGGATAGGTAAGAATGAGTTCATTACCTCTTTGATAGGCCGTGATTTTGGTTGTTAAATTTACATCCTTAACATCTGATGCTTCTCTATTAAACAGCCATACAAAGGCTTTTGGAAATTCTCTCCTCCAGTACCATTCACTATGTTGACCATCAGGGTGTGTCTCCTCATATAGTTGCTGTTCAATGGCTCCTGATGCTAGCAATAAATTGTACATCTTGCGCATGTCGGACACCTGACTACCGCCTTCTCGGCCACCTGCAATCAAATACATAAAAGATGTCGGACTAACACCTTTTTCACTCACATAAGTATAACTGGAAGGCGAAAACCAATACGATGAAGAAAAAGCACCGACCCTACTAAATACATCAGGATATTTAATACCTGCATACATAGATATCAAACCACCCATTGAGCTTCCCATAATCCCGGTAAACTCTGCTTCTTTCTTTGTTCTGAAATGCTGATCTATATATGGTTTAAGTGTTTTTACGATAAAATCGACATATTCATCACCTTCTCCGCCACCATATTTAGTATTGACCCAAGGAGAATATTCATCCAGCCTGGAAGCGCCTCCATTGTCTATACCCACCACTATTGCCGTTTTCTTACCAGCTTCAAAAAGACTATCCAGGCTTTCGTCCACCTGCCACTCTCCGGCAAAAGAGGTTTTCTTGTCGAAGAGATTTTGTCCGTCATGCATATACAATACAGGATAAGTGCTAGATGACGAGTAGTAGTCCTTTGGCAAATACAGCCAAATGCGTCGCTTTCTATTTAACTGGGGCATATCAAAGGATGTGGACAAAATTGATACTTGTGCTGAGGCCGTAGATGAAGCTCCTACACCATCTTCCCATCCTGCTATAGAAAACTCTATCGTTTGCTCCCCTCCATGATAGGTCAGCGTTCTATTAGGAATATACGAACCTTGAGCCGTACCTTCTACATTATCCCATGAGCCTCGAGTAAACTTAAACTCTAGATTGCTCATAGATGGCGCAAAAGTAATCGCATACACACCTTGCGCATCCTGTTCTAGCTTAAATTCGGAGGATCCAGGATCCCAGCTATTAAAATTACCTGCTATGTAAATCGAGCTATTGGGTGGAGTAGATGCTGGAATGGCAACTACCTTGATGGTCAGCTGCGCCACAAGACAAGTCCATCCGATAGCAAAGTAAAAAAGAACAGATAGAAAATACTTCTTCATCATTGTTATTGAATGACTGCTCCATAGCGCTCAACAAACTCCTTCATATCTCTTACCATATCTTTTGATCCCATAGCAATGGATGACGTCTGATGCAATGTAAAGATTTCAAGATCCATTATGCGCTCCAGCTTACAAGTTAGAGCAGTACCTCCGGCTTGTTCAATAATGTAGGCCATAGGGAAACATTCATAAAGGAGCCTCAACTTGCCTTTAGGGTATTTACGCGTATTAGGGTACAGGAATATACCACCCTGAAACATAATCCTATGGATATCAGACACCATGCTTCCAATATATCTCAACCTATAATTTAGATCGGAGCAATGGTCGATATAGCGCCGCATTTCAAGGTCAAATTTGAGATAGTACCCCTGATTTACTGAATAGTAATTGCCAGCCGCAGGCATTTTTATATCTCTATGCGACAGACAAAACTCACCTATACTAGGATCCAATGTAAATCCATTTACACCTTTACCGGTAGAATACACCAGCAAGGTTGATGTTCCATATAAAACATAGCCTGCAGCAACCATTTCGGTACCCTTACGCAAAAAATCTTCCATCTGCACTGGTCCATCTGGCGAACTTTTGCGCTTAAATATACCAAAAATAGTTCCTACTGACACATTCACATCAATATTTGAAGAGCCATCCAGTGGATCCATGACGACGACATATTGTGCTTTCTTTTTGCCGACAGGCTTGACTTCAATAATCTCTTGGTTTTCTTCGGAAGCAATCCCACATACTTCACCACTGTAGGAAAGCGTCTCAATAAATTTATTATTGGCAAAAATATCGAGTTTCTGTACTTCGTCACCTGTGGTATTTGTACTACCAGCTACACCCAGGATATTGACCAGACCTGCACGGTTGACCTCTCTATTGACAATCTTAGCAGCGATACCAATATCCCTCAACAGGCGTGTAAAACTCCCAGAAGAGTTAGGATTCTCCTTTTCTGACTTGATGATGAATTCATCCAGCGTAACGATCTTGTCCTGCATTTGATTCATATTTGGTTTTATGACGTAAATATAAGTAAATAATCAAATGAATCAAACTGAATAGGTATAAAATATGAATTACGCTATTTTTTCCTTGTCCATGATTAATTTCCTACTTAAAAATATCTTCTGAATCCTATCATAAATGACAAATAATTTTGCAATATATTATAATACATTATTTTTATCAGATAATTTTTTAATTTTAAAAAAAATAACACTAACTTTCCGTCCATTTACTTACACTTTTAAACCAACAATTCGTATGAGAAATTTTTTAATTGTAGTAATTCTTTTACTATTTCTCATATTAGGTTGGCTTTTCTACAAAGATCATAAAACTTGCTGTTCTGGCGAAAATGGTACTTCGGCAGCAGTTTCTGTTCAGGTTGAACAACAAAGAACAGGACCTCTATTATTTAAACCGAACGACAGTACACCGATATTAGGAGAAAGCTGGCCTGCGATGAGAGATTCTCTGTTGCGTCTCGCTGCAAATGGAGATACACTGGAGATTACTGGATGGTATTTCCCAAATTCCAGTCCTCCTGAGACAGAAGACATTGGTCGAGCAAGAGCTAATGCTATCAGAGCCTTATTTCCTGAAATTCCTAACGATAGAGTCAAAATCAGTATTAAGGCCGCACAGTATGACGGCACAAACGGCGAAGCTGTTGAAGCAGCATCATTCAGTTTTAGAGCTAAAACCTCCGGTGTCATAGAAACAGACGACATGGCTACTATCTACTTCCCGTATAATTCAGATGCGAAGTTAAATAACGCTGAAGTCGAAACTTATCTTGATAAAGTAGCGCAAAGAGTGAAAGCTTCGGGTGAGAAAATTCAACTTACCGGCCATACAGATGATGTAGGACCTGATGACACCAATATGCGCCTCGGTCAAAGAAGAGCGGATATTATTAAACAATACCTACTCTCTAAAGGCGTACCTGCAAGTCAAATTATGGCTGATAGTAAAGGAGAATCAGCACCTATAGGCGACAACACTTCTGAAGAAGGTAGAGCTAAAAATAGACGTACTGAACTTAGAATTATTCATTAACAAAATAAAAAAAGAAATCATGATAAATTTATTTTCATTTTGTGATATACCGTGGTGGCTAACCTGGCTACTACCATTTTTGCTAGGTCTTGGACTCGGTTACCTACTGTGGGCGAGGTACAAATCTATGGTTGAAGACCTGGAGAATCAAATCAACAATCTTAATGTAAGAATCTCTGGTCTGGAAGCAGATCTGGAAGCTTGCAAAAAAGTTAGAATGGAAGCCGAAGGCGACGTGGCTTTACTAAGAGGTCAGCTGAAAGAATGTGAACTAAAGTTATCTAATGCAACATCTGCTAAAGCAGGTAGTGGGACTCCTGCCGTAGCTTTTACCTCATCAGGCGGAGCAAAAGCAAGAGATGCATGGACTGTTGCTATCGGCACTGACAATCTACAGATAATTGAAGGTATCGGGCCAAAAATGCAAGGAGTCTTGAACGAAAACGGAATCAATACATTTGCCCAGCTAGCGACCTATTCTCCTGAAGCACTTCGGGACATTCTAAATAAATATGGAGACAAATACCGCATCATTGATCCTAATACTTGGCCACAGCAAGCACAACTTGCCAATGACAAAGCATGGAACGATTTAATTGAGCTTCAGAAATCTTTAGATTCAGGCAGAAGCGACACTGCTACATCAGGCGAAACAGACTCCAAACTTGAAAAATGGCTGATTAAAGCTGGTATTCTCAAAAAATGGGCTCAAGATGACCTGAAAGCAGTTGAAGGAATAGGCCCTAAAATAGAAGAACTGCTTCATAATGCAGGTATAAAAACGTGGAGAGCACTTGCTGAAACGTCAGTATCCAGATTGCAAGAGATACTTACAGCAGCAGGGCCTAGATTTACACTGGCTGTTCCCGAAACATGGCCACAACAAGCCGGACTGGCTGCAGATGGCAAATGGGATGAACTCCAAGAATTGCAAGATTTTCTGAATGCCGGAAGACAAAGATAGTAGAAAGTACAATTACGATAATACAGAAGGGAGCAATGTCTCCCTTTTGTATTTTACGCTACCTGTATTTCCTCAATATGTAAACTGCCATATTCATAATGACATCCAGCGTAAATGTAAACACTGCAATACTCAATAGCAGCCAAATCCATAGAAAGGATCGAATTTCTATTGATGTAAAAAACAAAGTGTAGAATTCCATAAAGAGCACTAAAACCATTAACCCAAAAACCACCAACCTTAGATTTTTGAAATAATCTACAATCAGTACTTTATGATAAAAAAAAGCCATGATCAATAATGCAACTGCGAAGAGCAATTGAAACAAAACCAGCCGTATTCTCACCTCGCTACTCTCACTGCCAACAAATATGACTTCATTTCTAAAAAATACTCCAACGGTTAAATTCACTATAGCCAGTAAGTAAAACCAGAAATAAAGCTTTTTAAATAATGATTGCATAAGTTTACCATATTCCATTAAATCTTAAAGATAAAAGGTTAACGCCTTAATATCAAAAAGTAAGCTCAAATAATCTGTTGATCATGGAATATAGACTTAATTGACGTAAATTTTACTATTGCAGGTTAAATTTTATACTAATTTCAATAAAAAAAACTAAAAAGTCAACCAACAAATCAAGAAAAATCACGTTCTTTGTGAGTGAATATTCACTCACTATAAATGGATATAACTGAACGACAAAAAGAAATCATCACAGCAGGTGGAAAAATCATCACCGAAAGGGGTATTTCTGCACTGACCATCAAAAACCTTGCAGCAGAAATGGGTTTTGTGGAGAGTGCTCTTTATAGGCACTTCAGGAGTAAAGAAGATGTTATTATCCTGATGATAAGATACCTATACATCAATGTCAAAAAGAATATGGATACCATTATAACGAGTGATAAAAGTCCGCTGGACAAGCTCAAAAGGATTGCAGAGAGCAATTTTACTTTTTTACAAGCTCATAAACATTTTGCTATCGTTATGCTGGCGGAAGGTCTGATGGATGAGAGTGAAAAAATAAGAGCAGAAGTTTACAACCTGATTTCCTATCTTTTATCAAAAACATTGCAAGTCATCAGCCAGTGTATCGCTCAAAATGAAATAAAATCTTGCCTTGATCCCGAGACCATCATGCACTTTTATGTTGGTGGTATTCGTCTCCTAGTGTTCAAATGGAAAATGATGCGGTTTTCTACAGATCTGGTACAAGAAGGAAACCGACTATTTTCAGATTTTATCAACCTGATTTCTACCAAAAATGAATCCTCCTATGTATAAAATACGATTTCTAAGCATTCTTCTTTTATTGATGGTACAATCCATTGTCTATGGTCAGGATACCAAAAATTTCAACTCTTTGGATGAACTTTGGAATGAAGTCAAAAAACACAACACTGTTCTTAAAGCTAATACTATTCAATCAGAAATAGCACGACTTGCCTACAAAACCTCACTTGCCAATGTCATTAATCCGCGCATTCCAGCAACGGTTAATTTTATTGACAACACAAAGTTACAAAGCACTTTTATTCCTGCTGAATTTTTTGGAGGTCAAGAAGGCTCTTTCAAACAGATCCAATTTGGTCAGCAGTACAATACAATGGTAGCATTACAACCGCAATTTGATCTACTGAATCTTTCTGCTGTCGCCCAGATAAAATATGCTAAAATTAATAAAAACCTTACAGAAAGCAAGAATCTACTTAACGAATACAATTTACTTGAACAACTCAACTCCACTTATCATAACATCTTGTCTCTCAAGAGTCAAAAGTTAATTCTACAACAAAACTTAGCCATTGCCGAAAAAATCAAATCCTTAACGGACCATAAATATCATGAAGGACAAGTAAGAAAACAAGAAGTCAATGAAGCAATGGTACATATCATCAATATCAAAGATAAAATTGAGCAAATCGGTTTTAATATTGACATTCAACAAGCAATGCTAAGCTTATTTGTAGAAAATAGTTTTCAGCCAGAGCTCACCCAAACCTTGGTACCAGAGACTTTTGACAGCGCACTAACTGCAAACGATTTGACACTTGAAGCAGACACTAAGCATTTAGAGCACGCTTTGCTCCAGCAGGATATCAAATCATTGCAATATCAATATTTCCCTACTATTTCTTTTATCTCTTCATTCAACTGGCAGAATCTAAGCAATACTTTTTTTCTATCAAGTGATGCTTCTTCTATCAATTACAATCATGTAGGCTTAAAGCTTACCTGGGAATTTCCGACAGTTCAGCGATTATCTTCCATAAAAAACAAGCAGTTTCAGTTAGAAACCCTATCTTTAGCTGAGCAGCATGCCCATACTGAAGCTTCATTACAGGCAGAACAACTCAACCTTGAATATCAAAAGGCTATAAAGCAATATGACAATTTTTTACAAATCATCAAACTTAAAGAGGACACTTATCAGAAATGTCAGCAACAATACGAAGAAAATGTTTTGGTTCTGGATAAATTGTTGACTGCTCAAAATGATTTACTCAACAGCCAGCTCAATTTTATAATGGCTTTAGCCAATATTTCATACACCAAAAACAGAATTTTAATCAATAATCGTTACTAAAAATATGATCACCAGATACATTTCAGCATACTTTATTACAGCATTATTTTTACTCTCAGCAGGATGTAAAAATGGAGGTGATGACGAGATCACGCCGATGAAGCAAGATATTAAAGAATGGGTATTTGCCCCGGGTTATATCGATTGGGATCATGAGTATAACATCACTGCTCAGACAGAAGGTATATTGCTACAGGCAGATTTTGAAGTAGGTAGCACAGTCCACAAAGGAAGCATAATAGGTGTCATCGATAATCAATCGAGCCAAATCAATACGATTGCTTCTAAAGAACAATTGCAAATTGCCCAAAAAAATCTAAGTATTGACGCACCGGCACTCCGTCAGTTGGAACAAAACATTGAAGCTGCAGAAGCTAAATATGCACAGGATAAATTACAAGCAGAAAGATATGAACGATTATTCAAATCAGAGAGTATTGCTCGTATCGAACTCGAAAACGTACAACTGGCAGCCGAAAGTTCGCTTAGAAACCTCAATGCACTCAAGAAGCAGCGAGACATCATCCTACAACAAGCTAAACAGCAAAAAATAATAGCCGCCAGCCAGGTTAAAAATAATGAACTCATCCAATCCTATAACAAAGTGATCGTTTTACAATCCGGCAAAATCATAAGGAAATTAAAAAGTGCAGGTGATTTTGTCAGAAGAGGTGAAGTGATAGCGATTGTCGCTGATCCTGCTAGTCCAATTATCGAACTTTCCATAGATGAAAAAAATATCAGCAAAATCAAAAATGGTCAACCGGTAGTTGTTAGATTGAATACGGAAAGGACTAAAACCTACAATGGAACCGTTGATGACATAGTTTCAACCTTTGATGAAAGTACACAGTCATTTATTTGCAAGGTAAAGCTCACTGAATCATTGGATTCATCCTTAAATATCTATATGACTCCACTGGAAGGTAATATACTGACTGCTGAAAAAGATAATGCCCTGCTCATACCACGTGCCTATATGGGCTATGGAAATAAAGTCAGGGTCAAGGGTCAGGAAGATCCAGTCATCATAGAGGCCGGCATAATATCTAGCGACTATGTTGAGATTTTAGGCGGCATCACTGATAAAGACATCTTATTACCACTCAAGCCCTAATATGAAAAACATCAATACAGATATTGCAACGACCTATCTCATCACCAGCAAGAAAATGACGCTTGTGGCAGTGCTGGGAGTGCTAATCGGCATGGCTATTTATATCTCAATGAACTGTCTTTTATCGGGGTTTGACGAGGTATCTAATGAATGGATATTTAAATCTACGCCACACATAAGAATATATAAGGATGATGTCATCAGTCGTCCATTGGTCGAGTCTGAAGACGCACTTGATATCATCGTCAACCCAAAGATTGTACCTGCAAGTAAGACCATAACAAATCCACAAGAAATTATTTCGACCATAAAAAAGCAAGAAGATATCACTGTCATCACTCCTGTCATCACCACTACAGTATTCTACAATATGGGCAAGTCTCAGGTACCGGGCACGGTCACCGGAGTACATCCGTTTGAAGCTGATCAGATGTTCAAAATTAAGTCCTCCATCATTGAGGGTCAGTTTGACAAATTAAAATGGAATGTAAACAGTATTGTACTCGGTGTTGAACTTGCCCAAAAACTGAACCTTTCAATAGGAGACAATGTCAACATCACCTCTTCCAAGGGTGTGAGCAGAAATCTGCAGGTGGTGGCTACCTTCAAAACCAGCAATGCACTCAAAGATAAGTCCACGTCATATATCAACCTGGAAATGGCTCAACAATTGCTTAGAGAAAACACCAGTTATATTACTGACATTAATGTCAACATTCCTGATCCAGAGCAAGCGGTAGAAATGAGTAAAAAATTATCGTTATTGACAGGATACAAAGCAGAAAGTTGGCAAAAAGCCAATGAGACCGTCATGGCTGCATTTAGGATGCGTCGTATTGTGATCACCTTTGTTTCGTTTACCGTATTGATAGTAGCTGGTTTCGGAATTTACAACATACTTAACATGACGGTATCTCAAAAAATCAATGACATAGCCATATTGAAGGCCATCGGCTTTAAAGGAAAGGATGTCATAAGGATATTTCTTACTCAGGCATTATCTATAGGATTTTTAGGCGTGATGGGTGGAGTCATTACTTCTATTATTATTATAAGTTTTCTCAAGACGGTCTATATAGGTGGCGATATCGGATATTTTCCTATAACCAATGAGCCTACCAAGTATGCGATGGGTATTTTCTTTGGTATGTTTATCACTTTTCTGGCAGGCTATTTTCCAGCTAAAAAAGCAGCTAATGTAGATCCTGTTTCCATTTTTAGAAAATAATCAAGTATGAATATCTTAGAAACTAAAAATATTACAAAATATTTCTACAGCCCTGTTGAGTTTCAGGTATTGAAAGATATTTCATTTTCTGTACGTAAAGGTGAGTTTCTCAGCCTCATGGGTAAATCAGGCAGTGGGAAATCCACCCTACTCTATGTGCTTTCGACAATGGACACCCAATACAAGGGTGATTTATATATTGATGGTAAATTACTGACAAAAAAAAATAATGATGAGCTAGCAGAATTACGCAACAATAAAATCGGTTTTGTATTCCAATTTCATTACTTGCTACCTGAGTTTAGCTGTCTTAAAAATGTAATGATTCCGGCGCTAAAGCTAGGTACATTCCATCCTGATGAAATAGAAGATAAAGCCATGCAAAAACTTGAACTACTCGGCATCAAAGATCAAGCATTGAAGCCGGCCAGTAAATTATCCGGCGGACAACAGCAGAGAGTAGCTATAGCAAGAGCACTTATCAATGATCCACAAATCATCATGTGCGATGAGCCTACCGGCAATCTGGACAGTAAAAACACCGCTATCGTTTTGGAAACTTTTAAGGAGCTGTCAAAACAATATCATCAAACGATTATTTCAGTCACCCATGATGAAGAGTTTGCTCAAAAGAGCGACCGCATCTTAGAAATGGTCGATGGGACAATCACTTTATAAAACTACTATTCAAATTCTATCAACACTTGATTCTTATCAACTGTATCACTACCTTTCACCTTGATAGATTTGATAGTGCCGTCGCCTGGAGATTTTAAAATATTCTCCATCTTCATAGCTTCTAGTGTAAGTAATTTATCACCTGCAATTACCTGTTGACCTTCACTGACAAAAACCTTAACCACTAATCCAGGCATGGGTGACTTGACTTCCTTGACGGAATGTTTGCTTGCCTTAAGAAACCCAAGGTCATTGATCAGTATATCTAGTGGCTCCTTGAGCTCCAGAGTAAAGTCAAAACCATCTACGTTTATTATCGCTGACTTAGTCTCATAATTGAATTCTTTGACCAGCACATCATACATCACACCATCCATCATCACTCTTTTCTTATCGCCTAGATCTTCTACTATGTGTATATGCTCCTGATTCAACTTATCCTGTTGTATAGGATCCATACCTTTTATCTCTATAATAGAATTGAAATCGCTCATGCCGTTATTTTTTTTTAAGATATCATGGTTTTTTCCTCGCCATATCGGACATAAACCAAGTTTCAAAGATGGTAAAACTCACATAAATAACCAAAAAAGGCCATACAAACTTTGTGTCAGCAGTGTGAGCTACAAGCTGATACACTAAGAGTATCACTATAGTTAGAACCATTTTTGCAAGTAAATTAACCATAGTGACAGAAAGAAACAACCGATGGTTTTGACGCAATACAGACCGTCTTAAAATCAGATACAAGATGATGCTCATCATAATAAACATCCCTACCGAAAATACAGATAAATCAAGATATGGCTTAAGATCCGGAATTTGGAGCATAAAAGCTAATACCGGTATCAACACTACCAATGTTACAATTAAGCCTGACCAATATAGTTTCATTTTTCCTTAGTAAGGTCTAGATACAATTTATACATAAACCCGGCAAAAAACAATATTATCAATAATATCGTGATGTAAGGCTTTTCCAGCAACAACTTTCTATCCAGCCACTGGCCTATCAAGTAGCCAAAAATAACCACCCCAGCCATTTGAAAAGCTAAACCGGAATACTTAAGATAAGCATGTACCTTATGAGTAATTTTCCCCTTTTCCTTTGGAATCATCAGGAGATTGACTTATCAATTTAATTATTTACTTTTTGCGAAGGTTCCTTATTAACAAGTGGCTTTAGTTTCTGCCCACCCATTGTACAAGTAGTATTAAATACAGCACCTGTCTGGATAAAAAGTTTATCACACCTTATATCACCATTGACAACCCCAGTCTCCTTCACTGTCAATAGCTCCTTGACATCAAGATTGCCGGTAAAAGTACCTTCAATAATCGCATTGATACAAGTGATATCACCTTCTATTTTACCTTGAGCACCCAGGATAACTCGACCTTTACAATCCAACTTACCGATGAGCGTGCCGTCAATTCTAATATCATTGGAAGCGACGATATCTCCTTTTATATGAGTACCGTCCACAATACTGTTGCTCGAATTGGCAGAAGGCGCCGCATTATTTCCAGTGGTTTTTTCGTTCTTACTTCCAAACATATATACTGTTTTTTAGGTTATATCAATCCCAGTGTTGCATCATCCGGTTTAATTTTTTCAATAGCAGCCGGACAACCTATATATAATCACTATCCATCAAAAATATGATTCGATAAAGAGATATCTCAGTAACTAACAGTTAGAATCTCGGACAGTAAACACCTCTGTTTTCAGGTCCACAAATATTATAAACCAGAGAAAACTCAAACGCTCCGTTTACAGGTGATGCCTTTCTTAAGCCTGATACGTTAATATCATAACTAAATCCTAGTCCGAAGTTCTCGTAATTAAACCTTGTTGAGATAATAGCAGCATCGGAGTGTAAGCCACTAGGTGTTTTATTTCCAATTCTATACCATAAACCTGCTTCCCATGACTGGTTTGTAGTACGAGATGGGCCCATAGCAAATCTTACACTTGTCCCTGCATTTAGCTCTCTGTGTGGACCCTGAGCCATATAAACTGCAAAAGGCAACAAAGAAATTCGTTTTCTCAACTCAAACTGAACACCCGCATGAATTGTGTATTTACTATATAACTCTACATCCGTACCCAGAAATGACACATTAGGCTTGTTGAAATGGTGAACAGCAGCACCAAAGTACCAGTTCGTATAATTATCAATCACACTAAACCACAATAAGCCGGCAGAAAGATCTGCATAGAGAAAGTCCAAATCCTGGAGGTTCTCATTAGAAGGCAACGTCAAATCTGGTCCATCAGGGGTAATCTGAGAAGGCCATCTCAAATCTCCATCACTGATGCCTCTGTTAGCAAGGCCAGCATCTGCTCCAATCACCAAATAACTAGCTTTTTTACGATATCCGGCCATCTTTTTAGAGTATGAAAGGGACAATCTTCCTTCAGTGGTTCCGAATCGACTTTCACCGGCAACATCGCCCCAAATAGATCCGCCGATACCAAAGTAATCCTCTCTTCCTACCGGAATCTTCTGATCATAAGAAACTGAATAAGTATTATATGCATTAGCAGATAAAATAGCCGACCATTGATTTCGGTAATTGGCTATCATTCGGGTCTTACAATTCATCACACCTGTCATAGCAGGATTCAAATTAAGTGGTGACATGTAAAACTGAGTGAAGTGAATATCCTGCGCAGACACACTCAAGGTCACTATCATCATCAGCAGGATACTGGCTCTGGTAACTATTCTATTCATATTCAAAAATTATTACAATATCGCTCTAAAGCTTTTAAGTGGACACAAATAAAAGGCTAAAATTAAATATTATTATCAAAACGCACCACAAACTTACAAAAAAAATTAAAATCGAGTCAATAATTAACAATTCCAGATCCATGTTTCTTCCATCTTGCTCCATAGGAATGAACCAGGATGTTGTCATATTGATCCGCTTTCTCAAGCAAATTTTTAAACTGTACATGCATGGTCTCCGGATTTAGATAGCGGTCATAAATCATCAGCGAAAGTAAAATATCGCCTTCTCTGATAGAAAAACTGAACCCTTGCAAAGTTAAATTTTCCTTCAACAAATAACGGAATATTAAATCGTCCTCTATGAGTGCAGGCAGCGAGCATAAAACAACATCACCTGTCAACAAACCCGTCTTTTCATAATAAGCTATTTGTAACGCTGCACTCCCATGTAGGAGCGACCATTTATTGACGCCTTCTCGATGCAGTTCGGGTTGAAAGCCCATGGTACGCATCATACGTTCTACTTCAAAACTGATTCCCTGAGGAATATACTCAGGTAGAGATGATATGGTTTCTATATGTCCACCACAATGATTACAAAACTTACTATCATCTTCAGTTTCAAAGTGAATATGATGACAGACACAACATCTTACACCTGATACACCTCTACCCTTTTCAAACTCTTGAGCTATCCGCAATATTTCAGATGTCGGTAGCGCATAATAAATATTCCGGCCACCTTTATAAATAAAAGAGCAAATACCAAGCAGAACGCCGTTACTATCTAGGAGTGGTACACCATCATTACAGGCATTAACCTCACTATCATACAAAATATAATCGACAGATCTATTATCTCTATAAACATCAGTGACCCGGCCGAGATGGGATTCAAGTTCACCGTTTATAGCACATCTGACAATAGTCACCGATGAATCTACCTCAAGAAGAAACCCATCATTAATACTAAAACCTGACATATTGTGACCAAGAGGAGCGGCTAAAAAAGCTAGATCATTTTCTGCATCCAAATAAATGACATCCACAGATTGAGTGGCACACCCTGCACCGGTAATTGTAACTGATTTATTTTTTCTTACAATATGTTCCTTAGTGACAATCCATCCATATTCTGCAATAAAAAAGCCCATTCCTTTATTATAAGGTGTAGATATCCGCACCAGATTTTGAGCGTTATTTAATATAAACTTGTTTGTCATAAGGGTTAATTTGTTTCTAGATTACTGATCATCAATAAATAAGACTTTGAAAAAGTGACTTTATCAGTATAGTCAAGGCTCGCTGTATCGAGTTTCAAAACATCATCTTCACTACTATATTGATTGGCTATTTGTTTTATCGATTTAACAATCTTAGATTTATCAGGCATGCCATCGGCATTAACCAAAACTTCGCTGTAACCAAGTGCCTTGAAGAAATCATGTTCTAACACTTTGTAATACAACATCATTAATGCAACATACATAGCCGGTAGATCATAAATATAAAGTGAGTAACCAGCTACAAAATTACAGATAGCTTGTGCATATCTTTCGTATCCATTAGCATGATACCAGTCTATGTCAGTAATATGCACACGCACTAATTCTGCCATTCTATCTCTACCTTCAGGAAAAACAGTACCAAATGTCGATACTACGTTATAATTTTCTTTGCGAAATGCCGCATACTCATAATTCTCCATGCTTTTTAGTAAATCACCAATCGTTTTGTTCTTTTCAAAAACAGAGGTGAAATTGTCCTCAAAATACAAGGTATGACCAGTTCGTATTTTGTCCATTAATCTACCTTCAGGCTTGATCAAAAAATCTATTTTGTAAAGACAATCTAAAAGTAAAAATGAAATTCCTCCGGGATATTCCTCGGCATTCAACCGTCCTGAAGCCACTTCGGTCGTAGTCTCATGAACCCATTTTTTAAAGAAATCATACTTTACTTGCACGACTTCTTCTGATAAATAACGAATATGGGGTTGGTTAATTGCTGATAAACCCTGATAATTAGACAAGAGCAAATCATCCTTACCATCGGCTATCGTCGCTAGCTCAACCAGGGCATTGTAAATTCTGTCAGGAGATGCATCCTCTACTAGTGTGTCAAAGTACAATACAATATTATCAGTCGGGTCTAGTGCATATCTACCATATTTCAGTTCATAATTCTCCACCAATAATTGGTGCAGAATGGTGGGTTGTGCGTGCTCAAGACAGACAATAGGTGCCTGCGCCCAAAAGACTTTAAAATCAGCATATCCGGTGATGATTTTTGAACCTTGCAACATTGAAAACGTCAATTTACCATTCTTATTGGTATAAGTCAGATTACTACCATCAGCGTGTGTCAAAAATTCCATTAGTTGGCAGAAGGCGTCCATGTATTTTTCACTTTCAAAACTCTTGACTGCTGCACTCCAATACTGATACATTTCTGGTCGATCATTCAATTCATGATGCCTGCCCATCTGAATGTATGGTACATCCAAACGCTCATTTTTCTTGAAAAATCTGGAAATTATATTCATTTTTACACTTTATAATTCAGATAGACCATTTCAGATGACTTTCAGAACAGAGTTAAACCTTAATCCTTCACCATTTAACATAAGCCACCAGCATTCCATTTTAATGTTAGGCTCATGCTTCACTTCACATATAGGTGACAGATTGCAAAAGTATAAATTTAATTGCATTTCTAATCCTTTTGGAACCATCTTCCATCCGGTAGCTATCGCAAAAACCATTGCGTACATTCTTGAAGGTCGTCCCATTGATCCATCTGACTTGATCTTATCCCAGGGACTAATGGTTCATCCAGATTTTCACAGCTCACTGGCAGGGACAAGTGTAGTTATAAGTCAAGAAAAAATGAATACAGCGATAGATCATACCCATCAACTTGTAAGGCAGTTAGACTATCTGTTTATCACACTGGGTACATCTATTGGATATCGATCATTGAAAAATGGAAAAATCGTAGCCAATTGTCATAAAATCCCGGCCTCAGCCTTCACAAAAGAAACTACTAGCATTGAAACAATAGTAAATGAACTGCAAAAGGTATTCAGTCATTTACACAACGTCAATCAAACAATAAAAATCATATTGACGGTGAGTCCTGTAAGACATATAAAGGATGGCCTTATTGCCAATAGCAGAAGTAAAGCTCAGCTTATCCTTGCCTGTGAGCAACTGTGTCAAACCCTACCATTTGTTTCTTATTTTCCGGCATATGAATGGCTAATGGATGACTTGCGAGATTATCGATTTTTTGAAGCAGATCTGATTCATCCTAATACGCAAGCTGTAGATTATGTCTGGCAAAAATTTTCAGATCATTATTTTGACAATACTACCCATGAAATCAACCGCCGCATAGAAAAAATCAATAAATCTCTCGAGCATCGCCCTTTCAATCCTGACTCAAAAGAGCATCACACTTTCGTGAATAATACTGAAAAAGAAATCCAATTATTATCCAAAGAATATCCATGGATGAAGTTTTGATTTACCTTTATAAATCATCGTGTAAAATAGGGCACAATCCCGATTGAGCAATAGCCCAAAATGACGCCATCCGTTTACCATAGCATACGAAATACAGGCACCATCGCTAAATTCTTTGCAAAGCTGGTTTTTCACAACAATTGCTCTGCAGAATTTTGGGACATTATTTATACTGTTGAATCTGTTTTGAATAACTGGCATGGAATATAATACATTACTTCACTCATCTATCTATGATTGGGTTGTTAAAGTAATCTAATCTCTTTTTGTTTTACATCAAATCTGGCTTCATGTGTATCAATAAATCATACTTCCTTATCTGCTAAAAGATATTATTAATGAGAAAAACATTGAGGTTGCAGTTGTCGCTTGAATCCAGCAATTTAAATTAATTATTACGCAAAACTTTAATCGTATTAATATGAGATTAATCTTGTGTACTTTAGTAGAAAGAAGCCTAAATTGAATGTAACTCGAAAAAAAAGAGTAAATTTGAGCCTATAAAAACATTAGATGTTTACAAGATGACACTTTGGAATAACGATACTGAAATACAATTTTTCAAAGAAGCATTAAAAAACTTTGCTTCGCCAGAACAACTCTTTTATAACCTACAAGATGGTTATTTTGCCTACGTTCCAAAAGGTTCAGACGCTCAAGGACAAACTTTGCAGAGTCGAAATTCACTTATCGGACAGTTTACAGAAAAATGGAGCAAAACACTTTTTGAACCTATTGCCAAAGAGCTAGGTCTTTACGCAATAAATAGCGTAGTATGCGATGAACTTGGTCTATCAAGACAATCAAGTGCTGATCTTGCCCTTTGCACAACAAACAATACCATTCAAAAGCCTGAAAACATTAAGCTACTGTTTGAAATCAAAATGAGTGTTGTTTCCAACTACAAATACACCCATCCAAACAATGTTGATTATGTAGCCGACTACAAACAACACAAAGGTAATCCAGCATTGTTACGTTCCGACTCTATGCTTAAAGCAATAGGCAAGTCTATCAATATTCGTGTTTCGGGTATTGCTTCAACAAAAATACCTGTGGTTGTATTAGGAAACAGTCCCATAACAGAAAGCTATGTTAAAAAGGTAGATTTTTTAAAAACTTCAGGAGTTATTCAAGGTTTTTGGTCTTTAAATCCTAAGCCTACGAATTCTGACTACGTAAAAAATACGCCAAAATTGGGTTTCCAAACAATTTTAGACAAAAACCAACTTTTTAATAATTGCAAAGAACTTATTACTAATGATATGAACTACTTTTCTTCAATGATTTCAAAAATGAAACTTGGAGAAATTATACAAATTGCAAATCAGGAAAATACAGACATTGCAAAAGCTGAAAAATTTTTAAACTTAATCCGAGGCTAAAATGAAAAGACCAAAAGGAACAGAAACGAGTGCTTTCGGAACTAACGGAAGAATTAACCACGACAGCTCAAAGTTTTATAATTCTAAACTTTACTCTGAGCTTGGCGACAAAAAAATTCTTGATAAAAATGAGAATAATTTTCCTGATAAGTTGGAAAATAAATTCATTCTTGGCTCGGCAGAGAATATGAAAGAGCTGCCTGACAACTCAGTTCATTTGATGATTACTTCACCACCTTATAATGTTTCAAAGGAATATGATGAAGATTTGTCCTTGAAAGAGTATTTACAACTTTTAGAAAACTCCTTTGAAGAAACATATAGAGTTTTAGTTAATGGTGGTCGTGCTTGTATAAATGTTGCTAATCTTGGTAGAAAACCCTACATACCACTCTCTGACTACATTTCGAAAATAATGATAGGTATTGGGTTTAATATGCGTGGCGAAATCATTTGGAATAAAGCAGCAAGTGCAAGTCCTTCCACAGCTTGGGGAAGTTGGCAAAGTGCTACAAACCCAATTTTAAGAGACATACACGAATACATTTTGGTTTTCTCAAAAGGCGACTATAAAAGGGAAAAAGGTAAGAAAGAAAATTCAATAACCAAAGAGCAATTTATGGAATGGACAAAATCAATATGGACTATGAATGCAGAAAGTGCAAGAAGAATTGGGCACCCTGCACCGTTTCCTGAAGAATTGCCTTTCCGGTTAATTCAACTTTACTCGTTTAAAGGAGACATTATACTTGACCCATTTATGGGTAGTGGAACAACAGCGGTTTCAGCAATTAAATCAGAAAGAAAATTTATTGGTTACGACATTTCTCAAGAATATATTGACTTGGCAGAAAAGAGATTAAAGCCATTTTTAGAGCAGAAAACTCTAAACTTAATAACAGTTAGAGATTAAAAAGATTAAATCCAATGCAAATAATATTTTTACAAATTGTGGAAAGCGCAAAATATATGTAAAACCAGGGAGGTTACTTCAGCTTTGTGTATCATTTTAATAGTCACCACCATCGGTAAATTCTTCTCAAAGTAGGTTTTTTACAACAATTGCCCTACAGAAACTTGGGAGATTATTTATACTGTTAAAGCTATTTTTTAATAATTTGATTATACTAGAAAGAAAAATAAAGTGTTTTAGATCAAAATTTTACACCTTGAGAAAGCGGATTAATAGCCTCCTGATTTTTTAACACATATTACTCATTAAACATTGTTACGAAGGGAAATGATACATTATAGTTATAAGACTAGGAGTTTTTATTCCACCGACATTGTTTTAATATGTCGAGGACAGAAAATTGAGTACCGAATTAGATATGAAGTAGCATTGTCATGTAGTCAATTTCTAATACGTAATTTGGGTTTAATTGAATAGTAAAGTTAAGTTTTGAGTAAAAAGTCTGGTGGGCATTCACCCTTGTCAGACATATTCGCCAGCAGTATTACTTGAACATGAATTTAACTACGTCGATCTACAAAGAACAGCCCTATTAAACGATAACTAGCTGCATCGATTTCCAATTAATAAAACAAAAAATCAATATCCATCGTTACTCTTGCATTAAAATAAGCAAAACATTTTTTAATCGTTTATGGTCAGATATTTCGCTTTATTATTGCTCATTGTAAATTTTTACGCGTGCAGACAATCCCATGCACCGGATGTATCGGGTATTAGTGTAGATACACAATTCATTCGTACTGAACAGGCATTATCAGATGTAGCTTCTTCTGATGCACTTCAAGAAATCTACAAAAAACATCCTGCTTTTTACAAACTGTATTTTAACGATATAACCGGCATTTATGGCGGCTCAAATCCTGATAGCTTATATTTAGCCTACTCAGGATTCAGAAACGATACGGTCGTAAATGACCTATTCAATCGGGTGCATAAAAGGTATGCTAACATAGATATAATTAAAAAAGATGTAGATCAGATGTTTCGGTATTTAAAGTACTATTTCCCTGACAAAACCGATGTACCTGATGTATATACTTTGATTTCTGATTTTGCATACCAGATGTTTATCTTTGAAGATGATCATCAAAAAGATGCAATCGGGATCAGCCTAGATATGTTTATGTCACCAGACATCCCTTATAAAATGGTCAGTCCGGACAATACAAATTTTTCCGACTACATCACCCGATCTTGGAATCAAGACCATATTTCTAAAAAAATCGCAGACATCTATGTAGCCGATATTGTAGGCGAACCACACGGTCATCGGCTGCTAGATTTGATGATCCATAATGGAAAAGCGTTGTATATAACTAGTCAGTTACTACCTGAAAAGCATGACTCTATTATTCATGAATATACTGGAGCTCAAATGCAATGGTGTTATGATAATGAGTTTCAGATGTGGACCTTCTTTCTGGACCAGAAGTTGTTTTATGAGTCGAACCTCAACAAAATCGGCAAGTATGTGTATCCTGCACCCAAAAGTCCTGACATGCCTTCTGATGCTCCAGGTAGAACAGCCAATTTTATTGGGTGGCGAATTATTCAGTCCTATATGGAACGATATCCGGAGACAACCATTGAACAGTTAATCAATCTGACCGATAGTCAAAAGTTACTGGATAAATCCAAATATAAACCTAAAAAATAATTTGTTCTAGTACTTTGCTAATGCTATTAATTGGTAAAAAAAATTAGTATTAGTATTGATTATTAATCGTATCTTTGTGCCATTAAAAACATTTTAAAAATCAATTCAATGTTTAGTTTAATATTTGGAATCGGTGGTCAGGAATTGTTAGTGATTGGACTTATAGTTCTTCTCATGTTTGGTGGCAAAAAGCTACCTGAGTTGATGAGAGGTTTAGGTTCCGGTATTCGTGAATTCAATAATGCCAAAAACAATATCGAATCCGAAGTCAGAGAAAACATGAAGGAGCTGGAAAAAGAAAAGAATAATCCGGCATAACACTCCACGATCATATTAAAAATTATCTACTATTTGAATACTTCGATGACGAGAAGTAGGGTCTTAGGTTTTCTTTAAAAGTTACACCATTTTAGTTCCGCTTATCGAATCCCCAAAGCAACTTTTCATTCATCGTTTTCATAAAGTGACGTCCTTTTAATTGTACAAACTTCATGTTAAAAGGTGCTTTTCGGATATCTATCTGATATTCACTAGTAATCGTTTCATATCTTGAGTCTAAGGTACACATAAAACTATTCGTGCGTCCTTCCACTTTGATGGATATCCGTTTATTATCAGGTAGTACGATAGGCCGTACATTGAGATTATGTGGTGCCACAGGTGTAATGACAAAATTATGGCTATCCGGAAACAAAATCGGACCTCCGCAACTCAACGAATACCCTGTAGAGCCAGTAGGCGTAGAGATAATGATACCATCTGCCCAGTAAGAATTTAGTAAAACATCATCAACAAAAGTGTGTATCGTGATCATACTCGAAGTATCGCGACGGTTGAGTGTAAAATCATTAAGTGCATAAGGAAATGAAGTAAAAAGTGTTTTATTACTTGAAAGCTCAAGCATGGATCGCTCTAGAATAGTAAATTCCTTTGCAGAAAACTGACGTACTGCCTTCTTAATGATTTTCTTCTCGACGCTAGCCAGAAATCCTAATCTGCCTAGGTTGATACCCAGTATTGGTATTGGTAAGTCTCTGATTAATGTTACAACTTTTAGTATTGTGCCATCACCACCTAGTGTTATAGTAGCTTCAGGAAGCGCTTTTTTAATCTCTTCGTATCTCGCAACAGTAGCAATATCGACAAATTCATCACTATACTTCCGCAATTCATTGGCAAACTGATAATATAACAATATTCCAATACCTTCTTGTATCAGTGCTTCTATTAGCACTTTTGCATAGGAATACTCTTCCTCATCTTTTACCTGCAGACCGTAAACGAAGACTTTCATCCGTCAAATGATTTTGAAGAAAACATACTCTTAGCAATAAATAGGTTAAAAGCCTTCAAATCACTCAGATTTACATTGAAAAGCGGAGTGGCATTTGTCCCTGAAGCACTCAGGATCTTAACATAACCAAGCGCCATCGTCCAACCATGCAGCGTGCACAACATAGAATCAACCTTAATTTTAATACTTCCATCTTTTTTGCCACGTTCGATCTCTTTGACAGTTAGTTTAAAAGGTAGGTTGTGCATATCCTGCAACTTGACATAATAGATACTATCTTTGACGGCTTCAGTGAGCTTAGCTTCATTAGTACCTCCTGATGTGGAGCGAATCAAAGCAAAATATTCAAGTAAGGCCTCTGAGTATAAATAATTTTCTTCACAAAATGACATAAACCCTTCGAGTATGCTCATGACCGATTCTAGACCACTTTTATCCTTTGTTTTCTCTATGATGTCGTAATATCGCTCTATCAGAAGCAACAAAGCACGATAGGTCACGGCCAGATAAAGATTTTCCTTTGACTGAAAGTAGGAATAGAGTGTCACCTTAGTGATACCTGCGGTTCTGGCTATCTCTTCCATTTTAGCATTCTTAAAGCCGACTTCTCCGAAAACACTTTCAGCTGCATCAATTATCAGTCCTTCTTTTATGCTTTTTTTATGATCTTTCATCGAATGTATTGAAAATTATTAGCGTCAGAAAGTAAAATCTCCTTATAAACTGACCATCCTACTATCCAAAACAAACAGCAAACTAAACAAAAAATTTTATCACTCTCAAGCCTTTCGTCAAAAATCAAACAAAATTGTATTCCTTACCCTAAAACAACATAAAATCATTATATATTTCGTTAAAGTAATGAATGCTAAATAACAGATTGTTATATATAAAATGTTTTTGATATTTTTGCAGAAAATTTTCTATATCCTACATGTCAAAACACTCTAAATCAGCAGTCCAATCTCATAACAACAAATTTTTCCGGTACATGATTTACATGGTACTGGGAGGTTTAGCATTGACTGTATTATTGTTTTTATATATTTCAAAAAAATTACTTCCAGATACAGAAGAACTTGAAAATCCAAAATATGAAATTGCCTCACAATTCATATCAGCGGATAATGAGGTCTATGGCAAGATCTTTAAGTTTAATAGAGAATGGCTCAATTACGAAGACATCAATCCCAATCTTATCCATGCGCTTGTCGCCACAGAAGATGAAAGATATTTTTACCATAGTGGTATCGATGCACGTAGTACCGCTAGAGCCATATTTTTTTTAGGTCAGCGCGGAGGTGCTAGTACGATCACACAACAGCTAGCAAAGCTATTTTTTACTCAAAGATCTCCTTCCTTTATTAAGCGTGTATGGCAAAAACTCAAAGAATGGGTCATCGCCATTGAGTTTGAAAAAAGATACACTAAAGAAGAAATCCTAGCGATGTATCTCAACAAAAGCGACTTTCTGTATGATGCTGTTGGCATAGGTGCTGCAGCAAAGACTTACTTTGGCAAGGACCAAAAAGAGCTCAACGTTGAAGAAGCAGCAGTACTCATCGGCATGCTCAAAAATCCAAGAATTTACAACCCTAAGATTTTTCCGGAAAATAGTATGAAGCGCCGTTCTGTGGTACTGAAACAAATGGTCAAAAACAATTTTCTATCAGAAGATGAATATCTCAAAAAGCGCGTAAAGCTCATCAATATGGACAACTTCAAGCGAGAAGTGTATTATGATGGCATCGCACCATACTTTAGAGCAGAGCTTACTAAATGGTTGAAAAACCTGCTTGACCAAAGCGATTATAGAAAGCCAGATGGTAGTAAATACAACCTATACACAGATGGCTTAAAGATTTATACTACCATTGACACACGAATTCAAAAATATGGTGAAGAAGCCATGTTTGAACATATGTCTGAACTTCAGGCAAAGTATTTTAGGGTGTGGAAAGGTAAGGACATTTTCTCCTACAAGGCAGACAATGCAAAAGAAAAACAGCGTCGGAATATACTCATCAATATGATGAAAGATTCTGACCGGTACAAACGCATCAGAGGAAGATATATGTCTAGTGTATTTACGGATTTAGATGCTGAATTCCCAAATATTCAACTTTCAGACAATGACATATTCAGGATGTTTGAAGAAGATGAGCACCCAGGACATCTTGAAAAACTTGTAAAAAACAAATCTCTGTCACAGTCAGAAGCCGACAAGTGTAAGAAAATACTTAAAAGTGAAATATGGCCCACACTTAAATCTCAATGGTCAAAAATGCAGAACAGTGTGAACAAATCATTTAATACTAAAGTCAGAATGAAAGTATTTGACTACTCTGCATCCGGTGAAAAAACCGTAGAAATGACACCTATGGACTCACTTAAATTTCATCTGCAACATATGCAAATCGGTTCAGTAGCAGTGGATCCAAAGACGGGAAATATTTTGGCTTGGGTAGGTGGTATAGGGCATAAATATTTCCAATACGACCACGTCAACTCTAACCGACAGGTAGGATCGACATTCAAACCATTCATTTATGCCACAGCTATTATCGAAAATGCTATGTCGCCTTGTTATAAAGTAAAGGATGAACGTCAATGTATTGTAGCAAATGATCCTAATTTTCATCTTGCTTCTACGTGGTGTCCTAATAATGCAGATAATAAATTCACCGGTGAAATGCTGACATTGCGTCAAGCGCTTAAAGAGTCTCGTAACTCAGTTTCTGTATATTTGATTAAAGAAATCGGTAATGTACAGAGTGTCAAAAACCTAGTGAGTAATCTCGGTATTGATAAAAACAAAATTCCAGATTACCCTTCAATATGCTTAGGAACGCCCGAACTATCGGCTATGGACATGGCTACGGCCTATACGGCTTTTGCCAATGATGGTGTCGTTACAAAGCCAGTTTTTGTAACTAGAATTGAGGACAAAAATGGGAAAGTAATTTACTCCTCTATTCCTGAACAGAAACGAGCTATCAATCCTGCTTACAACTACGTTCTCGTCAATATGCTTCAATATGTTGCTGATCCTATCAAAAACAAGGTAAAAAGTGAAGTAGCAGGAAAAACAGGTACCACCAATGACTATAAGGATGGCTGGTTTGTTGGGTTTACACCTGATATAGTCATTTCGACATGGGTAGGTGGAGACCAAGAATTTATCCGCTTCAATACACTAGCAGACGGCCAGGGAGCCGTGATGGCAAGACCTTATTTTGTCAAACTTTTACAAAAAATCGAAAACGACAATCGGCTTCCTTACGGAAAAAGTTCTGTTTTTATGAGGCCTGAAGAAGAACTCATTGAACTAGATTGTAGTCAATATGAAAACATTTTAAAATCTACCGAAGAAGAGCCAAAATCAACTGATTTTAGTGAAGAGTTTTAATGGTTTGTAAATGCTATCCTGCCCATCCTTCTCTATCTAGACTGCGATACTGGATAGCTTCTGCAAGATGTTCGATCTTGATATCAGGGCTACCAGCCAAATCTGCACCAGTTCGGGCGACTTTTAGTATTCGGTCATAAGCCCTAGCTGACAATTGTAGTTTTGACATCGCTGTTTTTAGCAAAGTGGTGCCTGCTGAAGTCAGTTGACACACTTCCCGCACCATACGAGAAGGCATCTGAGCATTAGAAAAAATACCTTCAAAATCTTTAAATCGTTCATTTTGAATTTCGCGGGCTCTAACTACTCTTTCGCGGATGCGCTCACTGGGCTCTGCACTATATTCCCTACTTGACAAATCATCGTAGGAAACCGGTGTCACTTCGACATGCAAATCAATCCTATCCAGCAGCGGACCTGAAATTTTATTAAGGTATTTTTTTACTACACCGGGACCGCAGACACATTCTTTTTCTGGATGATTATAAAACCCACAAGGACATGGATTCATGGATGCTATCAACATGAAGCTGGCAGGATAATCCACAGAAATCTTGGCTCTAGAGATTGTCACCTTCCGTTCTTCCATAGGCTGCCGCATTACTTCAAGCACCTGACGTTTAAATTCCGGCAATTCGTCTAAAAACAAAACTCCATTATGCGCTAGTGAAATCTCCCCTGGATTAGGATTAGAGCCTCCTCCAACCAGTGCCACATCACTAATTGTGTGGTGAGGAGATCTGAAAGGTCGCTCCGTAACCAAAGACGCATTTGCACCAAGGATTCCAGCTACAGAATGAATCTTAGTCGTTTCAAGTGCTTCATAAAGGTTAAGCGGTGGTAAGATGGTAGGCAATCTCCGCGCTAACATCGTCTTACCTGCGCCAGGTGGACCTATCAATATCACATTGTGACCACCAGCAGCTGCAAGTTCAAGCGCACGTTTGATATTCTCCTGACCCTTGACATCGCTAAAATCCGCAGCATAATGATTAATATTATCTTGAAACACTTCTCGTGTATCGTATTTTACGGGCTTGAGCTCTAAATCACCATTGACAAAATCTATAGCTTCACGTATATTATCGATGGCATAGACATCAATATCGTTGACAATGGCTGCTTCACGGGCATTTTCCTTAGGCAGTAAAATAGCTTTAAATTTTTCCTTCCGCGCTTGAATCGCAATAGGCAACACACCTTTGATAGGACGTAGCTGACCATCAAGTGCTAGTTCCCCCATAAAGACCAAGTGATCCTGCTGTTCGGCTCTCACCTGACCTGTGGCAGCAAGAATACCCATTGCAATAGGTAGGTCATACGCTGAGCCTTCCTTACGGATATCTGCAGGAGCTAGATTGACAACCAGCTTCACTCGAGGCACTTTGAATCCTACATTTTTAATAGCAGCTTCTATTCTTTGCCAACCTTCCTTGACAGCATTATCAGGCAAACCAACTAGAAAGTAACCTTGCTTACCGGCAGCAACAGTTCCTCCTGCATTCACTTCTACAGTGATCGTCCGGGCTTCTACTCCGTGTACAGCACTTGCAAATGTTTTGGCCAACATAGAAATTGAATGTTTTGGAGGCTAAAGATAGTATTTTTAATCAAAATAAAAATTTGATTTATAAAAATACTCACACAGCCCAAAGCCCTACATATTGCCAATGATACAAAAGAGAACAGAATATTACATAATAGGAGTATCAATGGCCAACTCATCCACAGGCGTAGGCCTCTGCCCAATCAATCGTTCTACATCTGATTTGAGCAGTACTTCCTTCTCAAGCAAGGTCTGAGCCAGCTTATTGAGTTCTTCACGCTTCTCTATGAGGAGATTCTGTGCTCTTTCATACTGAGTCTCAATCAGCTTCCTCACTTCTTCATCAATCATCCTTGCTGTTTCGTTCGAATAAGGTTTATTGAACTGATCTTGTGACATCGCATAAAATGAAACATTACCTACATTTTTATTCATACCATACACCGTCACCATGCCATAGGCCATTTTGGTCACTTGATCCAGATCATTTTGTGCACCCGTAGATATCTTGTCAAAAACAATCTTTTCTGCTGCGCGTCCACCGAGGGTCATACACATACGGTCCAGCAGCTGTTCTGTACGAATGATAAATTCTTCCTTGGGCAAATATTGTGCATATCCCAGAGTACCCATACCTCTAGGTACGATGGTCACCTTGACCAGTGGACTAGCGTGCTCTAAAAACCATCCGCAGATCGCATGGCCAGCTTCGTGGTAGGCGATAATCTCCTTTTCTCGTGGTGAGATGAGTTTATTTTTTTTCTCCAGACCTCCTATCACTCTGTCTAAGGCATAGTTAAAGTCATCTGAATCTACTTCATTTTTATTTCTTCGGGCTGCTATCAGTGCCGCTTCATTGCAGATATTTGCGATATCAGCACCAGCAAAGCCCGGTGTCATTTCAGCAAGCACTTTAGGATCTACTTCAGCTGAAATCTTAATGTTTCTAAGGTGAACCCTAAATATTTCTTCACGTCCTATGATATCCGGCGGGTCGATACCGATCTGCCTGTCAAAACGGCCCGGTCTTAATAGCGCTGAATCCAGAATATCCGGTCTATTTGTAGCCGCCATAAGAATTACACCTTTATCGGTTGTAAAACCATCCATTTCTACCAGCAACTGATTGAGGGTATTTTCACGTTCATCGTTGCCACCCTGGATAGCATTGCGTCCTCTGGCGCGCCCAATAGCATCAATTTCATCTATAAAAACAATACAAGGAGCCTTCTCTCTAGCTTGTTTAAATAAATCACGCACACGTGAAGCTCCAACACCAACAAACATTTCTACAAAGTCCGAACCTGAAATTGTAAAAAATGGAACACCCGCTTCACCGGCTACAGCTTTTGCCAGCAAGGTTTTTCCAGTACCCGGAGGACCTACAAGTAATACACCTTTAGGTATCTTTCCTCCTAGAGCAGTGTATTTCTTTGGATTTTTCAGAAAATCCACCACTTCCATCACTTCTACCTTGGCTTCTTGGAGCCCGGCCACATCAGCAAAAGTAACATTGACTTTTGAGTTCTGATCAAAAAGAGTGGCTTTAGACTTTCCTATGTTAAAAATCTGACCTCCAGGTCCACCAGCACCACCACTCACTCTCTTCATGATAAAAAGCCAGATAGCTATTAGAAGAATAAATGGTAGCATCCAGCTAAATATTTGACCTATATAATTGGTTTCAGTTTTGAAACTATAATTGACCGGATGACCTTCTGCTTCCAGATCATCCAATTTTGTCTGAAAATTACCAACATCTCCTATAGTAAACCTAAAATGTGGATTCATACCGTACATCTGGCTCTTTTTCAGATCCGGATACTTTTCATCTATCACTGCACTCTTTAGATATACATTGACTAGTTTTTCATTAATGACTTCTACCCTATCCACTTCATCTTTTGTGGCCATCTCCTTAAAGTCATTAATATTGATATCCGCCACCTGAGAGTTAAGACTAACGTAGATATTCACTGCAAGAATACCCAATAGAATCAATCCATATATCCAGTATGAATTAATATTAAACTTTGGCGGATTATTCTTATTTTCCTGATTATTATCCATTTACTCTTTTTCTTAACAATTAACTTAAAACAGAATTATTTAAAAGTAGTTTTCAGTAGGTAATCAAAGATTTTCATATTGAGTTACTTTGGCATCTCCCCATAACTCTTCGATATCATAAAATACTCTCAACTCCGGATGAAATACGTGCACCACGGTGTCAAAAAAATCCACTAGAATCCACTTTGCTCCTACGATACCTTCTACATGATTAGCATGAACGCCCAGTTCTTCTTTTGTTCTCCTGAAAATATTATCAGAAATGGCCTTGATCTGGGTCGTAGAATCTCCTTCACATATTATAAAAAAATCTGAAGGTGCATCATCTACGTCTCTTAAGTCCAGCTTTAAAATATTTTTTCCTTTAATATCCTGGATAGCATCAACCACACAATGATTCAGTGCTTCGCTATCAACTTTTTCAGTTATTAAATGATTTGTTATATTCAATACGTTAAATTTTTCTATTATTACACCACAAAGATAATCAATCATGTTGATATGACAACCCTACAAACACTATTCACTGGTAAAAACCAAATTCACTTTCCTGAAATACCTTCGACCAATGAGTACGCATTAAATCTTATATCAAAAACCAATCCACCTGAGGGAACATGTATTATTGCTGACTTTCAGTCAGAAGGGCGCGGACAAATTGGCAGTCGCTGGCATAGTGCACCAGGTAAAAATCTATTGATTACTTATATTTTTCACCCTAAATGGTTAGACATCAGACATCAATTTTATCTAAATATCATCAGTAGCCTGGCTGTGAGCGATCTAGTGCAGCACTATGGAGTAACTTCCAGTATCAAATGGCCTAATGATATTTTTGTAGGTAATAAAAAAATAGCCGGAATTCTCAATCAAAATATCCTCAAAGGTAATACAATCAAAGGTACGGCCATGGGAATAGGTTTGAATGTCAACGAAACAGATTTTCCCATTGAACTTGAATATAGTACCTCACTAGCTAAGTTTAATGGTCAAGAGTACAACATATTTGAAGTCATGCATAGGCTTTCTGAATACCTGGAACACTACTACCTGCAGCTCAAAGCAGGAGAAATGACATCGCTCAATGACAAATATCATCAGCGGCTTTATCTACGCAATATCGAAGCTCCTTTTGAGCTACCTGACGGCAAGCGATTTAAAGGCAGAATCTTAGAAGTCGATAAAGATGGAAGATTAGTGATACTACATGATACAGGAGCCATGTTTAGTTATGCATTTAAGGAGGTCAAATACCTCAATCAACGTTTGTTTTAATTTGCTAAATGATGACTCATTATTGTAGCAATAGCCATGCTGATACCACGATAGCGATGAATGATATAACAATGGTCCAATATTTTTTCTGAAGTTTCCATCGAGTTATGAGCAAATATCCTAGTAATAACACAGTACTTACAATCACGAGCTGACCAGCTTCGACGCCTAAATTGAAGGCAAATAAGGGCTTGACAACACTAGCTTCTCTCCCCAAGATGGCCTTAAAATATGTAGAAAAACCCAGTCCGTGGATCAGACCGAAGCCGAGCGCCATGACATAATTAAATCTTACACTTCGTTCGTTTGTTGATTGCCTATAAATCATGATGATGTTAAAGATTCCAGTAAGGATAATGGTAATAGGTATCAATGTCTCGACTAGATCCGGATTAATACGAACCTTATCTAATGATGATAGTGCCAATGTCAAACTATGTCCAATAGTAAAAGCAGTGACTAGAATTAAAATCTTCTTCCACTGTGATGGATCGTACAATGCACATAATACCGTTACAAAAAGAATATGATCATAGCCATTAGGATCAAGAATGTGCTCCATTCCAAGTTTGAAAAAGTCGCTAAACATCGTAAATAATTAAAAATATTTCGGCTAAGGTAATCAAATTACCATTTCTGCAAAATACCCAAAGGGTTCTTTACCATAATTAATTGAATACTGTTATTGAGAGGATAAAGTGTTAGCACGTGGGTAACAGCATATTATCAAAAATTCCTCTTTCATACAGGGCTTCTTTTATCTATGTGGCCTGAAGGAAAATGAATGGTTGCAGAGTAGATCTTGGCAATTGAAAATGCTATCTTTTAATGCTGAGTCACTAGAGCGATAGCATATCCAGTTGGCTAATCAATCTCTGTTTGCACGAAGCACTATCGCCCAATAATTAAAATTAATGAATCAGCAATCAAGGAATAGTGTTTAAAATTTGTGCTTACAAAAATTATCCTTAGTTTTGGAACTCTTTTTACTTCTTAAATCAACATCACCCGGATGAGGTCATTTTTTATACTATTAGTAAGCGTCTTTATCCTCTGCTCACTGACAATCCAAGCTCAGCAAAATGATGAGCAAATGCTGAAGCGCATTCACGATGAAGCACTGGCTCATGGTCAAGCCTATGGATGGTTGGAGACACTTTGCCGCAATTATCCTGGAAGAATAGCAGGTTCTGACATCTACATCAAAGCTGCAGAGCATACATTATCTCTTGTGAAGACTATCCGCAATGTCAATGGCTACCTACAGGAATGTGAGGCTAATTACTGGGATCGAGGTGATAAGGAAGAAGCACACATCAAAGCTGCTGATGGAACAAAATCACCTTTAAATGTCTTAGCTTTAGGCAATTCAGTCAGAACACCTGAAAATGGGATCACTGCTGAGATTATAGAAGTACACACACTGGATGAAGTCCAAAGATTAGGTCGAGAAAAAATCGAAGGTAAAATCGTTTTTTATAATAGGCCCATGAACCCTACTTTTGTAGAAACTTTTGAAGCATACGGCGATGCTGTTGACCAGAGAACACGAGGGCCATACGAGGCTGCTCAATACGGTGCGGTAGCTGCAATGGTACGTTCTGTATCGCTCTTTCAGAGTGATTATCCACATACAGGTGTCACAGGATACAGAGATACCATCCACCGCATACCAGCAATCGCTATCAGTACAAATGATGCCAATCGTTTAAGTAAGTTGCTCAGCGAACAGAAAGTAGAGGGTTATATTAAAACAAACTGCCATATGGTCGGTCCACGATACGCACCCAATGTCATCGGCGAAATCAAGGGAAGTACCCATCCGGATGAAATCATCCTCGTCGGTGGACATCTTGATAGCTGGGATAACACAGCAGGAGCACACGATGATGGTGCAGGAGTAGTGCAGTCGATAGAAGTGCTGCGTATCTTGACTGAGATAGGTTATAAACCAAAGAGGACCATCCGATGTGTACTTTTTTCTAACGAAGAAAATGGCCTAGCAGGTGGTAAAGAGTATGCACGAGTATCCAATGAAAACAATGAGTTCCATCTTTTTGCTATAGAATCAGATGCCGGCGGTTTTACACCGAGAGGTTTTGTCTTTGAAGCAGACAAAGAAGTTTTACGCCCATACATGGAAAAGTTATCTCAATGGGAACCATTGCTCGAAAATTATGGTCTTTTATTTAAAGAAGGATATTCAGGAGCCGATGTTCATCCACTCCTGTCTCAAAAAGGATTGTTAGGTGGATTGATGCCGGATTCACAGCGCTATTTTGAAATTCATCATGCAGCCAATGATACCATAGACAAGGTCAATCCCCGAGAACTGGAGTTAGGTGCTGCAGCTATGGCAAGTCTGATTTACTTAATTGACCAACATGGATTAAAATAATATATGGTGACAAACAAAGATCTTATTCAGGTAGGTGATTTAACCTTTATAAAGTACATTGATGCTCAAGATATCGGTGACAAAACAGCTGAAATCGGAGATAGTATTCGCGAAGATTTCCATGATAAATTCCCTATGCTTTTAGTGATTTTAAATGGTGCATTCATGTATGCTGCTGACCTGATAAGAGAGTTGAATTTCCCATGTGAAATTTACTTCATTGATATAAAATCTTATGAAGGCACTGAAAGCACAGGTACTGTCAAAATCAATATGCCGTCTGACATCCATATCAAAGGGCGACATATTATTATTGTTGAGGACATTATAGATACTGGCAATACCATCGCTGCGCTTCTACCTGAACTACAAAATATGGAACCTGCCAGCATCCACTTATCGGCCATCTTAGTTAAGCCGGAGGCACATAAGCACGATTTAAAGATAGACTATCCAGGATTTATCATTCCTAAAAAATTTGTGGTGGGATATGGACTGGATTATAATGGTATGGGTAGGAATCTAAAAGACATCTATCAACTTTACGAACCATGACACCAGCAGAAAAGGCGCATCATATCGTAAGCAAGCTGATGCTGGCCAATGATGCTTTTTCTAAATGGATGAACATTCAACTCATCGATATACAACCTGGTACATGCACGCTACAAGCATCTATCAGAACAGAAATGCTCAATGGCTTTCAAATCGCCCACGGTGGTATTGCCTATTCTATCGCTGACAGTGCGCTCGCTTTTGCCTCCAATAGTCACGGATTGCAAGCATTATCAATCGAAACGTCTATCTCACATCTCCGACAAGTCAAACTGGATGACACCTTAACTGCCGTAGCTGTTGAAAAATCACTCACACGACGTTTAGGCATCTACGAAGTAACCGTGTCCAATCAGCATGGAGAAATTGTTGCCCTCTTTAAAGGTACGGTTTATCGGACTGACAAGGAATGGGTAGTTTAACCAAATTACGCATTTGAAAGTTACAGCATAAAAATGCTAATTCATATCTACTTTGGTACTCGTATCTCTATACTCGACATAGTAAAACTAGGCCTGCAGACTAGAAAACTAAGAGTCCCATCGCTATTTTTTGTATTATTTCTCTCCGTATCGAAGCCCAATGAGTACTATGGCATTATCCAAACACCTCACGAAGTAGATCTTCAATTCGGGATAAAGTCCTAACCTCCACACCAAAATTTTTGCCAGTTACGATTTCTGACTTGTACTTTGATATAAAGATAGTCTCAAAACCAAGTCTTCCAGCTTCCTGGATTCGTTGATCTATGCGGCTGACTGGCCTAATCTCTCCTGACAAGCCTACCTCTCCAGCAAAACACAATTTTTTACTGATGTGAATGTCCTGCAGTGATGAAATCAATGCTGCCACTATCGCCAAATCAACAGATGGGTCTGATACCTTAAGACCACCTGCAATATTAAGAAAAACGTCATTCTGACCAAAAGGCAATCCGCATCTTTTCTCCAGCACAGCCAGTAGCATAGAAAGCCTGCGCAAGTCAAAGCCTGTGGCCGACCGCTGCGGAGTACCATATATAGCAGGGCTCACCAGAGCTTGAGTTTCGAGCAACAAAGGCCTGAGTCCTTCCAGCGAAGCAGCAATAGCACTGCCACTTAAATGAGTATCGTCAGGCGATATCAGCAATTCTGATGGATTAGACACTTCACTAAGTCCATTACTATCCATAGCATAAATGCCGATCTCGTCAGTGCTGCCAAAACGATTTTTGAGCGTGCGTAGTATTCGATAGGCATAGTGCTGATCTCCTTCGAACTGTAACACCACGTCAACAATATGTTCTAAAAGCTTTGGCCCAGCTATTCCTCCTTCCTTTGTAATGTGGCCGATAATAAAAATCGGAATATTGGTTTCCTTTGCAAATCGTTGCAATTCACCTGTACATTCTCTGACCTGAGAGATACTACCCGGCGTAGAATCAATAAAAGGGCTCATCAACGTTTGAATAGAGTCAACAATAATGATATCCGGCTGCAACTGTGTAGCCTCTTTCAAAATCTGCGAAACATTGACTTCCGTATAAATGAAGCACGCTGAATTTGTTACTCCTATTCTGTCAGCGCGCATCTTGATTTGTGCTTCGCTTTCTTCACCGGATACGTATAAAATTTTTTTATTTAGCTTCATGGCTAATTGTAGTAATAATGTAGATTTACCTATACCCGGTTGTCCTCCTACCAGGATAAGCGATCCGGCTACAATACCACCACCTAGCACACGATTGAGCTCTCCATCTAGAGTGTCTATCCTAAACTCATGAGTAGCTATAACGTCCTGCAGCGTCTTAGGTATAACCTGTTCTTTTTTCGCAATGCGCCACACTTTTTCTTTTTCCTGACTCATCGTTTTCTTCTCGATAATTTCTTCATGGTAGGTATTCCATTCGTTACAGGAAGGGCACTTGCCAATCCACTTGGGTGATTCGGCTCCACAATTGCTGCAAAAGAATGAAGATTTAATTTTCATTTTAAAAATATTAATCAAAAAATGTGACCTTTCATTTTTAAGTCGTCAAATATAATGAAAAAAGCATTAAGATACAAAAGTCCAGATGTGGATAAACTGTTATTTTTTCAATTGGTTTTTTGGGGTTATGCGGCGCTTGGACTTTATAAGTTCGGCGCCGTTTTTGTTTAAGAAAAAAATCCCATTACCCAAAAAACAATAAAAAAACCATTCAAAGATAATCATTTTACCTGATGATTCAGCATGAACTATCTTCAAATGGTTTTTAATGCGAGATTTAACATCTCAATTTAAAAATCCTCGAGTTATAGGTTAGGCATCTTCCTTTTCATCATCGTCAAGTTGATCTGAGATCTTATCTTTGATCTCACTTGCTTTAGCAGCGAGATCTTCAGCAACTGCTTCTACTTTATCTTCCACTTTATCAGCCATCTTGTCTAATTTCTCAGAAATATTTCCGGCTATCTCTCCGGCTTTACTAATGACTTTTTCAAGGTGTTCTTCTCCTTTATCTTTTATATCCTCCAAGCGATCTTCTGCTAGATCTGCGATTTCTTCTGCTTTATCCATGGCAGACTCAATCTTATCCTCTACTACATCAGCGACTGCCTTCGCTGTATCTACTACATCGTCCACCAGTTGTTCTACAGAATCCGATAACTTGCTGAAAAAAGATTGCTTTTTAGGTGTTGTTAGTTCCTCAGCTGCTTTTTCAAGCTTATCTGCCATCTTATCCATTTCTTTATTCTGCTCAGCAATCTCATCTGCAATCTTCTGCTTCACTACCTCTTTTGCTTCTTCAATCTTCTCACGTTTTTCAGCCTTTATGGCTCTCTTTTTCTCCTTCTCCATTCTTGATTCAAGGTCTGTCTTTGTCGCATTCATATCAGCTAGCTTATCTTCTTTAGAATTGATTTTTTCTTCTAGAATTTTAATCTTAGCCACTCGCAGTTGAGACTCTAACTGACCATCACTGTCCGCCACCTTTTTCTCTTGAAATTCAAGCTCTTTCTTGTCAAAATCTATTGATTTTTGCATTTTCTGTATTGCAGCCAGCAGACCATTATACCTTGATTCTAGCCGAGAAAGATTATTATTAGTTTGTCGCTCACTAGAACCTCTCTTTTCTCTTATCTTTTTAAATGCATTATCTATCTTATTCCACACCTCATTCCTGTCCTCTTTAGTAAATTTAAATTCTTTGATTTTAGCCTGCAATTTTTTCAAGTCTTCAAAAAGTGGGCTCAAACCTAGACCTTCATCAACTTTACTTTCAATTTCCTCAATCTGCGAATAGAAAGATTTTGCATATTTATTGGACTGTGTTTCAAATTCTTCTTCCAGAGACTTCTTCAATTCCTTAAGTTTATCAAATAATGTGTTGACTCGCTCTCTCAATGCTGCTCCTTGCTCTCTGAATAGGTTTCTATCATTGACCTGTCCTTGAACTTTTGTCCAGAATCCTTTTAATTCTTCCCAAATTGTATTGTCAAACTGACTGATACCATCAATTTTGTCCTTGATATCTTCCAGCTCAGATTTATACAACTCGTACAGCTTGGATGACAATACTACAAAGTGCCATTCTGCCTGAGCTCTTGTGATCACTTCAGGTCGTTCTACCTTGATTTCGTCAGGTAGCAAACTATCCGAAACCGACAATTTTCGCTCAATTTTTGAATATTCTGTTGGAAACTCAACATCTTCGTCTTCTCTCCATTTTTCAGACATGGCTTTATAAAATTCTTCTGTAGCAACATTTTCCGGAAAAGTGTAAATATTGACTAGGTTTTCTTTCTCAAGGAGTTCTAAAGCAACCAGTATCTTCTGGTCTTTCTCATTATTTCCCCAAAGTACAATTTTGCGTCTCATAATACGAATGTAATTAAATGATCTAAAAAAACTTTAATGTAATTAATTAATGCGGTTAAACTAATTTGTTATTTAAAAGATATTGTGCAATTTGAACAGCATTTGTTGCAGCACCCTTGCGTAAGTTGTCAGCAACTATCCATAAATTGAGGCCGTTTTCAATTGATTCATCATGTCGAATCCGCCCAACGAAAACGTCATTTTTATTTTTACTATACAACGGCATAGGATATTCAAAAGTTTCAGGATTGTCCTGAACTACCACACCACTGGTATTTTTTAACACATTTCTAATTTCATCCAGTGTAAATGGCATTTTAAGTTCTATATTGACCGACTCAGAATGCCCGCCGCTCACTGGTATTCTGACTGCTGTTGCTGTAATTTTTATACTTTGATCACCGAGTATTTTTCTGGTTTCATTGACAAGTTTCATTTCTTCCTTTGTGTAAAGATTCTCCAGAAAAATATCACATTGAGGAATAGCATTTTCAAATATTCTATAGTGATATGCTCTTTGATCATCTGGGAGTGAATGACCTTCACGCTCCATTTCATACTGATGAACAGCTTTAGCGCCTGTACCGGTAAATGACTGATAAGTAGAGATCACCAGCCGCTTGATTCCATAATTTTTATGCAGCGGTGCGAGTACCATTGCAAGTTGTATAGTGGAACAATTAGGATTAGCAATGATTTTATCCTCTTTGGTCAAAAGATGAGCATTGACCTCAGGAATGACCAATTTTTTAGCAGGATCCATCCTCCAGGCACTCGAATTATCAATCACTACTGTACCCACCTCAGCAAAACGAGGAGCCCACTCTTGAGAAGTGTTTCCTCCAGCTGAGAAAATAGCAATTTGCGGCTTTCTTGCAATGGCTTCTTCCATTCCGATGACAGTGTACTGTCTGCCTCTAAAGGTAACTTCTTTTCCTACTGAACGCTCAGAAGCAACCGGCATATACTCTGATACCGGAAAATCAAATTCTTCCAGTACTTCATTAATAACTCCGCCAACGAGTCCTGTGACTCCTACTACCGCAATTTTCATTTAAATTAAAAAATTAATAATAATTGATTTCGATGGATAATCGCTGCTTTAATTATTTAACGATAAAAAAGCATTTTTCGTCTTGTTTTAACGCTTGACAAGGTAAATATTTTCTATTCCTTTCATTTTCATTGCCCAAAATCATGCTTGTTTTTATATTTGCTCTTCAATAATCCGGTTAAAGCCAAACTTAACCTGTCCCAACCTTTCAAACTTTATAAAAAATAAACATAATGAGGCGCAAAGATAAGTATTCCATCCATTTAAGCTATAACTACCGGAAAAGATATTTTTTATTCTTGCTGTTTGGATTCATGATGAATACTGCATTTAGTCAGCTTCATCTTGATTTTAATGATAACAATCTACATTCGGTAGTTTGGACTGGGGATATCAATCATTTTAAAATCAATACTTCCGGTCAGTTGCAATTGAGTGCACCCGGTGCCGGAGAGTCGTCTATTTTTACTAAATATAATAAACCCAAAGACAGTATTCAGGTGGATTTATATTTTAAAATGCAATTTGATCCATCCAATGACAATATGGCAAAAATATATCTATTTTTATCAAAACCTAGCGAAGCTAATGCAGATGGTTACTACCTGAAGCTAGGAGAAAACGGTTCTAATGATGCCATACAACTATATAAACTTACAGCTGGTGTACCGATCTTGATGGGCTCGGGTGTCATGGGCGCCATAGCAAAAGATCCTGCCCAGGCCCGTCTCAGAATAAAAATTTTTGAAGATGGATTTGGCATTATGGCTACCGATTATAAAGGAGGCGAGCTTTTCAATACTGACTTAGAATTTTATGATAGTGAGTTTAATCTACAGGATTCTCTTTATTTTGGCATTTATTGTAAATATACTTCCAGTCGTGCTGATAAGTTTTACTTTGACGACATTCATATACAGACTATACAGCGTGATACCATTGCGCCTCGTGTAGTCAGTGCTATTGCTATAGATAATCATACAGTCAAAATCCAATATTCAGAACCGCCTATTGCTTCAACTGCCATCTCACCATCCGTTTATTCTATTGATCATGGTATAGGTCAGCCCGAGTCTGTCTATTATACTATCGGCGATCCACTGAATGCTAGATTGGCATTTGCTGAAGGAACGATTAAAAGTGGTATTGAATATCGACTCACCATTGATGGGCTCAAAGATGTAAGTGGCAATACGGAGGTGCACAGCATATCCTTCTTATTTACAGAAAAAGCAAATATAGGCGATTTAGTCATCAATGAAGTGCTGACAGATCCTGCTACTGGTGGAGAAGACTTTGTAGAGATATACAACCCATCTCAAAAATTCATTGCATTGGACAGTATCATTTTGCGCAATGCGGATCGTAATGAAAACCGAGTGATTCGCACAGATTTTGTATTAAAACCGGGCAATTATGTAGCTATTTCCAAAAATGTTGAATTTCTCAAACAATACTATCAGACCCCGACAGAAGCTGCTTTTATTGAGGCAACTTTACCTGCTTTGAATGTAGCCTCAGCAAATATATCCCTACTTTCTGTGGTAAATGGCAGACAAATTACAGTAGATTCATTCAACTATAATCAACAAATGCACTTTTCGCTGATTAAAAAAACTAAGGGTGTGTCACTGGAGCGCATTAAAGCCGATGGCAATACAAATGATGTTAATAACTGGCACTCTGCTGCTTCTATCAGCAACTATGGTACGCCTGGATACAAAAATTCAAACACTTCCATCACTAATGAAAGTGAAGATGACGATTTTGTAAGCATAGATAACAAAGTATTTACTCCCGACAGTGATGGGCATAAAGACTTTGTGTTGATTTCTTATGCACTAGAAAAGAGTGGTTACCTCGCAACCATCCAAATTTACGATGTGGATGGTCATGAAATCCGCCAGCTTGCTGACAATATTCTGATGAGTCAAGCTACCGATATCCAATGGGATGGACTAGATGCTGAAGGAAGCATTGTCAAAACAGGCATGTATATTGTATATAGTAAATTGTTCCATCCTGATGGAGAGACAAAATATAGTAAAAAGGTAGTCGTTGCAGCTAAAAAGTTTTGATAGATAAACTTTCTGAATGAAGAGTCTGATCTCCAAAGGTAATATACTCATTGCATCGATCATTATCACGATGACCGTCATTGCCGTTTATTTGCCTTCATTAGAAATCTACCGACAATTTCAGGATTATCTCGTTCATTTTTTAATTATTCTTATCTTGTTGGGACTGCTAGGTCTTATCATCAACAGCAAGGTCGTGCTTTATTCAGCTTTTGGTTGTGCCGGCATTCTGGCTTTGTTTTTAAAAAATGCTTCTTACAGCGAATTTAAAAATCCGGTGATCAACGAGACAAGAAAGATGGGTGTAGCTCATATTAACCTCAGCTTGCTAAATGATGTAGAATCGGTACTGAATGCCATTGGTGATACATCCATCACAGTGGTTTCTTTTCAGGAATACACCCCTGATTGGGCAGGTATCCTTCCCCATGTACTGGGAGAATCATTTCCCTATAGTGTTGAATTAGTTCAGATAGACTTGACAGGTAAGGCAATATTTTCTAAAACACCCATAATCCATAAAGACACTTTTCTGTTAGGTAATTCACCCAACCTCCATATTTCGTTCCTCCTTGGCAAAGATTCACTTGATCTATATTCGACTTATATGACACCGGCACTGGACCGCAGTACCAAAGAAAAGGCCAATCGAGAATTTAATGAACTGGAAAATCTTATTCAGAATGACCTGCATAAAAAGATTCTTATGGGTGAGTTCAATCAAGTGTACTGGTCACACGATATCATTGATATGCGCAATAAAACCAAGTTGCTCAACAGTAGGAAAATCGCATATCCTACCACAGCTAAGATGCCTTATGACCATATTTTTTATTCTAAAGACCTGGAGTGTTACTCCTTTGATGAAATTTACGACCACACTAAGGAGCGCATTGGATGTAAGGCTTCATTCCAACAAAAGAGCCATAAACAAATTAAAAGACCCCGAAATTGAAGTTCACATTAATTTTTACTTGTAAACACTTTGACGAATTAACTGTAGGTGAGCTGTACGACATTTTAAAATTACGGCAAAAAGTATTTATTGTTGAGCAAACATGCCTTTACCTGGATATTGACGATAAGGACTTGTCTTCTTTTCACCTATCAGGATACACTGAACATGGAAAGTTGATTTGCTACTCAAGGCTTATTCCCGAAGGTATTTCATATCCCGATTATGCTTCAATTGGCAGGGTAGTTAGTGATCCGGAATTCAGACGCAATGGTGCAGGAAAGGAACTGATGCATGCATCTATAAAAAAATGTGAAAAGCTATTTCCAGATAAGCCTATTAAAATAGGAGCACAGACATACCTAAAAGCATTTTATGAATCATATGGGTTTGAAACGGTCGGACAGGGCTATATTGAAGATGGCATTCCCCATATCATTATGGTACGAACCTAAATAAAAACAATCATGACTAGTCCTAAATAACTGATACAGATTTAGGGTAAAGTTAAATAATTAAACCGAAGTAGATTCATTTTTACTTCGGTTTTTTGTTTTATAAGATTTAATAGGGATAGAATTTTGTCTGTGCATT
>WBZO01000660.1_pt1 | contig 67101 bp, 50 predicted proteins | sample 5204261 | NCBI WGS metagenome assembly WBZO01 (sample SAMN12412400, study PRJNA552823) | activated sludge metagenome | isolation source: activated sludge from anammox sidestream of wastewater treatment plant... | place: USA: North Carolina | collected 2017-09
GAAGGGCATGGCGGGCTTCATCGACCTGATCCGCAAGGGCTACTTCAAAGGAAAGGAAAACCTGGTCTTCATCCACACCGGCGGCGCGCAGGCGCTGCCCGCGTATCGCAATACGTTCGAACTCTGATGGAGCGCCGCTGGCCTCGAACGCTTCGCCTATCGAGAGCGAATGACTACCGTCTCGCCGCGGCGGTCAATCAGCAGCGTGGGGTCGGCCTCGAGGAATCCGATCAGGAACTCGGGCTTGTCCGCAGTGAATACGCCTGTGACCTGTCGCGTGGACACCGCCCCGTCCTCCAGGCGCAGCCGCGGTGTGAGGTTGTAGCGGTTCACTTCCGCCACGACCTCAGTGAGCGGCGTCGCGTCGAACACCAGCCGCCGCTCGCGCCACGCGGTCGCGTTGGTTACGTCGTCAACGATACGCTGCTCGATGGCGCCATCCTCCCCGATGTGGATATGGGCTTGCTCACCGGCGACGAGGACGGAGAGCGCACCTGCAATTTCTGGAGCGCTGTCGACGGGAGATTTGGCAGGACGCGAACGCTGGATAGGGGATTTGCTTGGCCCTACGCGAGTGCTGGGAGCAACTGCATGGTCAGGGGACGGGGAGGCGACGAGCGCCGTTGGGATCACGGCCACCCGCCCGTCGATGATGGACACGACGATGTCGGTCAAGGCCGTTCGACGGACGTTGAACTGCGTGCCGATCGCCTGCACGGCGATGACGCCGGTCTGCACCCGAAACGGACGCTGCAGGTCACGCTCCACCGAGAACAGCGCCTCACCCTCCAGCAGGCGCACCACGCGTGCGGTGTCGGTGAAGCGCACCTCGACTCGCGAGCTCGTGTTGAGATACACGACCGATCGATCTGCGAGCTTTACTACGCGTTGCTCGCCGAGCGCCGTGGCGAACGTGACCGGTTTGCCGGCGTCTCTCGCGTACCAAAGCCACGCCGAAGTGCTCAGCACCGCGACGAAGACGACAGCGGTCGCCCAACTCAGACGATGGACTACTGGCCGAGCATTGTGAGCGCCGCTTCGCTGCGCGGCGAGTAGAGGGGGCTGCGGCTCCCGCAGGTGGATCACGGCGCCGCTTTCTTCGAGCCACCGTCGAACCTCAGCCAGGCCGTCGCGCGGCATGTCGTCCATCGCTCGCCACGTGGCGGCGAGGAGGAGGAACTCCTCCAAGTGACGTGGCGATGCCCTGAGCCATCGGACGAATTCGCGCCGCTCGAGCTCGTCGGGCGCATCGTCGATCTCCACCAGCCACGCAGCGGCTTCCTTGCGGATCTCCGTTGCGCTGTTCTGCTCGATGGGCTCCATGACGATTCTCTCTCATCCCGTACGGTTCAATTCGAGCCAGGAGCTTCTGCTCTGGGCCAACGCGAGGCGCATATATTTCTTGACCGTGTGCTTCGACAGGCCGGTGTATTTGGCGATCTCGGTATAGGACATGCCTTCGCACTTGCGCAGCTTCAGCACTGCCCGGTACATCGGCGGCAGCTGCTGCAGCACGCGCTTGAGATCTTCTGCGTTCTCGGCCGGTCCTGCAGTTTCGCCGACGGAGCTGGGAACGGCCTGCGCTTGATGCCGCAACCCATGCTCCGCGGCATCCGAATCAAAGGTGACCGGCCCTTTGTACTGCCGCAGCAGCAGCTCATCGGCCGCGTGCGCGGCAATCCGGAAAAGATAGGCCAGCGGATAGCAGGCGAGCTCCGTCTCCCCGTACTGCAGCAGTCGTACGTAGACTTGCTGTGCCACATCCTCGGCATTCTCCCGGTGCCGCAGGCGGTACATCAGGAACTTGTGCAGCGCGCCACCATAGGTGCGAAACGTCGTTTCGACGGTTTCCGGCGGGCCTTGGGGATTTTTGGCTGGCACGTTCCACCCGTCACTCACGAGAAGCTTGCGCCTTATATACCGGGGTTCACGCCAAAAAGGGGTAGTGTTTGCGGATGAAGTAAGGCGGCGTACCCCTTTTTCGGTTGCTGGCCGGTATTTAGCGGCAGACAGGGAATGCATTGGCGCCGAGAAGAACACACGGCTGGACAGGGAGAGTCACACATAATGCGTCGACCGGCTTGGCCGTCCTGAATTGAAGGGGGACTGAACATGACATGCATTCGCCGACATATCCATCTCTGGTTTGGGGTGAGCCTTGCCGCAATGATGTTTGCCGCTTCGGCGGCAACGCCATCCACACAGACCGGGACGGTGACCGTAGACATCAAGGCGCAGCCCGTCGATTCCGCCCTTACGGAGTTCGCACAGCAAAGCGGCATCGACGTGCTGCTCTATACGCAGGCGGCCAAGGACGTTACCACGAGCGATCTGGTCGGTACGTTTACGGCTGATGAGGCATTGACGAGGCTGCTGGTCAATACTGGGCTGGTCTACTCCTACATCGGTCCGCGCGAGGTGGCGGTACACCGCGCCGGCGATCGCATCTCGAAAGGCAAGAGCATCGGAGCGCTGAGCCCGGAATCGGAACACCCGGTGAAGCGGCTGGCCCGCCTGCAGTCTGCTGGGAAGCCAAACAACGGTGATGCGGGCCAGGAATCTGGCAACCCGGCAGATCGTCAGAATGCAAATAAGGGCCGGCAGAACGTCGGCATCGAGGAAATCGTCGTTACCGCACAGAAGCGCGAAGAGCGCCTGTTGGACGTTCCCGTCAGTCTCTCGGTGGTGACTGCCGAAGACATCGACCGGCGCGGGCTGGTCAGTGCCGGGGACTACCTGCGCGGCATTCCCGGCGTTAACCAGGTGGATAACCCCGCTTTCGGTCAGGCGATTGTCATCCGCGGCATGGAAACCACTTTGGCGAATCAGAACTTCTATACTGGAGCGACGGTTGCGACTTACTTCGGCGAAGTGCCGACGACAGGATCATTTGGCATCGGCGGCTCGAACGTCGATCTCAAGCTTGTCGATATCGAGCGGGTGGAAGTGCTGCGCGGGCCGCAGGGGACGGCGTTCGGCAGCGCATCCATGAGCGGAGCAGTGCGCACCATACCCGTGGCGCCGAAGCTCGATCGCGTCGAGGGCAAGGTCGGTGCCGGATATTCGTCGACGGCCGGGACGGGCGGGGCAAATTACCAGTTTCAGGGAATCGGTAACGTGCCGCTCATCGAAGGCAAACTCGCGATCCGGGGCACGGCGTACAAATTTGAGGACAGCGGATTCTACCGCAACCGCGCGGGCTCCGATGCCGCCTTCCAAGCGCGGATCGCTCCGTTCGGCTCACAGGCTTCCGCGACTGATGAAGACGAGGTGGGCGAGTATTCTGTATCCGGCGGGCGCATCGCCGCGCTGTATCGGGCAACCGACGATTTACAACTCTCGCTGAATTATCTCTCACAAAAGACTGACAGCAATGGATTCGGGCAGTCGACCAGTGGAACATATGAACAAACGGTTCTCCGGGTTGCACCGGAGCATGGCTCTGGCGGACGCCATCGCGGGTTCTCTGAAACGACGCTTGATATCGCTAACGCGGTGCTGGAGTACGATTTAAAGTGGGCGGACCTGCTTGCCAGCTATTCCCACCTCGATGGCGGATCAGCGCTGGCGTGGCCATACACTTACTCTCCACCTCTCATCGCGCCGATATCGCTCGCCGGACCGAGTCGCTACCGCGCGGAGGTCGGCGAAATCCGCTTGGCGACCAGACTCGACGGCAAGTGGAATTTTCTGGCCGGCGTTAGCTACACGGATAACCCTGACAACAACCGATTCCTGGAATATCTCTGGTACGGCGATACCTCGGCCAACCCATATAATCCCGGGCAGAATTTCCTGGGGACTATCGACGAATGGCGCCGCTTGAAAGAGAAAGCAGTCTTCGGCGAAGTCACTTGGGAATTCTTGCAGGGCTGGAAGCTCATTGGTGGCATACGCGCATACGACTACAGCCGCGTCAACCGCACCGTAAGGAATGGTCCGCTCGTCGGCACCGCGGTGCTGGAGAACCGCATCGATGCTTCAGACGTGAGCTATCGTGCGCAGCTCAGTTACAAGCCTGCTGATAACGCCCTCCTGTATGCCGGCTGGGCGCAAGGGTTCCGGCTCGGACTGCCGCAGGCGGGAGTACCTTCCGCCACCTGCGATAGGGATGGAGACGGGATTGTCGATGGCTCGAGCATCTCCATCGAATCCACACGCCGGGTTAACTCTGATGCGGTGGATAGCTTTGAAATCGGCGCTAAACTTTCCATTTTGGACCGACGCGTGGCCGTCGATGTCGCGGCCTTCCGAATGGACTGGTCGGACATTCCGATCCTTTTTGTCGCGGGCACGTGCCCGACTGGATTCACGGCCAATGCTGGCGTCGCTCGTTCAGAAGGCATGGAGCTACAGGCGAGTTTCCAAGTTACTCAGGCCGTGCGGGCGGACTTCGGTGGGTCCTGGATCAACGCTCGGCTCACCGAGAACGCGCCCGCAATCGGTGCTCTTGCCGACGATCCGCTGCCGGGCTCGCCGCACCTCAACGCCAATTTCGGCCTGCAGTACGGCTTCGAGATTGCCGGCCACGAGGCCTTTGTGCGCGCCGATGCAATTCATGTCGGGACTTTCTACGGTAATCTGCAGGAGTCGCCGAACACCCGAGCCGGCGACTACCTGAAGGTGGATGCGACGGCCCGCGTCATGATCCAGAACCTCAGTCTTGACCTCTATGTGCACAATCTGACGGACGAGGATGCCTTTACCTTCCGTGGCAACTCGAACGCCGCTGGACCGTTCTACGGATACCGTCTGCGGCCGCGCACAGTCGGGCTGCAGTTGGGCTACAGCTTCTAGTATGGCCGAAAAAATTGAGCTAAGGCACGATCTTCTCTCGCGGTGACACGAACGGATGAGCAGATCAAGAGGAGCGCGACACCGAAGCGGCAACGCGACGGGCGGGACAATGTTAGCGACGATGGATCTGACTAGTATCCGCGGATTGGCTACCGCCTATCATCATTTCTTCGCGGGGCTGCCTCGGTCTGATAACGGAGATCATCCGCTAAGGGATGCTCACACAAAAACGTCGAGGATTCCCCTCATCGTTAGACCCGCGCATCGCGTTGCCGATTCGGTGTTGAGCTTGAAGTGGGAGTTGGGCCGGTGAGTGCTCGCGTCCGGCCATGACGTCTGACCCCCAGACGAGCCTGCCGTCGCGCGGAGCCGCGCGACGGCAGGCTCGTGGTTCGTTGTCGCACCGGCCGTAGACCCCTCCGGAGTTACAGAGATGAATTGTCACTCGAGGCCCCTCACCAGCCTGATCGGCGCCGTGTGCGCATGGATCTGGGGCCAGGCGACGGTCGCCCAAAGCATCACCAACCAGGATTTCGCCCGTTCAGACCGTTTCCTGCTGGGCAAGTCGGGAACCGACATCCTGAACGGAGACATCGGCTATCGGTGGATTGGTGACGGTGATGCTTTCTACTATCGCAGCCAACGTCCCGGGACAACGCACTATTTGCTAGTGGACAGTGCAACAGGGAAGCGCAGGGCGCTTTTCGATCACCGCAAGATGGCGGCGGCGCTCTCGAAGGTGCTGAACAAGTCGGTGAGCGCCGACGCGCTGCCCATCGAGCGGCTGACCGGACTGAACGACGGGCGTTATGAGGTGGTCAGCAGTGGCAAGACGCTATTGTGCGGGCCGGCAGTTGGGATGTGCAGCGAGCAAGAGCCGCCGACGGAAGACCCAACCGCAACGCAGTCGCCGGATGGCCGCTACACGGTGTTCTCCCGGGACTACAATCTTTGGTTGAAAGACAATCGGAGCCGACAGGAGCGGTCTCTCACACGCGACGGAGTGAGGGGGTGGTCGTATGGACGGCCGCCGGAGTCCAGCACTTCGGAGGTGTCCGATCGTTTGTCGGGCGAGCCGCCACCCACAGCAGCCCTGTGGTCGCCGGATTCGCGGCGCTTCGTGAGCTACCGCCTGGATGAGCGTCACGTCGCGGAGCTTGCCTTGGTGCAGGCGGTACCGGATGAGGGCTCGTTCCGGCCCAGGCTCCATGCCTATCGTTACGATCTGGTGGGTGAGAAGCCCTCCGAGGCGGCCTTCTTCATTTACGATATCGCGGAAGATACCCGCACACCGATCCAGTACCGTGCTCTGCCGCTCCCAAGCACCTCTGTTCCGCTTGTGATGGGGCATCTTTGGTGGAGTGAGGATGCCGAGGCGCTTTACTTGCTTGATGCGCCCCTGACCCGACCGTTCATGAAACTGATCGAGGTCGTTTCGGCCAGCGGCGCTGTTCGCCTGCTTATGGAGGAGTACGCCGACACGACTTACTTTCCCAACGCTTCCCGCGCCAGCCGCCCGTGCATTCGCGTGTTGAGCAATGGCGATATCATTTGGTTTTCCGAGCGTAACGGCTGGGGTCACCTGTATCGCTACGACGGTCGCACCGGGAAGCTGAAAAACGCCATCACTCAGGGCGAATGGCTGGTGCGTGATATTCAGCGCGTCGACGAAAGTGAAGGCTACATCTATTTCTCGGCAAGCGGCCGGGAGGCTGGGGAGGACGTCTATAACCGCCATCTCTATCGAGTGAAGCTGGACGGTACCGGATTGGAACTGCTCACGCCCGAGCCCGGCGATCATGATTTTCCCGCCGTCGTTGGTCCAACCCTTGCGGCCCTGAGTCGGCTTGGGAAGCGGTTATATCCGAATACTCCGCGCATCTCCCCGAACGGCCGATATTTCATCGATCACTACAGCACGGTGGCGGCCCCGGGTCATTGGTTCCTGCGCCGCAAGGACGGCTCGATCGTGGCTCGGTTGGAAAGCGAGGACGCCTCACTGCTTCCTCCGTATACGCCGCCGGAACCCTTCGTGGTGAAGTCGGCCGATGGGCGCTACGACCTGTACGGCGTCCTCTCCAAGCCTGCCAGTTTCGATCCGCACAAACTTTATCCGGTGATCGATCACATCTACCCGGGCCCTCAAATGATCAAGGCCCCCAAAACCTTCGCTGGCGGTGGCGCCGCCCTGTACGGGGCGGCCATCTTCGGCGAAGCCCAGGCGCTGACCGACCTGGGGTTCGTGGTAGTTCAGGTGGATGGCCGCGGCGGCCCGTTCCGCTCCAAGGCCTTCCGCGACCTCTCTTATGGCCACATGGACAAGGCCGGCATGCTGGAAGATCACATCGCGGCCCTCAGGCAGCTTGCCGTGTCGCGCCCATGGTTGGACCTGGACAGGGTCGGCATCTTTGGCACCTCCGGCGGTGGCTTTGCCACCGCCCATGCCCTGATCGACTATCCGGACTTCTTCAAGGTGGGTGTCTCGAGCGCGGGCAACCACGAGCAGCGCGCCTACGTGCGTATATGGGGCGAGACCTACCACGGCCCGCTTGATTCGACCGATTACGACAAGGTCTTCGCGGGCCTGCACGCCGACCGGTTCAAGGGCAAGCTCCTGCTGGCGCACGGCGAGATGGACGACAACGTCCATCGTGCGAATACGCTGCGGCTGGCGGATGCGCTGATCAAGGCCAATAAGCAGTTCGACATGCTGATCATGCCCAACGTCAATCATGGCATTGCGAACGTGCCCTATTTCCAACGCACCACCCAGAATTACTTTCTGAAGCATTTGATGGGGGCGCAGTTGCCGAGTGAATCGGAGATCGTTCCGCCAAATCACGCGTCGACAGAAATAGTAGGAGTGAAGAACGTCAAATGACTTGCCGATTCATCGTCATCATCACCTGCAGGCAATACTTGCCGTTCGCTGCATCGTTACAGCCGGGGCAGGCGGATGTCACCTTTGATCGTAACCGCCGGCATGGAGACTTCTTGTGACCTGCGCCATTTGCCGCGGTCCTGGGAACTTGGAACCCGCCGGTGAAACGATGATCCGTAACAACTCTCCGGAAACGCTCTCATGAAAGCGCTTTTTTGTACGTTAATGCTATCGATCTTGATGACGGCTACCACGGACGTACGGGCGGAGCGGTCGCAGGCACGCACGCTGGGCATTCCGATGGATGGAAGGCCCGGGTTGCTCAATGCCATCACCGATGTAGCTGGCGTCGAGGTGGGGCATGTTACGTTGATCGAGGGCGAGGGGCCGATGGAACGTGGTAAGGGGCCGGTGCGCACGGGAGTGACCGCCATTCTGCCCCGTGGCAGGCTCTCCACGGCACCGGTTTACGCAGCCTGGGAAGCCAGCAATGCCGCGGGCGAAATGACGGGTACCGTTTGGCTGGAGGAGCGCGGCTTTCTCGACGGGCCCATCATGATCACCAACACCCATAGCGTAGGCACAGTGCGCGATGCTGCCGTCGAATGGAACGTCGTTCACCGTTGGCCGGGAGACTGGTTCACGCCTTTGGTGGCCGAGACCTACGACGGCGCTCTGAATGACATCAACGGCTTTCACGTCAGGCGCGAGCACGCGCTGGAGGCGCTGGAGAATGCACACGGCGGACCGGTCGCCGAAGGTAATGTCGGCGGTGGCACCGGCATGATCTGTTTCCGGTTCAAGGGCGGCATCGGCACGGCATCACGAGTCGTCAGCACCAAGGCGGGCAATTTCACGCTCGGCGTGCTGGTTCAATGTAACTACGGCATGCGTGACCGTCTGCGCATCGCTGGCGCCCCGGTTGGCTGGGAGTTGCGCGACAAATATCTGCCATGCGGGGCCACTTCGCCAGCCGGACCTTGTCTGGGCACGCCGCAAGCATCGAACGCCGAACTGCATCGCGGCCGCGACGGCTCGATTATCGTCGTCCTGGCCACTGCGCGCCCCTGCTGCCACATCAGCTCAAGCGCCTCGCCAAGCGTCCCGGCATGGCGCTGGGCCGGCTCGGAGGCATTGGAGAAGAGAGTTCGGGCGATATTTTCGTAGCGTTCTCCACCGCGAATGCCGGCCTACACAGCCAGGAAAATGCCGTCGTTCCGGTCGAGGCTTTCCCCAATCGGCAGTTGACCCCCCTGTTCTCTGCTGCCGTGCAAGCTACGGAAGAGGCGGTAATTAACGCGATGTTGGCGGCCGAAACCATGACAGGACGGGACAACTACCGCGTTTACGCTTTACCACACGAGGAACTGCGCGCAATTCTGAAGAAGTACAATAGGTTGAACGGAAGCCGCTGAAAGACGGCATGGTGTCTCGCATAATTCAGCAAATCCACAGATTTGCAGAACGGATTTAAACGTTCGAGCCATACATGTGCCAGCTTGCTGCTTATGGCGTGGTCAAGTTACTGAAATCGCCCAGACTTCCGACTTTTGTTGATATTGAAACGACAAGCAGAGACATCGTGGCAAGTTCGATATGGAACCGTGCTCTGCGACTAAGTATTTGAATTATTGATCGGGGTGACAGGACTTGAACCTGCGACCTCTACGTCCCGAACGTAGCGCTCTACCAGACTGAGCTACACCCCGAATGCCGGCGGGAAGGAAAGGGCGCGCAGTGTACTGGAGGGGCGCGGCGGCGGCAATCCGCGGGTGAGCTTGCCGCGGTGGCCGTTGAAGGCACGCATCAAGCCTGTCGCGGCGCCGGAACCAATGGCCCGCGCCGAGGATGCCGGCGCCTCAGTGCGTCCGCTCGACGGCGAACACCGCCAGATCGCCGAGCGCTTGTTTGTACGATGACCCCGGGAGTGCCTCCAGCGCGCTCAGCGCGGCGGCGGACTCCGTCCATGCCCGCGCCCGCGTGTAGTCGATTCCGCCGGTGCTGTCGATAGCGGCGGTGATCCGTGCAAGCTGATCGAGGCCTCCATGCTCGATCGCGCGGCGGATCAGGTTCTGCTGTTCCGCTGTGCCATGGCGCAGCGCGTGGATCAGGGGCAGTGTCGGCTTCCCCTCCGCCAGATCATCACCGAGGTTCTTGCCGCGCTCCGCGGAACTGCCACGGTAGTCGAGAACGTCGTCGATCAATTGGAAGGCGCTGCCCAGGTGTTTTCCATAGCGGGCGAGGGCGATTCGCCGGGCCGGCGGGGCGCCGCTCAGCACCGCCGCGATTTCCGCGCCCGCCTCGAACAGGCGCGCGGTCTTGCGATAGATCACCTCGAGATAGCGTTCCTCCGTCGTCTGCGGGTCGTGCGCGTTGAGCAGCTGCAGGACCTCGCCCTCGGCGATGGTGTTCGTGGCATCCGCCATGATGCGCATGATCTCCAGCGACCCGATATCGGCCATCATCTGGAACGCCCGCGAATAGAGGAAATCGCCCACCAGCACGCTGGCTTCGTTGCCCCAGACCTCATTGGCGGTGTCCTGGCCGCGGCGCTTGGACGAGCCGTCGACCACATCGTCGTGGAGAAGGGTGGCGGTGTGGATGAACTCGATCAGTGCCGCGGCCTCGATGTGCCGCTCCCCATCGGTATAGCCTGCCGCCCGGGCCGCCAGGAGCACGAGCAGGGGGCGCAGCCGCTTGCCGCCGCTGGCGATGATATAGGTGGACACTTGGTCGACCAGCGCGACCTCGCTGTGCAACCGGCGGCGGATCACACGATCGACGGCCTCCAGGTCCTCGCGTACGGGCGCACGGATGTCTTCTACTTTCATAGCCTTAGGCGTCGCCAGAGGGACGCGCATGGTAGCGGCAAAGCGTTTGACCTGCCAACGGGTAACTTATAGAATCGCCAGCCTTTTTTGACCGGGCCCGGCATTCGCACGGCCCTCCTGGAGAGCGCAATGTTTGCCGTGATCGCGACGGGTGGAAAGCAGTATCGGGTGCAGGAAGGCGCCGTGCTGCGGATCGAGAAGCTGGCCGCCGAGGCCGGTGCTTCGGTGGAGTTCGGGCAGGTCCTGGTCGTGGGCGACGGTGCCGATGTGAAGATCGGGACGCCCTATCTCGATGGCGGCAAGGTGCTGGCGACGGTGCAGTCGCACGGCAAGGGCGACAAGGTGCGGATCGTGAAGTTCCGCCGCCGCAAGCACTACAAACGCGAGAAGACCCATCGCCAGCCGTACACGGAAATCAAAGTCACGAAGATCGTCGGGTAAGCGCGCCGCGCTCGCCTGACCCGCAAGAGGTTCACTTCAATGGCACACAAGAAAGCAGGCGGCAGCTCCCGCAACGGCCGCGATTCCGAAAGCAAGCGCCTGGGCGTCAAGCGCTTCGGCGGCGAGCAGGTCGTGGCCGGCAACATCATCGTGCGCCAGCGCGGCACGACGTGGCACCCCGGCGTCAACGTCGGCATCGGCACCGACCACACTCTGTTCGCGAAGGTCAACGGCCGCGTCGAATTCAAAGTCCGCGGCAAGGACCGCAACACCTACGTCAACGTGATCGCCGAATAAGCACAGTCGCCAGCGACCGCCTGAAAACCCCGGCGAACCCGGGGTTTTTTGTATCCAGAGACGACCTGTACCGCGGGCGGCGGGGCAGCTCGTGGCCGCGTTAGAGTAACCCTCATGAAATTCGTCGACGAAGCCACTGTAAAAGTCCAAGCCGGCAACGGCGGCCGCGGCTCCGTCAGCTTCCGCCGCGAGAAGTTCGTGCCCTTCGGCGGCCCCGATGGCGGCGATGGCGGTGACGGCGGCAGCGTCTATCTGCGCGCGGAGGAAGGCATCAATACGCTGGCCGACTTTCGCATCTCGCGCACTTATCGCGCGCCCCACGGACAGCCCGGCAGCGGCCGCGATTGCACCGGTGCCTGCGGTGAGGACCTGTACATCCCGGTTCCGTTCGGCACCGTCGTCCAGGACCTGGACACCGAAGAGGTCCTCGGCGACCTGACGGCCGAGGGCCAGACTTTGATCGTCGCACGCGGCGGCAAGGGCGGCTGGGGCAATCAGCGTTTCAAGAGCAGCACCAACCGCGCGCCGCGCCAGCACGGATCGGGCCTGCCCGGCGAGCGGCGCACGCTGAAGCTCGAGATGAAGGTGATCGCCGACGTGGGGCTGCTCGGACTGCCCAACGCCGGCAAGTCCACCCTGATCCGCGCCGTATCGGCCGCGCGGCCGCGCGTTGCCGACTATCCCTTCACGACGCTCTATCCAAACCTCGGCGTCGTCTCCGTCGGCCACCATCGCAGCTTCGTCATGGCCGACATCCCGGGCTTGATCGAAGGCGCGGCGGAGGGCGCGGGCCTTGGAATCCGGTTCCTGAAGCATCTGCAGCGCACGCGCGTGCTGCTGCATCTGGTCGATATCGCCCCGCTCGATCCCTCCGCCGATCCCGTCAAAGATGCCCGGGCATTGAGCGCGGAGCTGAAGAAATTCAGTCCCGAGCTCGCCCGCCGGGAGCGCTGGCTGGTCCTCAACAAACTGGACCTGCTGCCCAAGGAAGAAGGCGAGGCGCGCTGCCGGGAGATCGTCAGGCGGCTGCGCTGGAAGAAGCCGGTGTTCAGAATTTCCGGCGCGACCGGGCAGGGAACGCAGGAGCTTTGCGCGCGGGTAATGGATTATCTGGAGAAGATCAGAGGCGATTAGCTCCGACTTTGCACGACCGAAGCGCCCCTTTTGGACCATCCCACAAATGAGCTATCGCAAGAGCCAGCTGAGTACGAGCGCAGGCTCGGGGTGGGAGATATCCACAATTTTCAATTCGACCGTGCCGTGTCTGCCCTGGCTTCCGTTGGCGAACAGCTCCAAAGGTTTTAGACACCATACGTTCGCCGGTTCTTGAAAATTGTGGATATCTCCCACCCCGAGCCTGCGCCCCGCGCCCACGTCGGACCTTCTTCGCGCCCTAGACGCTCGCTTTCTCACCAGTCCCGTGCACAACGCGCAAGATGCCTACACTTGGCGCAGGAAACCTACGTTCGCCGTCACCTGCGCTCAGGCGCCGAGCGTGCTGATCCGCTGTGCCAGACGGCTCTTGTGCCGGGCCGCTTTGTTCTTATGAATCATGCCCTTGCTCACCATGGCATCGATCATCGGCACAGCCTTCCTGTACGACGCCTCGGCCTCGCTTTTCTTGCCCGCCTGGATCGTCAGCGTGACGTCCCGGATAGCGCTGCGCATCTTCGAAGTCGCGGCGACGTTGTTGGCGCGACGTTTGACCGCCTGGCGGGCGGCTTTTTCGGCGGACTTGGTGTTGGCCAAGGTCGACTCCTGACTGGTCTTCGGACCCACTGCGGGCCGGTTCGAAAGGGCGCGTAGTGTGCTGACGGGGGCTGGGATTGTCAATGTCGGACGCGGGTCCGCTCGTGCGCCGTAAGTCCCCGAATCCTCGGGCATTTCCGCTATAGTGCCGCCGCATGTTCGTGCCGCCGTCCCTGCAGTGAGCGTCCGTCTCGCGTGAGCCTGTTTCGTAAAACCACCGCCGCCGGATCCATGACCATGGTCTCGCGCGTCCTCGGGCTGGTGCGCGAGAACATGAACGCCCACCAGTTCGGCGCCAGCGCGGCCATGGATGCCTTCATCGTCGCTTTCAGGCTGCCGAACATGTTCCGGCGCGTGTTTGCCGAGGGAGCGTTCTCGCAGGCCTTCGTTCCGGTCCTTGCCGACTACCAGACGACCCGCGGTCAGACCGCCGCCCGCGAGTTCCTGGCCGATATCGCCGGCTGGCTGAGCTTGGCTTTGATCATCTTCACCGCGGCGGGCGTGGTGGCCGCGCCGGTAGTCGTTTATCTCTCGGCTTCCGGCTTCCACGGCTCGCAGGACAAGTTCGAGCTGGCCGTGCAGCTCACCCGCATCACCTTCCCTTACATCCTGCTGATCTCGCTCTCGTCGCTGGCCGGGAGCGTGCTCAACACGTGGAATCGCTTCACCATCCCTGCATTCACGCCGGCGCTACTGAACGTCTCGATGATCGCCTGCGGCTACCTGCTCGCCCCTCAACTGGAGGAACCGATTTTCGCGCTGGCGATCTCGGTGGCGCTGGGTGGAATCCTGCAGCTGGGCTTCCAGCTGCCCTACTTGCGGCAGATCGGCATGCTGGCGCGGCCGCGTTTGCGCGTGCATGACGAAGGTGTGTGGCGGGTGCTCAAAAAAATGGGTCCGGCGATCTTCGGCGTGTCGGTGTCGCAGATCAGCCTGCTGCTCAATACCAATTTCGCCTCGCATCTGCCGAACGGCAGCATTTCCTGGATGAACTACGCCGACCGGCTGATGGAGCTGCCGACGGGCGTGCTCGGCGTGGCTCTCGGCACGGTGCTGCTCCCGAGCCTGGCGAAGCACCGGGCCGCCGGAGCCGACGAAGCGTATTCGGCGACTCTCGATTGGGGACTGCGCCTATGCGTGCTGCTCGCGCTGCCCGCGGCGGTCGCCCTCGGCGTCATCGCCCAGCCTCTCGTCGCCACGCTGTTCCTGACGACCCGATTCACCGGCTTCGACGTCGTGATGACCCAGAGGGCGCTGATCGCTTACGCGGTGGGACTGATCGGAATCATCGCGGTGAAGGTCCTCGCGCCCGCCTATTACGCCCGGCACGACGTCCGTACGCCGGTGAAGATCGCAGTCGTGGCGCTGGCGGCCACGCAGGGTCTCAATCTATTGCTGATCCAGCCGCTCGCGCACGCCGGTCTTGCCCTGGCGATCAGCCTCGGTGCCTGCCTCAATGCGGGTCTGCTGCTTCTGGGATTGCGCCGCAAGCGCATCTACGCGCCCCGGCCCGGTTGGTGGGCGCTGCTGGGCAAGACGGCCCTGGCGGTCGCAGTGATGACGGTGGTCCTGACAGCCGGACAGTACGTGCTGGGCGACTGGTTGCAGATGCGCGGGTGGGAGCGATGGCTGAAGCTCGCGGCACTGGTTGCCGGCGGCGCAGTCAGTTACTTTGCGGTCCTGGCGCTGCTGGGATTTCGCCTGAGGGATGTCAGCCGGCACGCCTGAGTACCGTGGGAGCCGCCCGAGCGGACTATAGCGGCCTATAATTGCCGATGGAACTCATACGCGGCCTGCACAATCTGCGCGCGGAGCACCGGGGTTGCGCGGTCACGATCGGCAACTACGATGGCGTGCATCTGGGCCACCAGGCGATGATCGCCCGATTGCGCGAGCATGCGCGGCGCCTGGGGGTGCCGTCGGTGGTGCTGACCTTCGAGCCGTCCCCGCGCGAGTTCCTCGATCCGGCCCGGGCGCCGGCCCGGCTGACGCGGCTGCGCGAGAAGGTCAATCAACTCGAGCGGCACGGCATCGCTCGCTGCGTGGTGCTGCGTTTCGACGCCCGGCTGCAAAAGGTCGAAGGGGATGAGTTCATCGCGGCGCTGAGCGGGCGGCTCGGCGCGCGGGTGGTGGTGGTCGGACACGACTTCAAGTTCGCCTATCGGGGCGAGGCCACCGTGGATATGCTGAGTGCCGCCGCTGCGGTGTATGGCTTCGAAGTGGAAGTCGTGGCGCCGGTGCAGATCGGCACCGAGCGTGTCAGCTCGACCATCGTGCGTTCCGCGCTGGCGGTGGGCAACTTGAGGCGCGCCGCGCAATTGCTGGGCCGGCCGTATTCGATGTGCGGCCGGGTCGTCATGGGGGAGCGGCTCGGCCACAAGCTCGGTTTCGCCACCGCAAACATCCGGTTGCAGCGCCGGGTCTCGCCGCTGCGAGGCGTGTTCGCCGTGCGCGTACATGGCGGGGGATTGGAAGCGCATCCCGGCGTCGCGAGCGTGGGCACGCGGCCGACCCTCGGCGAGGGCCTGGAGTGGCTGCTCGAGACGCATGTGTTCGATTTCGAGGGGGACCTGTATGGCCGCCTCCTCGAAATCGAGTTCGTGGCGCTGCTGCGCGAGGAGCGCAAGTTCGCCACGCTCGAGGCCATGGTGAAGCAGATCCACGAAGACGCGCAGCGGGCCCGGGCGCTGTTCGAATGAATGAGCCGACCGTAACGAGTGCTATGACCGATTCGAAAACAAACGAGCCGAACGACTACAAGAACACCATCAACCTGCCGCACACGGATCTGCCGATGAAGGCGAATCTCGCCCAGCGCGAGCCGGAGCAGATCAAATGGTGGGACGAGCGCGGGATCTACGCGAAGCTGCGCGCCGCAGCGCGCGGCCGGCCCAAGTTCGTGCTGACCGACGGGCCGCCTTACGCCAACGGCGCCATTCACATCGGCCACGCGGTGAACAAGGTCCTGAAGGACGTGATCGTCAAGTCGCGCACGCTCGACGGATTCGACGCCCCGTACATCCCCGGCTGGGACTGTCACGGGCTGCCGATCGAGATGCAGGTGGAAAAAAAACACGGCCGCGTGGGGCAGAAGCTCGACGCGCGCGCCTTTCGCGCCGCCTGTCGCGCCTATGCCCAGTCGCAGGTCGACGGGCAACGCGAGGACTTCCGCCGCCTGGGCGTCATGGGCGACTGGTTCAACCCGTATCTCACCATGTCTTCTCGGTACGAGGCCGAGCAGTTGCGCGCCTTCGCGCAAATCATCGCCAACGGCCACCTGTACAAGGGATCGAAGCCCGTCTACTGGTGCCTGGATTGCCGCTCGGCGCTGGCCGAAGCCGAGGTCGAATATGAGGAGAAAACCTCGCCGAGCATCGATGTGCGCTTCAGCGTGGTGGATGCAGCCGATCTTGCCCGGCGTTTCCCGGGACTTTCCGCGCTCGGCGAGGGGCCGGTCTCCGTCGCCATCTGGACGACGACTCCGTGGACACTGCCGGCCAACCAGGCCGTCGCGGTCCACGCGGACTACGAATATTCGCTGCTCGAGATTGCGCCGGAGGGCGCAGCGGCGGAGCGCGTGATCGTTGCGACGGAGTTGGCGCCGGCGCTGATGCAGCGCTACGGCGCAACAGAGTGGCGGGCGCTGGCCGAGGTCGAAGGGCGGGCGCTGGAAGGGCTGCTGCTGCGTCATCCGTTTTACGATCGCGAGGTCCCGGTCATCCTCGGCGATCACGTGACGCTCGACGCCGGCACCGGCGCCGTGCACACCGCGCCGGCCCACGGTCAGGAAGACTTCGCCGTCGGTTTGAAATACCGCCTGCCCGTCGCCAACCCCGTCGGCGGCGACGGCCGTTATCTGCCCGGCACGCAGCTGTTTGCCGGCGAAAGCGTGTTCGAGGCCAACAAACATATCATCGAGGTGCTGGCCGAGCGCGGCCGGCTGCTGAAGAGCGACCAGCTGCGCCACAGCTATCCGCACTGCTGGCGCCACAAGACGCCGGTGATCTTCCGCGCCACGCCCCAGTGGTTCATCAGCATGGAGCAGGCGGGCCTTCGGGCGCGCACGCTCGAGGAGATCCGCAAAGTGCGCTGGATGCCGGACTGGGGCGAGCAGCGCATCTCGGGCATGATCGAGAACCGCCCGGACTGGTGCATCTCGCGCCAGCGCACCTGGGGCGTGCCGCTTTCTTTGTTCGTCCACCGCGGGACCGGCGAGCTGCATCCGCGCACGGGCGAGCTGCTCGAGAGCGTGGCGCAGCGGGTCGAGCGCGACGGCATCGACGCGTGGTTCGACCTCGATGCGCGCGAGCTTCTGGGGGCGGATGCGGAGATTTACGAGAAATCGCCCGACGTGATGGACGTGTGGGTGGACTCCGGCGTGGCGCACCATTGTCTGTCGCGTACGCGTCCCGAGCTTACCGTGCCTGCGGACCTCTACCTGGAAGGCTCGGACCAGCATCGCGGCTGGTTCCACAGCTCGCTGCTCACCTCCGTCGCCCAGCACCGCAGGGCGCCGTACAAGGCGGTTCTGACGCACGGCTTCACCGTGGACGAGAAGGGCCGCAAGATGTCCAAGTCCCTGGGCAACGTGATCCTGCCGCAAAAAGTCGTGACCACCCTGGGCGCCGACGTCCTGCGGTTGTGGGTTGCGGCGACCGACTACAGCGCGGAGATCGGCGTTTCCGACGAGATCCTGAAACGCGCCGCCGATTCCTACCGGCGCATGCGCAACACGTTCCGCTATCTGGTGGGCAATCTGCACAAGTTCGATCCGGCGCGGCACCTGCTGCCGGCGCAACGTCTGTTGCCGCTGGACCGGTGGGCCTTGGCGCGCACCGTGCGACTGCAGGAAGAGGTGGTCGCGGCGTATCGCAATTATCAGTTCCATCTGATCTATCAGAGGATCCACAATTTCTGCGTGGTGGACCTGGGCGGCTTCTATCTCGATGTCCTCAAGGATCGTTTGTACACGCTGCGCGAGGACAGTCCCGCGCGCCGCTCGGCCCAGACGGTGTTGTACTGGATGGCCGAGGCGATGGTGCGCTGGCTGGCGCCGATCCTGAGTTTCACCGCGGAGGAGCTGTGGCGGTTCATGCCGGGCGAGCGCGCGGAGTCGGTATTCCTGTCGCAATGGGCGCAGCTTCCGGCCGTCGATGCGTCGGACGCCATCGATTGGCAGGCATTGATCGAGCTTCGCCGGGACGTGCTGGGCGAGATCGAGGTGCTGCGCGAGCAGGGCGCGGTCGGCGGCTCGCTCGACGCGCAGGTCGAGGTGTTCTGCACCGCGGAGCATTTCCAGCGCCTGAACGCCCTCGGCGCGGAGCTGCGCTTCCTTTTCATCACGTCCGAGGCCCGGGTGAAACAGGTTGATTCACAGCCCGAAGGCACCCGCCCCGCGGCCAGCGCAGCCAAAACAGGCATATGGTTGCGCGTGCAGCCGAGCACGGCGCCCAAGTGCGTGCGATGCTGGCATCTGCGCGAGGATGTCGGCTCGCACGCCGATCATCCGCAGCTCTGCGGCCGTTGCGTGCAGAACGTCGCCGGACCGGGTGAGACGAGGAGTTTCGCGTGAGCGATGGCGTGGCATCGACGCAGACGGGGGTATGGCGCGAGCGCCTGGGCGCCCTGCGCTGGGTGTCCTTGTCGCTGCTGGTGATCCTGCTCGACCAGATCGCCAAGGCCGCGGTCGCCGCGCAACTGGAGCTGTTCGACATCATCACGGTGCTGCCGGTGCTGGAGATCACCCACCTGCACAACACCGGCGCGGCCTTCAGCTTCCTGGCGAAAGCCTCGGGCTGGCAGCGCTGGTTCTTCATCACCCTCGCGAGCGTCGTGACCCTCGTCATTCTCGTCTGGATGCAGCGCCTGCCGCGGCGCGGGCAGGGCTTGCTGGCTGCGGGCCTCGCGCTCATCCTCGGCGGGGCGGTCGGCAACGTCATCGACCGCATCTGGAACGGCTACGTGGTCGACTTCGTCCACCTCCATTGGGGCGCGGCGTATTTCCCGGCGTTCAACATCGCCGACACCTCGATCACCATAGGCGCTGGTTTGTTGATCCTCGATGCCTTGCTGGAGGGCAGGCGCAGGAAGCGCTGAGCGGCCATGCAGATCTACCTCGCCAATCCTCGCGGTTTCTGTGCCGGCGTCGACCGGGCCATCGACATCGTCGAAAGGGCGCTGGCCTTGTTCGGCGCGCCGATCTACGTGCGGCACGAGGTGGTGCACAACCGGTTCGTCGTGGATCGCCTGCGCGCGATGGGGGCGATCTTCATCGAGGACCTCGACGAGGTGCCCGACGACGCCACGCTGATCTTCAGCGCCCACGGCGTGCCGCGCGCGGTGCAGGACGAAGCCAACCGGCGCGGCCTGAAAGTCTTCGACGCGACCTGTCCTCTGGTGACCAAGGTCCACATGGAAGTCACGCGCTATGCACGCGAGGCCCGCGCCGTCATTCTGATCGGCCACGCGGGCCATCCGGAAGTCGAAGGCACCATGGGCCAGTTCGACGAGTCCCTGGGAGGGCGGATCCACCTGGTCGAGACGCCCGAGGATGTGGCGCGCCTTCAGGTGCGCGATCCGCGGCGCGTGGCGTTCGTCACGCAGACGACTTTGTCGGTGGACGACACCGCGCGCGTCGTCGATGCGCTGCGCCTGCGCTTTCCCGCGCTGAGCGGACCGCGCAAGGAGGACATTTGTTATGCCACGCAGAACCGCCAGGACGCGGTGAAGAAGCTGCTGGAGAGCTGCGACGTGCTGCTGGTGGTCGGCTCGCCGACCAGCTCCAACTCCAACCGCCTGCGCGAGATCGCCGAAAAGCGCGGCATTCCCGGGTACCTGATCGACGGCGCGGAGAACCTGCGGCGCGAGTGGTTCGCCGGCAAGCAGGCGGTGGGTGTCACCGCGGGCGCATCGGCGCCTGAGATCCTGGTGCAGCAGGTGATCGAGCGATTGAAAGAATGGGGCGGGCAGGCGGTCAATGAAGTGCAGGGCCGGGAAGAGAACATCGTCTTCGCGCTGCCCAAACCCTTGCGCAAAACGGCGGAGCAGCCGGTGTAGGCGCGGCGGCGCTAGCTGAAATTGCGCAGCAGGAAGTACATGATGCCCATCATGAGCATCGTCTGTCCCGTGAGCGCCGAGAACATCCACCGGATCAGGTCGGACTTGACCTGTTGAATTTCGACGCGCAGCTCGCTCTTGAGCTGAGCGAGCCCGGCTTTCAGCTCGGTCCTGGTCACGAGATCTTCCCGTCGGGCGGCGCTATCCGCTTCGATCGCTTTGGCGATCGCCCGCGCGTACGCCGGCGGCATCTGGGACTGCTCCAGAATTTCCAGGGCCATGATGGACATAGTCATAATGATAAACCTCCTTGTAGGTTGACCACAATCGCCAGGTGTCAGTCAGCTGCGCGGCGCCGATCCGTATCGCCAGTAGGTGCGCACGGGTTGACCCGCAGGCACGCACAGGGCCGGAAGGATCTCGATGCCGGTAAGACACGCCGGCGGACGCGGCGAGCCTGCCGACGGCGCAGCGGAAGATGCGGCGGGCCGCACTACAAACAGACCTTCGATGATCGTGACGCTGGCGCCGGCGGCGGAAGTGCCGGTGCTCTCGACCTGAAAATGTTCCGCTGAGAACACGGGGTTATAGCCGGGCGGCGCCGCGGTAAGGCCGCGAGGCCGTATTGCCACCGTGTAGCTGTCGCCATTGGAGAGCGTTGCGTTGCTGCGAGATTCCCGCCCCACGGCGTTGAGCGCACCCGCCGCGATGGCCCGCTCCACGCCCGCTTCCGCGGCGAGCAATGCACGATTGCGGTATTGGTCGTTGCCGGACATCGCCAGCTCGAGCGTCGCGGTCGACAGTGTCGAGGCGGCCAGCACCGTCAGCACCGAAAGGAGGATTAGGCCGATGACGAGCACGGCGCCGGCCTGTGTTCGTTCGAACGCGGTCTCGCGCCGGGGCGAGACGATGCGGCCTCTCATGGCTGCGCCTCCCGTGCGTTGCGGCGATGGATGGTGCGGCAGACCACGAACCGCCGGTAACCGGCCTCGTCCCCGACTGGCCGGAAAGTCACGTCGGCATATCGATAGGTTTGCGAGTCCACGAAGCCGGGCTCCGGAGATTCCGCGCGCGCCCGGATGCAGATGCGGGCCGCCACGACCAGCGCCTGATCCAGCGATGCATCGTCCGGCTGCACGTAGCGCTGCACGAGGCCGGTGAATAAATCCGGGCGGCCATCGGCATCCGGATCGTCGGCAGCGCCGTCGCCGTCGAGATCGGCGCCCGGGTCGATGCCGAATTGCACTTGCAGGTCTTCAATGCCCGGCGTGACTTCCTCATCGGCGATGTCGGGCCCGGTGGACGGTCCGCCCTGCAGCGTCTTGCGTCGCAACGCCGGCAGCCCCGCCTGGGCCGTGGAGTTGGACGCGACGTAGTAGGCTCGTGCGATCAGGTCGTGAACCTCGGCCGCGGGTCCGAATACAGGGTCGTCGACCGCCGGCGCGGGCGCGGTCCCGCCGACGAATACGGTATCGGTCTGTCCGTCGCGCGTCGTGTAAACCTGCAGCCGCTCCCCGTCCGCCGCGGCCACGTCCGAATCGGCGCGCCGGACGACCAGTACATCGGCGCCGCCCCGCGCGCCACCGCCCGAAGCGGGGCAGGGCAGCGCGTAGCTATTGTTTGTCCCTGCCAGCGGATGCTGCAGATCGAGCGGGAAGGCGGCTCCGCAACGCGCGCCGCGCGAAGAGAGAGCGAGCGGCGCATTCGCAAGAGTTCCCCGCAGCGATCGTGAGTCGTTGGTCAGGCCCCAATGGCCGGCGAGCTGGATCTCGGGCTCGAGGGTGTTGAGCGCAAAGCGCGCCGTCTCCTGCAGTCTCGCGATGCTTTCATTAACGGCATACACGGCGCTGCACCGGACGTAGACGGTGACGGCGCCGATGATGAGGACGGAGCCGATCGCCAGCGCCACCAGCAGCTCGAGCAAACTCAGCCCGCGCGTTCTCATACCTGCAGCGCGATCGCGCAGCTCGAGTCGCGGTTCGTGCCCGGCTCGGACCAACTCACGGTGATAGTGTAAGTCGTCGGCGTCGTGGTGGTATCGACCGAGATCGTGCCATTCGGCGTGCGGTTCCCATCGCCCGGCAGCGAGTCGCGAATCGCTACGAGCCAGCGGGACACGTCGTCCTGCGCGAGCGCGATCTGCCGGCAACCGAGACCGGCCGCGGCGCAGCCTTGCACGATGGGCAAGCCGTCCGCCCCGATGGCATAGGCATCCCCGGCGATGCCCGCATTCCGATTGGCCCGGATGCGCTCGGCCATGTCGATGGCAAGATTTACCGCCTGTGCGCGCAGGATCGCGGATCGATTGTCACTGAGGCTGTCGACGTACAGTCCTGCGATGCCCAGCATTCCGGCGGAGACGATGGCCAGCGCCACCAGCGTCTCGACCAGGCTGAAACCCTCCATCCGGATTCTCACGGGCATTGCAAAATCCTCCCTGAAGCGTCGCGCTCGGACACGCGTGGCCGCCCGGTTTGACTGACCACGATCGCGCGTGCCGCCGGCGATCCGCGCGCGTCGCAGAAAATGAAACTGGTTGCGGTGCCGCCGAGAGAGAAAGGCCAGTACACCAGCGCATCGCGGTTGGCGCGGATCGACAGGCCGTCTGCACCGGGATGGCGCAGAAGGATGGGCTCCTCGGCATCGACCGTGGGAGGCGAGTCGCGGTCCCGGTTGGCGAACACGATCCAGCCGGCGCTCCAACTCGCCGCTTGCGGCGTGCATTGCGTGCCGGAATCGCTTTTGCACAGAACAATGGCCTCACCGCGCTTGATCGCGGCGCCGCGAGCGGCATGCAATGCGTGTAAGAGCCCGTTGACATTTTCCGCCCGCCGGGCGTTGAAGGCGTACTCGCGAAAGGATGGGACGGCGGCGGCAGTCGCGATGGCCGCGATTGCGCATACGAAGAACAGCTCGATCAGGGTGAAGCCGTCCGCCCGCGACACTCCCGCTCTGCGCAGGAGAGAACGTTGCCCAGCGGCGACCTCGACACAAGGCATGGCAACCTCCCGGTCCACCCGGTCCGTGTTGGATGGATCAAGCTCGAAGGCACAAGCCTGCCCGCCGCGTGGACCCGCATCCACGGCGGGAGGCTGTGTGTTTGCCGCCACGCACGGGGGCTGGAGGTTTTGTCGCGCCTTTTTGATGTGTCTATACTCATTTCATGGCCAAATCCGCACCCCCTGCGCTATCCGGGCGGTACGCCGATCCCGAGCACGTGGTCCGAGTCCTGCAGTCGCACCGGATCGTGCCGACCACGCAGCGGATCAAGGTCGGCGAGCTGATGTTCGGCACCGCGCAGCACGCCACGGCCGAGCAGGTGCTCGAAGGCCTGCGCGCCGGCGGCGCGCGCATCTCCAAGGCCACCGTCTACAACACGCTCAATCTGTTCGCCGCGCGCGGCCTCCTCAAACAAATCAACGTCGATCCGCAGCGCGCGTACTTCGACTCCAACACCGCGGTCCACTACCACTTCCACAATCTCGACACCGGCGAGCTGACCGACGTCGAGATCCCCGAAGTGCGCTTCGAGCGGCTGCCGGACCCGCCGGCCGGCATGGAGCTCGCCGGCGTGGACATCGTGATGCGCCTGCGGCGCAAGGCCTGAGCTTTGTTCGCTCCGTCCGGAGCCTGGAATTCCCCTCGATCCCTGCCGGCCGCGCCTCTTCCAGGACCGGCCCCCTGCAGCTGTTGCGTCGTTTGCGGGCGAGGGGGATTATTGGACTCCACAACAGCCGGAGACCCCGTATGAGAGCCACGGTCGAGGCGGGACTGGTCAAGAAAATGCTGGTCGCCATGGGCGAACCGGCCATAGAGGTGAAGTTGTGGGATGGACAGGAAGTGGCGGTGACACAGACGCCGCCCGTGGCCAGGATCGGCTTTGCAGACCGTAGTGCCCTGCTGCGTCTGCTGGGCGACCCGCAACTTCAGTTCGGCGAGCTTTACACCGCCGGCAAGATCACGATCGACGGCGATCCCGAGCGGCTTCTGGAAGAGGTCTACGGCCACGCCCGGCGTCCGCCAAGCGCTGCCCCGCGCAGGCTGAAGAAATGGATCGGCCGAGCGCGCCCCAATACCCGTCTCGTCGCCCGGCGCAACGCTCGCCGCCACTACGACCTGGGCAACGAGTTCTATCAGCTCTGGCTGGATGAATCCCTGACGTACTCGTGCGCGTACTTCTCTTCTCCGTCGCTCACCTTGAACCAGGCGCAGGTCGCCAAGATGGACCACATCGCGCGCAAGCTCCGCGTGCAGCCGGGGCAGTCGGTGGTGGAGATCGGCTCCGGCTGGGGCGGCATGGCGCTGCATCTCGCGCGCAACTACGGCGCGCAGGTCACCGCGTTCAATGTCTCGCGCGAGCAGCTCGACTACTCGAGGAAGCGGGTCGCGGCCGAAGGTTTGTCCGGCAAAGTGGAGTTCATCGAGGACGACTATCGCAACATCACCGGCACCTATGACGCGGCCGTGTCCGTCGGCATGCTGGAACATGTCGGCGTCGGGCACTATCGCGAGTACGGCGAAATGCTGTTGCGGTGTTTGAAGCCCTCCGGCATCGGGCTGGTCCAGTCCATCGGCCGCAGCCGTCCGGAGCCGGTCAATCCCTGGATCGCGCGGCACATTTTCCCCGGCGGCTACGTGCCCGCCCTGCGCGAGATGATGGAGATCTTCGAGACCGCCGATTTCTCGGTGCTCGACGTCGAGAACCTCCGCCTGCACTACGCGCGTACGCTGGAATCGTGGCGCGAGCGGTTCGAGGCGGCGCGCGAGAAAGTCGCGAAGATGTTCGACGAGAGTTTCGTGCGGATGTGGCGGCTGTATCTGGCGGGTTCGGCGGCCGCGTTCAGGGCCGGCGACATGCAGCTGTTCCAGGTGCTGTTCGCGCCGCGCGGCAACAACGCGGTGCCGATGACGCGCGCGCACCTGTATTGAGCGCACGTCGTCGACTCAAAGCGTGGAATGAAAAGGAATCGGCGGGGTGGATGGGCGCAGGCTCTGCATGGGGAGATACCCACAATTCTCAAAGAACCGGCGAACATATGGTGCCTGCGATCTTTGGAGCTGTTCGCCAACGGGGGCGAGGGCAGACACGGCACGGCCGAATGGAGAATTGTGGATATCTCCCCATGCAGAGCCTGCGCTCACAGTCTTCCTCGCCTTTGCGATAGCCGAGGATGCACTGTCGAGAGGGGCATCCAAGCGATGCCGGGATCGAGTTATCTTTGGTCCCGCCCGCGAACGATGATCTCGCCTGGCTTTCGTTCTACCGTCAGATCCAATTCGTGCGAGAGCAGTGCTGCTAGAGAGTCCGGGTCGGTTGCATCGAAAATGCCGTCGTAGTGGTGCAGGCCGGCGGGCACATTGTCCAGCGTGATCTGTCGCGAGCGGTTGTAGCGATTGAATTCGCGCACCATGTCCTCGAGCGGCGCGTTGTCGAATACCAGGCGCTGCTGCTGCCAGGCGACGGCGCGGGCGACGTCGGCGTGGCGATCGAGCTCAATTCCACCTTTGAGACGGATCAGCGCCTCTTCCCCGCTCGCCAGCATGCGGCTCTCGCCATCGGTGCTCGCGGTGACTTTGACGCGGCCTTCGAGCACCGAAACGCGGGTGCCATCGGCGCGATCGTAGACGTTGAACTGCGTCCCGACCGCCTGCGCCACGCCGGCACGCGCACGCACTCGGAACGGGCGGTCCGGATCGGGAGCGACCTTGAACAGAGCCTCGCCGTGCACCAAACGAACACTGCGCTCGGTCGCACCGAGGCTGACACGGATCTTCGAATCGGTGTTGAGCTGCACGACCGAGGCATCGGGCAGCTCGACCGTGCGCTGCTCCCCTACCTGAGTCGTGAACGATTGCGACGAAGCGAAATAATATTTCTGCAGCGCGACGATCGAGAGCGCCACTATCGCCAGCCCTGCCGCGAGCGCGCCGATCTGCCATTGCTTGTGCCGAGGCCGAGTGGCGTTTCCGACTTGCTGCACCCGCCGCTGCGGCTCGAGTGGGGCCACGCCGGGAGCCAGCTGCGCGAGCAGGGCGTCGACATCCTCCTCCCGTTTCGGGTCCAGGTGCGCCAGCTCCCGATCGACCGCCACGACCTCGAGGAATTCCTGCACGTGCAGTTTCGACTCGCTCAGCCAGTCGATGAAGGCTGCGCGCTCGGCGCGGTCGGCATGGCGCAAGGTTTCCAGCCATTCCGAGGCGCGCTGGGCCATCAACTCGTCGATTTGTCTTTGCAAGCGCATGGACGTGGCCTCATCTTCCATAACGATTCTTCAGCAGCGTTTTAACCTTGGCGCGGGCTTCAAAGAGATAGAGGGTGACCGTGGCGACGGTCAGTCCCATACGGCGCGCCGCCTCCTCATACGAGAGCCCGTCGCGTTTGACGAGTAGCAACACCGCGCGATGCGAATTGGACAGTTTGGACAGGGCGTAGCGCAGATCCTGCGCGGCGCCGGTCTCGTCAGCCAGGGTATCGGGCTGCGAGTGACCAAGCTGGTCCGTCATCTGCTCGACGGTCTGGGAGTCATAGACCACCAGGCTTCTGTCTTCCCGCATGCGCGCATCGCTGATCACATGCGAGGCAATGCCGAACAGATAAGCCTGCGGATTGCGCACCATCTCCTCGCGGTCCATGCGCAGGAACCGCTCGAAGATCTCCTGCGTGAGGTCCGCCGCATCGGCCTCGCGCCGCAAGCGTCGCAGGATGTAGCGGTGCAGCTCCGGGGCGTACTTGCGGAACGCCAGCATCGCGAGGCGCGCGGTTCGGCTTTGACTTTTGGCCTTGATCGCGGACATGGCGGACGAACGGACCTTCTCCACAAGACTAGTCTGGTTTCGGGGGAATTTCCTTAGGGTCTTTTTCCGGTCTTCTTTTTGGCCCTAAGGTTTTGCCGCCGTGACGGGACTACATGCACAGGCAATAGCCAATTCGCAATCAGGGGCACATCATGAAGAGCATGTGGATCCGGGCCGGCATCATGTTGGCGGCGCTCGCCTGCGTCGCCGCTGGAGCGCAGCAAACGGTGGTATTCAACATCGAACCGCAACCGCTGCGGGCGGCGCTGAAGGAATTCGGGGAGCAGGCGGGCCTGCAAGTGCTGCTGAGGATGGAGGGTGCAAAAACCGAGGGTGTAGTGGCGCCGCAGGTCAGCGGGCAATTGTCGGCGCGCGAGGCGCTCGATCGCCTGCTGGCGAATACCGGGCTGGCATACGAATTCGTGAATGAGAGGACCGTCAGGGTTGGCGCGGCGGCGGATAAGAAGGTGTCCGCACCCGCGGCGGCGGATTGGAAGCTCGCTCAAACAGCTCAATCCGATTCGATGCAGAAGGTCGAATCCGCTGACGCTCCCTCTGCGCAGAATCAAACTGCGCCTTCTCGAGAACCTGAAGAATCCAAGGTGGGTGAAATCGTAGTCACAGCTACAAAAAGAGGAGAAGAACGTATCCAAGACGTGCCCATGTCAATTGCCGTCGTCACCAATGAGGATATCGAGCGGCGGGGTCTGATCGGCATGGAGGATTACCTGCGCGCCATACCTGGCGTGAACCAGATAGACCTTGGGGCTTCCGATAATGCGATTGTCGTTCGCGGCATCACGACGTCGCCCCAGGGCGAGAACTTCGCCTCCGGCGCCACGGTCGCCACCTACTTCGGCGAGACGCCCATTACCGGAGCGGGCGGCCTCCTTGTCGGCGGCGCCGATGTGCGGCCGGTCGACCTGGAACGCATCGAGATGCTGCGCGGACCGCAAGGCACAACCTTCGGCAGCGCTGCGCTCTCGGGCGCTCTGCGGCTGATTCCCAAGGCCCCGGAACTCGATCGCTATCGCGCCAAGGTGAGTGCCGCGTACTCTCAGACGAGCCGCCGCGGCAACGGGAACAACGTGATCCAGGCCGTCGCGAATTTTCCGGTCGTGGAAGATCGGTTTGGTGTACGCGTCGTCGGCTATCGGTACGACGAGAGCGGCAGCTATCGCAATATAGTCGGACTCGATCCTGCGAGTCTCGCGGTCGCCAACCAGTGGGGTGTCGGCAATCTCGTGAGCGGCTTCGTCGATGACGATCTCGGACGTCGACTGTCGACCGGCGGTCGAATCGCGGCCCTGTGGCAGGCGACCGACAGCCTGCGGTTCGCACTCAATGTTCTGACGCAGAAGATCGAGCAGGAGGGCCGCCCCTTCGCGAATCTGGGTCTGTACGAGCAAGTGCAATTCCCGGTCGCACCGATCCGCCGCGTTGACGGCGATCCCGGCGAGTACGCCGAGTCGAACCTCGATCTCTATAACATCGTGATGGACTACGACTTGTCCTGGGCTACCTTGACCACGACCGCATCGTGGGCGGACAGCGGCGTATCTCCGCTGCTTGTGGCAGGTGGATCTCCATTTCCATTTACGAATGCCACGTATATGGACGTCGAGTCTTTCACCGCAGAGACACGGATAGCTTCGCGCCTGGCTGGGCGTTTCCAGTTCGTCGCCGGCTTGTTCTATGAAGACACCGACAATCCGAATGTGCAATTCTCGGACTGGCTTGGCGCAGGCGTAGCGCAGAATCCGCTGCCCTCGCTCGGTCTGCCGGCCACCGATCCGCTCAGTGTCATCCATACGACGCGCAAGGTCGCACAGCATGCGCTCTTCGGCGAGCTCTCATACGCCCTGACCGACCAAGTTACCGCAACCGTGGGCGGCCGTTATTTCGACTACGAGAAGCAGGAGCTCCGCCTCGCGGAAGGTGGTTTGTTCCGTATTCCGTATGGCGCCGGGACGCAGACCGACATCCGGAACGACGAGATCGATCACACGCTCAAGGCGAACGTCGCTTACAAGCCGGCGCGCGACGCGCTGATCTACGCATCGTGGTCGCAGGGATTTCGGCTGGGCCGTCCCACCCCGGGAGTCAACCCGGGCCTCTGCGACCTGAATAACGATGGTTTGATCGACGGCAGGAACGTCACGATCGAATCCACGCGAACCATCGACTCGGACTTCCTGGACAGTGCGGAGATCGGCGCCAAATTCGCGCTGTTCGATCGGCGCATGACCATCGATGTCGCGGCGTATCACTCGAAATGGGACGGACTCCCGATCAGCGTGTCGCTCCCCCAAACAGGCACTTGCCGGGGCTCGTACACTGCAAACGTCGGCGCCGCAAAGTCCGTCGGCACGGAGATGCAGGCCAGTTTCCTGGTGATCGAGGGCCTGAAGCTCACTGCCGGCGGCGGGTACACGGAGGCGGAGTTGACCAGGGACGCGCCGGCGCTGCTCGCCACGAAGGGAGCGAGACTTCCGGGAGCGCCGCGCGTGAGTGCGAACCTGGGCGCGCAATACGATTTCCAGATTGCGGCCCACAAGGCGTTTGTCCGCGCCGATTCGTTCTACGCCGGCGAATTCTATGGCGACCTGCTGGAAACGCCGGGCCTGAAAGCGGGTGAATACATCAAAGTCGACGCTCGTGCCGGGATTGCGTTCGGGCCGCTTTCTGCCGAGCTTTTCGTCATGAATCTGACCAATCAGGATGATTTCACCTGGCGCGGAATCTCCGGCGGGACCAACCCATTCTTTGGCTACCGTCTGCGTCCTCGCACCGTCGGCCTTCAGCTTTCCTATGACTTCGAATAAAGCCGTCGCTTCGATTCATCGGTCAGGAGGAAGACGTTGTGAAGGTTGGTACGATCGTGGTCCCGTGGGCATTGGGCGTCGGCTTTCAGCAGCAACTGCTCATCGCCGAGGCCGGAGTGGCCATCGCGGTTCGGGCACGGTCCGAATTTTGTATGGCAACGGTGTAGGCTCAGATCAGCATCTTGCGCCGGTCCCGCGTCGAGGCCGCCGAGCGGCTGAAGCGAAAATCCGCCGCGGTGCTCTTGCGGCCGAGGATGCGCGCCAGGGTCGCTTGCACCGTCGCCTTGTCGTCGTCGAAATCACCGTGGGCGCTCGAGCCGCAGGCTTGCAGAGTGCCGGGCTTGCAGTCGTTCGGCGCCGTGACGTAGTCGATCGCGCCTTTGTCGATCAAGCGCATGAGCGCGCGATCCTGTCTGATGAACTTCTCCATGCCGAGGATGGGCCAGCCGTCGCGGCTCGAGGCCGGGCGCGGTTTCTTCTCGAATGCGTTGGAAACCAGGTAGAGCAGCGACTTGTTGTACATGTGGGCGCAGTGATCGTCCTGCTCCGCCGTGTCCTTCAAGCCGAAGAGCGTCATGCGCTGGACCGATCCGGCGGTGAGCGCGGGCAAGTAGGCCGCCTTGAACAAACCAACGGTGCAGGCCGGCGCCCAGAGCGTGCAGGTCTTGATTTGCGCGCCAAAGCCTCGCGGACCGGGGGCATCTGTGCCGGCGACGTCGGCGCCGGCCGCGGCGTCGGGATGCCAGCAATATCCCGTGTCTTCCTGCAGTGAGTTTACGTCGATCCGGCCCTTGGACGTCAGCAGCTGCACGAGCGGTGCGAGGAAGATGCTGCCGGCGCTGTGAGCCGCGATGTGCACCTCGATGCCAGGCTCGCGCACGAGCAGCTGCGCCAGCTGCGAGGCCACGAACCGCGCGCCGCCGTCGGCGCGCAGCGTCGAGAGCAGGGCGTTCTCGCGCATCTCGTCCCAGATGCAGTCGCCGCCGATCGCGCGGGCCAGTCGCTCGAGCGTGTCGTCGATCCGGTCGAGCATGAAATCTTTGGTCGCGTCCAGGACGCCTTCCGTGCGTCGCCCGCGCAGCGCGTCCTGCAGGATGTCCTTGACCGTGGTCCAGAAATCCGTGCGCCAGATGAAGGCCAGCGGATAGACGTCGGCCTCGCGCAGGACCTCCAGATAGTTCTCGATGCGCTGCAGAGCGTTGGCTTCCGGCACGAGCCCGCCGTGCGCATATAAGAGGATGCGTTTCTTTTTCCACCGCGCCGTGATGCGCGGGAAGTCCTGCGCGAATATCCGTTTGATGTCATCGGCGTCGTTGGCGTAGGTGCCGGCGGCGCGCAGTGCGCCGTCGTTGCCTATGCTGACCACATGCGGGCGGATGTCGGGAAACGACAGACGGGACGTGGCGAGGCCGCCGAGCTTGGCGCCCGACACGCGCGCGTCATCGATCTTGACGGGCGCGCCGAGCCGCGCGACCCATACGTCGTAGCCGTGATCGAGCCAATCGCCGTAGGCGAGGTGACCGAATCCTTTGAGGCCCCACTGCGGCCCCCAGGAGTTTTGAATCCAGAATCCCTCGGCGTCATAGCCGACGATCGCGAATGCGTGGCCGCCCAGGATCTTCTCGCCGAACGGGATACGCCCGTTCCTGCCGACTTTGTCCCAGCCCGTGTGCACGTCCGCCGCCGCGTACAGGATGCCGACCTCGGCAATCGCCGCGTGCATCGCGACCACGTCGCGATGATTGACGCGGAAATACGCGCCCAGCGGGCGCCGGACCGCGTCGCCGATGCGTTGCGGAGTGAGCTCGGATTCGGCTGCCCCCGCTCGTCCGGCCTGCGGGCGCCACAACGCTTCGCTGCATACGCCATGTTTGTGCCAGCCCTTCATCGCGCCGCGCGGGCTGGAGCCGTCATAGTCCGTTCCGGGCCATTCATCGTAGCGGCGCGCCATCGCATACAGCATCGCCGCGCTGACCGGAGTTTTATCGGGGCGCACCTGCCGTGCGCGCAATAAATGGTTGCAGACCGCCGCCAGTCCGAAGCCGGTGCAGGCGCCTTGCTGGCCCTGATTGAGAATGAACGGCTTGCCGCCGGTGAGCCGCAGAAAAGCCGCGAGCGGCTGCTCCACCGGGACTTCGACCAGCGTCGGCACAAACATCAGGTCGCGGAAATCGATCGTGTCGGGCCGTGCGTCGAGCTTGCGCGGAGCGGCGGGTTTCTTGCGGGCTGCGGCCATCGGATCCTCCTTGCGTCACCTGTGTGGCGGGTCCCTCCGCCGCAGCGGAGGGACCGCCATCATCACCCTGCTAACGTGGCAGGCTGGGAATGCGCGCCGGTGGCGCGACCGCGGCCGTCTTGCGTGCCGCGGACTTTTTGCGGCGTGGGGCCTTGCGGGTCTTCCGGGTCGTGCGGGTCTTCTTGGCGCTCTTGCGGCGGGATTTCTTCTTGCCGGCCGACTTGCGCTTCGCTCGTTTTGCCATGGGAGGTCCTCAGGTCGATAATGGAAAAAATACACCGGCGCATGTTACCCGACCTGCAGAGATGTCCGCACCTGGCTCACACGATCTGGAGAACATCCTGCGCCGGGCGACGCAGCTCGGTCCGCGCGACAGCCTGGACTATCTGAAGAGCGCCTGCGGGGACGACGGGGACCTTTACAAGGAGGCGTGCCAGCGATTGGCCGCATCGTGGCCGAGCGATTGGTACGAGATGGACCCGGAGCTGGCCGAATACGGTCCGGCGCCGGAGGCGTGCAGCCGGCCCGCGGGGGAGATGATCGGCCCTTATCGCATCATCCGCGCGCTGGGCAGCGGTGGGATGGGCGAGGTGTATCTGTGCGAGCGGGCCGACGATCACTACCACCAGCATGTGGCCATCAAGCTGGTCAACCGCGGCCTGATGTCCAAGCAGGTCTACAACCGCCTGCGCACCGAGCGGCAGATCCTCGCGAGCCTCGATCATCCGAACATCGCCCGGCTGCTCGACGGCGGAGCGACCGCCGACGGCGTTCCCTATCTCGTGCTGGAGTACATCGATGGCGAGCCCATCGACGTCTACTGCAACCGGCTGCGCCTGAGCGTCGATCGCCGGCTGCAGCTCTTCCGCACCGTTTGTTCGGCGGTCCATGCCGCGCATCGCAGCCTCGTGGTGCACCGGGACCTCAAGCCCAGCAATATCCTGGTGACCGCGGACGGGACGCTGAAGCTGCTCGATTTCGGCATTGCGAAGCTTCTCGACGTTCGGGCCGCGTCCCACACCGTGGCCCTTACACAAGCCGACATCCGGGTCATGACGCCCGACCATGCAGCTCCGGAGCAGGTCCGCGGCGGCCTCATCACCACCGCGAGCGACGTATACGTTCTTGGCGTGCTGCTCTATCAGTTGTTGTGCGGCAAACGAGCGTTCGAGGTGCGGGGGTTGAGGCTCGCGGAAGTCGAGCGCCTGATCTGCGAGGAGCAGCCGCCGGCGCCCAGCCAGCGGCTGCGCGGGATCGCGCGCGAAAACCCCGTGGAGATCGAGCGCATCGCCGACGAGCGCGGCACTACGCCGGCGAAGCTGGTGCGGCAGCTGGCCGGAGAGCTCGACACGATCGTGATGATGGCGATGCGCAAGGAGCCGGACCGGCGGTACGGCTCGGTGGAGCAGCTGGCGGCCGATGTGGAGCTGTACCAGAAAGACATGCCGGTCATCGCGCGCAAGGACACCTGGCCCTATCGCTCGCGCAAGTTTCTCGGCCGCCACGTCTTCGGCGTCGCGGCGTCGGCGCTCGTCATGCTGTTGCTGGCCGGCTTCGCGGTATCGATGTACGTGCAGGCGGAGCGGGTGCGGCGCGAGCGCGACCTGACGGCCGCGCAACGCACGCGCGCCGAGGTGGAGCGCAATCGCGCCGAGCGCGTCTCGGAGTTTCTCGTCGATCTTTTCCAGCGTTCCGATCCCAGCGAGGCGCGCGGCGCCGACGTCACCGCGCGCGAGATCCTGGAGCGCGGGGCCCAGCGCGTGGATACCGAGCTCAAACAGGAGCCGCAGACACAGGCGGTGCTGATGGACGCGATGGGCCGCGTATACCTCGGCCTCGGTTTGTCCGAGCGCGCCGCCCCGCTCCTGGAGCGATCGGTCGAGCTGCGCCGCCAGCTTTATGGCGGGCAAAGCCCCACGACCGCGGCCGGCATGCGCAGCCTCGCGATGGCCCGCCTCGACAAAGGGGACTTGAGCGGCGCGGAACAGCTGTTGCGCGCGGCGCTGCAGATTCAGTCCGAGGCTCCGGCGCGCAACGCGGATGAGATCGCGGCCACGACCCAGAGCCTGGCGACGGTGCTGCTGACGCGCGGGGACTTCGAGGCGGCCGCCAGCCTGTACCGCGAAGCCATCAGCCGCTTGGTCGCCCTGCACGGCGAGCGCCACATGGCCGTCACCTCGGCGCTCAACGAGCTGGCGCTGGTCATGCTCAACCGCGGCGATTACGCCGAAGCCGAGCGCCTGTACTCGCAAGCCCTCGCCATCGACCGCGAATTGCTCGGCAACGATCATCCCCAGGTGCTGCTGCAGGTTGCGAGCCTTGCGACCGCGCTGCAGATGCAGGGCAAGCTCGCCGAAGCCGAGCCCTTGTTTCTGGAGTCGATCGCCACCGCCGAGCGCGTGCTGGGCGCGGAGCATCCCAATACGATCCGTGCACGCGACAACTACGGTTACTTCCTCCAGGCGAAGGGCGAGAACGCGGCCGCCGAGCGCGTGGCGCGCGAAGTGCTGGCGCTCGACCAGCGCGTTCGCGGTCCCGGGCATTACTATGTCGGCTACGACATGGCGAGCCTCGCGGGGCTGCTGTATGACTCCGGACATCTCGACGAGGCCGAGACGCTCTACCACAAGGCCCTCACCATCTATCGAACGACGCTTCCGCAGTCGCATCAATACGTCGCCGCCGCGTTGACGGGCCTGGCGCGCGTTTTCGCCGAGCGCGGCGACGCCGCGCAGGTGGTCGAGATGACCGATCGCGCGATCGCCATTTGGCGCAAGGAGCTGCCGGAAGATCATTGGCAGGTGGCCAATAGCCGCGCCGTGCTGGGCCGATCCGACATGCGCAGCGGCAAGCTCGCGCAAGCGGAGTCGATCCTGCTCGCCAACTATGCTTTGTTGGAGAAGCAGCGCGGCGTCAACGACTTGAACACGCGCCGCACGCGCCGCTGGCTCGCCGAGCTTTATCGTGCCTGGAACAAACCGCAGCTCGCGGGGCGCTACAACTAAGCGTGGCGCGCCGCGCCGGGCGCGGCGTTACTTGCGAAATGCCCCGGTGATCAGATCGCCGTATTCCGTGTCTTTCGCGATGACGCGGTTGCGTCCCCTGTTCTTGGCGTCATACAAGGCCTCGTCGGCCAGTTGCACTAGTCCCTGCGGGCTGCGCCCGACCTCGGGTGTCACGCAGCCGACGCCGATGCTCACCGTCAGCACGGGCGCGACCTTCGAGTGTCCATGCGTGATGTTCAGCGCCTCCACCTCGGCGCGCATCTGCGCGGCTAGCTCGCTCACCGCCCGGCAGTCCATCCCGTACTGCACGACCGCGAATTCCTCCCCGCCGTAGCGCGCGGTGAAATCCAGCGGACGGCGGGCATAACGCTTGAGAATGGCGGCCACCGCCTTGAGGGTCTCATCACCCGCCTGGTGACCATAGCTGTCGTTGAACGGCTTGAAGAAATCGATATCGACCATCGAGATCGCGAGCGTCGAGCGCTCGCGCAGCGCCTGCTGCCAGAGCTGCTCCAGCCGTTCGTCGAACATCCGGCGGTTGTAGAGGCCGGTCAGGCCGTCGCGTGCGGCCATCTCGGCCAGCAGCCGCGCCTCGAGCCAGCGCAGTCGATTGGCGGTTTCGAGGTTGTAACAAGCCACCGCGCCGACCAGGTGCGCCATCGTGAGCACCGAGATGCCATAGACCGCCTGTTGCATCTGCAGCGGCGGCTCCAGCCCGAACGTGGCGGCGACGTAGGCGAGCAGGAGGATCAGATTGCCGGCGAACGCGGCATAAAAGCGCATGCCGACGAGGAAGTAGACATACAGCGTCGTGATGACCAGCGTGGCGAAGACCAGCTGCACGCCCGCGCGCGCCGCGCCGGCTTCGATGAACACGACGCACAACCCGGTGAGGGGCACGGCCGTCTTGACCAGCCGCGGATACCAGCGCAGATACGCGGGCGTGTAGCTGACGGCGATCAGCACGAGGAGCGAGGGCACGATCACGCCGAAGCGCAGGATATCGGGCCAGTACTGGGTCGATTCGTCGAGGAGGGTCCGGTCGAGGATCGCGAAGGCCGACACCAGCAGCACGGCGAGCGATAGGTTCAGCCGCAGCTGGGTGCGGTTGTTCAGCAGGTAGGTATTGCGGAATTCCTGTTCCAGCGAGGGCTCGAAGCGGAGCCTGCGGGTTCCGCGCCGCAGCTGGGTGGCAACCGCGGAATCGGCGATGTCCCCGACTTCGGCCTTGAGCGGTAAGGTCACTTCCGGTTATCCCATCGAACCGAAGGACCTACAGTACCGGCTTGCGCCTTATCGGAACAGGTGTCCGGGCCAAAAAAGCCCGCAAGGGCGGCTACAGCGGCGAGGTGCTTCCGCACCGGCCGTCTGGCCGCGGTAAAGCCGTCGAAGCCTGCTCGCCGCCACGGCCGCGCGTGACCTTGCCTCCTTTCGGATCAATCAGCTAGGATGCGCGCCCTCCTGATGAACCCGGCGCCGGAATAGCTCAGTTGGTAGAGCAGCGCATTCGTAATGCGAAGGTCGTAGGTTCGACTCCTATTTCCGGCACCATCCTTTTTCCGGCCTTTTTCTCGCATTCCGGCACGGCGCGCCTCGGGGCGTAACCAGGAACGACGGAGCAGCTCAGCTCCGAGCCGAACTTCAACGTCATGCTCAGCCAGCGCGGGCTGGTTCAACTCGCCCCGGGCGTTGTAGGCTACAGGCATGGCAGCACGCATCGATGTCATCGACCTCTCCGGTATCGCGCACGTGCGCGGTGTTTCTTTGGGATCCAAACGCCGCGCCCAGGTCAGGGCATGCGTGTCGGATTGGCTACGCAGCCTGAAATCGGCTGGCGTCGCCGACCCGGGACGCTACCTCTCCCAACTGTTGAAAGACACCGACTTTCTGACGGCGATCCGCAAGCACACGCCGGATTTGCTGGAGGAAGTGGTGGGTACGGCGGAAGCGGCAGGGCAGCCGTTCGAGGTGCTGCTGACCTCGCAATTCATGGATGAGGAATGGGCGTACCGGCCCAGCTACCTGAGCCGCGGGGAAGCTACGCAAAAGTGCAGCAGCGTGGGCATCGTGGCGCATCCGGGCGCTGCCGTCGTTGGCCAGAACATGGATCTGGGCGGCTACACGGACGGCCATCAGGTCGTATTACGTATCGCGCCGAACGAACAGGAGCAGGGAGCGCTGGTATTCACCATTGGCGGCATGATCGGTTTGATGGGCGTGAACGCGCGGGGCGTTGGCGTTTGCGTCAATTCGCTCCCTCAGCTTCCGCACGCGAGCGAAGGCGTCCCGGTCGCGTTTGTTATTCGCAAGCTCCTGCAGGCACGGACCGCCGAGGAGGCTGCGCAGACGGTGCAGAGCATTCCGCATGCGACGGGGCAGCACTACCTCATCGTCGGTCCATCGAGCGTGCGATCGTTCGAGGCCTCGCCGGCGGGCGTCGCCGAGTATCGATCGCCCGATCCGTCGCGGGTGATGCACACCAATCACCCGCTGGCGGAGCAGAAAGGGGTCACTTACACGCCGCGCGATCAGACCAACACCGTGGCCCGTCTGGAATGCTTGACGAACCGGCTGATGCAAGGCGATCCGGACATCGAGGCGGTGAAAGCCGCGCTGTCGGCATCGGACAATCCGGAGCATCCGGTGTGCCGGGTGAAGAAGCCGAACGGTCATGCCAGCGCCGTCACGGGCATGATCAGTTTCACCACCGGCTCGATGGTCTCCTCTTTGCGCGCAGGCGCGAAAACCGTGGACTCGTGGATCAGCGCAGGGCCGCCCTGCGAACGCGGTTACACGCAAATTCAGCTTACGGCCGCGCGGTAGCTTGCAGTTCTCGCGGGCTCCGCCTGCAGCCTGGCCAGGCTGCGGGCTATGGACGTTGTCCACGGTAATCTCGTGCTATGGCGTTGGGTGAGCTCGATCCACATTCAACGTTCGCGGATGACGACTTCGTCGCCTTGCTTCTCGGCGGAGAGGCTCCCGATTCCGCCCAACACTCTGACGAAGGACTCGGGCGCTTCGGCGTCGAAGACCCCCGTAAAGCGCATCGCCGCCGTCCGTTCGCCTTCGACGCGGAACCGCGGTTTCTCATTGTAGCGATTGAACTCCGCGGCGATGTCCGCGAGCGTGTCGTCGCGGAAGATCAGCCGGCGCTGCCGCCAGGCGATGACTTTCGCCGTATCCACCGTGGCCAGCGCGGCTACTTTTCCGTCCGGCGCCACGCGCGCGCCCTGGCCTGCGAACAGATCCTGCGCGTCGGCGCCAGTCGCGCCGGCAACTACACGAATCGCTCCCTCGATGACGGCAATCGTCGTCGCCTGACGCTGCCGGTACACGTTGAACTGCGTGCCCACCGCCTGGATCGTCGCAGGTCCCGAGCGGACGCGGAAAGGCCGGCCGGGGTCGCGGGCCACTTTGAAGAGCGCTTCGCCGGCGAGCAGCTCGACCTCGCGCGCCGCGTTCGACAAGCGCACCTCCACCTTCGAACGCGTGTTGAGATGGATGACCGATCCATCCGCCAGCTCGAACGAGCGGATCTCGCCGATGGCATTCTCGTACGCGCGCCATTGCGAGGAGCGCAGGGTGAGAAGTCCAGCTGCGACGACGGCTATCGCAGCAATCGCGGCTGCGATGCCCAGAGTCCACCGCTTCCGCCGCCCAGCGGACGAGGAGACCTGCGGGGCAGCGGCGAAGCGGTCGTCTTCGAGAGGAACCACATTCGAAGATGCCGCGGCGATCAGTTCATTCAAGTCGATGCGCCGCTCAGGGTCGACGCTCGAATAGTGCCGATAGGTCGCCATCACCGATAGAAATTCCCCCACGTGACGCGGTGACGCCTTGAGCCAGGCCACGAACGCCGCGTGCTCCTGCGGGCCGCTCTCACGCAGCGTGGCGAACCACTCGTACGCTTCCTGCGCAACGCCCAGATCGGCTTCAGACCGTTTTTCCATATCCATGTCCATCCGCTACGGGTGGGGTTCGCCGCGCAAGGCGATGAACGCCCTGAACATTTGTTTCTTCACCGTATGCACCGAGATGCCGAGTTTCCGGGCCACTTCGGCGTGCGTCAGCCCGTCGCGCATATGCAGCACGAACATCGGCCGCCATTTGGGGGCGAGCCTCTTCAAGACACGTTCGAACTGGCGCTGCGCGTGCAGCTCTTCGGCCAGCCGGTCCGGGCAGATGCCGGGCGAGATCGCCTCCGTTTCCTCCACGGTTCGTGAGTCGAACGCCGCCAGCTCCTGTCGTTCGCGCTGGCGATATTCGTGCACTACGTGAGAGGCGATCCGGCACATGTAGGCCTGCGGGTCGCGCACCAGCTCGGCGTCATTGACCCGCAGCAGGCGCAGATACACTTCCTGCTCCAGATCGCGGATTTCCTGCGCGCGATGGATACGGCGCATCAGGTAGCGCTGCAGCACCGAACCGTACTGGTTCAGAACCGACACGGCCAGCCAGGCGTTGTCTCGGCGAGTATTCGGGTCTGCCGCCATGATTGCACTATACCCCCACGTCTATAAGGCGTGATTTCGCGCTTCTCCGGGGTATGCTTTTTAAAAACCGTACCCCGCTCATGAGCCCGGCCCCGCCTCTAGCGGTATGGGGCTCGCGTTGGGGGAAATATGAAAAGTAAAGAATCCGGCAGGTTCGGGAAGACCACCAGGCCACTGGTCCGCTGCACGCTGACGGCGGCGGCTATTGTTGTCGTGGCCGCCGCAGCGCCGGCAATGGGTGAAACGCCTTCCAGGTCCCCGGTGGTTCTGGACATTCCGGCCCAGCCGCTGAGCGACGCCCTCAGCGCATTCGCGCAGCAGTCGGGGCTGCAGATCATGTTTCATGCGGACGCGGGCAACAAACTCACGGCGCCGGCCGTGACGGGCAGGGTGACGCCGGTTGCGGCGCTCGAGCGGCTGCTCGCCAACACCTCGCTCGAGTTCGAATTCGTCGACGAGAGAACCGTCGCGATCCGGGAAAAGAAGAAAGAAAAGACGACGGACGCGGGCGCGGCGCGGGGCGATGCGCAGATGAGATTGGCGCGCGAGGATGCTTCGCCCTACACGCAGTCTCCCGAAGAGAAGCCCAAAGCGGCCAACGCCGCGGAGAAGGCGGGCGCAGCAAAGCTCGACGAGATCGTGGTCACCGCGACCAAGCGTCAGGAGTCCGTGCAGGATGTCAGCGCCGGCATCTCCGTCCTCACCACCGCGGACATCCAGCGCCAGGGGCTCGATGACTTCGAAAGTTTCGTGCGCACGATGCCGGGCATCACGCTGAACCAGCAGATCAGGAACCGCGCCGTGCTCAACATCCGCGGAATCTCCACCAGCGTCATCGGCGGCAATACGCAGGATCCGGTGGCGGTGTACATCAACGAGACGCCGGTGACCGATACGTTCGGCGCGCAGATGCAGCCGGACCTGCGGCTGTTCGACGTGGAGCGGATCGAGGTATTGCGCGGGCCGCAGGGAACTTTGTTCGGCTCCGGCTCGCTGGGCGGCACCGTACGGGTGATCACGAAACAGCCGGGCACCGATCGCCTCGAAGCGGCGGGACGGGTGGACTTCGGAGTGACCGAAGGCGGCTTTACCCGCGAGCGCTACGACGCGATGGTCAATGTGCCTCTCGTCCAGGACCAGCTGGCCGTGCGCGTCGTCGGCTATGTGCGCAACGAGGACGGTTGGGTCGAGAACATCAGGACCGGGGCCTTCAACGACACCAAAGATTGGGGCGGCCGGGCGAGCCTGCGGTGGACGCCAACCGCCGCTTTTTCCGCCAACCTCGGGGTGATTCATCAGGACAGCGATCCGCGCGACAGCGATTCGTGGAATCCGGCGCTGGGCCGATACAAGAAGTCCGCGGCGATCGGCGAGGGCCGGCCGGCCGAGTTCACCAACTACAGCCTGAACCTGGAATACGCGATCGCCGACTTCGCCAACCTCGTCTCCGCATCGACGTATCAGACCTCCGATACCGGAGTGTTCTCCGATGGCGGGGACGCCTTCCTGGCCGGCTCCGCGCTGCTCAGCAAGTTCACACCATGGACGTCCAAGTTCTTTACGCAGGAGCTGCGCCTGGTATCGAACTCCAGCTCCAAACTCGAGTGGGTGCTCGGCGCGTTCTACATCGACCGCAAGACGGATTCGAACTTCGTGCTGGAGTATCCGGGTCTCGACCAGCTCTTCTTCGGCCTGCTGCCCAACGATTCGCTGTTCGAAAGCCGCATTCATACGGCTTCCGAGGAGCTGGCGGGGTTCGGCAATGTCAGTTACCTGGTCGGGGAGCGGTGGAAAGTCTCCGGCGGGCTCAGGGTATTCAAGACCAAGGTCGACTACTCTGAACCTCAGCGCAAGACGCTGAGTTTCACCACGTTCGATTTCGTCACGACGTCCTTCGCGAACCGCGGCGAGGCGACCAGCTCCACCTGGCGGGCGGGCCTCGCCTATTTGCCGAGCGCCGACAGCCAGATCTACGCCAACGTCAGCAAGGGCTTCCGCATCGGGCAGGTCAATCCCAATCTCGGTCCGAGCGTGGTCGATCCGGGCGACGTCGTCATTCCGTCCACGTACGATCCCGATACGACCCTCAACTATGAGGTCGGCATCAAGAGCGCCTGGCAGGACGGCAGAATCATCGCCAACCTCGCCGCCTATTACATCGACTGGCGCGACATTCAGCTCAACGCGGTGCGGACATCGGACCGGCTGAGCTTCATCACCAATGCCGGCAAGGCGGTTTCCAAAGGCCTGGAGCTGGAGCTGCGGTCGAGGCCGACGCGCGCGCTGGATCTCGCTCTGAGCGTCGCGCTGCAGGACAGTGAGATCACGCAGATCTCCGCCGCCGACAGTCTGAGGTCCGGTGTAGCGAAGGGAGACGAGCTGCCGGGATCGGTCGATCTGCAGCTGGCCGGCAGCGTTCAATACAGCTGGAGCGCCTACGCCAACAAAGAAATGTATGTGCGCCTCGATGCCCAGTATGTCGGCTCTTCGCTCAATGGGTTCTCGCTGCAGGCCCGCACCGGGCTGCCGAGCACGACACTTGCGACCAACGAGGCCTATGAGAACGTCAATCTGGCCGTGGGCCTGGTGGCGGACCGTTGGGAGCTTGCGGTGTACGGGGAAAACATGACGGATAACGACAGCTTCATCCTGAAGAACGGCTTCTCGACCAACTCGATCAATACACTGCGCCCGCGCACCGGGGGCATTCGCTTCAGCTATCACTACTAGAGCGATGCACGCTCGTATCCTGATAGCAGCGGCTCTTGCAGTCTGCTTTGCCGCGGCCAGCCCGGCTGCAACTCCGAGTCCGCCGCGCGGCAAGATCGTCAGGGCCGACGACGGTTTCGATCTGTGGTACGAGGCCCTGGGCCGGACGGGGCCGGCGGTGATCTTCATATCCCGGACTCCCGACGAGCATCGCGCGCTTGCGCAGCGCCTGTCAGTGGCCTGTCGGGTCGTTTTGTTCGAGCCCCGGCACATGGCTGTCGACTATTCTCAGCAGATCCGCAGGACGGCCAAGGAGCATCCGGAAAAGGCCGACCGGGCGATGCTGGATCATTTCGCCAATCGCAACCTCGACTGGGACCTTGCACAGTTCAAGGTCCGGCCTTTTCCCGCCGAGCGGGCGATCGCCGACCTGCATGCGGTGGCCGACGCCGCCGGCATCGACACGTTCACGATCTCGGGCTATTCGTCGACCTCTCTCTATGCACAATTCCTCGTGCCGTTGAGCAAACGGATCACCGGGATCATCGCGGGCGGATTTCCGGTGCTGGGTGGATACGAGTACTGGCAGGGTGTCTATGACGCGAGCGCAATGTCTCTGGCGCGCGCCGGCTCGCCGGTGGAGTCGGCCGACTATGCTTTGTTCTCCAAAACCGTCGAGGCGCTGCGCACGCGTGATGAGAAGGCCGTTTACCGCTCGCTGCCCGGCGTCAAGGTGGTTTTCTTCGGCTCCCGGGACGGGGAGCCGGGTGATCGGCTCTATGAGGCGGGCTTCAAGGGTGGCCGCATGGCGGCGGCCCTGCGTAAGCAGAGAAAGGATCTGGAGGCACTGGGGTTCAAGGTGATCGAGCTGGAGGGCTTCGACCACATCGACCTGCTGAGTCAGGCCGATCTGATTGCGGCGCGTCTCATGCCATTAATCAGGTAGGTCGCGTCTGGTGAGAGGCGCATTCGCCGCGTTTCTTCGTCAACGGCCGGCGGAAATGTCCTTCCCCGTGAGATCGGGCAGCAGCAGCGTCGCGACGAAGCTCGCGGCGGCGGACACCGCAATGTAGCCGGCGATCGCGTATCCGGAGCCGAATGTGGCGAGCAGAGCCACTGCGATCAGCGGCGCGGGCCCGCCGGCGACGACCGAGGCGAGATGGTAACCGAGCGATGCGCCGGAATAGCGCAGCCGCGGGATGAAGCATTCCGCGATCAAAGCGGCCTGCGGCCCGTACGCCATGTCGTGCGGAATCATCGCCAGAACGATCGCCACGAACACCCAAGCCGGCGCCGCGGTGTCGAGCAGAGCGAAATAAACGAAAGCAAACACACCGATCGCCGCCGTGCCCGCCAGGTACATCCGCTTCCTGCCGATGCGATCCGACAGCCAGCCGAACAATGGAATCGTGACGAACGACAGAAGCGCCGCGCTCATCACCGCCTTGAGCAGGAAGTTGCGTGACAGGCCGAGCGTGGCGGTGCCGTAGGTGAACACGAACGCCGTGAAAATGTAGAACGCGGTCTGTTGCCCCAGGCGGCTGGCCGCGGTAAGGAAGATTTCGCGCGGCTGGCGTTTGAAGACTTCGACCGCCGGCCGCTCGGCGACGTTGTTGGTGGCTGCCAGCTCGCGGAACGCCGGCGTCTCCAGAATCTGCAGGCGGATGTACAAGCCGACGAGCATCAGCACGACGTTGAGCAGGAAGGGGACGCGCCAGCCCCAGCCGAGGAATGCGTCGCCCGAAAGCGCGCTGCTCGCCAGGACCGCGAGGTTCGCCAGAAAAAGTCCCGCGGGCACGCCGAACTGCGGCCAGGACGCGATGAAGCCGCGATGTGAGCTGGTCTTGGCCCATTCCATCGCGAGCAGCACCGAGCCGCCCCACTCGCCGCCCACGCCGATGCCCTGGATGAAACGCAGCAATGTCAGGATGACCGCTCCCCAGATGCCGATGCTGTCGTACGTCGGCACCAGCGCCACGGCGAAGGTCGACAAGCCCATCAGCAGCAGCGTCGCAATCAGCGCGGACTTGCGGCCGATGCGGTCGCCGAAATGGCCGAAGACAAAAGCCCCCACCGGCCGCGCCACGAAGCCCACCGCGAAGATCATGAAGGCTTGCAGAGTACCTACCAGCGGCTCGGACGCGGGAAAGTAGAGCTTGGCGAACACCAGCCCGGTGACGGTGGAGTAAAGAAAGAAGTCGTACCACTCGATCGTGGTGCCGATGGTGCTGGCGATGACCGCGCGCGTCAGCTGCGTGCGGTGATCGGGGCCCGCGCCCGCCGTGGTGTTGGCGCTCATCCGCTGGAGTGTTTGTTCAACCGCAATGACCGGTGCGCCGCGCCGCGGTCAGCCGGCGTGGCCGCCCGTGAGCTCGTATCTGGAGCCGGTTACGATTTTGGCGCTTGCTTCCACTTCTTCAGGATCTCGCGCTCGCGCTCGGGCGTCAGGCCGGCTTTGAGTTTTTCGCGCTCCTCGGGCGGGCGCGCGGCGTGCCAGGCGAGCGTATCGCGTACCGTCGTTTCGAGCGGCCGGAATTTCAGGCCTTTGGCGACGGCACGGTCGGACTTCACCAGCGCGATGCCGCCATTCTGGCCGGAGGGCGACGCCCAGATCGGAATCTCAGGTCCCGGCGCCAGCTTCTCGTCGGTGAGGAATTGTGCATCGACCCAGGTGAACTGCGTATCGGCTTTCGAGACCTTGCGGCTCACCTCGAGCACTTCGCCCATGGTGACCTGGCGGGGCGGAATGCAGATGTTGTAGGCGCCCGTATGGCGCTGCTCGACGCAATCGCGCGTGAAGTTTGCGAGGTCGCGCACGTCGATGAACTGCACGGGGTCGGCGGCGCTGCCTGGCGCGAGCATCTCGCCGCCGCGCGAGACGCGCACCGGCCAGTAGGTGAAGCGATCGGTCGAATCGCCCGGGCCCACGATGTAGCTCGGACGGATGATCGTGCAATGCTGCTGGCCGTAGGTGTCCGTGATCACTTTTTCGCACGCGACCTTCAGGCCCCCGTAAGTCTCGCTCGTGACCTTCTCGACCTTCGGGTCTTTCAGCGTCGCGAGCGGCGAGCTTTCATCGATGCCGGGCTTCGAGAGGTCCGCATAGGCGGAGATGCTGGAGATGTAGACGTAGTGGCGTACATGGTCCTTCAACGCCTGGGCGCTGATCTTCACGATGCGCGGGACGTAGCCGCTGTTGTCGACCACGACATCCCAATCCCTGCCGCGCAGCGCCGCGATGTCGCCATCGCGGTCGCCGAACAGGGACTCGAGGTCCGGGAACTTGGCCTTGCTGAGCTTGTCGTTGTTGAAGAGCGTGACCTCGTGCCCGCGCTTGCGCAGGGCCTCGATCATGTGCGGGCCGATGAATCCGGTGCCGCCGAGGATGAGCACGCGCAATGGCTTGGTTTGTGCGCCGGCGACACCGTTGACGAGCGCGGCTGCGGCGGTGGCAGCTCCGATCTTGATCACTTCGCGTCGGTTCATGGCTGCTCCAGGGATGGCGACTTTGCAGTCGGCAGGGAAGCAGCTTAGGCAGAGACGCAGCTCCACGCAACCCTTCGGTGTGTCGCGAAATGTGTTGGCGCTGTTTGTAACTTGGCGTCAAATCAGCGCCGACCCATAATCGCGTCCACTAAGTCAGCTCAGGCTCGTACCGATGACGACAGCGCAACCCCCCGTGACTGTATCTCCTGACCGGACCGCAGGTGGCATCCGCGTCGTGCCGGGTGTTCCCGCCGGAGAGGCCTCGCAGGCGCAATACCAGTTGCGCATGCAACGCGATGTGCTCTCGCCGATGCGCGACGGCGTCCTGCTGGCGATGGACCTGTTGCGTCCCGACGCCCCCGGCCGCTTTCCGGTGGTCCTGATGCGCACGCCCTATAACAAGGTGGCGAACGTTACGTCCCGGCACCGGCCATTCCAGGAGCAACTCGCCCGTTGCGGCTATATCGTCGCGCTCCAGGATTGCCGCGGGCGGTTCAATTCCGACGGGGTTTTCGACCCCTACCGGCAGGAGCACGCGGACGGCTTCGACACGGTGGAGTGGCTGGCGGCCCAGGACTGGTGCGATGGCAACATCGGAATGATCGGCGGCTCTTACGTCGGCCAGACGCAGTGGTTTGCGGCGTCCCAGGCTCCGAAGGCCCTCAAGGCCATCGTTCCGACGGTTTCGCCCCCCGGCCATCCGTTCCTGAACGAGCCGCTGTGGGGCGGGGTGATGATCATGGCCGCCACGGAATGGATGTTCTCCATGGGCCGGCGCTGCGAGCTGATCACCGGGCTCCAGGGCCTCTATACGCAGGACCCGGATTACTTCGAGGCGCTGCCGCTGGCGCGGGTGGCCGAGCGGGCCGGTACTTCGAGCAAGTGGTGGGATGATTGGCTGTCCCACCCAACCTACGACGCCTACTGGCGCTCTCACGGCTACGAGGAATACTGGCCGCGCATCACCGTGCCCGCCCTCAATATCACGGGCTGGTGGGACATGAATTTCCTCGGCTCGCCGCGCAATTTCGTCGGCATGCGCCGGCATGGCGCCACGCCGCAGGCACGGGAAGGGCAGCGGCTGGTGATCGGTCCCTGGCCCCACTGGGTCAACCGGTTCCGCACGCTCAGCGGACTGGATTTCGGCGCCTCGGCGGTAACCGACCTGGATACCTATACGCTGCGGTTCTTCGACCACTGGCTGAAGGGCCGCAAGGAAAACGGCCTGAGCGGGGACGCCCGGGTCCATGTGTTCGTCCTGGGCGCCAACCAATGGTGGGAAGCGGATGAGTGGCCCCTGCCAGGTACCCGGCCGACGGAGTTCTACTTCCACAGTGGCGGCAACGCCAATACCCACCGCGGGGACGGCCGCCTTTCCCGCCGGCGCCCCGGCGGCGAGCCGAACGATGAGTACGAATCCGATCCGCTCGATCCGATCCGGGTCACCTGGAGCCTGCACGAAGGCCCAGTGGACGACCGGCCTCTGAGCGCCCGCCGCGACGTGCTCTGCTACACGTCGGAGGTCATCGAGCAGCCATTGGACGTCGTCGGTCCGGTGAAGGCCGTGCTGTATGCGTCGTCCTCCGCGCGGGATTGCGATTGGCATGTGCGCCTGGTCGACGTCCATCCGGATGGCGCGGCGCGCTTCCTGTGTCACGGTGCGCTGCGCGCGCGGTTCAGGCAGGGCTACGAGCGCGCGGTGTTCCTCGAGCCGGGCCGCGTCGAGCGTTTCGAGATCGATCTGTATGCCGTCGGCGTGCGCTTTCTGCCGGGGCATCGCATCCGTGTGCAGGTTTCTTCTTCGTGGTTCTCGCGCTTCGAGCGCAACCCGCAGACCGATGCCGGGAACTGGATGAAGGACGAGCGGGCGCCGGTGAGCGCGCGGCAGAAGGTCTATCACGATGCGAAACAGGCTTCGTACATCGCCCTGCCGTTGATTCCTGTTGCACCCCGATGATGAGATGAGCCCACGGGCCGGTCGATCGCCTCGTCCGGGAGTCGGCCGGCCATCGATCGATCCGCGGCGCCGGCTCATCGCAGCTTGGACACAGAGGACCTATGAGCGACAAAAAAGCGGCTGAAATTCACGCGGACAGCATCGTCATCGACGCGGTTTGTCCGCTGGTGACGGACCATCCCCAATATCTCGACTGGTACCGCGAAGGCGGCGTAACCGCCCTCGCGCCCACGATCGCGAGCACCGAGAGCGCCCGCGCCGCGCTCAACCGCCTGGGTACCTGGCATCGCCTGCTGCGCGAGCGCGAGGACTTGCTGCTGGTGCGCCAGGCGCGCGACGTCGAGATCGCCAAGGAGACGGGGCGCCTCGGGATCTACCTGCATTTCCAGGGCACCGATCCCATCGAAGACAACCTCGACCTGATCGACATGTACAAGGCGCTGGGCGTGGGCATCGTGCAACTCGCCTACAACGTCAAGAACCGCGTCGGCGACGGCTGCGAGGAGCGCACGGACGCGGGCCTCAGCCGCTTCGGCATCAAGCTGATCGGGCGGCTCAACGAGGCGCGCGTGATCGTCGATTGCACGCATACCGGGCATCGCACCTCGATGGACGCCGTCGAGCATTCCAGCGCGCCCGTCGTTCTGTCCCACTCCAATCCCGACTCCGTCCACCCGAGCGCGCGCAATGTGGCGGACGAATTGATCGATGCGATTGCGCGCTCCGGCGGGCTGATCGGCGTCGTGGGCTTCCCTGCCATGGTCGCGGCCGCCAAGCACCCCACGCTCGATGATTTCATCGCGCATATCGACGCGCTCGTGGAGCGCGTGGGCATCGACCATGTCGGCCTCGGCATCGACTACTACAGCGGACAAGCCGGCGTCGCCAGCGACGCGGACGCGCTGCGCTTCTACGACGAGGCGGTTGCGGCCGGCATCTGGGGTTCGGCGTACCCGCCGCCGCCTCACCACTATCCCGCCGGCATCGATACGCCGTGTACCTTGCCGAATCTCACCCGGCGGCTGTTGGAGCGGGGCTACGTCGAAGCCGACGTGCGCAAGATCCTGGGCGGGAACTGGCTGCGCGTCATGCGCGCGGTGTGGGGCTAGAGACCGGAAAATCCGGCGGTTTACGCGCAGCGCGCGTTGCGGCGCGCGGCGCTTTCCATGGATTAGCTATCGTGATGCGTTGATTAGAAAATTTGGTTTGCCGGGGCGGGGCCGCGCTTTATAGCTTGGTCGGATTGGCATCCGAAGAGAGACGACGGCATGGAACTGAAACCAAAACTGCGGGTCGAAGTCGAACATTGGCCCCTGGTCACGCCCTTCCGCATCACCGGCTATGTCTGGGACAACATCGATGCTCTGCTGGTCACCCTCGAGCAGGAGGGCAAGGTGGGGCGCGGAGAGGCCAACGGCGTCTACTACAAGAACGACAAGCCCGTCGACATGATCAAGCAGGTCGAGGCATTGAAGACAAAAGTCGAGGCGGGGATCAGCCGCGAGTCGCTGCGCACGCTGCTGCCGCCCGGCGGGGCGCGCAACGCGCTGGACGCCGCGCTGTGGGATCTGGAGGCCAAGCTGAGCGGTCGCCGGGCCTGGCAGATCGCCGGGCTCGAAAAGCCGCGGCCGCTGCTGACCACTTTCACCTGCGGCGCCGATGAGCCGAAGAAAATGGCCGATACCGCCGCGCACACTTACGCGCATGCGCGGGCCATCAAGCTCAAGCTGACGGGCGAGTCGAGCGACGCGGACCGCGTGCGCGCGGTGCGCGAGGCCCGGCCGGACGTATGGCTCGGCGTCGATGCCAACCAGGGTTTCACGCGCGCCTCGCTCGAGCAGCTGCTCCCGGTGCTGGTGGAGACGAAAGTGGAGCTTATCGAGCAGCCGTTCCCGATCGGACAGGAAGCGCAGCTCGACGGCCTGAAGTCCCCCATCCCCGTCGCGGCGGACGAAAGCGCGCAGAGCCTCGCGGACATTCCCGGGCTCGTCGGGCGCTTCAACGTGGTCAACATCAAGCTGGACAAATGCGGCGGCCTCACCGAAGGGCTGGCGATGGCGCGCGCGGCGCGCGGGCTCGGGCTCGACACGATGGTGGGCAACATGCTCGGCACTTCGCTGGGGATGGCGCCGGCCTTTTTGCTGGGGCAGCTGTGCAAGGTGGTGGACCTCGACGGGCCGGTGTTTCTCAAGACCGACCGCCCGACGACGGTCCGGTATGCCGACGGCCATATCGACTGCCCCGAGAGTCTATGGGGGTAGCGCCTTCACCGGCCGATTTCCAGGAGAGCGTGGCCCGCCTGATCGGCCTGTATCTGCCTTCGGGCCGGTGCTCGATCAAGACGATCGCGCAGCGCCTGGGCATTCATCGCAGCACCCTCAACAAACGACTGATCCGCACCAATCAAAGCTACCTGCGCCTGCTGCAGGCGGCGCGCATCGAGCGCGCCACGCAGCTGTGCCGGACCAACCAGCCGCTGCGCGACATCGCCCGCGAGCTGGGCTTCGCCGACCTCAGTGTCTTCTCGCGCTGGTTCACCGCCACTTATGGCCGCTCGGCGAGCGCGTGGCGCAAAGCGCAGACTCCGCCGGCCCCGGTCCGCCGCGCCAGCGAGCCCGGCCTGCGGATCGTGCTGCGCACCGACCTCGTGCGCGAATCCGACGCCGACGCCTGGCGGCAATCGCAGGCCTGAGCCCGGATGCGGGGCTGCGCGGACTCCTTATATATGCCCCTTAGGGGAACCCGGCAGGCGGGAGCATGAATACACGCGTTGGCTTTGCAAAGATCGGATCGCTCGCGGGCGCATTGCTCGTCCCGCTCGTGGCGCACGCGGCGGCGGCTCCGGACAAACGGCTCGCCGGAGCGGACCGTTATATCGAGCAGGTGCGCGCGGACTGGGACAACGTCGGCGCCGCGGTTGCGGTCGTGCGCGGCAACGAGGTCATCTACGCGCGCGGTTTCGGCGTGCGGGAGCTGGGCAAGAGTGCCAAGGTCGATGCCGACACGCTGTTCCAGGTTGGCTCCACGTCCAAGGCCTTCACCACCGCGGCGCTCGGCCTGCTGGTCGACGAAGGCAAGGTCCGCTGGGACGATCCCGTCATCGATTACCTGCCCGGATTTCAGTTGCCCGATCCCTGGCTCACGCGCAACCTCACCATTCGCGACGCGGTGACGCATCGAAGCGGCATCGTGGGTACTCCCTACTTCGTCATGGGCGTCATGGACCAGGATACGACCGTGCGCCTGCTGCGCTATGCGCCGATCGAGGCGGCCTTCCGCGATTCGTATCGCTACAGCAACCCGATGTACGCGGTGGCAGGACAAGTCATCGAGGCGGCTTCCGGCATGAGCTGGCACGAGTTCGTCAAACGTCGGCTGCTGCGGCCGCTCGGGATGACTCGCAGCGGCACGAGCCCTTACGAATTCTGGGATGCCCGCTTCGTTACTCCCACGTTCTTCGGCTCATCCGCCGTCCGCCCGAGCATCACCGAGGCGCGCGATGACAACGTCGCTATGCCGCATGGCTGGGACGAGAGCGGCAAGATCATCGTGCTGCCCTGGCAGAGTTACGACAACGCGGCCGCGGCGGGCTCGATCGTGTCGAGCGTTGCCGACATGGCCCACTGGCTCGTCCTGCACCTCGACGAGGGACGCTTCGAGGACAAACAAATCTTGAGGAAGGAGACGGTCAGGGAGCTGCACGCCGCGCAGAACCTGCACACCGGTCCTGCCCAGTTCCCCTTCGAAGACTCGCCGACGAGCTATGCGATGGCATGGCGCAAGGCCGAGTATCTCGGCACGCCGCACCTCGCGCACAGCGGCGGCATCGTGGGATTTCCGGCGTACGCGGCGCTTTTGCCGGAGCGCAGGCTCGGCGTCGTCGTGCTGGCCAATGGCCCCAAAGGCGTGCGCGATCAATACACGTTCCACAAGGCCATCGCTTTCTGGATTTTCGACCGCCTGCTGGACGCGCCGCAGCGCGCGTGGAATCGCGAATTTCTGGGCAAGATGCAGCAGGTGCGGCGGGAGGCGCAGCAGGAGGAGGAGAAACTGCGGCAGTCGCGTCCAGCGAATACGCCGCCATCTCTGCCGCTCGAGGGCTATGCGGGCGTGTATGAAGACCGGAAAGGTCACTCGGGGCCCGTGAGTGTGCGCGTGGAGAACGGGCGGCTCGTACTGCGCTTCGCCGGAGAGGGCGCGTTTTCCGCCGACCTGGAACCCTGGCACCACGACGTGTTTCGGCTGCATCCCCAGTCCAGCGTCGCCGACGTGCTCGGTCCCAAGTTCGCCACGTTCACTCTCGATGCCGCCGGCCAGGTGGCGGCCATGTCCGCGTTCGATGCCACGTTCGAGCGCCAGTCCCGCGATGCGGCGCCGCAAGCGGCGAGCCGGAACTGAGCAGGTAAAAAACCGCGCGGGGCAGGGCCGCTTCGCACTCGGTCGGGTGCGCGAGAATTCGTTTGCGCACGTGCTCCGACGCGCCGCACTACCGCGGGCTCGACACTCGCTTGTCCCCGGCGCCTTCTCGAGCCGGCGCGCCCCGCGATTCGCTGACCTTGACCTGCGGTACTATACGCACCCGCTATCAGCCCGCTCTTCAGCCGAGGTTTCCCATGAGCACCTTCGACGCCGGCAAAGCTCCCGTCCGCAACAGCTACGACGCCGATGTCCCGCCGAATCTCCTGCAGTTCATGCTCAAGAGCTGGAGCACCAGGCCGCGCAAGTTGCCGAAAGTACTCCCGAATGCGGCGAATTTCCGCGCGCGGCGCGAACGCTTGTCGCAGCGCTTTCCCGGCGATGTCCTGGTCGTCCCTACCGGCCATCTCAAGGTGCGCGCCAACGACACCCACTACCGGTTCCGGCCGGCCACGGACTTTTTCTACCTCACGGGCAACATGGAGCCGGACTGCGTGCTGGTAATGCTGCCGGAGGGCAAGGGCCACCGTTCGGTGCTGTTCGTCGAGCCCAATCCGGGCCGCTCCGACGCGTCATTCTTTACCGACCGGCGCAGCGGCGAGTTGTGGGAAGGGCCGAGGCCGGGGATACCGGAGAGCGCGCACCGCTACGGTCTGGATTGCGAAGGGCTGCCTGAGCTGGCGGCGGCGCTCGAGTCGGCGGCGGCTTCGTTTGGTGGACGCCACCGCGTGCTGCGCGGGTTTTCGGCGCCGACCGAGGGTTTGCTGAAAGACGCCGACGCCGCGCAGCTGCAGCGGGACAAGGAGCTGGCGACCGTATTGTCCGAGATGCGGCTGCTGAAGGACGCCGATGAGATCAAAGCTCTGCAGAGCGCCGTCACGGCGACCAAACAAGGCTTCGAGGATGTCATCGCGCGGCTGAAGACCGCCAGGAGCGAGCGGGAGCTGGAAGGGGTGTTCTGGACGCGGGCGCGCATGGAAGGCAATGACGTCGGCTACTCCTCGATCGTCGCCTCCGGGTCGCACGCCTGCACGCTGCATTGGAAGAAGAACGACGGCGCCATCCACAAGGGCGACCTGCTGTTGCTGGACGCGGGCATCGAAGGCAATTCGCTGTACACGGCGGATGTCACGCGCACCCTGCCGATCTCCGGGAAATATTCGCGCGAGCAGCGCGCGGTGTATGCGCTCGTGCTGGAGGCGCAGCAGGCCGCGATGGCGATGGTGAAGCCCGGCAACGATTTCCTCGACCCGAACAAAGCGGCGATGACGGTGCTGGCGCATGGCCTGGAACGCCTGAAGATCCTGCCGACCTCCGCCGAGGAAGCGCTGAAGGACGAGAATCAGTTCTACCGCCGCTACTCGCTCCACAATGTCAGTCACATGCTCGGCCTGGACGTGCACGACTGCGCGCAGGCCCGCGCCGAGAACTACAAGTACGGCAAATTGCAGCCCGGCATGGTGCTGACGGTGGAGCCCGGACTGTACTTCCAGACCGACGATCTGACCGTGCCGCCCAAATGGCGCGGCATCGGCGTGCGGATCGAGGACGATGTCGTCGTCACCGCCAAAGGTCACCGCAATCTGTCGGCGATCCTGCCGAGCCAGCCCGACGAAGTGGAGGACTGGATGCGCCGGATCTGGAAGCGCCGCTGACGAACGCTGCGTGACGTGGCGGTCCGCGGAGATCGGGCCGCCGCACGGTGCCACGGCGACGGCACCCGATACTTTCGCTGACGCAATTGCGCCGCGTAACCCACTACGACGTTTATCGCCGGGATTTCCCCCATACGATTTTTTCCCTTGCGGCGCGCGGGCTTGCGGGCGTACTGTTTCCTCACGCCACCGTCCTGTCCACCCGTCCTGCGGCGCCAGCGATGACCGACCGTCCCAACGACATCTTCGTCCGTCTGTTTGCGGAAAGCCGCGACGCCTTGCGCCGCTACGTCCGTCGTTTGGTGCGCTCCCGGGAAACGGCGGACGAAATCGTGCAGGAAGCTTACCTGCGCACGTACGAGCATGGCGACGTCCAGACGCCGCGCGCATTTTTGTTCTCAACCGCGCGCAACCTTGCCGCCGACAGCCGCCGTCACGAGCGCGCCGCGGCGACGGACCTCGTCGAGGACATCGACGACTCGCGCGTCGTGGAGGAGGGCGGGCCGCTGGAGAACGTCCTCATCGCCGATGAGGCATCGCGCATCTTGAAGCAAGCCATCGACCGCCTGCCGCCGCAATGTCATGCGGCGCTGACTTTGAAGGTATTCCACGGCTGCTCGTACAAGGACATCGGCGCGACGCTGGGCCTGTCCGAAAAGACCGTCGAGAAGCACATCGCGCGCGGCCTCGATCGGGTGCAGACGTATCTGCGGGCGCGCTATTCGGACTACAGACATGAGAGATTCGCAGGCGGAGGCCGCGATGGCTGAGATCCATCCCATGCGCAGCCGCGCCCAGATTCAGCGTGAAGCGAGCGCGTGGATCGCGCGCTTCAACGCGGATCACGTTTCGGACGAGGATTGTGCGCGCTTCGAGGACTGGCGCCGCGCCAGCGCCGCGCACGCCCGCGCTTATGAAGAAGTGGCTGCGACCTGGCGTCACCTCAACCAGACCGGCGAGCTCGTTAGCTCCGTCGCGTTGGGCCAGGCTTTCGGCAGCTCCACACTGGAGGCCATCCGGCGCTCGCGCCGCGCATCGAGCCGGCGGTTCGTGTTTGCGGTCGCCGCGACGTTGGCGGCTGCGGCGCTCGGCGCGTGGTGGTGGGTCGGCTCCATGGCGCCGCGAACACAGTTTCAAACGGCCGTCGGTGAGCACGCGGCGGTCCAGCTGCCCGATGGCTCTTCGCTCGAGATCAACAGCAACAGCCGCGCGCGCGTCGACTACATGCAGCACGCGCGCGTCATCCGGCTCGAGCGCGGCGAGGCATTCTTCCAGGTCGCGCACGATGCGCAGCGCCCATTCTGGGTCGTGGCCGGCGGCTCATGGGTGCGCGCGGTCGGCACGGCGTTCAATGTCGATGTGCGGCCCGGCGGCGTGCGCATCACGGTGAGCGAGGGCACGGTGAAGGTTGCAGCCAATGCGCCCAAGGAAGGCGAAACACCGTCCGATGCGCAGCTGGCGCGCGCTTCGGTCTCGATCTTGAAAGCAGGGCAGCAGGTCAGCGTCCAGGGCGCGGCGACCGAGGTCCGCTCGCTCGCGCCGCTCGAGCTTTCGCGCTCGGTCTCCTGGCGCGGCGGGTCGATCTATTTCAAGGAGGAGCGCCTGGCGACCGTGGTCGAGGAGCTTGGCCGCTACACCACGATGCAGATCGTCATCGAGGACGATGCGCTGCGCGATCTCGGCGTCGGCGGCACCTTCGAGACGACGCCTCAAGGCGCGGAGGCGCTGCTGACCACGCTGCAGGACGGCTTCGGCCTCGCAGTCCGTCGGGAGAGAGGCCGCGCGTACATCGGCAAAGGCCCCAGGCAAAACGAGTAGGGGAATTTCCCTCGTAAGTCGTCGTAGGTCGCGAGACCTGAAGAACTCACGAGGCACGTTATGAGATCGTTGCGCCATTGCGCTCTTCTGTTCCTGACGCTCTGCTCCCCGCTCGCGCTCGCCGACGCGCTGCGCTTCGATATACCGGCGCAGCCTTTGCCGGAGGCGCTCAAGATTTTCGCCGACCAGGCGAAGATGCAGCTGCTGTACCAGCCGGAGGCCATCAGTGCCGGCATGTCGAACGCGGTCGTGGGCGATTTCGAGAAGCGCACGGCGCTCGAGCTGCTGCTGAAAGGTACCGGCTACGAAGTCGTGTTCAGCAAGGGCAATGCCGCGACGGTGAGGAGAGTCGAGAATGGCGCCGCGTCCGGCGTGACGGTGTCTTCCGCAACCGCCGGCGATAACGTCGGCATAAGACTGGTGCAATCTGCGGCCGGCTCGCGCTCGAGTGAGGCGGGCGGCGCCGAGGAGCGGAATACGTCGGCTGCCTCCGGCTACGACGATCAAAGCTCGAAGAAAGCCATCGAAGAGATCATCGTGACCGCGCAGAAGCGCGTCGAGCGGCTGCAGGACGTGCCGATTCCGGTGACGGCCATCAGCGCCGCCACGCTCCTCGGCACCAATCAGCTGAGATTGCAGGATTACTTCACTCGAATCCCCGGACTCAGCGTCACGCCGAGCTATACGGGCGACGTGCCGATGCTGTCGATCCGCGGCGTCACGACCGGTCCTTACACGAATCCGGCCGTCGGGATTGTCGTTGACGATATCCCGTACGGATCGACCACGCTGCTCGGCGGCGGCGAGCTGGTGCCCGATATCGATCCAAGCGAGCTGTCGCGTATCGAAGTGCTGCGCGGACCGCAGGGCACTTTGTATGGCGCCGCGAGCATGGGCGGATTGGTGAAGTTCGTGACGGTCGATCCGTCGACGGAGCGCTTGAGCGGACGAGTCCAGGCGAGCCTCAGCAGCGTTCAGAACGGCGATGAGCTGGGCTACAACGTGCGCGGCGCGATCAACGTGCCGCTCGGCGAGACCTGGGCCATGCGCGCGAGCGCGTTCACGCGGCTCGATGCGGGCTATGTCGACGATCCCGGCCTCGGCGCGGAAGGCGTCAACCGCATGACCGTCAACGGCGGTCGTTTGTCGGCGCTGTGGCGTCCCTCGGATGCGTTTTCGCTGAAACTGAGCGCGCTGTTCCAGCACACCATTGCCGACGGCTCGTCCGATGTCGACGGCGGGCTGGGCGATCTGGAGCAGCGCCGGCTGCGCACCACGGGCTCGAGCACCAAGCGGGTGGAATCGTACAGCGCGAGCTTGAACGCGAAACTCGGTCAAGTCGACCTGACTTCGCTCAGCGGCTACAGCGTCAGCGACTTCACTTCGCGCGTCGACCTGGGGCTGGTGGGCTTCGGGCCGCTGACGCAGGCACAGTTCGGCGTGCCGGGCACCCTGTCGCGCGGCTATATCAACACCAACAAATTCACGCAGGAAATCCGGCTGTCCGCCCCGATCGGGCCGAAGGTGGATTGGCTGCTGGGCGCCTTCTACACGCACGAAAGCTCTTACAACAACGGCGATTTGTTCGCCGTCGACCCGGATACGCTGCAGGTTTTCGGCAACTGGCTGCACGGGGACCAGCCTTTCACTTATGACGAATACGCCGCGTTCGCGAATCTCACATTCCACATCACCGATCGATTCGACGTGCAGGTCGGCGGGCGCTCGAGCCAGAACCGGCAGAAATACACTTCGATCAACGAAGGTCCTTACGTCAGCGTTTTCGGCGGCGGAACCTCTCCGCAAATCGTGCCGCAGGTGAAAACCAGGGAGAACGCCTTCACTTACCTGGTGACTCCGCGCTTGAAGATCATGCCGGAGCTGATGGTGTATGCGCGCCTGGCGTCGGGTTACCGGCCGGGCGGTCCCAATACTTCTCTTGGCGCCTCCGGCATCGCGCCGGAGTTCGATTCGGATACGACGCAGAACTACGAGATCGGCATCAAGGGAGATGTGCTCGGCCGACTGCTGACGCTCGATGCCTCGCTCTATCGCATCAACTGGAAGGACATCCAGATCCAGCTGTACGACCCCGTGAACCGGATCTATTACTTCGCCAATGGCAGCGAGGCGCGCAGCCAGGGTATCGAATTCTCGGTCGAATCGCGCCCGCTCGAGGGCATGACCATCGCCGCGTGGGTGGCGTGGAATGACGCGGAGTTGACCGAGGCTTTCCCGGCCACGAGCACGGTTTACGGCGTCGCAGGGAGCCGGCTGCCCAACGTCAGTCGTGTGTCGGGCAATTTCTCGCTCGATCAGGCCTTCAATCTCACCGCCAGCATGACGGGTTTCGCGGGCTTCTCGGTGAGCTACATCGGCGAGCGCGAGGGCGACTTCATCGCCACGCCGCAGCGGCAGATCCTGCCGGCCTTCGCGCGGACGGATCTGCATGCGGGCGTGAAGTACGAGAGCTGGACGGTCGACTTGTTCGCGAACAACATCACCAACAAACGAGGCCTCCTGAGAGGCGGCCTGGGCGCCTATCCGCCCAACGCGTTCAACTACATCCTGCCCCGTACGGTGGGGCTGTCGGTGGCGCGGACGTTCTGAGCGCGCGCGAAAAATTCCGCACGCACTTCAACCTGATATGAAAAGCTCCACGTCATTGGTGGCGGCGGCGCTCGTCATCGCGACGAGCGCCGCAGCGCAACCCGCGCGCTCCGCAGTCACCGCCGAGGACTATGCACGCGCCGAGCGATTCCTCTTCTGGAATCGCGACCAGTATCTCGTCAACGGCGACATCCAGCATCACTGGATCGGCACGCAGGACCGCTTCTGGTATCAACGCACCACCGAGAGCGGTTCGAAGGAGTTCGTGGTGGTGAACGCCGCCGATGGCACGCGGTACCCCGCGTTCGATCAGGGGAAGATCGCGGCCGCGCTGTCGGAGCGGACCCACAAGCCGGTCGAAGCCGGCGCCTTGCCGTTCTCCAGTTTCAAGTATGTCGGTGGCGTTCAGGCCATCCAGTTCGACATCGAGGACGCGACGTGGACCTGTCAGCTCAAGACCTCAGTTTGCGAGAGCGCGCCGTCGGGGGCGCCCAAGGCTGAAGAGTCGCTTTCGCCCGATGGGAGATGGCTGGCTTTCACGCGCGCGCATAACCTTTGGCTGCGTGAGCGGTCCAGCGGCCGCGAGCTGGCTTTGACCACGGACGGCGCGGAGAACTATGGCTATGCGACGGTATCCGGCCACGCGGAAGGCGCAGGCCGCCAGCGCCACGGTCCCGGCAAACCTCAACTGCTCTGGTCGCCGGATTCGAAATACATCCTCACCTATCGCGTGGACGAGCGGCGGGTGAAGGACTATTACCTGATCGAATCGACGCCGGAGGATGGAAGCCTGCGGCCAAAGCTCTACCGCTATCGTTTCACGCTTCCCGGAGACGAGGAGGTCGCGCAGATACAGCCGGTGATCGTCGATGTGATGAACACGCGCGCGACAGTGATAGATACGGCGCCGCTGCCGGTGCTCTCCGAGATCATAACCTACAGTCACAATGCATGGTGGTCGAAGGATTCCCGCAAAGTGTACTTCCTCAGGCTGGACCGCTTCGCCAGATCCCTCGGGCTCGAGGAGATCGATGCGCCTGCCGGCACGGTGCGCGAGATTCTGCGCGAGACCGCGGAGGTGGGCCTGCGCATTACCAATGACGGCGGGGTCTTCCTCGGCATTCCGGCGGTCCGCGTGCTCGATAACGGCGATGTCATCTGGTTCTCCGAGCGGGACGGCTGGGCGCATCTATATTACTACGACGGCGCCACAGGCAAGCTGAGCAATCAAATTACGAAAGGCGACTGGGTCGTGCGCAGCATCGTGCGCGTCGACGAGGCGAAGCGCATCGTCTATTTCACGGCCAGCGGAAGGGGGGAGGGCGCGGAACCCTACCAGCAGTATCTGTACCGCATCCGTTTCGACGGTTCCGAGCTTCGTTTGTTGACGCCGGAAACGGCCGAGCATCGCGGCGGCGGCGTCCCTGGAGACTTCTGGGAAGCGCAGCTGCCCACACCCGAAACGGACCGGCTGTCACCCTCCGGCCGCTACTTCATCGACAACTATTCCAGGCCCGACCTGCCGCCGGTATTCGTTCTGCGCACGACCGGCGGCCGGCTGGTGAAGAAGCTCGAGACCGCCGACATCTCCAGGCTGCGCGCGGGCGGCTACACCGCGATCGAGCCGTTCCGGGCGGTGGCCGCGGACGGCCGCACCGCGATCTACGGCAACGTCCTGCGGCCAAGCACGTTCAGTCCGGACAGAAAATATCCGGTCATCGACGCCATCTACCCAGGTCCGCAGATCATCCGCACGCGCAAGAGCTTCTCGCTGGCCACGTTTGATTCGCTGGAAGCGCAAAGCCTCGCGGAGCTGGGATTCATCGTCATCACCGTCGACGGGCGCGGCACGCCGCACCGGTCGCGGGAGTTCTCGAGCTACGCCTATGGCCGCCTCGACAAGTCGAGCGATCTCGAGGACCACATCGCCGCCATCCGCCAGCTGGCGGGCCGCTATCCGTACATGGATCTCGAACGCGTCGGGATAGACGGCCACTCGGGGGGTGGCTATGCGGCCACGCATGCATTGCTGGCCTATCCGGAGTTCTACAAAGTAGCGGTGGCGGCTGCGGGTAATCAGGATCAGCGCGTTGGGTACTCACATTGGGGGGAGACGTACATCGGGCCGATGGACGAGAGCCGCTACCTTGCGGCGGCGAATACACCGCTGGCGAAGAATCTCAAGGGCAAGCTGCTGCTGGCGCACGGCGAGATGGACGACAACGTATCGCCGGCATTGACGCTCAAGCTGGTGGATGCGCTGATCCGGGAGAACAAAGACTTCGATTTGCTGGTGGTGCCGAACGTCAACCACCTCATCCGGTATTCGGGGTACTTCATTCGGCGCAAGTGGGATTACTTCGTGCGCAACCTGCAGGGAACGGAACCGCCAGAAGGGTATCGGCTGGTGGAGCCGGAGCGGGTCACGAAGATGATCAACTAACGGAGTGGCACTAGCAGAAGAGAAAGCAAGCAAGGCAAGGCAAGGATTACGAAGATTAGGATGTTGAGTTCAGTGCCAGGCTTGAGCTGCGGGGGCGCTGGGTGGGAGATACCCACAATTTTCAAGAACCGGGGAACTTATGGTGGCTAACATCTTTGGAGCTGTTCGCCAACAAGGGCCAGGGCAGACACGGCACGGCTGAATTGAAAATTGTGGATATCTCCCACCCAGCGCCCCCGCAGCTCAAGCCGAGAGTGCGTCGGTCGTTAGTTCTCGATTAAGAGGGTCGGTTTGTCGGACGGTTTTTGAAAAGCTAAACTCTCGCGATGCCCTGCAGTGTCTTGGGTGGGGAGATATCCACAATTTTCCGTTCAGCCGTGCCGTGCCTGCCCTGGCCTCCGTCGGCGAACAGCTCCAAAGGTGTTAGCCACCATACCTTCCCCGGTTCCCGAAAATTGTGGGTATCTCCCCACCCAAGACGCTGCGATACCACGATGTTTTCTTAGAAAATCCCAGCTCAGACCAGACCAGAGTCATTGCAGCTGGTTTCGGGTTGCTGTGTCTCACCGCTCCCGTACGATCCACTCGTCATTCTTGCGCTCGATCACCACTTTGGAATCCCCTGCCAGCACCGCCGCCAGCGACTGCGGATCGTCCGCGTCCAGGATGACCGCGTAGCGCCGTTGCGCCGCCGCCCCCTCCACTCGGATCTTCGGTGTCCGGTTGTACCGGTTCAGCTCGTACCCGATCGTGCTCAGCGGCTCGTCTACGAATACCAGGCGGCGTTGGCGCCAGGCGGTGACCTTTGCGATGTTGGCCTTGAGCTTCTTTGGCGCCGGGCCGTGTTCGCCGACCCGCAGTTCTTCGCCCGCGTTCAGCAACACGCCTTGCGCATTCGCGCTACCGTTTCCGTTCGCCGCCGACGTGACATTGACCTCGGGTGCCTTATCGGCGTTCGCCGGCATCACCGCCACGCGTCCCTCCAGGACCGACACTGTCGTCTGGTCCGCCTTGCGATACACGTTGAACTCCGTGCCGATCGCCTGAACGATGGCGTCGCCGCTGTGCACGCGGAACGGCCGCGAGGGATCGCGCTGTACGCGGAAGATCGCCTCGCCGGCGAGCAGATAGAGCTGGCGCTCATGGCCGGTGAATCGCACCTTCACGCGCGAGTCGGTGTTGAGCATCAACGTCGAGCCGTCCGGCAGCTCGAGGGTGCGCTGCTCGCCGATCTCGGTTCGATAGAGCTGCTGCGGGTCGTGCGTCCGCTGGACGGCCAGCCATGAGCCGGCGGCCAGCACGCCGACGGCGGCAAGACTCGCCGCGAGACGCCATGACATCCGATTGCGCGCCGGCGCGGCGGAGCGCTCGAACAAAGATTCGTCGAGATCGGGACCGATATCGGGAATCACGCTGCCCGGCTCGGGCCGCGGGGTCTCGAGCGCATGCTCGGGATCGATCCGCCGCATCATCGTATCCAGCGTGGCCGCGCGCAGGTAAGCCTGCACGTGCGTGGGCGATTCGCGCAGCCAGTCCGAGAAGGCGGGATTGGCCTCGGCGCCTCGATCCTCGAGGATCATGAGCCACTCGGCGGCCTGCTCGGCGACGGACTTCGCCTCGAGGCGCCGGCGCGGATTGTCTTTCGTGTCCATCCCCACAGCTCCTCAGGATTTCCAGACCAGGGCGGCCAGCTTTACGCTGGCCTGGAAGATGTATTTCTTCACCGTGTGCACGGACATGCCGAGCTGCTGCGCGATCTCCGCGTAGGACATGCCATCGCGCTTGCGCAGGATCAGCGCGCTGCGATGCGCCGGCGGGAGTTTGGCCAGCAGCCGCCGCAGCTCGCGGTCCGCGTCATCGCCGGCAACGAAGCTGTCGGGGCTGGCGAATTCGGCGGCGTGCGTCAGGCTTTCCATCGCATCCGAATCGAACAGGATGGGCAGGCGCTGGTCGCGCATGCGCTGCTCGTGCATCACCTGCGAGGCCAGAAAGTACAGATAGGCTTGGGGTTGACGGATCAAATGCATGCGCTCCAGCCGCATCATCTTGAGGTAGACCTCCTGAGAGACGTCCGCGGCGTCCTCCTCCGTCTTGAGGCGCCGCATCAAAAAGCGGTGGAGCGAGGGCCCGTATTTACGCGCCAGCTCGGCGACATAACGGGCGGTGGCGGCAGGCTGCTCGACGCTCATGGCCTACCTATGAGGAGTTTTTTTCACGAAAAGGGGTATCGAATTTCGCTGGAAAGATCAGACTGGAGAAAGTTTACCCCTTTTGGTCCGCGGCAGGCCCTCATATCGGCACCGGGCGGCTGGCGGTGGCCGCCGGGCAACCGATGGACAAAACGACAGGGGTCGAACATATGAACACCATGCTGCGCTGGGTAACGGGTCTTGCGATCGCACTGCTGATCGGCACGTCGGCGGGGGCTGCGGAGAACGCCGCGCTCGCCAGGAAAGTTTCGTTCGAGATCTACGCGCAGCCGATGCTGGCCGCGCTGGTGAAGTTCAGCGAGCAGTCGGGCATTCAGCTGGCGTTTCCGACCGAGGATGCCGCAGGACTCAATGCGCCGGCGGTCGTCGGCGAGCTGACGCCCACCGCGGCGCTGGATCGTTTGCTGCAAGGCTCCGGCTTGCGCTACGAGCTGGCGAACGACGGCCGCATCGTCACGATCCGTCCCGTGGCGGCCGAAGGCAAGTCCACCGCAAGCTCCACGCAGACGGCGGCCGCGCGGCTCGCCCAATACGAGCCGGTATCGGCCGGCGGCAACGGCAGCTGGCGCCTGGCGCGCGCGCAGGCGGCGCAGGAAAAGACCGGCGCCTCCGTGCAGCAAAGCGAGGAGCAGAACAAACAAGGCAGCGTCCAGGAAATCATCGTCACCGCCACCAAGCGCGCCGAGAACATCCAGGACGTTCCGCTCAGCATCGCGGTCGTCAGCTCGGAGGACATCGAGCGACGCGGGCTGGTGAGCGCGGAGGACTATCTGCGCGGCATTCCGGGCGTCAACCAGGGCAGCACGATCACCGGATCGTCCGTCATCATCCGCGGCCTGGAGACTTCGCCCTCGTTCCAGAACTTTTCCTCCGGCCCGACGACGGCAACGTACTTCGGGGAGACGCCGACGACCAACAGCGGCGGCCTGCTCAACAACGGCAGCGTCGACATCAAGCTCGTCGATATCGAGCGCGTCGAGGTGCTGCGCGGACCGCAGGGCACCGCATTCGGCGATTCCTCGCTGGGCGGCGCGGTGCGCACGATTCCGGTCGCGCCGAAAACCGATCGCTTCGAAGGGAAGGTCGTGGCCAATTATTCGGCCACGTCGGGATACGGCAGCGGAAACTACATGGTCCAGGGTATAGGTAATATCCCGCTCATCAAGGACAAGCTCGCCATCCGCGCCGTCGCCTATCAATACTCGGACAGCGGCTACTACCGCAATACCGCCGGATCCGACGCGGCCTTCCAGGCTTCGGTCGCCGCGGTCGATCCGAGCGTGCTGCCGTTCGCCGTGAACGTCAAAGAGATCGGCTCTTCCGTCTTCACCGGCGGGCGTTTGTCCGCGCTGTGGCAAGCTAGCAAAGACCTCAAGCTCACCGTCAGCTACCTGACCCAGAAAACCGAGGTCGATGGCCTGCCGCTCACCAACCGGGCGGGGGATCACTATGCGCAAGCGGGCTTGCAGCTGCCGCCCGAGCACATCGTGCGCGGACAAAAGAACGGCATCTCGGACACGGACATCGATCTCGCCAACGCGACGCTGGAATATGACCTCGGCTGGGGCGATCTCGTCGGCACGCTCTCGCATGTCAAGAGCGGCTCGGATGTCACGCGCCCCTATTCGCTGTTCACCGGCTTCTTCTATGCCCAGCCGATGTCACAGCATGCGCTCAGCGACCACAAGGAAACCGTCGGCGAGATCCGCCTGGCGACCAAGTTCCAGGGTCCGGTGAATTTCCTGGCCGGCCTCTTCGCACAGGATCTCGACGATACCACCGCCTTCCCGTTCGTCTGGTATGGAATCCCCTCGACCAATCCGTTTGGCGGTGGGCGCTATCCGGGCGATCAGCGCGATTACACCGACGAGCGCAATCTGAAACAGAAAGCGGCCTTCGCCGAGGTCTCGTGGGAATTTCTGCCCGGCCTGACGCTCACCGGCGGCGCCCGCGCGTACAAATACGATCGTACGGTCCATGTGGAGACCCACGGCGCGGTGTATGGCGAGCAGACCACCACTGACAAGACCGAAGAGTCCGACTCTACTTTCCGCGGCACCTTGAGCTACAAGCCCACTGACGCGGCGATGGTGTACGCGTCGTGGGGCGAGGGCTTCCGTCTGGGCAAGCCGCAGCCCGGAGTGCCGGCGGGAGTTTGCGACATCAACCCGCCGGACGGACTCGTCGACGGCTCGAGCACCACGATCGCTTCGACCAGGAGCGTCGACTCCGATACGGTCGAAAGCACCGAACTGGGCGGCAAGTTCTCGCTGCTCGACCGGCGCGTGATGCTGTCCGCAGCTTTGTTCCGGGTCAAATGGACCGGCATGCCGTTCCTCACCGCCGCGCCTTCGCCGCCCGACGGCTGCGGCCTGAACTACATCACCAACGCTGGCGCGGCGCGCTCGGAAGGCGTCGAGTCGCAGATCACTCTGCGCGTTGCCGAGGGACTGAGCATCGATGCCGGCGGGTCGTACATCGATGCCAAGCTCACCGAGGACGTGCCGACGCAGAATCTGCCCTCGGGCGCGAGACTTCCGGGCTCGCCGAAGTGGAATGCGAACTTTGGCATCCAGTACGCCTTCGGCCTGCGCGGCTATGAGTCTTATGTGCGCGCCGATTCCATCTACATCGGCACGTTCTCGAGCGTGATGCCGTACGCGGTAACCGCCGAGTCGGGCGGGTACGTGAAGCTGGACGTATCGGCGGGCATGGCCATCAACAATTTCAATGTCGAATTGTTTGTCCGTAATCTCACCGACGTCGATGACTTCACGTTCAACGATACGATATCGGCGTACTCGCTGCGGCCGCGCACCGTCGGGATCCAGCTCGGCTATGACTTCCGATGAGCCGGGCGTATGGCGGGACTAACCTCTGCAGGCGGACGGACTGAGCGTCCGCCCGCTACTATTCGCTACCGTGGTCAATTGTCCGGAGGGCACATGAACCGGTACCTCGTCTTTCTGTCGATCGTGGTGGGGTCGATATTCTGCGGTCCGGCGGCTGTCGCGCAGCGCGCGGAGCCGGCAACTACCGCTTTGGTCGGCGGCCGTCTCGTGGATGGCACGGGCCGGCCGGCCGTCGAGAACGCAGTCGTAGTACTGCGCGGAGATCGCATCGTCGCGGCAGGGCCGAAGGACAAGGTCAGCGTCCCCTCGGGCGCGACCGTCATCCGCGTGGACGGCAAGACCGTCATGCCGGGCATGATCGAATCGAACGGCCACATCATTTTCAGCGGCCAGGCCGATCATGCGCTGTATTTCGGCCGGCGCTGGGAGCAGTACTACGAGATCGGCGCGCGCAACCTGTACACCAACCTGATGCAGGGTGTCACCACCGTGCGCGACACGATGGATCCCATCGACACGATGCTGCAGCTTCGCAAGGACAGCGCCAGCGGCAAGATCGCCGCCTCGCGCGTGTTCACTTGCGGGACGATTCTCAACTATCCGGGCTTCTATGCATTGTTGGGCGACGCGCTGAAGACCGACCCACCGGGCGTGCAGTCATTGACGCGGGAGCAGATCGAGAAGGCGAGGGAGGCGATGGTGCTGGTGGTCCGCGACGGCGCCCACGGGCGCGAGATCGTGCGTGAGTACGCGCGCAAGGGGGTCGACTTCATCAAGGTCTCCGCCGACAGCGGTCCGGCAAACAATCCGCCGGAGCTTTCCGTGGAAGCGCTGCGCGAGATTGTCGACGAGGCGCACAAGCATGGGCTGCCGGTGACGACACACACGGGGACGGTGAAGGGCGTGCGTTCCGTGCTCGCCGCCGGCGTGGATTCGATGGAGCATCCGGAGCTGTTCACCGATGGCCCGGTTCCCGACGGCGGCCTGCCGCAGGAAGTCGTCGATCAGATCGCGAGCCAGAAGGTGTACTCGATTCCGCTGCTGGTCGCGCTGGAAGTCTATGTTCGTTATCTCGAGCATCCCAGCCTGCTCAACGATCCGTACTACATCCGCAACGCGCCCGCCGACATGGTGCAGGAGGGCCGCGATTGGGTGAAGTTCGAGCAGGAAGGCAAGCGTGGCGCGTACGGCATCGATTGGTGGCAGGTGACTCAAGTCGGTCGCGATAGCCTCAAGCGGCTCATCGCCGCCGGTGCGCCGATCGCGATGGGCACGGACAAAGGAACGCGGTTGAATTATCACGAGAGCATGAATCACGTCCGTGAGATGGAAATGTATGTCGAGCTCGGGATGTCGCCGATGGACGCGATCGTGTCGGCCACGCGCCGCGGCGCGGAGCTGCTGCGGAAGGAGAAAGAATTCGGCACGGTGGAGGCTGGGAAGCTGGCGGACGTCATCGTGGTCGAAGGCAACCCGCTCGAACGCATCAGCTCGCTGCGCCACGTGAAGATGGTTTTCAAGGGTGGCGTGCGGCACAAG